>Ga0182742_1000627_pt1 | contig 52885 bp, 53 predicted proteins | sample eDN5th37CBELigMG_FD_128880 | JGI IMG/M metagenome (GOLD analysis project Ga0182742, IMG submission 128880) | Enriched Miracle-Growth compost microbial communities from Emeryville, California, USA - eDNA 5th pass 37_C BE-Lig MG (version 2)... ...
CGGCTCGCGCTTCGTCCCCGATGCGGCGGACGAGGATCTGATCCGGCGCTGGCTCGAGGCCCGCGCGGAGCGGGAGCTCGCCACCCGGGCGCAGCGCGGCGCCAACCGCAGCCGGGTGATCGACTTCCTCGAATCGCTGGAGCGGGGCGACGCCCTCAAGGCCCACCGCGCCGCCTTCGGCTCCCGCGGGATCACCCTCGAGCTCGGGCAGCAGATCGCGGTGGCGATCGAGGGGCTGCGGAACGACGTGGCCTGGTCGGTGCTGGTCGACTCGCGCCTCCCCTGGGACACCCACGCCAACAACGTGGCGCAGGGGCCGCTCCACGAGGCGCTCTTCGCCGGCCTCGGGACGCTGGTGGATCGCCTCGCCACCCTCGAGGGACGGACCGCGGGCAACAGGATGATCGACGAGACGGTGGTGCTGGTCCTCTCCGAGATGAGCCGCACGCCGCGGCTCAACGCCACCGCCGGCAAGGATCACTGGCCCTTCACCTCGGCGCTGGTGATCGGCGCCGGCGTGGCGGGCGGCCGCACCGTGGGCGGCACCGACGATCGCCTGGTGGGGCTGCCGGTCGATCTCGCCACCGGCGCGGTCGATCCCGCGGGACGCGCCCTCCTGCCCGAGAACCTGGTGGCGGGCGTGCTCGAGCTGGCGGGCGCCGATCCCTCCCCGTGGCTCCCCGGCGTGGAGCCGCTGCGGGGGATCCATGCGTAGGGCGCTGCTGGTGGTGGTGGCGCTCGCCTGCGGTTGCGGCGGCGAGGCGGAGGCGCCGGGCGATCCGGTGGGCGAGGCGCCGTGGGCGTCGGTCCACGATCGCCCCTGTCCGGAGGGGAGCGTGCTCACCTGGGAGAACTTCGGCGGCCCCTTCCTGCGCAACTGGTGCACCGGCTGCCACAGCGCCGACCTCGCCGGCTCCGCGCGCTACGACGCGCCACCCGGGACCGACTTCGACACCCCCGCCTCCGCCCGGGCGTGGCGCGAGCGGATCTGGATCCGGGCGGCGGACGGCAACGCCACCATGCCACCCGCTGGCGGGCCGGACATGGAGGAGCGCCGCCGCCTCGGCGAGTGGCTCGCCTGCGGCGCGCCGTGATCGCGCGCAACGACAGCGGCGGCTCCGTGGTAGGAAGGCCGCCATGGCCGACAAACGCCGCTTCGATCTCTTCGCCGCGTTCCTCGTCGAGCGCTTCCCCGACGCCACCCGGATCTACGACATAGCCGGCGGGATGGGCCGCCTCAACGAGGCGCTCACCCGCCTCGGCCGCGAGGTGACCACCTTCGACGTGCGCCACAAGCACCTGCCGGTGCGCTTCGCCGAGCGGATCTTCACCGTGGACGAGCCCTGCGAGGCGGACCTGGTGGTGGGCATGCACCCCGACGGCGCCACCCGGGTGATCGTCGAGTACGCGGGCGTCCACCGCATCCCCTTCGCGGTGGTGCCCTGCTGCTCGGACAACTCGATGCCCTACAAGCCGTGGATGCGCCACCTGGCGGAGCTGGCGCGGGAGCGCGGGCTGGCGGTGGAGGAGGCGACGCTGCCGATGGAGGGGCGGGCGCGCGTCCTCGTCGGCGTGCCCTAGACGAAGCGCGGCAGCAGCACGTGGTTCTCGAGGTGGACGTGGCGGAGCACGTCGCCCTCGAGGTCGCGCAGCTCGGAGAAGAGCGTGCGGTAGCTGCTGCAGCCCCACCGCGGCGCGGTGAAGCCGTCGGTGATCGACCGCAGCCGCGCCAGCCGATCCCCCACCTCGCGGTGCTCCTCGAGCATCGCCTCCAGCTGCGCCGGATCGGGCGCGCCGCTCGCCAGCGCCGGGAAGAGGACCGCCTCCTCGTCGTCCAGATGGGGCAGGAGGCGGTCGGCGATCTCGGCCACCAGATCGCGCACCTCCTCCAGCCGCGCCTCCCTGCCGCCGTGGACCCGCGCCACCTTGGCGGCGAGGGGGACGAGCCAGGGGAGCGCCTTGCGCAGGTAGGCGTGGTGGCGCTGGACGATGTGATCGATCAGCGCCGCGGTGGAGAGGTCGCGGGGATCGGGTTCGTCGCCGGAGCGCGCGGCGATCGCCTGCTCCAGCGCCGCCACGATCGGCGCCGGATCGATCCCCTTCTCCCTGCACGCCTCGTCGAGGGTGAGGTTGCCCCTGCAGCAGAAGTCGATGCCCCGCTCCTGGAAGACGCGGGCGGTGGACGGATGATCGAGGACGATCCGCGCGATCGTCCTGCCGGGATCGAGGGTCTTCATGTGGCCTCCTGCGCCGGGGACCTGCAGGGGCCTTGCCAACCGCGCGTCCGTGCCGCGCCGGAGCGCGCCGTTCCGCGACGGAGCGTCTACGGCGCCGCGCGCAGGTCGATCTCCACCTTGCCGGGGAAGCCGAGGCGGTTGTCGAGGAGGCGCGCCCAGGCGGGCGTGAAGCGGTAGAGGCCGGCGCGGGCGATCGCCTGGTCGAAGGAGGGGCCGAGGTCGAAGCGCCCGCGGTAGGCGGCGAGGATCCGCGCCCGTTCCTCCGCCGCCTCCACCGTCTCCACGCTGCCCCGCAGCTGCGCGCCGCGGATCTCCTCCCAGCGGAAGGTGGAGGCGTGGATCGAGATCGCCGCCTCGGAATGGGCGGCGAGATCGAGGCTGTGCCGGCTCCGTGGCGAGGAGAGCCAGCAGAGGCGCAGATCGCCGTCGGGCACGTAGAAGAGCGGCGCGCCGTGGGGACCGTCCGCGCCCGCGGTGGAGAGGACGAGGGTGCTCTGCGACTCGATCAGCGCGGCGAGCCGGCGCCGCGCTTCCGCCCGGTCGATCATGGCCCCTTCTACCGCCAGCTCTCCCTGCGCGCATAGTAGGCGCCCGGCGCCAGGGGGAGCCACAGGCTGAAGCCGCGGAAGAGGAGCGTCGCCGCCAGCGCCGGGGCGCTCGGCACGCCGAGGAGCGCGAGGCCCGCCACCGCCCCCGCCTCGAAGACGCCGATCCCCGCGGGGATCCCCACCGATCCCGCGAGGAAGCCGAGGAGGAAGCCGGCGTAGGCCACCGGGAGCGAGGTGGCCATCCCCACCGCGTGGAGCGTCGCCCAGAGGGTCGCGCCGTCGAGGGCGAAGATCGCGAACTGCCAGGCGGTGCACTCGAGGAGGAGCCCGCGGTCGCGCCCCACCGCCGGCGCCGCCCGGGTCATCGAGAGGACGAGGGGCCGCGCCCGGGCGAGCAGGCGGGTGTGGAGGAGGAAGCGGGGCAGCCGCCGCTGCGGATGGCGCAGCGCCCACAGGAGGAGCGCCGGCACGAAGAGGAAGACGACGGCGGCGGCGCTGGAGAGGCCGAGGATGGTGCGGGGCAGCCGGTCCGCCGCCACCCAGGCGATCGCCGCCGCGAGGGCCAGGGCCAGGGCGTAGGCGAAGTAGTAGGAGACGAGGCGCGCCACCAGGCCGTGCATCGCCGCGTCGCGGGAGACGCCGCGGGTCTGGAGCGAGCGCATGGTGAGAACCGTGCCTCCCACCCCGCCGCCGGGGAGGAACTGATCGACGAAGAATTTGGCGAAGGCGAGGCGGGTGATGGTGCCCAGGCCGAGGTCGCGGTGCTCGCCGCGGCGCACCAGCGCCCGCTTCCAGACCATCCCGTCCACCGGGTAGGTGGCGGCCTGGAGGACGATCGCCACCAGCAGCCAGCGCGGCTGGGCGTCGCGCACCAGGGCGATCAGCTCCTGCCCCTCGGCGCGGTTGGCCACCAGCCAGGCCAGGCCGAGGAGAACCGCCACGCCGAAGAGGACCCGCCAGGCGACCGAGCCGCCCTCCGCGCGCCGCCTTCCCTCGTCTTCCGTGCGGGCGTGTGCCACGCCTTCCTCCACCCGGCCCGAGCGCAGGAACGTGCGCATCCCCTGCACGAGGGGGGACCGCTCCTCCCCCTCGAAGGGGCGACGCTTCCCCGGCGCGGCGTGCTACCGCTCTTCACCGATGACCACGCGCCTCACCCTTCGCATCCCCACCGCGGACGGCACGGAGCTCGCCGGCGATCTCTTCGCGCCGGCGGGCCGCTGCCATGGCTCGGTCCTCGTCGCTTCGGCCATGGGCGTGCCCCGCGGCTACTACACGCCCTTCGCCTCCTTCCTCGCGGAGGCGGGGCTGCGCACCCTGCTCTTCGACTACCGCGGCATCGGGGGCTCGGCCCCGCGGCGGCTCCGCGGCTTCGAGGCGCGCCTCGCCGATTGGGCCGACCGCGACCTGCCCGCTGCTGCGGCGGCGCTGCGCGAAGCGGGGGACGAGCCGCTCCTCTACCTGGGCCACTCGGTGGGCGGGCAGCTCTTCGGCCTGCTGCGGGGGCTCGACGTGCGGGCGGCGCTCTTCGTGGGGAGCCAGAGCGGCCACTGGCGCCACTGGCCCACGTGGCGGGGGAAGCTGGGGATCGCCGCCTTCTTCCGGATCCTCGTCCCCGCCTTCGCCGTGCCGCTGGGCTACCTGCCGATGCGCGCGCTGGGCCTGGGCGAGGACCTGCCCGCGGGCGTGGCCCTCGAGTGGGCGTGCTGGGGGCGTGAGCGCGACTACGTCCTCGGCTGGGCGCGCCGGGAGCGGGGCGTGGAGCACTTCGACTTCCGGCGCCCGATGCGGTTCTGCGCCGTCGAGGACGACCGCTTCGCGCCGCCCGCCGCGGTGGAGGCGCTCCGCGCCTTCTTTCCCCGCGCCCGGGCGGAAACGCGGCTGTGGCGCCCCGCCGATCTGGGCGTTCCGCGGATCGGCCACTTCGGCCCCTTCCGCCCCGCCTTCCGCGACAGCCTCTGGGTCGAGATGCGCGACTGGCTCCTCGCTCGCGCCGCTGGCGTTGAAATCGGCGCCGCCATCGGTTAGTTGGCCCCTTGCCGGCACCTTCGCCGACCCGGACGAGACGCGCCGTACCCGGTGAGCAAAGACGACGCACGGATCTCCATGTCCTGGCTCCTCCTCATCGTCGCCGGCCTGCTCGAGGTCGGCTGGTCCCTCGGCCTCAAGCTGAGCGAAGGCTTCACCCGCCCGATCGCCTCGGTCTTCACCGTGGCGGCGATCGTCGCAAGCATGCTCCTCCTCGGGGTCGCGGCGCGGCAGCTCCCCATCGGCACCGCCTACGCGGTCTGGGTGGGGATCGGCGCGGCGGGCGCCGCCATCGGCGGCATCCTCCTCTTCGGCGAGCCGGTCTCCGCGGGGCGGCTCTTCTTCCTCGCCCTGCTGCTCGTCTCCATCGTTGGATTGAAGGCGACGTCCGGGGCGTAATGTACGCGGAGCTGGTTCGTCTTCCCGCTGCAGCGGGCGCGCGGCGCCCGGAGGAGAGTCGGCAGATGGCAGCGAGCGCGATCGAGACCCTGGTGGAGAACCACCGCGAGTTCCTCTCCTTCCTCGAGCGGCGGGTGGGCGACCGCGCCACCGCCGAGGACATCCTCCAGGACGCCTTCGTCCGCAGCATCGACAGGGTGGAGGCGCTGGGCGACGAGGAGTCGGTGCGCACCTGGTTCTACCGGGTGCTCCGCAACGCGGTGATCGATCACCACCGCCGCGGCGGCACCTCCGCGAAGGCGCTCGAGGCCCTCGCCAGGGAGCTGGAGGGGGCGGCGGAGGAGCCGGAGCTGGCCGACGCGATCTGCGGCTGCGTCCGCAGGCTCGCCGACACCCTCAAGCCCGAATACGCGGAGGCGATCCGCCGGGTGGAAGTGGAGGGGATGCAGGTCAAGGCGTGGGCGGCGGAGGCGGGGATCACCCCCAACAACGCCGCGGTGCGCCTCCACCGCGCCCGCGAGGCGCTGCGCAGGCAGGTGCTCGCCTCCTGCGGGAGCTGCGCCATCCACGGCTGTGTCGACTGCACCTGCAGCCACCCGGAGCCCTGCTAGCGAGCAGGCGCGGGGGCGCCGAGCCCGCCCGGGCCGAAGCCGCGGGTGGAGGCGCCGTGGACGACGGAGAGCTGCCGCACGAGCGGCGCCACGTCGGGTCCCTCCTGCGCGAGCCGCGCCAGGGGGGCGGGCGCGGCTGGCGGCGGCTCGCTCCGCGCCACGGCGGCGGCGATCGCCTCGAGGAGCGACGCGGCCTCGGCGGCGATTCGCTCGCGCCGCGCCGGCGCAAGGGCGGGATCGACGAAGAGCGACAGCGCGCTGCCGTGGAAGCGGCGCAGGTAGAGGATGACCGCGAGGAAGGGCTCCACCCTGCCCGCGCTCCGCCACGCCTCGGTGAGGAGGCGCTGCAGCGACGCCTCCGCGTTGACCAGGGCGATCCCCACCTGGCGGCGCTTCTCTTCCGCCGCCGGGCTCTCCGCCCCCTCGCGCCCCATGGTGCGCACCCAGGCGGCGGAGGCGCGGAGCGCCGCGGCGAGCTCGTCGGGGAAGCGGTGGCGCTCCCAGCTCGGCCAGAGCGTCGCCGCGGCGAAGAGCGCGATCGCCCCGCCGAGGAGCGTGTCGAGGACGCGGAACCAGGCGAGCTCGAAGTCGCCGGTGCCCAGCTCCGCCACCAGCACGAAGGCGGGGGTGAGGAAGACGGAGAAGACGCCGTAGCTCAGCGGCAGGATCGCCACGCTCGCCGCGCAGAAGAGGAAGACGATCGCCGCGAAGCCGATCCGGGTGTGGACCAGATCGACCGCGACGATCGCCAGCACCGCCCCCAGCGCCGTCCCGCCGATCCGCTGCAGCCCGCGCTCGAAGGTGGCGCCGCCCACGGGCTGGAGCACCACGATGGTGGTGAGGGTGACCCAGTAGGCGTGCTCGATGGCGAGGAGTCGTGCCGCCGCGTGGGCGATCGCGCCGGCGGTGGCGAGGCGGAGCGCGTGGCGCAGGATCACCGAGCGGCGATCGAGGACGCTGCGCAGCCGGGCGAACGCCCCCTGGCGGCGGGGCCGCGCCACCCGCCGCTCCGCGGGCCGCGCCGGCGCCTCGCCGCCTTCGCGCCCCTCGCGCAGCTCCTCCACCGCCTCCGCCGCCGCCTCGAGATCCCGGGCGAGCCTCCACAGGAACGGGAGCCCGTCCCGCGGCTCGAGGGAGATCTTCGCGAGGGGCGCGCGCCGGTCGACCACCGCCGCGGCGATCCCGTCCGCCGCTTCCGCCGCCGCCTCCAGGGTGGGGACGAGGGCGCGCCGCTCCTCCGCCCGCGCCCTGTCGCTCCAGCCGTCGATGGCGATGCAGGTGCCGAGGAGCTGGTCGGCGTTCTCGATCAGGCGCAGGAGCCGCTCGCCCCGCTCCCCCTCCACCTGCCTGCCGATCCGCGTCTCGCCGAGGATGCGCCGCGCCTCCTCCACCTGGCTGCGCAGCGCCGCGCGCGCCGCGGCGCGATCGCGGTAGCGTGGCTTCTCCGTGGCGAGGAGGCGGAGGAGCCCGGCGAGCTGCGCGTAGCAGGCCTTCACCGCCATCCGCGCCGGGCGGTAGAGCCGCAGCGGCCAGAGGAAGACCGCCAGCAGCGTTCCCAACGCGCCCCCCGCGAGCACCGCGGCCCCCGCGGCGAGCGCGTCGAAGGGATCGGGCGTGGGCCGCGCCAGGGCGATGAAGAAGGAGTTGGACGCCACCGAGCCCGCGGCGGTGGCGGTGTTGCCGAGGACGCGCAGCAGCCCCCACGCGAGCAGCCACGCGAAGGCGATCGGCAGCGCCAGCCAGCCGAGGTTGCCGGCGAGGCTCCCCGCCACGCAGGCGAGCGCGCTGCAGGAGGCGACCGTCAGCAGCCGCCGCGCCCGCGCCGGGTAGGCGCCGCCCTTGTCGTTGGTCGAGGTCTGGAAGCCGCCGAGGGAGACCCAGGAGACGGTCTGGGGGGAGAACGCCGCGCCCACGAGGAGCGGCAGCGCTCCCGCGAGGCCCGCACGCACGCCCGCGCCGAGCGCGGGCCGTGCTGGTGTGAAGCGGAAGAGTGCGAGGAGCGCTCCAGCCATCGTCCCCTGCGCGGCGTACCGCCGCCCGTGGACCGCGAGCGGACGAAGCGTCCCGGGATCGCCTCGTCCTGGCCGCCCGGGCGCGGCCGGGTCGAGGGCGGGCGCGTTGCGACGCGCCGCCGCCCGCTGCGCCCCGCGTTCAGACCGCCTGCGCCTCCTCGTCCTCCCACACCCGCGGCTGCGGCCCGGGCACGATGTGGGCGATGTCGGGGTCCTGGCCGGGCGCCGCCTGCGGCCTGCTCCCCTTCGCCGCGGCGCGCTCCGCCCGCTTCTCCTCCTTGCGCCGCGCCCGCTCCGCCCGGGCCTGCTCCTTCTGGCGCTTGGCGAACGTCGGCCTTCCTCGCGTTCCCATGACTCCCTCCTGTCCGAAGCCCCGCGCGAACCCCGGCAAGATGGGATCCGCCCCCGAGGCGGGCAACCGGGCGGAAGGGGACTTCCCTTCGGTGCAGGCGCATGAATGCCCCGCTGCGCACGACCGTCCGCATGTGCAAGGAGGACGAAACGATGCGACAGCTCGCCAGATCGGTCACGGCCCTCATCCTGGTCACCCTGGTCGCGGTCCCGGCGCTCGCCGCCGGCTGGGAGCCGCTCACCCCGGCCTCGCTCCTCGCCGAGATCCGCGCGCTGCGCGCCGACGTCCGCGAGGTGGAGCGGGAGACGCAGGGCAAGAAGGTGGACGGGCGCGAGGTGCGCAAGAAGCTCGATCGCGTCAGCGATCGGCTCGAGAAGCTGGAGCGCTCCCTCGAGCGGATGAACCGCCAGCCTGCGGCGCTGCCGATGGACGACGCCTCCTTCCGCGCCCTGCTGCAGGCGGTGGAGCGTGCCCGCTTCTCGCGGGACCGCATCGGCGTGGTGAGCGCCGCGGCCTCGACCAACCTCTTCGCCGCGGCGCAGGTGGAGCGGCTCCTCCAGGCCCTCACCTTCTCCTCGGAGCGGCTCGACGCGCTCCGCCTCCTCTGGCCGCGGGTGCTCGACAAGCAGAACGGCTGGATGCTCCACGACGACTTCCCGTTCGGGAGCGAGCGCCGCACCGCCGAGGCGATCATCGCGGGCCGCGCGTAGATCGGCGGGCGGCGTCGAGGAGGGCGACGAGCTTCTTCGGCGCCACCGCCCGGTAGCTCTCGTCGATCCACTCGCGGATCATCGGGAGCGGCGGCACGTCGCGGGCGTCGAAGCGGGCGGAGACCCAGCCGCTCTTCCCGAGACCGTAGCCGGTGGGTTCGGTGAAGGGGAGCGTGAGCGCCGCCTCCGCCGAGTGCGGGAGCTTCACCGACAGGCTGAAGCGCCCGTCGCTCGTCCCCATGAAGAGGAAGCTCTTCTTCCGCACCTTGATCGCGCTGTGTCCCCAGGGCATCTCCTCGTACGCCTCCGGGTAGGCCAGCGCGATCTCCCGCACCAGCCGCTCCGCCTTGCTCCCCGCGCTCTTCATCGCCTGCTCCCCACGAAAAAGGGCCCGTCGCCGAGGATACGGCGGCCGGGCCCTTCGCGCGATCAGGGATCGCCGCGCCTACTGCTTGTCGGCGGTGGCGCCGCGGGGCGCGGTGAACTGCACCGTGATCAGGACGTTGTCCTTGATCAGATCGTCGGGCATGCCGGCGTACTCGATGCCGAAGTCCTTGCGGTTGATGCCGAACTCGGTCTTCGCGGTGACGCCCGCGGCGCCGACCTCGATCTGCGCGGGGAAGGTGACGGTCCGCTTCACGCCGCGGATCTCGAAGTCGCCGGTCACGGTGTGGGTCATGCCCGGCTGGTCGCTGCCCGCCTTGATCGCGGTGGAGACGAAGCGGGCGGTGGGGAACTTCTCCACGTCGAAGAAGTCGGGGCTCTTGAGGTGGCCCTCGAGCTTCGGCGCCTTGCCGTCGTCCACCACCATGTCGGCGGTCTTCACCTCGAACTCCACCTTGCCACCCTCGATCTTGCCGTCGGCGAGGGAGACCTTGCCGGTGAAGGACTTGAACGCACCCACGTGCTGGGCGGTCACCTTCGCACCGACGAAGCCGATCTTCGAGCCCTCGGTGGAGACGTCGAGGACCTCGGTCACGGCCGCGGGAGCGGCGGGCGCCGGAGCGGCCTTCTCCGCCTGCGGCGCGGCGACGGTGGCGGTGGCCTTCCCCTCGGTGGGGTCCTTGGCGCAGCCGGCGACCGCGAGGGCGGCGAGGGTGAGGATGGTCAGGTGGGTGCCAACGGTTCGACGCATGCGATCTCCTGGTGGATGGGACGCCCCGGAAACAAGGGGCCCGCCGCGATTGGTTTCACTCGAAACCGGATCGTCGGGCGGTTCCTTCCCCCCCTGCGGGACCGACTGTCAAGGATGGCAGGCATCCCTTGGGAAAGGGGGGGTGTGGGATGGTAGAACCTCCGTGCAACCGCCCCGCCGCAGGGGCATCGGGGAAGAACATGCAGCCGTATCGTGCCCTCGCCCGCGTCCTGCCGCTCCTCGCGGCGCTGCTCGCCTGCTGGCCCGCCCTGGCGGCGGCGGAGGAACCGCCCGCAGCCAGCGACCTCGTCCAGGCGGAGCTCGTCGCGGACGGCGCGGGGGTACGAGCGGGTGCCACCTTCGACGTCGGCGTCCGGCTCCGGGTGCGCGAGGGGTGGCACGTCTACTGGGAGAACCCCGGCGACTCGGGGCTGCCCACCCGCGTCGGCTGGAACCTCCCCGCCGGCTGGCAGGCGGGCGAGCTGCGCTGGCCCGTGCCCGAGGTCTACTGGGCGGGGCCGATCATCAACTTCGGCTACGAGGGCGATCTCGTCCTCCTCACCGCGCTCACCGCCCCCGCCTCCCTCGCGGACGGCGCGGAGATCCCGCTGGAGGCGGAGGTCTCCTGGCTGGTCTGCAACCCGGAGACCTGCATCCCGGGCAAGGCGACGGTGCAGCGGAAGATCACCGCGGGCGGCGCCACCGGCGACGCGGCGAAGCTGGAGGCGGCGCGCGCGCTCCTGCCGCAGCCCGCCCCCTGGAAGGCGTCGCTGCGCACCGGCACCGCGGGGCTGGCCCTGGTGATCGACGAGCCGGCGCTGGCGGCGGCGCGGATCGAGGGCGCCTACTTCTTCCCGCGGCAGAACGATCTCCTCGCCCACGCGGAACCGCAGAAGCTGACCCGCGAGGCGGGCAAGGGGCTGGTCCTCACGCTGGCGCCGAGCGAATTCGCCGAGGGGCCGATCGAGGCGCTCGAGGGCGTCCTCGTCCTCGAGGAGGATCTGGGCGGAAGCAAGGCGCGCCAGGGCTTCACCGTCGCCGCGAAGGCGGCGGCCGCGCCTGCCGCCACCGCCGCCGCGGGCGCCACCGAGGTCCCCGCCGCCCCTGCGCTGGGGCTGCTCGAGGTGCTCGGCCTCGCCCTCCTCGGCGGGATCATCCTCAACCTGATGCCCTGCGTCTTCCCGGTGCTCTCCCTCAAGGTGCTGGGGATCGCCCAGCAGGCGGCGGAGTCGCGGGCGCGGGTGCGCCTCCACGGCATCGCCTACACCGCGGGCATCCTCGTCAGCTTCGCGGCGCTGGCCGGGCTGCTCCTCCTGCTGCGCGCGGGTGGCGCGGAGATCGGCTGGGGCTTCCAGCTCCAGTCGCCGGTCTTCGTCACCCTGCTCGTCTACGTCCTCTTCGCCATGGCCCTGAGCCTCTCGGGCGTGGTCCACTTCGGCAACTCGATCGTCGGCGTGGGCAGCTCGCTCGCCGCGCGGCCGGGCCTGCCGGGATCGTTCTTCACCGGCGTGCTCGCCACGGTGGTGGCCACGCCCTGCACCGCTCCCTTCATGGGCGCCGCGGTGGGCTTTGCGATCCTCCAGCCGGCGGCGATCGCCCTCGCCATCTTCCTCGCCCTGGGCTTCGGCCTCGCGCTCCCCTTCCTCGCGCTGAGCTTCGCGCCGGGGCTCCACCGCCGCATGCCGCGCCCGGGCGCGTGGATGGAGACGCTCAAGCAGGGGCTCGCCTTCCCGCTCTACGGCACCGTCGCCTGGCTGGTCTGGGTGCTCCACCTGCAGATCGGATCCACCGGCCTCGCCGCGGTCCTCGCCGGCCTGGTGCTGGTGGCGCTCGCCGCCTGGGCGTGGGGCACCTCGCGCATGGCGGGGACGGCGATGCGCCGCGTGGGCGCGGTGGCCACCGCCGCCGCGGTGGCGGGCGCGCTCCTCCTCGTCCGCTACCCCGCCGCTGCCGCCGACGCGCCGCAGGTGGCGACCGCCGCGGCGGGCGAGGGGGCGGGACCGCGCTACGAGGCGTGGAGCGAGGAGAAGCTCGCGGCGCTCCTCGCCGAGGGCAGGCCGGTCTTCGTCAACTTCACCGCCGCCTGGTGCGTCACCTGCCTCGTCAACGAGCGCACCGCCATGGCCACCGACGGCGTCCGCTCCCTCTTCGCGGAGAAGGACGTGGCCTACCTCAAGGGCGACTGGACCAACCGCGACCCGGCGATCACCCGCACCCTCGAGAAGTTCGGCAGGAGCGGCGTGCCGCTCTACCTCTACTACCCGGCGGGTGAGAAGGAGCCGATCGTGCTGCCGCAGATCCTCACCGAGTCGGTGGTGCGGGAGCACGTCGAGGGCAACACCTGAACCCATCCGGCGTTCGACGCCAGGAGAGACAGCGATGAACCTCTCTCGCCTCCCCCTCGCGCTGGCGGGCCTCGCGCTCGCCCTCTTCGCCATCGCGCCCGCGGGTGCGCGCGCTGCGGCCAGGCCCGGCGAGCCCGCCCCCGCCTTCACCCTGGTGGACGCGGACGGCAAGGAGCGCAGCCTCGCCGAGTTCGCCGGCAAGCCGGTGGTCCTCGAGTGGACCAACGCGGGCTGCCCCTTCGTCCGCAAGCACTACGACAGCGGCAACATGCAGGCGCTGCAGAAGAAGTGGACGGAGAAGGGGGTGGTGTGGCTCACCATCAACTCCTCGGCGAAGGGGAAGCAGGGCCACGTGGACGGGGCGGGCGCGAAGAAGGAGATGGCCGAGAACCAGGCGGCCCCCACCGCCTACCTCCTCGACCCCGACGGCAAGGTGGGCAAGAGCTACGGCGCCACCGCCACGCCCCACATGTTCGTGATCGACGCGAAGGGGCAGGTGGTCTACGCGGGCGCCATCGACGACAAGCCCTCCACCGATCGGGCGGACATCGCCGGGGCGAGGAACTACGTCGACGAGGCGCTCACCGCGGTGCTCGCCGGCAAGCCGGTGGAGACCCGGGCCACCAGGGCCTACGGCTGCTCCATGAAGTACGCCGACTGACGCACCGCCCGCGTCTCACGCCGCTCGGGGGCGGAGCGAACGATACGAATGTCCCGGGCGCACGCGCGCCCCTCCTCCACCCGGTTCCGCGCCTGCGGCCGGGTGGAGATCCTTCCAGCCAGCAGTCTCCGTGGGGGCGGAGCGGAAAGAAGCAGATGCAGCAGACCACGACCCCGCAGCCCCCCATTTCCGAGCTCCGCCTCGTCTTCCTCCTCGGAATCCTCGCGGCCCTCGGCCCGCTCACCATCGACATGTACCTGCCCAGCTTCCCGACCATCGCGCGGGAGCTGGGCACGAGCGTGGCCGCGGTGCAGCTCTCCCTCTCCAGCTACCTGGCGGGCCTGGCGATCGGCCAGATCGCCTACGGTCCGCTGGCGGATCGCTTCGGCAGGCGCGCGCCGCTCCTCGGCGGCCTCGCCCTCTACCTCGCCGCCTCCCTCGCCTGCAGCCTCGCTCCCAGCCTCCCGCTGCTGGTGATCGCCCGCTTCGTCCAGGCGCTGGGCGGCTGCGCCGGCATGGTGATCGGCCGCGCGGTGGTGCGGGACTGCTTCGACGCCAGCGCCTCCGCCCGCCTCTTCTCCTCGCAGCTCCTCGTCTCGGGCATGGCGCCGATCCTCGCGCCGCTCCTCGGTGGCCAGATCCTCGCCCACCTCGGATGGCGCGCGGTCTTCGTCCTCCTCGTCTGCATCTCCGCGGCGGTGGCGATCCTGGTCCACGCCGGCCTGCCCGAGAGCCTCCCCGCGGAGCGCCGCTCCCGGGAGCGCCCGCTCGAGATCCTGCGGAGCTTCCTCACCGTCTTCCGCCACGGCCCCTTCCTGCGCATGGCCTTCGCCGGCGCGGGGATCCAGGCGGCCATGTTCGCCTACATCGCGGGCTCGCCCTTCGTCTTCATCGAGCTCTACGGCGTGCCCCCGGAGCGCTTCGGCTTCCTCTTCGGCACCAACGCCCTCGGCCTGATCGGCGCCTCGCAGCTCAACCGCCTCTTCGTCCACCGCTGGGGCGTGCAGCGGACGCTGTACGGCGCGATCGGCGTCGCCTTCACCGCCTACGTGCTCCTCTTCGCCGGCGCGGTGGCCCACGCGCCGCTCCCCTTCCTCCTTCCGGCGCTTTTCTTCGGCATCGCCACGGTGGGCGTCGCCATGCCCAACGCCACCGCGTCGGCGATGGAGCCGTGGGGCGCGCGGGCGGGCGTCGCGTCGGCGCTGCTGGGCACGCTCCAGACCTCCACCGGCGCCCTCGCCTCCGCCCTCACCAGCGCGCTGGCGGACGGCACCGCGCGGCCGATGGCGGGGGTGATGCTCGCCTGCGCCGCCCTCTCGCTGGTGCTGGTGCTGCCCCTGCCGCGGCTGCGCCAGGCGCAGGTCGCGCGGGGCTGATCCGGGCTTCAGGCGCTCGCCGCGTCGAGGGCGGCGAGATCCGCCGGGTCGAGGCGCAGGCGCAGCGCGCCGAGCTGCTCCTCGAGCTGCGCGGGCGACGTGGCGCTGGCGATCGGCGCGGTGACCCCGGGCCTTCCTAGCAGCCACGCGATGGCCACCTGCGCCGGGGTGGCGCCGTGGCGCGCCGCCACCTCGCGCAGCGCCTGCAGCACGGCGCGCGCCCGCGGATGGGCGAGGTAGTTGGCGACAGCCTTCGCCCGCGCCCCCTGCGGCGGCTGGTCGGGATCGTACTTGCCGGTGAGCACACCGGCGGCGAGGGCGTGGTAGGTGCAGACGCCCAGCCCCTCCTCGGCGCAGATCGCCGCCAGTTCCCCCTCGAACGCGTCGCGGGCGAGGAGGTTGTACTTCGGCTGCATCACCTCGAAGCGCGCCAGCCCCAGCCGCGCGCTGGTGTCGAGCGCCTCGCGCAGGCGCGGCGCCGTGTAGTTGGAGGCGCCGATCCAGCGCACCTTCCCCTCGCGCACCAGCTCGTCGAAGGCGCGCAGGCTCTCCTCGAGCGGCGTCTTCGGATCGTCGAGGTGGGCGTAGTAGAGATCGATCCGCTCGACGCCGAGCCGGCGCAGCGATCCCTCGCAGGCGGTGCGGATCTGCCTGGCGGAGAGGCCCGCCTCGTAGCCCGGGCCGCCCATCCCCACCTTGGTGGCGACGATCATCTCCACGCCGGGCCGCGCCCGCAGCCACGCGCCGAGGATCTCCTCCGACTCGCCGCCGCTGTGGCCCGGCGCCCACTTGCTGTAGACGTCGGCGGTGTCGACGAAGTTGCCGCCCGCCGCCACCCAGGCATCGAGGACGGCGAAGCTCGCCTCCCTGTCCGCGGTCCAGCCGAAGACGTTGCCGCCCAGGTTGAGGGGAAAGACTTCGAGATCGGTCCTGCCGAGCCGGCGGCGCAGCTTTTCCATGGCCGGTGAGGTGCCGCGAAGCGGCGGCTCGCTCCGCCGGAGGCGGAACGAGCGCAAAGAGGTATGGCGCGCGCCAGCGCGCCTGCTCTCCACCCGGTCCCGTGCGGACGGCGCCGGGTGGAGGACCTGCAAGGTAGCGCGTCGCGGACGGCGCTGCCAGAGCCGTTGACCCGGCGCGCGCGGGCGGAGGAGAAAGGCACCCCGGGCGAGGGGGAGCACGAGATGCCCATCCTGGACGAGCTGGCGGCGCGCTTCGACGAGATGGTGGAGGACCTGCGCGCGGTGGCGAAGCGCCGCATGTTCGGCTGCGACGCGTGGTTCGCCGGCGGCACGATCTTCGGGCTGATCTGGCAGGAGGGGCGGATCGGCGTCCGCCTCCCGGACGAGGCGGCCTTCGCGGAGCTGATGGGCACGCCCGGCGCCGAGCCCTGGCGCGTGGGGACGAAACCGATGTCCCACTGGGTGCTGGTGCCCGAGGCGTTCGTGGACGACGAGGCGGCGCTGCGCCGGTGGATCGAGCGCGCCCATGCCCTCGCGCTCGCCGCGCCGCCGAAGGTGAAGAAGGGCGCGCGAAGGAAGGCGGGCGCCGAAGGGGCGAGGGCCGGTGCCGCGAAGAAGACCGCGGCGGCGAAGGGGGTGGCAGCGGTGCAGAGGACCGTGCCGTCGACCGCTGCTGCGAAGAAGGTCGCCAGGGCCGGCGCGTCGAAGCGCGCCGCCGCGAAGACGAGTGGGCCGAAGGCCGTGGCGACGACGGCCGGCCGCTCCCGCTGAGCCGCCGCCGACGCGCCCACTCGATCCGGGGCCTCCCGCCCAGCGGCTCCGCTGTTCAACCTTCGCCCGTGTTCGCTGCCGCCGCGCAGACGAGCGACGCGGCACAGACGACGGACGGGGAGCTGGGCATGCGGGCGCGCTGGGTCGGCTGGTGGCTTCTCGTCCCGTTCCTCCTCCTCGCCTCCACCTGCACCGACGCCCCGCGGGAGCTCCGCCCCTCCCACCGCCCCGCGGGCGACGGCGGCAGCGGCGGGCGGAGCGCCGGCGGCGCGGGAGGCGACGGCGCCGCCGGCGGCAGCGGCGGCACGCAGCAACCGGGCGGCACCGGCGGCGGCTTCGACGGCGGCGCGGACTGCTTCGGCTTCGAGGGCGGCGTCCCCGCCGCCTTCGGCCTCGACGAGCGCCCCTTCAACGCCACCTGCCTCGCGCCGCCCCGCCCCTCCACCGGCGCGCCGGTCAGGCTGGTCCGCGTCTTCCGCGAGCACCGCTTCACCCAGCCCCTCGGCCTCGTGCAGGCGCCCCACCAACCGGCGCGCTGGTACGTGGTGGAGAAGCGCGGCACCATCCAGCGCTTCGACGCGAACGGCGGCGACGCGGAGGAGGTGCTCGACCTCCGCGATCAGGTGGAGGATCGGCCCGACGAAGCGGGGCTCCTCGGCCTCGCCTTCCACCCGCGCTTCCCCGCGGACGATCGCGCCTTCGTCTACTACACCGCCAGAGGCTCCCGCGGCCTGCGCTTCGTCCTCTCCTCCTTCCGCAGCAGCGACGGCGGCCTCACCCTCGATCCCGGGAGCGAGCGCGTCCTCCTCGAGCTGGACAACGACGATGACGCCCACTGCGGCGGCCAGCTCGCCTTCGGCCCCGACGGCATGCTCTACGTGGCGGTGGGCGACGGCTCGAGCGGCAAGCGCTCCCGCCGCCTCGACACCCTCTTCGGCAAGCTCCTCCGCCTCGACGTGAGCGGCGCCGACTACGCCATCCCCGCGGGCAATCCCTTCGGCGAAGACGGCGACGAGCGCGGCGAGATCTGGGCCTACGGATTCCGCAACCCCTGGCGCTTCAGCTTCGACGCCCACACCGGCGATCTCTGGCTCGCCGACGTGGGCAAGGCGGATCGCGAGGAGGTCGACCTGGTGGTGCCGGGCGGCGACTATGGCTGGGACGCGTGGGAGGGCACGCTCTGTCACGACTGCCGCGTGGACGGAACGATCGCCCCCGTCGTGGAGTACAGCCACGCGGAGGGGCGCGCCATCGTCGGCGGCCACGTCTACCGCGGCACCGCCATCCCCGCGCTCCAGGGCGCGTTTGTCTTCGGCGACTTCATCTCCGGCCGCATCTGGGGGCTCTTCCCCGACGAGGCGTCGCCGCGCCTCCTCGCGGAGACCGGGATCAACCCGGCCTCCTTCGGCCAGGGAGCGGACGGCGAGATCTACGTGGTCGATCACGCGGGCGGCGGCGTCTGGCAGATCGTCCCGGACGGCGACCCGGAGGACGGCTTCCCGCGGCGCCTCTCCGAGACCGGCTGCATGGATCCCGCCGATCCGAAGCGCCCCGGTCCGGCGCTCATCCCCTACGACGTCAACGTACCGCTCTGGTCGGACGGCTCCGCCAAGGCACGGTGGTTCGCCATCCCCGACGGAGCCACCATCACCATCGACGAGAACGGCGACTGGCACTTCCCCATCGGCAGCGTGCTGGTGAAGACCTTCCTCGTGGAGTGCAGGCCGGTGGAGACGCGCCTCTTCGTCCTCCACGACGACGGCGGCTGGGCGGGCTACGCCTACGAGTGGAACGAGGAGGGGACCGACGCCTTCCTCCTCGCCACCGGCAAGGTGCGGGCGGTGGAGCCGGGCAAGGGCTGGACCTATCCGAGCCGCGCCCACTGCATGCAGTGCCACACCGCCGCGGCGGGCAGGACGCTGGGGCCGGAGACGGCGCAGCTCAACCGCGAGATCCGCTGGCCCGACGGCAGGCGCGCCAACATCGTCGACACCCTCGCCCACGTCGGCATGTTCGCCAACCCGCCGGGCCCCGCCGCCAACCTCCCGGCCCTGCCCGATCCCTTCGGCGACGCGCCCCTCGCCGATCGCGCGCGGAGCTACCTCCACGCCAACTGCGCCTCCTGCCACCGCCCCGACGGCAGCGGCCAGGGCGACGCCGACTTCCGCTGGGACGCGGAGGAGATGGAGGTCTGCGGCGCCGAGCCGGACGAGGGCGATCTCGGCGTGGCGGGCGCGCTCCTGCTCGCGCCCGGGCAGCCGGAACGCTCGCTGGTGGCGCTGCGGATGCGCTCCCTCGGTGCGGGGCGGATGCCGCCGGTGGGGAGCGCGGTGGTGGACGAGCCGGGGGTGGAGCTGATCGAGGCGTGGATCCGCGGCCACCCGCCCTGCGACTGATCGGTTCAGAACGGGAAGAGGAGCGGCACCAGCAGCACCGTCCCCGCGAGGAGGAGGAGCTGCAGCGGCAGGCCCACCTTGACGAAGTCGGCGAAGCGGTAGCCGCCCGGCGCGACCACCAGCGTGTTGACCGGCGAGGCGACCGGCGTGGAGAACGCGGTGCTCGCGGCGAAGGCCAGCCCCACCACCAGCGGCTCCGGCGCGATGCCGAGGGCGCCGGCGAGGCGCAGCGCCACCGGCACCACCAGCACCGCGGTGGCGGTGTTGGAGACCACGAGACCGAGGGTCGAGGTGAGGGCCGCCAGCGCGGCGAGGACCAGGTGCGGCGGCAGGCCGGCGAGGTGGCGCTCGGCGAAGGAGACCAACGCCGCGGTGGCGCCGGTGCGGTCGAGGGCGGTGGCCATGGGCAGCATCCCCGCCACCAGCACCACGCTCTCCCAGTTGATCCCGCGGTAGGCGTCCACCGGGCGCACGCAGCGGGCCAGCACCAGCAACAGCGCCGCGCAGAGGACGGCGATCACGTTGGGCAGCAGGCCGAAGGCCATCACCACCAGGAGGAGGAGGGTGATCGCCACCGCGCCCCACGCCTTCGGGGGATCGACGAAGACCTCCGCCTGGCCGTCGGGCTCCGCCACGAGGACGAAGTCGCGCCGCTCGTCGCGGAGGAAGCGCATGTTCTTGCGCTTCCCCTTGAGCAGGAGGAGGTCGCCGTGCTGCAGGGGGAAGTCGCGCATCGCCGGCGTGGCGGGCACCTGCGACTCCTCGCCCGATCCGCGGCGCACCGCGAGCACCGTGGCGCGGTAGCGATCGCGGAAGCGGATCTCCCGCAGCGTCTTCCCCACCAGCGTCGACCGCCGGGGCAGCACCACCTCCGCCAGGGTCTCGTCCGGCGGCAGGGCGAGCTTCTCCCCCTCGCCGTGGAGCTCCTCGAGTCCCCACCGGCGCGCCGCCTCGTCCACGTCCTCCTGCCGGCCCTGCACCCGGAGCACGTCGCCCGCCTCGAAGACGTTCTCCGGCAGCACGGGGACCGGCTCGAGGCCCGCGGTGCCCTGCGAAGCGATGCCGATGACGTTGACGCGGTGGGCGGCGCGGAGGTTGGCCTCGCGCAGGCTCCTGCCCACCAGCGGCGCGCCGGGCGGGACGCGCAGCGCGTGGATCTGCGCGGCGATGCCGTACTCCGCGGCAAAGTCGTCGGTGGTCCAGGTCCGCCGGGTGGGCGAGGGGCCGCCCGCGTCGCCGGGGAGGATCCGCCGCCCCGCGACGACGAACCACGCGATCCCCACGACGAGGAGGACGAGGCCCGCGGGGGTGAAGCTGAAGAAGCGCAGCGGATCGCGCCCCGCCTCCTGGAGCGCGGCGGCGGCGACCAGGTTGGGCGGCGTGGCGATGAGGGTGAGGAGGCTGCCCAGGTGGGCGCCGAACGCGAGGGGGAGGAAGATCCGCCCCGGCGCGATGCCGCGGCTCTGGGCGATGGTGCCCACCACCGGCAGGAGGATCGCCACCGTGCCGGTCGAGCTCATGAAGGCGGAGAGCGACGCGGTGGCGAGCATCACCACCACGATCACCCGCGCCTCTCCCTGCCCGGCGAGGACGCCCAGCCTGCGGCCGATCCAGTCGGCCACGCCGGTGTCGGTGAGGGCGCTGCCGACCACGAAGAGGCCGGCGATCATCAGCACCAGCGGATCGGAGAAGCCCGCGAGCGCCTCCGCCGGCGGGAGGATCCCGAAGAGGACCAGGGAGAGAAGCGCCGCGAGCGCCACCACGTCGAGGCGGAGGCGGTCGCTCGCGAAGAGCGCCATGCTCACGACCAGGATCGCGAGCGTGAGCAGCGCGTCGGGGGTCACGGTCAGACGAGGTTGTGGAAGACCCGCTGGACGTCGTCGTCCTGCTCCAGCTTGTCCACCAGCGCGAGCACCTCGTTCGCCTGTTCCTCGGGCAGCTCGGTGGTGGTGGTGGGAATGTACTCGGACTCGGCGGAGATCGGGTGGATCCCACGCTCCTCGAGGGCGGCCTGCAGCTTGCCGAAGTCGGCGAAGTCGCAGCGGAGGATGAGCTGCGGCTCGCCCTTCTCGCCGGTCCCCTCGCCCATCTCCTCGAGGCCGTGGTCGATCAGCTCCAGCTCCAGCGATTCCTGGTCGATGCCCGCGGGGTCGAGGCGGAACTGCCCCACCTTGCGGAACATGAAGGCGACGCTGCCGCTGGTGCCGAGGTTGCCGCCGTTCTTGTTGAAGATGGAGCGGACGTTGGCCACGGTGCGGGTCACGTTGTCGGTGGCGGTCTCGACGAGGATGGGTACGCCGTGGGGCCCGTAGCCCTCGTAGAGCACCACCTCGTAGTTCTCGCCGCCGTGGGTGGTGGCGCGCTTGATCGCCGCCTCCACCTTGTCCTTGGGCATGTTGGCGGCGCGCGCGTTCTGCAGCACGCGGCGGAGCGTGGCGTTGGTGTCGGGGTTGGGCCCGCCCGCCTTCACCGCCATCGAGATGTCCTTGCTCAGGCGCGTGAACATCTTGGCCATGCGGTTCCAGCGGGCGAACATCGTGGCCTTGCGCGTCTCGAAAATGCGTCCCATCGGAGACTCCTGATCCGGTCGCAGGCCTTGTACAACAACGGCCCGCGCCATGGCAGAGCAACGGTTCAGCCTTACCGCAAATGCCGTGGGAGATCCGCCGCTTCCTGCCGCGGCGCTTGAGGTCCGCACCGGCGCGTGGAATCTTCCGCCCCCATGAATCGACCGTTCCGTGTGCTGGGGCTCCAGCAGATCGCAGTGGGTGGCAGGGACAAGGCGGCGCTCCGCCGGCTTTGGGTGGAGACGCTCGGCCTCGAGGCGACCGGCAGCTACAGGAGCGAGCGGGAGAACGTCGACGAGGAGATCACCGTCCTCGGCGCCGGTCCGTTCCGGGTGGAGGTGGACCTGATGCAGCCCCTCGATCCGGAGAAGAAGCCGCGGGTGGACGAGCCGGCGCTCAACCACGTCGGCCTCTGGGTGGACGACCTCCCCGCGGCGGTGGCCTGGCTGGAGAAGCAGGGGATGCGCTTCACCCCGGGCGGCATCCGCAAGGGCGCCGCCGGTCACGACGTCTGCTTCATCCACCCGAAGGGGAACGAGCAGTTCCCGCTCTCGGGGGAGGGCGTGCTCATCGAGCTGGTGCAGGCACCGCCCGAGGTGATCGCCGCCTTCGACGCGGCGCGCGCCTCCTGATCGCGCCTAGACCGGCCGGCGCCACAGCGAGGCCAGGTCCGGCGGGAGCTGGCTCGCCACCCAGTGGACGTCCTCCTCCGGCAGTCGGTCGCGCAGCGCGGTGAAGACGGCGGTGACGATCTGCTCGCCGGTGGTCGGCTCCACGCCGAGCAGGTCGCAGATGTCGGCGAGGAAGGTCTGGGCGTCGACGCGCTGGATCGGCGCGCCGTCCACCCGCTCGCAGCTCCGCAGCAGCTTCTGCAGCTCGGCGGGCAGGTGGGTCAGCATCTCGTCGCGCCTGTCGCCGGTGAGCCGCCGTTCGAGCTGACAGAGGACCACCGAGGCGGCGCGCTTCGGGTCGACCCGCTCCCGCAGCGGCTTCGTCCAGCGCAGCTCGTCGACGAAGGCCTGAAAGTCGTCCGCCGGCTCCTCGCGCACCTGGACCGGCGTCGCCTTCACGTCGGGGATGTTGATCTCGTCGGCCATCTGCTTCCTCCCTGATCCTCCGATGGAAGCTGGCCACCTGCGGCGCGGGATGGCGAGAGGCGCCGGGAGGCCGGGCGGGCGCGGCGGCGCAGCGGCGTCCGTCCGCGGGGCCGGCGCGCCCCTGCACACCGGCCGATCGAGGGGTTGCTCCCTCCGCCACCCATCCCAATCTGGTGGGGGATGGCCGGCATCACCTTCACCGAGCTGCTCGCGATCGTCGCCCGCCTCGCCGCCGCCTTCGCCCTCGCCCTCCTCCTCGGCCTGGAGCGGACGCAGGCCGCGTCGAAGGCGGGGGTCCGCACCTTCCCCCTCGTGGCCCTCGGCGCCTGCGCCTATCTCAGCCTCGCGAAGGAGCTCTTCCCGGGGACGCCGGAGGCAGAGGCGCGGGTGGTGCAGGGGATCCTCACGGGGATTGGCTTCGTGGGGGCCGGCGCGATCATCAAGGCGCGGGGGCACATCCGCGGCCTCGCCACCGCCGCGGGCCTCTGGAACGCGGGGGCGATCGGCTTCGCCTGCGCCTACGGCATGCTCGTGCTGGGGTTGATCCTCGCCCTGGCCAACCTCGCCACGCTCCACGCGTTCAGCCGCGGCGCGCTGCCCAGGTCGAAGCGGAGGGCGTGACGGCCATGGGAGCGATCCTCGTCCTGGGGCTCGTGGTGGGGGCGATGGTGATGTTCGCCCTCGAGCGGATCCCCCTCGAGGTCTCGTCCCTGGCGCTGATCACCGTCCTCGCCCTCTCCGGCGTCCTCACCCCGGAGGAGGCGTTCTCCGGGATCGCCAACGACACGGTGATCTTCATCTTCGCCCTGCTGGCGATGACCCAGGGGCTCGCCTCCACCGGCGTGATGCAGATCGTCGGGCGCCGCATGGCCTTCGCGCGGCGCTGGGGCGAGCGCCCCTGGCTCGCCAGCCTCCTCGCCACGGTGGCGGCCTTCTCCTCCCTGGCCTCCAACACCGCCGTCACCGCCGCCTTCCTGCCCATCGCCTCCGCCGCCGCCGCACGCGCACGCATCCCGCGCAGCAGGGTCCTCATGCCGATGGCGTGGAGCTCGATGCTGGGCGGCATGATCTTCCTCTACGGCACCTCCACCAACCTGGTGGTGAGCGAAGCGATGACCCGCTTCGGCCTCGCGCCCCTCGGCTTCGCCGAGCTCGCCCGCGTCGGCCTGCCCGTGGCAGCGCTCACGATCGCCCTGCTCGTGCTCTTCAGCAGGCGGCTCGTGCCCGAGCGGCGGGGCGGCGAGCGACGCCAACAGCCGCTCGGCCACAGGATCTTCGTCACCGAGGCGGTGGTCACCCCCCAGTCCCGGCTGATCGGCACGCCGCTCGACGAGCTGGCGGGGGCGATCGACGCGGAGGTGATCGGCATGGTGCGTGGCAAGGAGTGGATCCGCGCCGATCGCGGCGACCTGAAGCTGCAGGCGGGGGACCGGATCGTCGTCCGCGGCAGCAGACGCGCCATGCTCCGCATCAAGGATCTGCGGAGCCTCGTCCTCGAGGCGGAGCTGGCCCTCGACCCCCGGCAGGCCGCCTCCCACATGCTCGCGGAGGCCTTCGTCCCACCCCACTCGCCGCTGGTGGGCAGGACGCTCCGCGAGCTCCTCTTCTCCACGCGCTTCGGCCTGGTGGCGCTCGCCATCCACCGCCACCCCGGCGCACAGGCACCCGCCGGCCCGCTCTCCGGGCTGCACGACATCGGCGACGTCGAGCTCGCCGCGGGCGACGTGCTCCTCCTCAGCGGCCCGGCGCGGCGCCTGCGCGAGCTCGAGGACGGCAGCTTCCTGGAGGTGCTGGGCAGCATCGACTACCGCAGGCCCCGCTACGGCAAGGCGGCGCTCGCGGCGCTCATCTTCGGCGCGGCGCTCGCCGCCGCGGCGCTCGACCTCCTCCCCTCCGCCATCGCCGGGCTGGTGGGGCTGCTGGCGATGATCGGCACGGGCTGCGTCGACACGCAGGAAGCGTTCCGGATCGAGTGGCGGGTGGTGCTCCTCATCGGCGCCCTCCTCGGTCTCGGCACCGCCATGGAGAAGAGCGGCGCGGGCGAGCTGCTGGCGCAATTCCTCGTGCCCGCCGCACCCTACCTCGGGCCGCGCGGGCTGATGTTCGTGGTGATGGCCCTCACCGTCGCCCTCTCCGCGCCGATGAGCAACCAGGCGGCGGCGCTGGTGGTGCTGCCCATCGCCATCCACCTGGCCAACCTTCTCGGCGTCGAGCCGCGGGCCTTCGCGGTGGCCACCTGCCTCGCCGCCTCCTGCTCGTTCATCACGCCCCTCGAGCCCTCCGCCGCCCTCGTCTTCGGGCCGGGGCGCTACCGCTTCGTCGACTTCGTGCGCGCGGGCACGCCGCTCACGGTGCTGCTGCTCGCGCTCTTCACCGTGCTCGTCCCGATCGGCTGGCCGCTGTAGCGAAAGAAAAGAAAGGCCCGGCGATCCGGGAGGATCCGCCGGGCCTGCGCACGGGTGGGAACGGGTTCAGTAGCCGCAGGCGGCGTGCTCGTCGGGGCACTTCTCCGCCGCGCAGGCGACGTCGACCTTCCACGCCACGCTGTCGTAGCAGCCGACCTGGAGCGCGCAGGCGAGCAGCGTCTGGTAGGCGGCAGCCGAGTCGCCGTCGGTGCACGAGAGGAGGCAATTCGGATCCATCGAGTCCGAGCAGCTCTCGAGGCATGCCTCCGCCTCGGCGCAGTCGCCGGTGACGAGGGGAATCTCGCCCGGATCCTCGGAATCGCCCGGATCCGTCATGTCTTCGTCGTCGAGGACGCCGCCCTCGAGATCCGCGCGGTCCCAGCCGCACGCGGCGACCTCGCTGCCACACTGGTCCATGATGCAGTCGATGCCGAGGCAGGAGACGCTCTGGAGGCACGTGGCGAGCTCGGTCACCGCCATCGCCGCCTCGGGGTAGTTCTGCACGCAGCTCCCGTTGCAGGAGTCGTTCTCCTCGCCGCAGGCGAGCATGCACGTCCGGAGCGCGTCGCAGTTGGCGCCATGGCCGCCACCCTTGCCGTCGTCGTCGTCACCACAAGCTGCGAAGCCCAGCGCCGCTGCCGCGAGCGCCACCAGAATCCACTTGTTCATCGAGACTCCACCTGCGGGCGCACGCCGCGCCCGTGCCGAAGGGCCGTCGTCCGGCCGGTTGGCCCCGGGGTCCCGCCCGCGATGGTGCCTGGCAGGGCGGGGGTGGGCGCGCTGCCACGGGCGATCCGCTCCTGCGCGGGCGGCGCCCCCTCCCCGAGCGCGGCGGCATATTGGAGAAGGGCCGCGGCCCGTGCAAGGGGCGTTTACCGGCGCGCGGTGCCGCCGGGCATCACCGGACCGTCCGCTCCACGGACGCCGATGGCCCCCACGCCCGCGCCGCGGCATGCTACCAAGCGGCGCGAGGAGAGACGGATGGCCTTCTGGCTCGTTGCAGCCGGCGCATTGGTGGGGGGATCGTGGCGGCGTTCGAGCCGGACGCCGGCTGGGTCGGCGTGATCGCCGGCGCGATCGTCGGGTGGCTCCTCGCGCGGCAGCGCCGGCTCGGCAGGAGGCTGGCGGCGATCGAGGCGCGGCTCCAGCAGGTAGCCGCCGTGCCGGTGGAGGTGGAAGCGGAGCGGGAGCCACCGCCGGAAGCGCCCGCGCCGCAGACGCCGTCGTGGGCCGCCGCGCCACCGCCGGAAACACCCGCGCCGCAGGCGCCGTCGTGGGCCGCCGCGCCACCGCCGGAAACGCCCACGACGCAGGCGCCGTCGGGGATCGCTCCACCACCGGAGGAGCCGGCGCCCCTCCCCGCCCGCCTCGTCGCCCCGCCCGCAGCGGCGGCGCAGGCGCCCGCCTTCGCCTCCTTCGCGTGGGTGAAGCGCTGGTTCACCGAGGGCAACGTGCCGGTCAAGGTGGGGATGATCGTCCTCTTCGCCGGCGTGGCGGCGCTGCTCAAGTACGCCACCGACGAGGGCTGGCTCCGCGTCCCGATCGAGCTGCGCCTCGCCGCGGTGGCGGCGGCGGCGATCTCCGCCCTCTTCTTCGGCTGGCGGGAGCGGGAGAGACGCCGCACCTTCGCCCTCTCCCTGCAGGGCGGCAGCATCGGCATCCTCGTCCTCACCATCTTCGCCGCCCTGCGCCTCTACGATCTCCTCCCCGCCGGCCTCGCCTTCGCGCTGCTGGTGGCGATCACCGCGGGCACCGGCGCCCTCGCCGTCCTCCAGGACGCGCGCGCCCTGGCGGTGCTGGCGATCCTCGCCGGCTTCCTCGCGCCGATCCTCGTCTCCACCGGCTCCGGCAACCACGTCGCCCTCTTCACCTGGTACGCGCTCCTCGACCTGGCGATCTTCGCCATCGCCTGGAAGAAGGCGTGGCGCCTGCTCAACGTCGTCGGCTTCACCTGCACGTTCGGCGTCGCCACCGCCTGGGGCGTGCTCCGCTACGAGCCGGCGCTCTTCGCCAGCACCGAGCCCTTCCTCGCCTTCTTCTTCGCCGTCTACGTCGCCATCCCGGTGCTCTACGGGGCCAGGCGCCACACCAGCCGCGGCGAGGCGCTGGTGGACGGCACCCTCGTCTTCGGCACGCCGGTGGTGGCCCTCGGCCTGCAGGCGATGCTCCTCCGCGGCGACCTGATCGCCATCGCCCTCTCCGCCCTCGCCATCGCCGCGGTGGAGCTCGCGGTGGCGCGCCTGGTCTGGCGGCGCGCGGAGATGCGGGTGATGGGCGAGGCGTTCGCCGCGCTGGCCATCGCCTTCGCCACCCTCGCGGTCCCGCTCGCCCTGAGCGCCCGCACCAGCGCGGGCGTCTTCGCGGTGGAGGGCGCCGCGCTGATCTGGCTCGGCCTGCGCCAGGATCGCCGCCTCGCCCGCTGGTCGGGCTTCTGCCTCGAGCTGCTCGCCGCACTCGTCTTCCAGGGCGCCCTCTTCGTCGGCGGCGCGGCGCGCGTGCCCGTCGCCAACGGGATCTTCGCCGGCGCCCTCCTCCTCGTGGCCGGCGCCGGGCTCGGCGCGCTCGCCTGGTGGCGGATGCGCAGCGAAGCGCTCCCCGCGAGCGTCCTCTTCCTCCTCTCCCTCGCCTGGTGGGCCTTCGCCGGCGTGGAGGAGATCGACCGCTTCGTCCCGCCGCACCACCAGCCCGACGCGCTCCTCGCCTTCGCCGCGCTGAGCGCGCTCCTCCTCGCCGCGATCCACCGGCGGGTGGAGGCGCGGCTGCCAGCCTGGAGCGCCGCCCTCGCCTACGCCGCGGCGCTGCCGCTGCTCTTCTTCCAGCTCACCGAGCACGGGCAGCCCTTCGCCGGCCTCGGCGCCGGAGCGTGGCTCGCCTTCGGCCTGCTCGGCTTCGCCGCCCTCCACCTGCTGCGCGACGCGCCGCGGGCGCCGCTCGCCCTCGCCCACCTCTGCTGGCTCCACGCCTGGGCGCTCGCCTTCGCCTTCTCCCTCCTCCACGTGGCGCAGGAGGCGGAGCTCGGGAGCGGGTGGCGCCACGCCCTCTTCGCCGTGCCGCTCCTCGCGGTGCTCGCCGCCCTCGTCCACCTGCCGCGGGCGGTCGCGCCGCCCCTCGGCGATCGCTTCGATGCCTACCGGGGCTGGATCGCCGCCACCTTCGCCGCGGCGGTCACGTGCGTCTTTCTCGTCGCCCTCTTCCTCCCCGGCGACGCGGCGCCGCTCCCCTTCCTCCCCCTCGCCAACCCGATCGATCTGGCGAGCGCCGCCGCCCTCCTCCTCGTCGCGAACGCGCTCCGCCCCCACCGCCTCCACGCGCCGGCGGTGGTGGGCGGCGGCCTCCTCCTCGCCACCGCCGCCACCCTGCGCGCGGTCCACCACCTCGCCGATCTCCCGTGGAACGCGGCGCTCGTCGGCGAGGCCACCGCGCAGACCAGCCTCTCGGTGGTGTGGAGCGCCCTCGGCGTGGTCGCCTGGGTGGCGGGCTCGCGCCGCGGCAGCCGCCCGCTCTGGCTGGCGGGCGCGGCGCTGATGGCGCTCGTCCTCGGCAAGCTGGCGATCGTCGATCGCACCCACCTCGGCAACATCGCCGGCATCGTCTCCTTCCTCGCCTACGGCGTGCTCTGCACCGTCGTGGGCTACCTCGCCCCGGCGCCGCCCCGCACGCAGGCGCCGGCGCCCCCACCGACGCCCACGCCATGAAGAAGCTCGCCGCCCTCCTCCTCTTCGCCGCGCTCCCCGCAGCGGCGGCAGCGCCCGACGACTTCGCCTTCGGCTGGCCCGTGGAGCTGCCCGGCGGCGGCGACGCCTGGCAGATCGAGCTGACGCAGGAGATCCACCGCGTCCTCGCCACCGACGACCAGAGCGACCTGGCCCTCTTCGACGGCGCGGGGAACGAGGTGCCGCTCGCCCGCTACGAGCCGCCGCCCGCGCCGCCGCGGGAGGAGACGGCGGCGCTGCCGGTCTTCCCCCTGCCGCGGGATCGCGCGGCGGGCGCGGTGGACGCGCGCCTCCGACTCGAGCGGTCGACGGACGGGAGCCTGCGCCAGATCGAGGCCAACCTCGCCAGCGCGCCGGACGCGGCGCCGATCACCGACTACCTCGTCGACGCGAGCCGCATCGATGAGCCGATCGACGCGCTCCTCCTCCGTTGGGAAACGGGACGGGTCGGCCGCTACGCGGTGGAGACGAGCGATGATCTGGAGAACTGGCGCACGCTCGTCCCCGCCGCCACCGTGGCGGCGCTGGAGGAGGACGGCGGGCGGCTGGAGCGGCGTCGCATTCCGCTGCCCGCCCCGCAGCGGCGCTACCTGCTCCTGCGCGCGCAGGGGGAGTCGAACCTCGGCGCGCTGCGGGTGGAGGCGCTCTTCGTCCGCGCGCAGGCGGCGCCGGCGCTGCAATGGATCGAGGCGACGCTCGTCTCCGGCAGCGGCGCCAGCGCCGAGTGGGACGCGGGCGGCGCCTTCGACGTGCGCGCGGTGCGGGTGGTGCCGCGGGGCGTGCGCTCGCTCAGCACCATCGTGGTGCGGGGCAGCCACGGGGACGGCTTCCTGGAGCGCGGCAGGCTCACCCTCTTCGACGTGGCACAGGGCGGCGATCGCCTCGTGCGCGACGAGGCGCAGGTGGCGGGCGCGTGGCGCTCGCGCCGCTGGCAGCTCGAGGCGACGCCGCCGCTCGACGCCGCCCCGCGCCTCCTCCTCGGCGTCCGCCCCGATCGCTTCGCCTTCGTGGCGCGGGGCGAGGGGCCGCTCCTCCTCGCCGCGGGAAGCGGCACCGCGCGCAGGGAGGCGGCGCCGGTGGAGGCGGCGATCGAGGCGATCGCGCGGCGGGAGGGGCGCGCCTGGCAGCCGCCGGTGGCGACGCTCGGCGCGCGCCGCACGCTCGGCGGCGAGGAGGCGCTCACGCCGCGGCGGCAGATCTCCTGGGCCACCCTGGTCCTCTGGACGGTGCTGGCGGGAGGCGCGCTGGCGGTGGCGGCGCTCGCGGTGCGGCTGCTCCGGGGCGCGCGGCCCTAGTTGCTCCAGGGATCGCTGGCGGCGGACTCGTCCACCGGGCCCGGCTGCTCGGCGATCGCCTCGTAGTAGTTCTCCACCGACTCGTCGCAGCCCGACTCGTAGAGCTCGGGGTCGACGGCGACGGTCTGCTCCTGCTCGCGGGGTGCGGACATCGGGCTCCTCCCTTGGTTGGTGGTCCACCCATCGTGGACCACCGGGCGCAGGGAGGGAAAGCCCCCGTTGCGCAGCCCCGTTCAGCCGATGATCACCGGGCAGCCGTGGACGATCACCAGGTCGACCACGGCGCCGCTGCGCAGCGCCTCGCAGTCCGTACCGAAGAAGGTGACCTGGCGCGTCTCCGGATCGTAGTCCCAGCCCTGGGTGCGGGTTTCGTCGTGGGGCACGGCCACGCCGTCGAAGTAGACGAAGATGTCACCCGGCTGGAGCGGCCTGCCGGTGGCGGAGAGCTGGTAGGTGCAGGAGAGGACCGCGCCGCCGATGTCCGCGAAGGCGGCGGCGAGCGAGGCAGCGTCGTCCGCCTGGTAGTACCGGGTGTCGCCGGGGAGCGCGGTGCCCGCCGCCACCGCCATCGCGTTGAGGAGGTCTGCGTCCACCTCGCCGCCGAAGCCGACCACGAAGGTCTTCACCTCGGGATCCTTCGCCCGCAGCGCCTCCACCGCCTCGACGCCGTCGCCCCTGCAGGTCTCCTCGCCGTCGGTGAGGAGGAGCACGTAGTTCTCGCGCTCGGGATCGGCGAGGGGCGCGTAGCTCGCCGCCATCTCCAGCGTGGCGCCGATCGGCGTGCTGCCGTTGGGGCTGCGCGCCTGCAGCTCGTCGCGGATCGCCTGCGCGGTCCCCTCGCCGACGTCGACCACCACCTGCCCCGCCGAGCAGCTGTTGCGGCCCAGCGGGTAGAGGCCGAGGCCGAAGCGGATGTCGTCTCCGTAGGTGGCGAGGAGCTGATCGAGCGCCTCGGCGGCGATGTCCCACTTCGGCGTGCCGCCCACCTCGTCGTCCATGCTCCCCGACTTGTCGAGGAGGATGAGGACGTTGGGCGCCACCGGCTCGGCGACGAAGGCCTCGCCCTCGCAGCCGCAGAAGCCGCCGGTGCAGCTCTCGCCCGGCTTGCAGTTGGCGTCCGCGTCGCAGGGGCCGCCGGTGTCGTTGCGCGCGCAGGTCCCCTCCTCGCTGCAGAAGGCGGCGGCGCCGCAGGCGGCGTGGCTGGTGCAGGCGACGGGCGCCTCGGTGCAGGTCGAGGTCTCGGGGTTGCAGACCGCGTCGCCCCTGCAGTCGACGGTGGATTCGCAGCGCGCGCCGGCGTTCCCGCCGCCGGTTCCTCCCGTGCCCCCGGTTCCTCCGGTTCCGCCGGCGCCCCCGTCACCACCGCCATCGCCGTCGGAGGTGCTGCAGGCGGTGGCGGCGAGGGAGAGGGCGAGAGCGGCGAGCAGGCTTGCGATCGGCTTGGACATCGGCGGATCTCCTCTTGGAGAATTCGGAGAATATCCGATCCCCAGTTGCACATCCAAGCCGCCGCCCACCAGCGGGCCGCGACTCGTGCGGTCCCACCCGTTCCTACCTGCCGATGCGGAAGTGCACGCAGAGCGCCGCGTCGCCGCTCCCCGCCTCGTACGGAATCGCCACGGCGTGCGCGCCCCGCACGGTCCCGAGGTCCACGAGGCGCGTCTCGTCCTGCGGAACCGCGCAGCTCCAGTCGCCGTCCACGTCGACCCAGATCGCCGCGGCGTAGCGGCGCTGGGGCACGGCGGCGTGGGCGAAGCGGAGCCGCAGCGCGCCCGCCTCCACCCTGCCGCGGGAGAAGGCGACCACCCGCTCGTCCTCGTCGAGGAGCGCCGCCTCCACCTGCCTGCCCTCGTGGCGATCCCAGCCGTCGCCGTGGAGGACGACGTCGTGGCCCACGCCGCGGAGGAGCTCGCACGGCGCGCTGCCGGGCCCGCTCGGTCCCGCCACCACCCGCCGCTCGATCCACTTCTCCGGCGGGACGAGGCCGGTGCCGCCCACGTCGGCGTCGCTGCAGATCCAGTCGCCGTCCACGTCGATCATCCAGGCGGCGCGGATCTCGCTTTCCGGCGCCATCTCCTCCACGTAGTCGCCGAAGTCGCCCAACTCCACGCGGAAGGCGCCCGCCTCGATCGGCGCCGCGACCAGCTCGCCCACGCTGAGGAACGTCGGATCGATCCAGATCGGCGCGGCGATCGCGAACTTCCCGTCGAAGGCCGAAAGGCCGCGCCCCTCCAGCACGATCACCGGGAGCGCCGCCTCCCAGAACGCGAGCGCGGCGGGCGCCTGGGGATCGGCGCCGCGCACGAGGATCCGCACGTCGCGCTCGGGCACGCCCACGCTCCGCCGCCACGCCGCGTCGACCCCTTCGGTGGCGCAGGCGCCGTCGCCGTCCCCGTCGATCGCCACCACCACGTCGAAGGGGATGCCCCACGTCGGCAGGGCGCCGATCATCTCCACCGAGAAGGCGCCGTCCTCGATCACCACCTGCCGGACGAAGTCGACCCACCGCTCCCCCTCCACCGCCTCCACCACGAGGACGCGGGCGGTGCGCCCCTCGAAGCGCTCAAGCCCTTCTCCCTCCACGACCAGATCCCAGGCCATGTCGCAGGCGGGGCCCTGCCTGCAGCCGAGGCGGACGCCGTCGCAGGAGCCGGCCGACTCGAGGCATTCCACGCAGGTGGCGAAGACCGGCGCGGACGCGGGAGCGCCGAGGCACGCGGCCACACATGCCGCCGCATCGTCCCCGTCGCAGGGGGCGAGGACGTCGCACGCCCGGAGGCACAGGTCGTCGATCGCGGGACCCTCGCCCCCGGCGCCCCCCGTCCCCGCGATCCCGCCGCTGCCCCCGCTCCCCACGGGCGCGGCGCCGCGATCCTCGTCGCAGGCGGCGAGCAGGCCGAGGAGGAGGCAGAGGATCCCGAGGCGCACCATGGTCCCATCCCTTCGCAGGCTCGCGTCCGTCGCGGGCGCGAGGGTCCACTTCGGGTGGCCTCTAGCGCCTTCCGCCCGCACCGCAAGCGGGCGCAGCGTACCAGCCCTCCGCCGCCCCGCGAACGGGGGGTCGCCCCCGGGCGCGCGGGATCGCAACCATGCCCGGCCGAACCGAGCACGGCAAAGGAGGAGCGATGGCAGCGGTGAAGCCGATTCCCGAAGGGTTCCACACCGTCAACCCCTTCCTGCTGGTCCGCGGCGCGGAGGAGCTGGCGAGGTGGATCGAGCGGGCGTTCGGCGCGCGGGTCGCGATGGTCCGCGACGGCAACGGCGTGGTCCAGCACGTGGAGGCGACCATCGGCGACTCGAAGGTGATGATCAACGAGTGCCCGCCCCACGAGCAGCCGATGCCCGCGGGGCTCTACCTGTACGTGGAGAACGTGGACGCCGCCTGGAAGCGGGCGATGGGGGCGGGGGCGCAGGAGATGATGCCCCTCGAGGACCAGTTCTGGGGCGATCGCGCGGGCGGCATGAGGGATCGCTGGGGCAACGCCTGGTTCCTCGCCAGCCGGATCGAGAAGGTGGACGTTCCGGAGCTCGAGCGCCGCCTCGCCGCGGGGAGCCAGCAGGGCGCGCCCGCGTGATCCCGCAAGGCGCAAGAAGCGGAGTGTTCCGCCCCACGCCGCGGGTTAGCTTCGTCGGCGTGAGGAAGGAACGCGCAACGAGGCAGGCGGCGATCGTCGCGTCGCTCTGCAGGCGGATCGAGCGGAGCGACGCGCCGCCCTCGCTGCAGGCGCTCGCCGACGCGGCGGGCTGGAGCCCCTGGCACCTCCACCGGGTCTTCAAGGCGGTGACCGGGCTGACGCCGAAGGCGTGGGCGGCGGCGCACCGGGGCAGGCGGCTGCGCGAGGCGCTGTCGCGGCGGGCCTCGGTCACCGAGGCGATCTACGACGCGGGCTTCGCGTCGAGCGGGCGCTTCTACGAGAAGGCGGACGAGCTCCTGGGGATGAAGCCGAGCGCCTTCCGCGCGGGCGGTGCGGACGAGGAGATCCGCTTCGCCATCGCCGCGTGCTCGCTGGGGGCGATCCTCGTCGCCGCCACCGGGCGCGGCGTCTGCGCGATCCTCCTCGGGGACGATCCTGCCTCCCTCGCCGCGGATCTGGAGCGGCGCTTTCCCCGCGCGCGCCTGCTGGCGGGCGACGAGGCCTTCGAGGAGACGGTGGCAAAGGTGGTGGGGCTGGTGGAGCAGCCGCGCATCGGCCTCGATCTCCCGCTCGACCTGCGCGGCACCGCCTTCCAGCTCCGGGTCTGGGAGGCGCTGCGCGCCATCCCGCCGGGAAGCACCGCCACCTACGCGGAGATCGCCCGGGCGATCGGCATGCCGAAGGCGGTGCACGCCGTCGCCGCCGCGTGCGCCGCCAACGCGCTCGCGGTCGCCGTCCCCTGCCATCGCGTGGTCCGCACGGGCGGCGGCCTCTCCGGCTACCGCTGGGGCGTGGAGCGCAAGCGCGCGCTGCTCGAGCGCGAGGGCGCGCTCACGCAGGATCCGCCGCGATCAGCGCCAGCTTCTGGCGGCGGCTCAGCCTCTTGATCGCCGCCTCGCGCCGGAGCGCATCGCTGCGATCCGCCGCCGGCTCCACCCACGCCAGCTCCACCGGCAGACGGGCGCGGGTGTAGGCGGCGCCGCGGCCCGCGCGGTGGGTGGCGAGGCGCCGCGCCAGGTCGTTGGTGGCGCCGGTGTAGAGGGATCCATCGGCGCAGCGGAGGATGTAGGTGCACCAGCCTGCTGGCGCGGCGGCGGATTTCACGGCGGGAGCATCCTCCGCGCCGCCACGCCATCGGTCAACGGACCGATTGAAAAATCGGCCCCCGTCCGGGTGGCGCGGCCGCCCGGACCATCTGCTACCGTCCCGGCCATGCAGGACAACACGCTCCGTAGACCCATCGACCCGACGCCGCTCCTCGAGGAGCACCGCGCCGCCCTCCGCGGCCACTGCTACCGCATGCTCGGCTCCGCCGCGGAGGCGGACGACGCGGTGCAGGAGACGATGGTCAAGGCGTGGAAGTCCTTCGGCAGCTTCGAGGGGCGCGCGGCGCTGCGCACCTGGCTCTTCCGCATCGCCACCCGCGTCTGCCTCGACGCGCTCCAGGAGCGGACGCGCCGCGCCCGGCCGATGGATCTCCGGCCGGTGGGCAACACGGACGAGCCGCTGGTCGCCCTCCCCGGCGATCGCTGGATCGAGCCGATCCCCGACGAGCAGGTGGTCCCCGCCGACGCGGATCCCGCGGAGAAGCTCGCCCTGCGGCAGAGCATCCGCCTCGCCTTCGTGGCGGCGCTCCAGCATCTGCCCGCGCGGCAGCGGGCGGCGCTCCTCCTCACCGAGGTGTGCGGCGAGTCGGCGGCGGAGGCGGCGGCGACCCTGGAGATGAGCGTCCCCGCCCTCAACAGCGCGCTGCAGCGGGCGCGGGCCACCCTGGCCAGCAAGGACGTGAAGAGCGATCCGAAGCCTTTGAGCGAGGCGCAGAACGAGCTGATCGCCCGCTACGTGGACGCGTTCGAGCGCTACGACATGGAGGCGCTGACCCGGGTGCTGCGCGACGACGCCACCATGTGCATGCCGCCCTACGACCTCTGGCTGCGGGGGCACGCGTCGATCACCGGCTGGATGCTGGGCCGGGGCGCCGCCTGCAGGGGTTCGCGCCTGGTGCCCACCGCCGCCTGCGGCTCCCCCGCCTTCGGCCAGTACAAGCCCGGCGCCCCCGGCGAGCCCCTCCAGCCGTGGGCGCTGGTGGTCCTCGAGCTGGAGGGCGAGTCGATCGCCGGCCTTACCTTCTTCCTCGAGACCGAGAAGTACTTCCCGCGTTTCGGGCTCCCCGCCTCGCTGCCCGCGTGATCCGCGCGGACCACCGATGAATCCGCGCGCCTCCGGGCGTCGATGGTGCGGACACCCATCCAACCGGAGGCACCATGAAAACCAATCGCAAGCTCTTCCTCAACCTGCCCGTGAAGGATCTCGATCGCTCGGTCGCCTTCTTCCGGGGCCTGGGCTTCGAGTTCGATCCGCGGTTTACCGACGAGAAGGCCACCTGCATGCTCGTGGGCGAGGACGCCTACGTGATGCTGCTCCGGGAGCCCTTCTTCAAGGAGTTCCTCGGCAGGCCCATGGCCAACGCCCACGGGGCGACCGAGTGCATCGTCGCCTTCTCCGCGGCGAGCAAGGGGGAGGTGGACGAGATCGTCGGCAAGGCGCTCGCCACCGGCGGCAGCAAGGCGCTCGACCCGAAGGATCTCGGCTTCATGTACAGCGGCAGCTTCTACGATCCGGACGGCCACTACTGGGAGGTGGTCTGGATGGATCCCGCCGCGCTCCAGCAGTAGGGGCTCGTGGCGCGGGTGGGCGATGGGCCCGGCGCACGGTGGGCGCGCCTTTCTTGGCGCGTCCCGCCGGCGTGGCCATCGTCCACCCCATGAAAGCCCTGACCTACGACGGCCCCTACCACGTCAAGCTGCGCGAGAAGCCGGCGCCGCGGATCGAGCACCCGCAGGACGCGATCCTCAAGGTGACCGCCGCGGCGATCTGCGGCTCCGATCTCCATCTCCTCCACGGGCTGGTCCCGGACACCCGCGTCGGCTTCACCTTCGGCCACGAGATGGTGGGGATCATCGAGGAGGTCGGGCCGCAGGTGACCGGCCTGAAGCCCGGCGATCGGGTGATGCTGCCGTTCCAGATCTTCTGCGGCGGCTGCTACTACTGCGTGCGGGGCCAGACCGCTTCCTGCGAGAACACCAACCCCGCCAGCGACATGGCCTGCGGCGTCTACGGCTACTCGCACACCGTGGGCGGCTACGACGGCGGCCAGGCGGAGTACGTCCGCGTCCCCTTCGCCGACGTGGACGCGGAGCCGATCCCCGACGACCTGGACGACCTCGACGCCCTGCCGATCACCGACGCCATGTCCACCGGCTACCAGGCGGCGGAGATGTGCGATCTCCAGGGGGGCGAGACGGTGGTGGTCTTCGGCGCCGGCCCGGTGGGGCTCTTCGCCATGCGCGCCGCCTGGCTCCTCGGCGCGGGCCGCGTCATCGCGGTCGACCACGTCCCCTACCGCCTCGACTTCGCCCGCAGGTGGGCGGGCGTGGAGACGATCGACTTCGACGAGGTGGACCCGATCACGGCGATCAAGGCGGAGACCGAGGATCGCGGCGCCCACTGCACCATCGACGCGGTGGGCCTCGAGGCGGCGGGCGCGCCGCTGCGGCGGCTCGCGGGTGTCTACGGCAAGCTGATCGGCGGCTCCGCCAGGGCGCTCGACTGGTGCTTCCACGCCACGCGCAAGGGCGGCACCGTCTCGGTGGTGGGGGTCTACGGGCCGCCGTTCACGCTGGTCGACTTCGGCACCGCGATGAACAAGCAGCTCACCATCCGCACCGGGCAGGCGAGCGTGAAGCGCTACATGCCGCGGATGATCGAGCACATCCGCAGCGGGCGCATCGACCCCAGACCGCTCTTCACCCACCGGCTGCCGCTGGAGAAGGGGCCGGAGGCCTACCACACCTTCGCGCAGAAGAAGGACGGCTGCATCAAGGTGGCCCTTTTCCCCCACGGCGTGCAGCCCACCACCACCTTCCACTGAAAAGAGGAGCGCGTATGGAGCCCGTCGAGAGGATCGTCGGCGTCGACAGGGAGCTCTCCCGCCGCCCCGGTTACCGGAGCAGCTGGCGGGTGGGCCCCTTCCCCCACACCCGATACCCGCCCGTACGGCAGGAGGGCGAGCCGGCGGCGCCGCTCCACGGGCGGCCGGGCAAGCGGATGCCCCCCGTCTTCGGCACCGCCTGCCCGCCCCGCGGCCTCTCCGGCGCGATCCGGAAGGCGGCCTACCGCTACCCCGACCACGAGCTGCCCCACTGGATGCTCCTCCTCTTCGCCGACAGGGTCGAGGCGATGGGCCCGCGCCTCCGGCGGCTGGCGCCGCTCGCGCTGCCCGCGGGCGCGGCGCTCGGCTTCCTCGCGATGCGCCGCCGCGGCGACCGCTCCGAGGGCGAGCGCAGGCAGATCCGCCGCCGCGCGGCGATCCTCGAGCCGGCGCCGGTCTACTGACCCCTGCGGGAGGAACAGTCCCGGGCGGAGACTTCTTCGACAAGTTGCGCGAGACCCGGTGGTGGTGCGCGCTTGGAGTGCTCTGCTACACGCCTGGCGGGGAAGCGATTCTCGAAGACTGGTACCGTGGATTCACATCCCCTGAACTCCGGGTGGCAGGCCGCGGCATGCGGCGCCGCATCCTGCAGTGCTTCCCCACCAGGAGCGACGTTCTGCTGGAGATGGCCGGCAGGAATCTTCCGCAGGAAAATGACCGAGAGGTCGCTGCTGCGATCGACTGGATGCTCAAACATCACAGGAACGATCCCCGCGCCATTTCCCATGTGGAGCGTTACCTCGAGCTTCGTCGGGATGCGGCCCATCCCAACGTTGCACGGTCCCTCGAGAAGCTCCGGCGGTGACCCGGCCGACCTGCGCCGCTGCATCCGGGGCAGCGCCGCCCGCTGCGCGCGGTGCCCGGCCTGGCGGCGATGCGCCGCATCCGGGGGCGAGCGCAGGCAGCCCCGCCGCCGGTCCACGGACCGCAGCGGGACGATTCGGCCCCTCGGGACTTGTTTCTCCGGCTCGGCTCTGGCTCCATGCCGCGCCCCGGAGGAAACCCGATCGTGCAGCTGCATCGCCGCTTCGAAACCCTGCGCGCCCTGACCAAGGGCGCATCCCGCCCGGTCACCGCCCACCTGCGCATCGAGAGCGGCGGCCGCGTCCGCGACGTCTTCCTCGGCGGGAGCGCCGCGCCGTCCGCCCGCCCGCCGATCGTCGACTGGGAGAGCGCGCCGCTCGCCGACGTCTTCTTCGAGACCCGCGAGGGCGAGGCGTACGAGCTGGAGCTGGGCGACCGGATCCTCGAGGGGCGCGTCCTCGAGCGGAACCTGCTCCGCATGGAGGCGGGCGAGCTGGTCGAGCTCCTCACCGAGCAGGGGAGCTGCCGCCTCGGGCCCGATGGGCTCCAGGTGGAGGCGATCCGCTACCACCTCGCGCCGCGCGCGGGCGATCGATCCCCCCGCTCGGTGAAGCTGGACGCCGCGCAGCAGGCGATCGTCGATCTCCCCGCGAAGCAGGCGGTCCTCGTCCTCGGCGAGGCGGGCGCGGGCAAGACCACCGTCGCCGTCCACCGCATGGCCAGGCTCCTCGCGGAGAACCGCCACTGGCGCGCGGGGGTGATCGTCCCCAGCGAGCCGCTCCGTTTCCGGATCCAGTCGATGCTGGAGCGGCTGGGCGTGCGCAACGCCACGGTGCAGAGCTTCGACAGGTGGGCCGCCGCCGAGGCGCGCCGCCTCTTCCCCGATCTCCCCGCGAAGGACAGCCGCAACGCCCCCGCGGGCGTGGTGCGGATCAAGCGCGACCCCGCCCTGCGGGTGGCGATGCGCGCCCTCGCCGAGCGCTGGTCGGCGAAGAAGCCCGGCGTGGGGCGCGACGATCTCTGGGAGCTCTTCGGCGATCGCTCGCTCCTCGAGCTGGTGGCGGCCCACGCCGATCCCGTGCTGCCCCTGCCGCAGATCGACGAGGTGCTCGCCCACACCGCGGCGCAGTTCTCGATCACCACCGAGGAGGAGTGGGAGGGGACCGACGCGGAGAGCCTCGCCACCATGGACGGCGCCGCCATCGACGAGGGGACGGCGCTCGCCGACGCGGGCACGCTCGATCCCGAGGATCCGCCGGTCCTCTTCGCGCTGGACAGGCTCCACGCGGAGAAGAAGCGGCGCCCGGCGCTCGAGCCGCGGGCCTTCGACCTCCTCTTCGTCGACGAGGCGCAGGAGCTCGGCCCCTTCGAGCTGGAGCTGATCGGGCGCGCCTGCCGGGGCTCGCTCATCGTCGCAGGCGACGCGGGGCAGCAGGTCGATCCCGCCGCCAACTTCCGCGGCTGGGATCGCACCCTCGCCGACCTGGGCGTGGAGGACGCGGCGCGGGCGGAGCTCAAGATCGGCTACCGCTGCCCGCCGCCGATCGCCGCCTTCGCCGCGGCGGTGGCGGGCACCGGGCCGGCGCCCGCCTCGGATGCGGTGCGCTTCGTCCCCCACGACCACGAGAGCCACCTGGTGGCGTGGCTGGTGGACGAGCTGCGCGCCCTGCGCCGGGAGGATCCGGCGATCACCGTGGGCGTGGTGGTCCGCGACGCGGCCCGCTTCACCCGCCTCCTCGGCAGGGCGCTGCCGGTGGTGGGGGCGGAGGAGCTCCGCCCCGGCGCCATCCACGTGGTCTCGGTGGCGGCGGCGAAGGGGCTCGAGTTCGACACGGTGGTGGTGGCCGACGCGGACGAGAGCTCGTTCCCCGACACGCCCGCGTCGCGGCGCGGGCTCTACGTCGCCTGCACCCGCGCCACCCACCAGCTCGTCCTCGCCTGGGCGGGACGGGCGAGCCCGATCCTCGCCGTAGCGGCGCGCTGACGCCGTCCCGCCCTGCTGCCGTCGGGGCGGGACGGTCGGCGATCAGTAGCCGTCGTCCGTCGCCAGCTCCTCCTCCTCCTCGAGGCGGAGATCCGGCGCGGGGAGATCGAGCTCGTCGGCGGCGACCAGCGCCTCCTGCTTGATCACGTTGGCGATCTCCATCGGCTCGTTGGCGGTGAGGGCCTCGACCACCAGCCCCATCGCCCAGCGCGGCAGCGCCACGAAGCGCGGGCCGTTCTTCTCGAAGACGATGGTGTCGTCGTCGAGATCGGGGTGGGAGGCGATCCGCTCGTCCGCCCTGGCCCCCAGGTAGCCGCGTGCGGTCTCGAGCACGCGGGAGAGCACCGAGTTCCAGGCGTTGAGCGTCTCGGGCGTGCTGTCCTCCGCGTCGAGGAGGTCCATGCCCACCGGCAGCTTCGCCAGCTTGTTGAGGAAGTACTCGACCCACTCGCCCTTGATCACGCGTCCGTGCTGCGGCGCGATCACCTCCACCGCGGGGGTGAGGGCGCGGATCGCGGCGACCGTCCTGGCGATCGCCTTGCTCGAGGGCATGTAGGTCTGGTGGAAGGCGCGCATGCCGCGCCAGTCGCTCTCGTCCGCCCAGATCCCCTGCGCGTGGAGGTCGGTGAGGCCGCCGAAGAGGTCGCCGCTGAAGAGGACGCGGGTCTCGGGGTCGTAGCACATCACCGCGCCGCGGAAATGGCAGAAGGGGCTGGGCACCGGGATGATGTGGCCGCCGGTGGGGAGCTGGAGGCGGCTCGCCACCTTGTCGGTGGAGAAGTAGCGCTCGCGGGGCAGGCCGTAGTGGCAGATGAGCCGCCACGTCGCCTCCGAGCAGATCACCGAGGCCATCGGCGCGTGCTTGCCGATGATCAGGGGCGCGATCGAGCCGACGTCGGGATCCTGGTGGTTGACCCAGATCGCGGAGACGCGGGAGAGGTTGCCGATCAGGCTGGCCGCCTTGGTGCTCACCACCGCGTAGTCGGAGCGGGAGCCGGGATCGACGAGCAGGTTGAACTGCTGCAGCCTGCCGTCGGCACCCTCCCCGCGGAAGACGCGGAGATAGGGGTTCGCGTGGAAGATGCTGCGCGGGTCACGCTTGCCGATCCACCAGGTGTTCGGCGCGATTTCGACGGGATGGATGACTTCCGACATGTGATTCTCGGGGGGTGCGACACGCGGGCACGCGCGCCCGGTGTCGGTGCGATCGCCCCCCAAGCACCCCCCGTGCCAGCGAAGGAAGGGCCGCCCGGTGCCCCTCCGGGCGCAGGTTCTGCCGCAGATGTTGCAGCGCACCTGCGCGGGGGCGCAGGACTTGCGTGACCCCGAGGCTTTTGCGTGTGGCGCGCGGTTTTTGCGGACTTCGCTGTCGGTTGAACCCGGCCGCTGTGTGCGAGCTCAGCGCGCCCTGCCCACCACCGGCAGGCGCTCCTTCCGCTCCGGCCTGCCCCGCAGGGCGCCGGCGAGCTGGCCGCAGGCGCCCCCCACCTCCTGGCCGTGGGGCAGGCGCACCAGGGCGCGCTGCCCCGCGTCGGCGAGGATCCGCTGGAAGGCGCGCACCCGCTCGATCGGCGGCGCGCGGAGCCGATCCTCCGGCCCCGGGTTGAGGGGGATGAGGTTGACCCGCACGTCCAGCCCCGCGCAGAAGGCGAGGAGCTCCGCCGCGTGGCGGTCGGAGTCGTTCACGCCCTCGATCAGCGTCCACTGGATCAGCACCGGCTCCGGGGAGAGGGCGATCACCTCCCGCAGCGCGGCGAGGTCCCAGCTCCGCGCCACCGGCAGGAGCGCCCGGCGCTCCTCGTCGTTGGCGGCGTGGAGGCTCACCGCCAGCCGGTAGCGGCCGTGGGCGAAGAAGGCGCGCATCTTGGGGACCACGCCCACGGTGGAGACGGTGATGCGCCGCGGGGCGATGGCGAAGCCGGCGTCGTCGCTCAGCACGTCGGCGGCGGCAAGGACCGCCTCGAGGTTGTCCAGGGGCTCGCCCATCCCCATGAAGACCACGTTGGTCGGCGCGGGACGCCCCAGCGCGGCGAGGTGGCGCGCCACCGCGGCGAACTGGCCGACGATCTCCTCCGCGGCGAGCTGCCGCTGCAGCCCCAGCCGCCCCGTCTCGCAGAAGAGGCAGCCGCGCGCGCAGCCGACCTGGGTGGAGAGGCAGACGGTGCTCCGCTGCGGGTGGGGGATCGCCACCGCCTCCACCAGCGCCCCGTCCGCCAGGGAGACCGCGTGGCGGATGGTGCCGTCGCGGTCCTCCACCGGCACGGTGGAGGGGACCCACCACGAGAGCTCCCGCTCCGCCGCCTCGAGGAGGCGGCGCGAGACCTGGGCGTCGCTCCGCCTGCCGGCGAAGCGCCCCACCACCGCGCGGGCGAGCTGGCGGGCTGCGACGGGCGAGCCGCCGCGTTCGCGGGCCCAGGCGGCGAGGCGGTCGGTGGTGAAGGCGGCGACGTGCATCGTGGGCTCGAATCTCCTCCGCGGGGCGCGGGCGGCGCGCCGCTCATACCGGAAGGGTAGAACCGGCGCAAACCGCCCGCCTTCCCGCGGCTACCGCCGCCTGCAGACGAAGATCTCGTCGAAGCTCCCCTCGTCGTCGATCGGCCGGACGAAGGTCCCCACCTCGAAGCCTGCCTCGGCGAGGACGCGGCGCCAGGTGGCCGCGTCGAAGAGCCCGCAGCGGTGGCGGTCGTGGACCGCCCGCATGTCGCTGCCCTCGCGAAGCAACAGGGCGAAGTCCACGTCGTAGGTGGAGTCTCCCGGGTCGGGATCCCAGGTCCACTCGATCCCGCGCAGGCTCCGCCCGCCCGCGTCGCGCGCCATCGCCTCGGACTTCTCGCGAAAGCGCTCCCGGGTCACGTCGGGGGCGAAGACCGCCGCCCCGCCCGGCCGCAGGTGGACGAAGGCGGTGCGCGCGGCCGCGAGGAGATCGGCCGCGGTGGTCATGTAGACGATCGCGTCGTGGATCAGCACCGCGTCGAAGAGCCGCCCGAGGCGCAGGGATCGCATGTCGCCCTGCACGTGCTCGCATCCCGGATTGCGGGCACGGCTCAGGGCGAGCATCTCCGCCGAGCGATCGGTGAGGGTGCACCGGTAGTGCTGCCGCAGGTAGAAGGCGTTGTTGCCCGCCCCGGCGCCCAGCTCGAGGAGGGTCTCCGGCGCGAGGGTCGCGGTGCGCTCGATCGCCTCGCGCAGCGCCGCCGCCTCGTCCTCGTGGTCCTCCACCGGATCGATCAGGTGGTACCAGGAGGTGAGCTCGCCGTAGAGGAGCGGCCTCATGCGGGGATCCGGACCGAGCCGTCGGCCTCGATGGTCCAGAAGGGATTGTGGGCCACCTCCCACGGATGGCCGTCCGGATCGAAGAAGTAGCCGGAGTAGCCGCCCCACTCCGTGGCGTGGGCGGGCCGGACCTGCGCCCCGGCGCGCGCCGCCTCGTCGAGGAGCCGATCGACCTCCTCGCGGGAGCGGACGTTGTGGGCGAGGGCGATGGCGCCGGGGGGCGGCGGGGCAGGCAGGCCCGCGTCCTTCGCCAGCGCCTCCCTGCCCCAGAGCGCGAGCACCATGCCGCCGAGCTGGAAGAAGACCACGCCCTCGTTGGCGAAGGCGGGCTTCCACCCCAGCGCCTCGTAGAACGACCGCGCCCTGCCGAGGTCGCCGACCCCCAGGGTCACCAGACTGAGCCGCTGCTCCATCGCTTCCCTCCCGAGGAGCGGGAGCGTAGCAGCAGGCGCGCGCCGCCGCGACCGCGTGGAGCCGAGCGGCATGCGCCGTGGCTCAGGAGCGCTTCTCCGCCCCGCTCTCGCGCGCCCGCGCCTCCGCGTCCACCGCGGCGGCCACCCGCTCCGACTCGAGCGCCGGCGCCGGCGGCAGCCCGGTCACCTCGAGGATCTCCTTCTCGTCGAGGGTCTCCCGTTCGAGGAGCGCCCGCGCCAGCGCGTCGAGAGCGCCGCGGTGCTCGGTGAGGAGCCGGCGCGCCTGCCGGTGGCTCTCGTCGATGATCCGCTGCACCTCCGCGTCGATGATCCGCGCGGTCTCCTCGCTGAAGGGCTTGCTCCCCATGAACTCGCCCTCCTGCCCGAGATAGCGGTTGCCCCGCGGCGCGAGCTGGACCAGGCCGAGGCGATCGCTCATTCCCCAGCGCGTCACCATCGCGCGGGCGAGTCTGGTCGCCTGCTCGATGTCGTTCTCCGCGCCCGTGGTGCGGGTGCCGTAGACCACCTCCTCGGCCGCGCGGCCGCCGAGCATCCCGATGATCCGCGCCCGCAGGTAGCCCTCGGGGAAGTTGTACCTGTCGCTGTCGGGCCGCTGGTAGGTGACGCCGAGGGCGCGTCCGCGGGGGACGATGGTGACGCGGTGGACCGGATCGGCGCCGGGGACCACCAGGCCGAGGATGGCGTGGCCGCTCTCGTGGTAGGCGATCCGCTCGCGGTCGGAGGGGCTGAGGAGGATGGGCCGCTCCGCGCCGAGGAGGATCTTCTCCAGCGCGTCGAGGAAGTCCTTCGACCGCACCTCGTCCTGATCGCGCCGCGCGGCGAGGAGCGCCGCCTCGTTGACCAGGTTCTTGATGTCCGCGCCGGAGAAGCCCGGCGTGGCCGCGGCGATCTCCTCCAGGTCCACGTCGGCGGCCAGCGGCACCTTGCGGGTGTGGACCTCGAGGATCGCCTTGCGCCCCGCCTTGTCGGGCAGGTTGACCTCCACGCGGCGATCGAAGCGGCCGGGGCGGAGCAGCGCCGGATCGAGCACGTCGGGCTGGTTGGTGGCGGCGAGGACGATCACCCCCTCGGAGCTGGAGAAGCCGTCCATCTCGGTGAGGATCTGGTTGAGCGTCTGCTCCTGCTCGCTGGAGCCGCTCAGCACCACCTGGCCGCGCGCCCTGCCGATCGAGTCGAGCTCGTCGATGAAGATGATCGCCGGCGCGTTCTCGCGGGCCTGCTTGAAGAGGTCGCGCACGCGGGCCGCGCCCACGCCCACGATCATCTCCACGAACTCCGAGCCGCTCATGGAGAAGAAGGGAACGCCGGCCTCGCCCGCCACCGCCTTGGCGAGGAGCGTCTTTCCCGTGCCCGGGGGGCCGACGAGGAGCACGCCCTTGGGCGCGGTGCCGCCGAGGCGCGTGTACTTCTCCGGCGCCTTGAGGAAGTCGACGATCTCGACCAGCTCGTTCTCCGCCTCGTCGATCCCCGCCACGTCGTCGAACGTGACGCGGGCGCCGCCCGCCTGGTCGTAGCGCCTGGCGCGGCTCTTCCCGATGCCGGTGAGCGCGCCGCCGAAGCCGCCGCCCTGCTTCATCCGCCGGTACATCCAGACGTAGAAGCCGATGATCAGGATCGCGGGGCCGAAGCCGAAGAGGAACGTGATCCACGGGCTGGCGCCGCTCTGGATCGGCTCGGCGCGGATCTGCGTGCCGTGCTCGATGAGGAGCGCCTCGAGCCCCGGGTCGAGGAAGGTGGGGAGCGTCGTCTCGAAGTTCCGCACCTGGCGCGGGCGCACCGGCACCGGGCTCTCCGCCGCCTCGCCCGGCGGCGGCCAGGTCACCTCCCTCTCGAAGCGACCCTCGATCCGCTCGCCGCGGCTGAAGATCTCCCGGACGTTGCCCGCGATCACCTGCTGCTTGAAGAAGGTGTAGGGCACCGTCACCGGCGCTTCGGGGCTGGGAAAGAGCTGGCGCGCCAGCAGGTAGTTGGCCACCAGCGCGAGCGCGAAGAAGAGCAGCATCCGCCACGGCGGCATCTTCGGCGGTCCGCGTCGGGGCAGCGGGCTCCGCGGGGCGGGCGGCGTCTCGGGCTGTCGGCTCATCGGCTGGCGTCCTCGCTCGGGCGTGCGGTGGAAGACCGCTGCGGCCGCTGCCGTACTTAAGGACGGCAGCGGCCGATGCAAGCGGAGGTGGTTCTCCTCGATCCGGCCCCCGGCCGCGCGGGACCGCGAGGAGGAGAGGCGCGTTCGGTCCGCCGAAGCGGGTGGCGGCGGATCAGCCCAGCGCCGCGTCGATGGCGCGGAGCAGGCCCGGGTGGTCCGGGGTGACGCTGGGCGCGAAGCGGCCGATCACCCTGCCGTCGCGGCCGACGAGGAACTTCTCGAAGTTCCACAGCACGTCGGAGGGGTTCTCCTGCCGGATCCCGTACGCCTCGAGCTTCGCGCGGAAGCTGTCGTCGCCGAGGAAGTCGGCGGCGGGCTGCGCCTCCACGAGCGCGCGGTAGAGCGGGTGGATCCCCTCGCCCTTCACCACGATCTTCTCGAACATCGGAAACCTCACGCCGTAGTTCGAGGTGCAGAACTGCAGGATCTCCTCGTTGGTGCCGGGCTCCTGCGCGCCGAACTCGTTGGCGGGGAAGCCGAGCACCTCCAGCCCCCGCTCGCGCCGGCTCTCGTAGAGCTTCTCCAGCCCCTCGTACTGCGGGGTCAGGCCGCACTTCGAGGCGACGTTGACCACCAGCAGCACCTTGCCGCGGAAGTCGCCGAGGGTGGCGGGGGTGCCGTCGATGCGGCGGAGGGGGATCTCGTACAGGGACGTGGTCATGGAACTCTCCTTGGCGGTTCTGCGAGGAAGCGGTGGCGTCGAGGCGCGTCTCCGGACGCCGCGGCGGACGCGGCGGCCAACCCGGCGGCGCCCGGTCTCCCGCCAGCAGCCTACGCGATCGGGCGGGCGGTTGCGCCCCGTCTCCCCCCTTGCCGAAGGGCGGCTTCCCCATTAAGCGGGGGGCACCGTTTCAACCACCGAGGTCCGACACCATGAAGCTCTACTACACCCCGGGCGCGTGTTCCCTCGCCCTCCACGTCACCCTGCAGGAGGCGGGTCTCGCCTTCGATCGCGAGGCGGTCGATCTCCGCACCCACCAGACCGCGGGGGGCGAAAACTTCTACACGATCAACCCCAAGGGCTACGTCCCGGCGCTCCGCCTCGACGACGGGTCGATCCTGACCGAGAACCCGGCGGTGCTGCAGTACGTCGCCGACCAGGCCCCGGAGAAGAAGCTCGCGCCCGCCGCGGGAACGATGGAGCGCTACCGCCTCCAGGAGTGGCTCGGCTTCATCGGCAGCGAGCTCCACAAGACCTTCGGCCCCCTCTACAACCCCGCCTGCCCCGAGGAGACGAAGAAGACGCAGCTCGAGCGGATCGCCAACCGCCTCGCCTTCGTCGACAGGAGCCTCGAGGGCAGGACCTACCTGCTGGGCGACGACTTCACCGTCGCCGACGCCTACCTCCTGCCGATCCTCAACTGGTCGGTGGCGTTCGGCATCGACCTCGCCCAGTGGCCGGCGCTCGCCGCCTACCGGGAGCGCGTCCTCGCCCGCCCCGCGGTGCACGCCACGCTGGTCGCGGAAGGGCTGGCCAAGGCCTGATCGCCAGCAGGGGCCCGTGCCCGCCGGGCGGGCTCGCCTCCACCCGCGCGCGAGGCGCGCCCGTCCGCGCCGCCGCTGGAGGACGGGCGCGCAGGCGGAGCGAGCCGCCCCTCCGTCGCGCTCAGAGCTGCTCCAGCCAGCTCGACCACCACGGCTTCCACCGCTCCACCGCCGCTGGCGATTCGAGCTTCGTGTACTGGACCACCACCGTCGCCCTGCCCCCCGGCTTCGGCGCGATCGAGATCTCCGCCGATCCGTCGCCCACCGCGATCCGCACGTTCTTCGAGGTGGGCTTCGAGCGCAGCTCGGTCTCCATCTTCGGGAAGAGCGCCGCCCGCCCCTCCTCGTCGAGCAGCCGCGCGCGCAGCGCGTCCGCGTCGATCTCCAGCGTGCGGGTGACGCTGAACCCGAACTTGCCGTCGGAGAGCTGGTAGGGCGCGCGCAGCCCCGCGATCCGCTCGTAGCCGACGGTCACCGACTGCGCCCACCACCCGCCCAGCCCGTGCGCCTCCTCGAGCCAGGCGGCGATCGCCGCGTGCCCGCCGCTACGGCCGGGCCACGCGTCGATGACCGCGCGCCACTCCTCCCAGCCCCTGCCGGTGTTCTCCCGGATCCGCGCGTCGCTCAGCTCGGGCGCCGCTGCCCAGCCCTTCGCCTTCGCGGTGGATGCCATCTCGTCCTCCCCGTCGGTGGAAGCGAAGGATGGCCGACCCGCCGCGCCGCCCGCAACGGCGGCGGCTTGCGGCCGTGGAGCGCGTGGGGGAAGCTCGGTCCCCATGCGAACGCTCACCTACTACGTCGGCATGACCCTGGACGGCTACATCGCCGGCCCCGGCGGCGAAATCGACTTCTTTCCCCTGAGCGACGAGTTCGTCGGCTTCCTCCGCGACGAGTTCGCCGACGCGCTCCCCACCCACGTGCGCAAGGCGCTCGGCGTGGCCGACGCGCCCAACCGGCGCTTCGACACGGTGATCATGGGGCGCGCCACCTACGAACCGGCGCTCGCCCTCGGGATCAAGAGCCCCTACGCCCACCTGCGCCAGTACGTGGTCTCCACCACGCTGCCGCAGGAGAGCCCGGACGTGGCGGTGGTGGCGGGCGATCCCCTCGCCACGGTGCGCGCGCTCAAGGCGGAGGAGGGGCTGGGGATCTACCTCGCTGGCGGCGCGAAGCTGGCGGGCGCGCTGCTGCCGGAGATCGACGAGCTGATCCTGAAGATCTACCCGGTGGTCGCCGGGCGCGGGATCCCGCTCTTCCACGCAGGCTTCCAGCCCACGCTCTTCGAGGCGGGCGCGCGCCGCTTCTTCGCCAACGGAACGGCGGTGCTCACCTTCCGCCGCCCGCGCACCTGATCGGGGGCACCGGCGGAAAAGCGCGCCGGCACCGATGAATCCCGCCGCTCCCCGCCGTCGGAGGAATGGACCCCAAACGACGGAGGGCGCGATGAAGCCTGTCTACGGCCGATTCTCCTGGTTCGATCTCCTTACCACCGACCCGGAGGGCGCGCGGCGCTTCTACGAGGCGGTGATCGGCTGGACCGACGTTCCGTGCGACGGCGGCACCTACCACCAGTTCCGCGTGGGCAGCGCGGGCGTGGGCGGCGTGATGGCGCTGCCCGCCCACGTGCGCGCGGGCGGCGTGCCGCCCCACTGGCTCGGCCACGTCACCGTGGCGAACGTGGCGGAAACCGTGGAACGGGCGCAGCGGCTCGGCGCCGCCCTCGTCCTCCCCTCCACCGAGGTCCCCGGCGTGGGCCGCTTCGCCGTGCTGGCCGATCCCCAGGGCGCGGCGTTCGCGGTGGCGATGATGGACCACGAATGCCCGGAGCCCTGGGACACCAGCGGGCCGGGCTTCTTCGCCTGGGCGGAGCTCCACACCAGCGATCGGGAGGCGGCCTGGCGATTCTACGCGGAGCTCTTCGGCTGGGTCACCACCGGCTCCTTCTCCATGGGCCCGCGCTGGGGCACCTACCTCATGTTCGGCCCGCGGCCCGATCACGCCTGGGGCGGGATGTTCGAGGGAGCGAAGGTGGAGGGCGTGCCGCCCTACTGGCAGCACGTGATCCGCGTCGCCGACGCGGACGAGGCGGCGCGGCGGGTGGTCGCCCACGGGGGCAGGATCGTCGCCGGTCCGGCCGACATCCCGGTGGGCGGCGGCCGCGTCGCCCAGTGCCTCGATCCCCAGGGCAGCGTCTTCGGTATCGCCTCGGGCACCTGATCCTCAGGCGCGCGCCCGCGCTGCGGCGCGATGGAAGCCGCGCAGCTTGTCGGGATTGCGGATGGTCTGGATGCGGGCGATCCGCTCGCCGTCCGGCGCGAGGGAGAGGACGGTCACCGAATCGGCCGTCCCATCCCCGTTCCAGAGGATGAAGGCGAGCTCGCCGTTGACCCAGCCGAGGCCGAGCGGCATCTCCTCCAGCTTGCGCGCCACGCCCACGACGAACCGCGTGACACGGTCCGCTCCGGTGATGACGTTGAGCGCGGCGCTCGCCTTGCCGCCGCCGTCGGCGACGAGCTGCACCTCCTCCGCGAGGAGGCGCTGGAGCCCTTCGACGTCGCCCGCGCGGCACGCCTGCAGGAAGGCGATCACCAGGTTGCGGTGCGCCTCGCGCGCGGGCGTGAAACGCGGCCTTGCCGCCGCCACGTGCTCCCGCGCCCGGCGGAGAAGCTGCCTGCAGGCAGCTTCGCTCCTGCCGATGCTCGCGGCGATCGCCGGAAAATCGAGGTCGAAGATCTCGCGCAGGAGGAAGACCGCCCGCTCCAGGGGCGAGAGCCGCTCGAGGACGAGGAGGAAGGCGATCGACACCGACTCCGCGGCGGAGAGACGCTCCCCGGGATCGGGCGCCGCCTCCATCTCCGGCGTGGCCACGGGCTCGGGAAGCCACGGCCCCACGTAGCGGGTCCGTTGCGCCGCTGCGGAGCGGGCGCGGTCGAGACAGAGACGCGTGGCCACGGTGGTCAGCCACGCCCCGGGCGCCGCAGGCGGCGCCCGCTCCTCCTGCAGCCGGGTGAGCGCCTCCTGCACCACGTCCTCCGCGTCCGCGGCGCTGCCGAGCATCCGGTAGGCGAGCGCGAAGAGGCGCGCCCGTTCCGCCTGGAGATCGATCGTCACAGGGAGAGCCCCTCCTCCAGCGCCGGTCGCACAGGGAGCGGCGACCGGGGCCAGCGGAAGAGGCCGGGGAAGCGCTGCTCCCACCGCAACGCCCGCAGCGGGAGGCGGCAGATCTGCTCCTTGATCAACGCAGCCATCCTGCCCCCGTAATAGCGGGCGAGCGGGCGGTCCCAGGGATCGGTGCGCTGCACCAGGCCGCGCCTGCGCCCGAGGCTCAGCGCCTGGGCGTACCACGCGAAGCGGAAGGGCTCGGGCGCCCTGCCCCACAGCGCCGCGAGGATCGACGCGGCGGCGTGGGCGCCCATCGGCATCGCCGCGGCGCAGGACATCCGCAGCCAGGGCATCCCCTCCACCCGGGCCACGTCGCCCGCGGCGAAGAGGCGGGGATCGCTCGCGGTGCGCAGCGTCGCGTCGACGAGGACCTGCCCGCCAGGCGCGGTGCGCAGACCCGCGTCGCCACCGATCGGCGAGGGGACGAAGCCGCCGCACCAGATCGCACGGCCGGGGATCGCCCGCCCGTCCGCGAGGTGGACCGCGTCCCGCTCGATCGCCTCCACCCGCGCGTGCTCGACGATCCGCACGCCGAGGCGGCGGAGGACCTCCACCGCGTAGCGCCGCGCTCCGTCGGTGTGGTCGGGGAGAACGGGCCCCGCGGTGACCAGGTCGATCGCCCGCCCCCGCTCGGCGAGCTCTGCGGCGGTCTCCACCGCGGTCAGCCCGCCCCCGATGACGACGAGGGGCCCCGGATCGCCGCGCGCCACGTGGGCGGCGAGCGCCTCCGCCGCATCCTCGTCGCAGGGAGAGAGGGCGTGCTCCGCCGCGCCGGGTACCCGCTCCCAGTCGGTCGCGCTCCCCAGCGCGAGGAGCGCGAAGTCGTAGGCGAGCGTCCCGTCGTGGAGGTGGATGGCGCCCGCCATCCTGTCGATCCCCTCGACCCGGCCGATGGCCAGCTTCACCCCCGCCCGCTCCACCAGATGGCGGAGCGGGACGCGGTGCGGCGCCGCGCCGGCCACCCGCTGGTGGAGGCGGATCCGCTCCGTGAAGTGGGGCCGGTCGCTGACCAGCACCACCTCCGTCCCCGGTGGCGCACGGCCGGCGATCCGCTGGGCGGCGAGGATGCCCGCGTAGCCCCCGCCAAGGACGACGACCCTCTTCCTCTCCATCGCGCGAACCTCCGTGCAGCCTTAACGCACGTGGGCTCGCGTTCGTGACACCTGCCCTGCGTTTTTCGGCCGAGGGGCGGACCGTAGCAGCGCACGCGGACAGATCCGTTCCGTGAAGGGGGGAGGACCGCCCCCGTCAGGCGGGCGCCCCCGCGCCCGCCTCCTCCGCCCGGAAGGCGGCGGGGCGCTCGGGACGCGCCTGCGCCAACGCGCGCCTGGTCCCCGCCGCGTCGAGCGCGGCGCCGTAGACCGGCGTGCCCGGCTGCTGGCGCCACGACTCGTCGAGCCCGCCCGCGTCCACCGGATCGAAGCCGAGCTCGTCCACGAGGCGCATCACCACCTCCTTGGCCCGCGGATCGTCACCCGCCACCGGCATCGCGATCCTGCCCGGCGTGCCCCGCGGCTTTCCGCCGTCCATCAGCGTCTTCGCGTAGAGGACGTTGAAGGCCTTGACCACCGGCCTTCCCAGCACCTGCGAGACCCAGCGGCTCTCGGTCATCCCCGCCTCGATCGGCTCGATCCTGCCGTCCCGCTCGCGGGGGTAGTAGTTGCCCGTGTCGACCACCACCACGTCGTCGGGCACACCGTCGAAGAGATCCTTCGGCAGCTCCGTCACCGCCCGCTCCGGGATGGCGACGATCACCACCTCGCCGTTCCGCGCCGCCTCCTTCACGGTGGCGGCGTGGGCGCCCGTCTCCCGGGCCAGATCCCGCAGCGTCTCCGGTCCGCGCGAGTTGGCCACCCATACCTCGTGCCCCAGCTTCGTGAGCCTGCGGGTGAGCGTGCCGCCGATGTGGCCCGCGCCGATGATCCCGATCTTCATCTCGCGCCTCCTCGTCCAGGTCCGAGGGCAGTCTGGACGATCCCGGTGCGATCGGCGCGAGCCCTTCGGGGGCGCACCAGGGCGCGGTAGAGTGACAGGATGGACGCACGTCAGATGGAGGTGAACGGCGTCTCCCTCCACGTGGAGACCTTCGGTGATCCCGCTGCCCCCGCGCTCCTGCTCATCATGGGGGCGATGGCCTCCGGCACCTGGTGGCCGCGTCCCTTCTGCGAGCAGCTCGCCGCCAGGCGCTTCCACGTCATCCGCTACGACCACCGCGACACCGGCCAGTCGACCTGCTGGGAACCGGGCGCAGCCACGTACGGCTTCGAAGATCTCGCGCTGGATGCGGTGGGAATCCTCGACGGTCTCGCGATCGCGCGCGCCCACCTGGCGGGCATGTCGCTGGGCGGCATGCTGGCGCA
>Ga0182742_1000628_pt1 | contig 52882 bp, 48 predicted proteins | sample eDN5th37CBELigMG_FD_128880 | JGI IMG/M metagenome (GOLD analysis project Ga0182742, IMG submission 128880) | Enriched Miracle-Growth compost microbial communities from Emeryville, California, USA - eDNA 5th pass 37_C BE-Lig MG (version 2)... ...
AGTAGGTTATTCAAAAGGTTTTTAATATTTATGCAGTGAAAATTATGCACTTCCGATACAAGAGAAAATATATATACTGAAAAAGTAATTTTATGGATTAAACCGGTGATTTTTTTTAAGTTACTCTTTTTTTCTTCCTTATTATATTCAAATCATGCTAAAAGATAAAAAATTGCAGATAAAAAGGATTGCATTTCATTTCGTCCTATTGTATTCTTTAAGAAAATTAAAAACTTTTAAAGTTCTTATCCAGAGAGGTCGAGGGTTCAGGCCCTAAGACGCCTCAGCAACCTTCAATCATAAAACGATTGAAAAGGTGCTAATTCCTGCAAGTTTCTAAAGAAGCTTGGAAGATAAGAAGAATGGCGATTCTTAACCGATAAGTCTTCTTCTTAAAGAAGGCTTTTTTTCATTTCATTTTGAGGTGAAAATAAGCCGAGAAAAAGGAGTGCGATAAATATGTATAAGCATGATACCATACTCGCTCAAATCGGCAACCGCAGTGAAACACTAACTGGAACAGTTAATCCGCCAGTATATTTTTCGACTGCCTATCGTCATGAAGGGATTGGCGAGTCAACTGGCTACGATTACAGTCGAACTGGAAACCCTACACGGGCAATCCTCGAAAAAGCCATTGCAGATCTGGAGGAAGGTGACCAAGGATATGCCTGCAGTTCTGGAATGGCAGCCATCTTTACTGTCCTCTCAATCTTTAAATCCGGTGATGAGATTCTTGTTTCAAAGGATTTATATGGCGGTACATATAGACTTTTTGAAAAGGCCTTTAAAAAATGGGGAATAACATGTAAATATCTAAGCTCGTTCTCACCTTTTGAGCTAGAAAAGGAAATAACAGATAGTACTAAAGCGATTTTTCTGGAAACCCCTACTAATCCTTTAATGGAACAGACAAATATCGAGGACATCGCTTTATTTGCGAAAAATCATGAGCTTTTGCTTATTGTCGATAATACATTCTTTACCCCGCTCCTGCAGCAGCCTTTAAAGCTTGGCGCTGATATTGTCATTCATAGCGCGACAAAATACCTTGGCGGTCACAATGATGTATTAGCTGGTCTTATCGTTGCTAAAGGAAAGGAATTATGCGAGCAGCTTGCCTTTTATCATAATTCTGCTGGCGCTGTATTGAGTCCATTTGATTCCTGGCTAGTCATCCGAGGTTTGAAGACCCTTTCTCTCCGTATGGAGCGGCATGAAAAAAATGCCAAAGCCATTGTCCATTATTTATTGAATCATGATGCCGTAACAGACGTACTTTATCCGGGACGCGGAGGAATGATCTCTTTTCGGATAAAAGATGAAAACTGGGTTAATCCGTTTTTGCAAAACCTAACGCTTATTTCCTTTGCTGAAAGCTTAGGAGGTGTTGAAAGCTTTATCACATATCCTGCTACCCAGACACATGCGGATATTCCTGTGGCTATTCGAATGGAAACAGGTGTATGTAATCGGCTTTTGCGATTTTCTGTCGGCATTGAGGATCTAGATGACTTAATGCAAGATCTAGAGTCTGCATTTGCCTGTGTTGCTAGGGAGGTGAGTAAATGAGCTTTTTAAAAAAAATGGAAAATGAAATTTTAATTGCTGATGGCGCGATGGGAACACTTCTTTATTCCTATGGAAAAGACAGCTGTTTTGAAAATTTAAATATTTCCCATGCTGAGCAAATCCAAAAAATCCATGAAGCCTATATTCAGGCAGGCGCGAATCTGATTCAGACAAATACCTATGCAGCCAATTACATCAAGCTGCAAAGATATGGATTGGAAGATAGCGTTAAAGAGATTAACACACATGCTGTCAGAAATGCCCGAAAAGCATCAGGCAAACAAGTGTACGTTATCGGAACGATTGGAGGCATAAGAGGAATAAGGCCAAATTCTGTTTCAATTGAGGAGATAAAAAGAAGTTTTCGTGAACAGCTATACTGTCTGTTATTAGAAGGTACAGATGGTATTTTACTAGAAACGTATTATGACCTTAATGAGCTTGAGCAGGTATTAGCAATAGCACGCAAAGAAACTGATTTGCCGATTATCGCACAGGTTTCCCTTCATGAATCTGGGATATTACAGGACCAAACTCCCGTTGCTCTGGCCCTTGCCCGTCTGGAAAGCCGTGGTGCAGATGTTGTTGGATTAAACTGCCGACTTGGTCCGCACCATATGCTAAAAAGTTTAGAAAAGGTTCCACTACTGGATCGCGCTTATCTATCTGCTTATCCAAATGCCGGACTGCCTTCCTATACAGATGGACTATTTTCATACAAAGGTAATTCAGAATATTTCAAAAAGTCAGCAAAGGAATTTCGCAGCCAGGGTATTCGGCTTCTGGGCGGCTGCTGCGGGACGACGCCTGATCACATTCGTGCATTTGCCTCTGAATTAAAAGGGCTCTCACCTGTTTCCGAAAAACAAGTGAAAACCAACAGTGAAATACAAATAACAAATTCAATTCCTGTTAAGCGGGAAAAACCTCCCCTGCAGGATCTTGTGAAAGAAAGATCATCGATTATTGTCGAACTGGACCCACCAAAAAAACTAAACACTGATAAATTTTTTGCCGGTGCAAAAGCGTTAAAAGACGCTGGAATTGATGCCATCACATTGGCCGATAATTCGCTTGCATCACCTCGAGTATCTAATTCGGCTTTGGGCTATCGGGTAAAAAAGGAAATCGGGGTCCGTCCTCTCGTACACATAACTTGCCGGGATCGAAATTTAATTGGACTCCAATCTCATTTAATGGGTCTTCATGCTCTTGGCCTGCATGATGTATTGGCAGTTACTGGAGACCCCGCCAGAGTGGGAGATTTTCCAGGTGCCTCCTCTGTCTATGATGTATCTTCTTTTGAATTGATAAAAATGATTAAGCAATTAAATAAAGGATTATCTATTTCTGGAAAGGACTTGGGTGAAAGGGCAGACTTTTCCGTAGCCGGTGCTTTTAACCCAAATGTACGCTCGTTAGAAAAAGCTGTACAGCGTCTGGAAAAGAAAATTGAATATGGAGCCGATTATTTTATTAGCCAGCCGGTATATTCAGAGGAAAAATTAATGGAAGTTTATGAAGCTTCGATACATCTTAAAAAGCCGATTTATATTGGACTAATGCCATTAACAAGCAGCAAAAATGCAGAATTTTTACATCACGAGGTCCCAGGGATTAAGATTTCCACATCCATTCGCGACCGGCTCAATTTTTTAAAGGATGACCCTGATAAGGCTGTCCATGAAAGTCTTGCCATGACGAAATCCTTAATTGATGCAGCAACGGAATTATTTAATGGAATCTATTTAATTACCCCGTTTATGAGATACGAGCTTACTGTTGAACTATCCAAATATGCTTCTGAAGTAAGCGCCAAGTTGGCAAGGAGGAAACAAAATGCAAAAATCACGATTAATTGAACAGCTTACAAAAAAAATCCTTATCATGGATGGCGCGATGGGAACGATGCTGCAAAATGCCGACTTATCCCCTGTGGATTTTGGCGGAGAGGAATTTGATGGCTGCAATGAACATTTAAACATTACCTCCCCCTCGGTTATTGAGCGTGTTCATTTAGCCTATTTGAATGCGGGAGCAGATATCATTGAAACAAACAGCTTTGGCGGAACAAGCATTGTTTTAGATGAATATAGCTTAGGACATAAAGCATATGAAATTAATAAAAAAGCTGCCGTTATTGCTAGAAAAGCTGCTGATCAATATACAACACATAACTGGCCTCGATTTGTCGCAGGTTCTATGGGGCCAACGACAAAAACACTGAGTGTAACAGGCGGAACCACTTTTGAAAAACTTGCTGATGCCTATGAGGAACAAGCCATTGGACTAATTGACGGAGATGTGGACCTGCTTCTGCTTGAAACCAGCCAGGATATGCTTAATGTGAAAGCTGGTTTTATCGGCATTAGAAGAGCTTTTGAAAAAACAGGCAAAGAGATTCCCCTTATCGTTTCTGGAACGATCGAGCCTATGGGAACAACCCTGGCCGGGCAATCCATAGAAGCATTCTATATTTCACTAGAGCATATGAAGCCGTTAGCGGTGGGCTTAAACTGTGCAACAGGTCCGGAATTTATGCAGGACCATATTCGCTCCCTTTCAAACCTGGCATCTGCTGCTGTCAGCTGCTATCCAAATGCAGGTCTTCCTGATGAAGAGGGCCAGTATCATGAAACACCTGAATCCCTTGCTCAAAAGCTTGGCGGTTTTGCTTCAGAAGGCTGGCTGAATATTGTCGGCGGATGCTGCGGAACCACTCCTGAGCATATTCAGGCTATTGCGGAGGAAATGAATAAATATGCACCGCGAACATTTGAAAAACACCTTTTCCATAAAGTTTCCGGGATTGAGCCATTGATTTATGATGACCCGTCCCTTCGTCCGATTATGGTGGGCGAACGGACAAATGTCATTGGCTCTCGTAAATTTAAGCGTTTAATTATAGAAGGAAAGTTTGAGGAGGCTGCCGAAGTCGCCCGAGCACAGATAAAAGGCGGAGCCCATGTGATTGATGTATGTTTGGCAAATCCTGATCGCGATGAAATTAAAGATATGGAAGACTTTATGAAAGAGCTCGTAAAAAAAATAAAGGCCCCAATAGTAATTGATTCAACAGATGATGAAGTCATTGAAAAAGCACTCATGTATTCACAGGGAAAAGCGATTATTAATTCAATTAATTTGGAAGATGGCGAGGAACGCTTTGCTGCGATAGCTCCCCTTGTCCACCAATATGGAGCAGCTGTTGTCGTCGGTACGATCGAAGAAACAGGCATGGGTGTGACAGCAGAGAAAAAGCTGGAAATTGCGAAACGATCCTATGATCTTCTTGTCAATAAATACGGGTTTCAGCCAGAGGATTTAATTTTTGATCCCCTTGTCTTCCCTGTCGGAACGGGTGATGCACAATATATTGGCAGTGCAAAAGCTACTGTTGAAGGAATTCGCCTAATTAAGAAAGCTCTGCCGAATGTGCAGACAATTCTCGGAATCAGCAATGTATCATTCGGACTTCCTCCAGTCGGCAGGGAAATTTTGAATTCCGTCTTTCTTTACCATTGCACCCAGGCTGGTCTAGACTATGCCATTGTTAATACAGAAAAGCTAGAAAGGTTTGCCTCCATCCCTAAAGAAGAAGTCGAGCTTGCTGAAAAGCTTCTATTTTATACAACCGATGAATCACTTGCTAAATTTACTGATTTTTACAGAGGGAAAAAGAAGGAACATAAAAGCATTTTGTCTGATATGCCTTTGGAAGAACGTCTTTCCAATTATGTCATTGACGGAACAAAGGAAGGTTTGATACCTGATCTGGAGAGCGCACTGCATGTCTACCCTGCCCCGCTTGATATCATTAATGGGCCGCTAATGGATGGAATGAAGGAAGTCGGACGCCTTTTTAATGATAATCAGTTAATCGTTGCCGAGGTATTGCAAAGTGCAGAAGTGATGAAGGCCTCCGTTTCATTTTTAGAGCCTTATATGGAAAAGGATGATATATCATCGAGCAAAGGCAAAGTAGTATTGGCTACAGTTAAAGGTGATGTCCATGATATTGGGAAAAACCTGGTCGATATCATCTTAAGCAATAATGGCTATGAGGTCGTCGATCTTGGTATAAAGGTTGCGCCTGGAGACTTAATCGAAGCTATCAGAAAGGAAAAACCAGATATTGTCGGTTTATCAGGCTTATTGGTTAAATCAGCACAGCAAATGGTATTAACGGCACAAGATTTAAAAAAAGCTGGGGTAACGATTCCAATTCTTGTTGGGGGTGCAGCACTTTCCCGTAAATTTACCGATACGAAAATAGCCAAGGAATATGAAGGATTAGTTTTATATGCTAAAGATGCCATGAATGGGCTAACTCTTGCTAACAAGCTTCAGGATCCGGAAGAACATGATATACTGAAGCAGGAATTTTTGGAAAAACAGGCTGCTGCCTTACAAGCTGCACCTTTTGACCAAAATGCATATCAAATTGCGACAGCCATAAAGCCAAGGGCAAAATTGACTACGAATGTTAAGGTTTATATCCCGAAGGATTTAAAACGTCATTTATTAAAGTCTTATTCGCTTGCCCATATTGAACCATATATTAACAAACAAATGCTGATTGGCCATCATCTTGGTTTAAAGGGAAATTTGGAGAAGCTTCTTGCCGCAGGTGATGAAAAGGCTATAAAAATAAATGATATGGTCAGCCGTTTAATTAATGATGCGAAGGAGAACAGCTGGATCCAGCCTGCTGGTGTTTATCAATTCTTCCCTGCTCAGTCTGATGGAGACAAAGTGCTCATCTATAATGAAAATCAGACAGAGTTCATTGAAACGTTTGAATTTCCGCGCCAGGAAGTTGAACCATATCTATGTCTAGCGGACTACCTTAAACCTAAAAACAGCGGTAAAATGGATTATGTAGCTTTCTTTAATGTAACAGCTGGCAAAGGAGTCAGAGAGATTGCTGATCTGTTAAAAGAACAAGGCCGATTTCTTGAAAGCCATGCTTTGCTGTCACTTGCTTTGGAGACCGCTGAAGGTTTTGCCGAACTTATTCATAGACAGATTAGAGACCGATGGGGATTTTCAGACCCAATCGATATGACCATGAAGGATCGGTTTGCTGCTAAATACCAGGGCCAGCGTTATTCTTTTGGATATCCAGCATGCCCTGATTTAGAGGATCAGCGTAAATTATTTAAACTAATTAGACCAGAAGACATAGGCGTCACTCTATCTGAAGGCTGCATGATGGAACCTGAAGCGTCCGTATCTGCGATGGTTTTTGCTCACCCAGAAGCAAGATACTTTAATGTGTTAAAAGTCTAAAATACCGACAAAAGCCCTTGACTGCGTATCAAGGGCTTTTGTCCATTCTATTCTATGTGGACGATTTTCTTGTGCTAACTTTAATGACATTGTCATTTTTGGGATTAAATTCGATATCGATGTAGATGCCAAATTCTTTTCCTGATTCTTTTGCCCAGAGCTTAAATTTCTCTGTTGCCGTATTTCCTTTATCCTCCCTGCCAATATGCAAATAATCAACGATGTCAGCGTTCGGATATTTTTCCATGGCGGTTTGCATCGCAAGTCGTCCCCATTTAGCATAAGGAGGTGCGTCGGGTCTTGCCTGCGAGTGCTGCGGCATATACATGAATAATAGGACAAGGATATTTAGGACAGAAAGGCCAAACGTAAGTTTATGCTTCATGGCTGTGTTTACCTTCTTTATTTTCCAACTCTTCCCGTATTCTTTCCTCTTCTTCCATAACTGAAATATAGGCTATCTGTTCTTCCAATAAGTGATGAAAAACATCTTTATCCTCTTGGCAATTAAATCCCTTTTCTTTGTTCATACTAAGGTCTGCCTCCTAAGAATGTTTTTTCCTTATCATTTGAATTTACATATAGCCTTATTCAAAATTCTCCGCTCGAATAAATTTGCAGTAATTCCTGCATTCTATAAACGAGGAGGTGCGGTGATGGATACTGGTGTTCCAGAAATGCATCATTTGAAATACGATCCTATTATAGCTTTTACAACAGATTCCATTGTGACAAATACAGATCTTGATGCTGAAAGTTCAATTGGCACAACAAAGGAACCTGAGGAAAATGATTATAATCCATTTGATTGATGTAAAGCATTGCCGTCAAACGAGGCAATGCTTTCTATTATTTTGAAAAAAATAATATTTATTGAACTGTGATATAAATCACAAAAAGCCGTATGTGATATTATTATAATTAATATAAATAGAGGATTAAATAGGACGGTGATTTAAATGGATTATAAAATTAACACACTTTTTGGAGAGATTGGCGGAGCTGAAACATTGGAAGAACTAGTTAATGCCTTTTATCCCCGTGTATACGCTGATGATGATTTAGCTCCATTATTTGTTGGCGACATGGAAGAAATTAAAAGAAAGCAGCGAATGTTTCTATCGCAATTTACTGGGGGACCCGCCCTATACAGCGAAGAGTTTGGGGCGCCAGCTATGCGCTATCGCCATATGCCCTTTGAAATTACCCCTACGCGTGCTAAAGCCTGGCTTCGCTGCATGAAGGAAGCTTTTGAAGAAATTGGATTAGATAAAAGCCCTGCGGGTGAAGCTTTTTATTCCAGGTTGACACAGGTTGCTGGGATCATGGTTAATTCCGAGGATCAATAGAAATCAACAGGGGGCTTCTCTCGCATATTTTGCGAAAGCAAAAGCCCCCTTTCATTTCTACTTTATTGTCCATTCACCTATCTCCTGAAACGAATTCAGATCATAGGCGCTGATTTTATCAGGTGATAAAGCGTACATAGCATCACCGATATAAATTAGTCTATCAATATTATTTTCCCATTCTTCATAAGGTATTTTTTCTTTTTGATGTGTAATTTTTGTTTTAAGGCTGAACCCTTTAGTTAAATCAAGATTGTACACATAAGCTCCTTGGAAGTTGAATTCAGACTCATATGGACTATTTTTCTTATTTTCATAAACAGCAATTGGGAATGCGATCACGTTTTGTTTCTTATTAAATAATAAAGCTTTATGATCATAGTTTAATGGGGAGTACGTTCCCCTGCCTCCTATGATTTCTGTGAATTTTTCCTTTGGATTGGCCATGTCAGTTACGTCAAAAAGTGAAATCTTTACACCATCAGTTAGAATAATTGGCCGATCCCTTATACCTTTCCCTGATACCTTCGTATCATGGCCAAAACCAATTAAGTGGTTTTCATCATATGGGTGAAGATAATTACTAAAGCCCGGGATTTTTAATTCACCGAGTACTTTAGGATTTTTCGGATCTGAACCGTCTATAACAAACAGCGGGTCTGTTTCTCTAAATGTGACAATATAGATCCTGTCATTCATAAAGCGGGCAGAATAGATCCGCTCCCCTCTCGCTAAATTCTCAAGCTTGCCAACTTCATCGAGGTTTTCATCCAGAATATATAGATTATTTGCTGACGGCCGATCTTCATCCCAAACAAAGCCATCTGTTGTAGCGATGCGAAAGTATCCCTTGTACTCGTCCATTGAGAATTGGTTTAATATTGTTCCCTTAATGTCACTTGAACTGTGAAAATCAACTTTCATACCGTTGATTGAAAATTTATAGACCGTTGTTTGCGGCTTACTGGACCTGGATGTTTCGATCATCCAAGGAACAAATTTATTGACGGCAAGATAAAGATTTTCCTTAGACATATATAATTGATCGCCGCTGCCTACAAATGCTGTAACCTGCATTTTTGTATTCGGATTCTCTAGATCAATAACAGCAATGTTTGTAAAATTAGTTTCTTGCGACTGCGGAAAATACTGAATATCCTTGTAATCAGCTGCCTGAGCCTGCGCTCCCTGCTGGGAATCATAATAACGCGGTCGAAGGTCTATTTCAGCATTCTCCTTAAGAAGCCAAATATCGGGATATTTATTGGCAATGAGATATACTTTGCCGTCCATAAGCCTTGAAGAGACCAATGTACCTTCTATATCAATTTCCCTTAGTTTTTTTGGATTCTTCTTATCTTTGACATCATATATAATCGCCTTGGTTGTTTCATGGATAGGCGCAATCCCTATGTCTTTTCCTTTGCCGTGGGTTGTATTGGTCATTTTTTCATAGCTATGGCCCATGACAATTAAAGAATTTTTATGCAAAAAAAGCTGAGTCGGCGAGAATGATGGATCATACGTAATGAGTGCATCTAGTGTCATTTCGCTGGCCGGGACAGCACGTATCAATTGCAGCTTGCCATCCTTCACTTGGAAGATATGTGTACCGTCTGTTTTTACGGTATCCCCCTCATCGATCCCCTCAACCTGAACATTCGTATTTGAAAAATCTTGTGAACTGCCGGTATCAGCCTTTGAAGATTCTTCACTTGCTGCAGCGGATTCCTTCCAGATAGATTGTTTCATCCTCTTTTCTTCTTCTTTTAATCTTTTAAGAAAGTAAGCATTTAAAGCTTCCTTAGATTCAATGCTTGCGATATCCCCTGCTTCAGTTATTCCAGAATCTGTCACTGCGGAATAAGACGGTTTGAAAGTTATCATTGTGATCAAGGTCATGATAATGAACAGGACCCCTCCAAACAAAAACCATTTTTTCTTCATAAAACATCACCCCTTTAATGACTTTGACGCAAAGGGGGTTCCAATTGTTACAATTGTTATCAGTTATTTCCAGTATATGTGTTTAAACAAAAAATCCACTCATGCGAGTGGATTTTTTGTGATATTGTATTTTTACCAATCCTGTGTGAGCTCAAGTAATTTGTCAATTTCAATTTGTCTGATCATATACCCTAAATTATCATCCGCCATTTCTTCTGTCGCTTCCAAGAGTTTGTCAATATCGGTAGGAATTAAACGCATACATCAGATCTCCTTTTTGAAAAATACATTCAAATATTTACAAGATCATTCGATGTTTAGTTCCCTGTTTTTGGGGGTAGTAAACTAAAAAAATATTTCTTTATAAAAGATTCAGCAAATGCCCCCAGGCTTTAAGTCACAATTAAAGTTGACGGTTAATATACTGTAATGATTTTTATCCTTGAGTCTGATGACATTAATATAATAGAAGGTGTTAATGGATGAACCGGCAAGTAAAATCCTATGAATTTGCTAAGGTTTTACAGCAGGCTTTAAATAAAGGACAAAATGAACACCAAATAACCGTTCAAGAGCTCCTGAAAGAGCTCATTCACCAGCTAGAGCCCATCATCAAAAAATGAAGCATGGAGTTGCAGCTCCTGTTTCATTTTTTGATTTCTAGCGCATATATTTGTTAGAAAATTGTAAAAAGTGGCGAGAAATAGCAGTTATATGGTAATATAGATTACCGTATAAGGTTACAGGAGGTACATAAAATTGTATAAAATAAAACGGGTCTATATCCTTTTGATTGGCTGTTTGATATTTAGCGCTTTTCCAGCCCTATCACCTGCAGCCAGTGAGAAAGCCTCTACTACTCCCGATGAATCCCTGGTCCTTGGTGAAAAATACCCAGCTGAACTAGTTCGGTGTGTGGATGGGGATACTGCCTATTTTAAAATTAATGGACAAACATATAAGATTCGCTTCTTATATATTGATACGCCAGAAAGTACGAATGAAACAGAACCATTCGGCATGGAAGCAAGCGTCTTTACGTGCTCTTATTTAAAATCTGGATCACTAACGATTGAGACAGATGGCAGCACTCTTTTTGATAAATATAATCGCCTCTTGGCCTGGGTATGGGTAGACGATAAACTTCTTCAAGAAGAAGTGACAAGAGCGGGTTTGGTCGAGGACTTCTATGATTATGATGATTATTTATACGAAGATCAAATCATCGAGGCGATGGCCGATGCAAAGAAGCTATCAAAAGGAATGTATGCTGATATAGAAACACCTGGCAGCACGGAAGGCTTGGATGAACAAATGGATACCGAAGATGATGCAGCAAGTGTCCCGGCAGAACCTCCCCTTGCTGAGGAAGTACTGAAAAATGAAGAGCTGAAGAAAAAAATTGAAGAAGTCAGCCAGCATGAAGAATTGGACAAGGATCAGGCTGTATCTCCTTCAGGTATCTTTATTTGGCTCGTTTTCATAGGACTTTCTATCTTTATATTTAGAAGAAAAGTCAGCAAAAGATAAAAATAGCGAAAAGACATCTTTTTAAGATGTCTTTTTTTTATTTACTTTTTGAAAATAATTGTTCAAAAAGTGTTCAAATTTTAATTATCGCCGAAAAACCACGTGTATCAAGGGGTGTGCCTGTCCCCCCGAAAAAATTCTGATTTACATTTTTTTACTTCGATTTTTCGTCACAACAAAACCTCGTCCCCCATGTTATCATCATCATCACAGTGGAAATACATTTAACAAGATTTTCTTTTAAAGAATTAATGGTATTACTCTATAAGGAGCTGGAATCTTATGAAGTTAAAAAAGTTATTGCTGCCTCTAATGGCCCTTTTTACTGCAAGCGTATTGAGCGGCTGTGATTTGGTAGTTTTTCAGCCGCAGGGTCCGGCTGCCAGAAGCATTACAGATCTGATTAACTGGTCTCTAGTTTGGATGCTTCTTGTAGTTGTCGTCGTTATGGTCCTATTTATCACAATTGTATGGAAGTATCGTGAAAAAAAGGAAAATATGAATTATGAACCCCCAGAGGAACATGGAAGCATTTGGCTTGAGATCACCTGGACGGCAATTCCCTTTTTAATCGTTATTGCACTAACAATTCCAACTGTCACCACTTTATATGATTTGGATAAGGTTCCAAAAGGGTATGAGAATAAGGAACCCCTCATTGTCCATGTAACATCAGCGGACTGGAAATGGATATTCAGTTATCCTGAAGAAGGCATTGAAACTGTTAATTATGTCAATATCCCTGAAGACCGCCCAGTTTTGTTTAAATTAACATCTGCAGGAACGATGCAATCATTTTGGGTCCCTGCTTTAGGCGGTCAAAAATATACAATGGGTAAAATGGAGACTGACATGTATCTGGTTGCTGACAACCCAGACTCCTATCAAGGAAAAAACACAAACTTTAATGGCCGCGGCTATGCAGATATGGAATTTGAGGTTTTAGCGCAAACACAAGAAGAGTTTGATGAGTGGGTTAAGGAAGCACAGAGCCGTGCCCCTAAATTAACTGAAGAAGAGTACGAGGATTTGCTTCAGCCAACTGTTTTAGGACGAAAAACCTTCTCTAATACTCATCTTGAATGGGTGAACCATGCTGATCCTAATTCAAAAACATATACAAATCCTGAAAGCTACAGGGGTCATGGTTACCAAGGAAAGATCTTTGAAGAAAATGATAATTATAAAAATAAATCAGAAGAAAATACGAATCAGCTAGAAGCAAATGCACACACAAATCATGGGGGTGAACATGATGAACATTAAATGGGATGAAATCTTAATTACTGGCGACCCGCTTATACTAGGTTCACAGATTGCTATTGTACTAACGATGGTTGGAGTTATTGCCGGGATCACCTATTTAAAAAAATGGAAATGGCTTTGGACAGAATGGCTGACAACAGTTGACCACAAAAAAATTGGTGTTATGTATATTATTGCTGGTGTACTCATGTTTTTCCGCGGCGGTGTCGACGGCTTACTCATGAAGGCCCAAACCGCCAGACCGGAAATGGAATTTTTAAATGCCCAGCATTATAATGAAGTTTTTACAACCCACGGGGTTATTATGATTATCTTTATGGCCATGCCAATGCTGATTGGAATCATGAACGTTGTCATTCCACTGCAAATTGGCGCAAGAGATGTGGCCTTCCCGCAGTTAAACGCACTAAGCTTTTGGCTATTCTTTAGTGGTGCTATGCTGTTTAATATTTCATTTGTTGTCGGAGGATCTCCGGATGCTGGCTGGACTTCCTACTTCCCGCTTGCTGGAAAAGAGTTCAGTCCAAGTATTGCGAATAACTATTATGCGGTTGCGCTGCAGATTGCCGGAATCGGTACCCTGATTTCGGGAATTAACTTTATCGTGACGATTTTGAAAATGAGAACAAAAGGTATGACCTTAATGAAAATGCCAATGTTTACATGGACTGGTTTCATAACTTCCATAATCATTGTGGCAGCCTTCCCTATCTTTACAGTCGCACTTGCCCTTATGACAACTGACCGCCTATACGGTACACACTTCTTCACTCTATCCGGCGGCGGATTGGATATGTTATGGGCCAACCTTTTCTGGCTATGGGGACATCCAGAGGTATATATCTTGATTCTCCCAGCCTTTGGTATATATTCTGAAGTCATCTCGACTTTTTCGCGGAAATCTCTTTATGGCTATAAATCTATGATTGTTTCAATTGTATCTATTGCAATTCTAAGTATGCTGGTATGGGTCCACCACTTTTTCACAATGGGTTCAGGACCTACAGTTAACTCGATTTTCTCAATTTCAACCATGTTAATTGCGGTACCAACAGGAATAAAAATATTTAACTGGCTTTTCACCATGAGAAAAGGCCGCATTAAGATGACAACGCCAATGCTATGGGCGCTTGCTTTTATCCCATGCTTCCTCATCGGCGGTGTAACTGGTGTCATGCTTGGAATGGGGGCAGCGGATTTCCAGTACCATAATACGCTATTCCTTGTCGCCCACTTCCATTACACAATCATTCCTGGAGTTGTATTTGCGGTATTTGCCGGCATATATTACTGGTGGCCAAAAATGTTTGGATTTATGCTAAACGAAAAGATCGGAAAATGGCATTTCTGGTTATTTGTGATTGGTTTTAACCTTACATTTTTCCCAATGTTCTTCCTTGGCCTAGATGGGGCTGTTCGCCGAGCTTACACCTACTCAGCTGAGTCTGGCTTTGCTTCATTATTTGGTTTATCAGCGATTGGTGCTGCGATTCTAGCCTTAGGGTTCGCTGCGTTTTGTTATAACATTTATTGGAGTATTCGCCATGCTGACCGCAATATTTCCAGTGATCCATGGGATGCAAGAACACTTGAATGGTCTACAGCTTCACCAGTTCAATACTATAACTTTGCTAAACTTCCAGAGGTAAACAGGCTTGATGCTTTCTGGCATATGAAAAAAGAGCATCAGGGTCTAACTTTGAAGGAAAGTGAAATAGAAGAAATTCATATGCCAAGCAATTCAGGACTTCCGATTTTCATGGGCGCCGTATTCGGTATTGCGGGATTCTTCCTTGTGTTTGAGTGGCATATTGCCGCTGCAATTGCCGGTATCGGCATTATTGCCGGATTAATTATCCGTTCATTTGATTATGATGATGGTTATCATGTAAAAGTTAATGAAATTAAGAGCATAGAAAAATCATGGCGAAATGTTGAGGGTGAGGTGCACGATCATGTCAGCTAATGTAAACACAGCTTTGCCGCTTGAATATCAAAGAGAGCAAGACCGGATGAATATTCTCGGCTTCTGGATTTTCCTTGGTGCGGAGATCATATTGTTCGCAACACTCTTTGGAGTATATGGGGTCCTTTACCAGCGTTATGCTGGCGGACCTACCCACCAGGATATTATTGTGATCAAGGATGTCATGATTCAAACGGTCCTCTTGCTAACTAGCAGCTTTACAATGGGTCTGGCGATATTTGAAATGCGCCGGCACAATCTAAAAGGCCTTATAGCCTGGTTTGTAGTGACATTGCTTCTCGGGGGCGGCTTTTTATTCATGGAAATTAATGAGTTCATTCACTATGTCCATGAAGGGGCGACAATGCAAACCAGTGCTTTCCTTTCCAGCCTATTTGTTTTACTTGGCACCCATGGTGCCCACGTTACCTTAGGTATCGGCTGGGCAACGATGGTAATTATTCAGCTTTTAAAAAGAGGCTTGACACCAGTAACGGCAAGAAAAACTTTTATTATCGGACTGTACTGGCATTTCCTTGATGTAGTTTGGATCTTTATTTTCACATTTGTTTATTTAAAAGGGTTGGTGGGATAAATGGAAAAACAAATGAAGGGCTTTCCAGTCAGCCATGTGGTTGGTTTTATCTTTTCTCTCATTCTAACCTTCTCTGCAGCTGGAATTGCCTTAAAAACAGATTTATCATTCAAAGTTATCATGTGGATCATCGGTACCCTAGCCGTTTTTCAAGCTGGCATCCAGTTATTCATGTTTATGCACCTGCGTGAAGGTGAAGACGGCAAGACCAATGTCGTTAATATTGCGTACGGTGTGTTCATGGCAGTGGTTATTGTTGTTGGATCTATTTGGGTCATGAGTTCAGGACACATGCACTAATATTAATGAAAGAAATCGGCTAATAAGCCGATTTCTTTTTTTATCTATAGCCTTGGCTTCCGTCTGTCATTTCCTCCATAACATTAATGAAAAGAATGATACCGAAAACAATAATGGATGAAATTAATAATCCAAATGCGATGGCAAAAGTATAGTCTCCTATCAGTCCACTTACGAACAGACTCGTTAAAATTCCCATTATGCTTAACATTATACAAACAACTGTGATCTTTTTTATTAATAATAACTCACTGATTTGTCTCATTCTTCTCAACTCCTTTTAAGAATATTCTAACTTTGTTCACAGAATTGTCAATATTTAATGATAAATTTACAAAAAAAGCGCTTCCCTATTAAAGGGAAACGCCTATTTTAAAAATTGCTTACGATACTTTTTTCTGTTCAATAAGTAATGTGGGATCGTTTCTAATGATTAATCGTGGAGCTGTTGAAATAAGCAGAACAGCAACGATTGAGCAAAGAATAGCTGCTCCGAGCATCGTAACCCCATTTACTGCTAGGGAAAATACAAATGGTGACATCCCTTCTGGCGCATATTCGCCAAAGAAAATAACGCCGGCAATGAAGTGCCAGAAATACCGTGCAAAGCTTCCTGCAAATACTGCTGCAGTAATCCACCCCAATGCCTTCTTTTTGGACCCGAATCGAATTTCTTTTTGGATCTGATTAAATAATAGACCCGCAAATCCAATACATGCAAAAGCAATGAAATACTCAATAAATGCTTGCACAGGTGTTGCAATCCAAGCATCTCCCATGGCTATCTGAAGAATTCCCCATAATAGGCCTGAAAGAAAACTTACCCTAAATCCCCAGCGAAAGGCAAGAATAAAAATTGGAATCATGGCAATGGAAATCGAGATGTTTGGCGTTGGTTTAATGGAAGGCAAAAGATCTAGTACAATCGCAAACGCCGCAAAAAATGAAGCCTCAATTAATGCAATTAAACTTAATTTCTTCATAAAAAATCTCCCCTTTCATTTGAATCGTCACCTCAAGGGGAGAATAGATAGACATAGGAATAATCCACTACTCAAATCCACATTCCTTCGCTAGAATTAACTAACAGGTTCGAAGGGTCAGAACAGAAATCTGTTCACTCTCAGCACTTAGCTCCCCTTGTGGTTACGCTTATATGATTAATAACCAAAGTATATATGAATTGTCTTACAAGGTAAAGTAAAATTGAGCCAATTCATGATTAGGCATCCACATTGATTGATGGCGGTCCATTATTCTCACCAGATGTATTTTTCGTATAGGCATCTCCTAAAATATAGTAATCTAGTGAATCCTTAGAGATCTTATGGTATTCCCTTCTTTTATACATATAGAAGACCGTTCCTAAGATAACCCATACAGCCAGAGCAATTAGTGATGGCATACCTAAGGCAGATGGAGAACCTGGGATCAGCAGCAAACCAAGAAAAGCTAAACCGCTTAGTGCCCCAATTAAGGCTATAAGCTTCTTTATGGGTGATACAATCTTGGCTTCTCCCCTGCTATTAGCGCTCCATTTAAATTCCTTATATGCTGTAAGGGATGTATAGAAATAGGCTATTGTTACACCCGTGGCAGACATGTCAACAATCCATAATAAAACGGGCCGGCCAAACCATGGCGCTACTAAACAGAATAAGCAAGTAAAAATGACACCGACGTGCGGCGTACCATACTTAGGATGAAGGTTAGTAAATGCATCTGGAAGGACTTTTGCCCGACCCATTGCAAAAAGCAAGCGGCTTGATGAGACATAAAACCCATTTAGACCTGTAAAAACCCCCATTAATAAGGATAATGCCAGCAACAGCACCCCGATCAATCCAAGCGTATCTGAAACTACATCACCAGTTCCCCAAGCAGGATTTCCAGCTACCAGCTGCTGCCAAGGCATGGCTACTGCTGTTGCAATAATCATGAAGCAATAAAGCAGACAAGCCACAATTAGAGAGTAGATAATTAACCGAAACGCCTTTTTTGGAGGGAAATTAAATTCTTCGGCTGCTTGAGGAATATTGTCAAATCCTATATAAGCCCAAGGAGCAATGGCTATAATGGCAATAATTCCCGATAAGGCTGGGATATCTGGTCTAAATAAAGGCTGCAGATTATCTAAACTGGATGCAGGATTCAGGAGCATGCTTAATGTTAAAAGTAAAACACCTCCGACAAGAACTAAGCAAAAAATAAATTGCAAATTACCGGATAATGAGGCCCCTTTAATGTTTAAATAAGCAAAAATAACTAAAGCGAACGATGCAATCAGTACTTCCCCCAGATAAACCTGCCACCCGCCAATTTCATATAAAGGAACAACATCTGTAAAAGACGGGAGAAGAAACTTTCCCAGTAATGAAAGTGCTGAGGCATTTAAAGCAACAATACAAATATAGGCAAGGGTCAAAAACCACCCGCAAATGAATGCATGATCTCTTCCAAATCCCAGGTAAGCATAAGCGAATTCTCCGCCTGAAACAGGATATTTTTCAATTAATACCCCATAGCTTACAGCGATCACCATCATTAATACTGCACCAATTGATAAGCCTATGATTGTTCCAAGTGGACCTGCTTTTCCAAGCCATTCTGTTGGCAATATGAAACAGCCCCAGCCAATGGCAGACCCCAGAGCGATTGCCCATACCCAATGCGGTTTGAAAGTTTTCTGCAGTTCAGCCCTCTTTTGCATCTTTCCCCTCCTAGTATATTAATTTATTGTCTAGACTTAGCCCGTTGATTTCCACTTCAGGCGCTTTACGAACCTTAGGGCGGTTATATAAAAAGAAGGAGCTTTGTTCATTGACGAAGCTCCTTCTAGGTAGTGTCTATTACCAGTTTTTGTGATCTAGATGGCTATACTTTGGCAATAATCTAGTAGGCATCTTCAGTGCATCTTTTCTAAATGGAGGTGCCAGCTGGGTTCCATCAACTTGAATATTAATAACGGTAGGTTTGTTTGATTCAATTGCTTGCTTAATAGCAGGACCAACATCCTCTGCTTTATCAACATTTATTCCGACTGCTCCCATTGATCTTGCAACTTCAGCAAAATCCGGGTTCTGAATATCTGCGCCGACAAAACGATTATTATAAAAATCTACTTGGTTTTTCTTTTCCGCACACCATGCATTATTATTAAATACACATGCAACAACAGGGATATTCTCTTCAACCGCAGTACTTACTTCATGTAAGCTCATCCCCCATGCACCGTCGCCAACAATGGCTACTACCGGGCTATCTGGACTTGCAAGTTTTGCTCCTAATGCAGAAGGGTAGGCAAATCCGGTATTTCCGAAAGTTAACGCAGCGATATGTTTGCGGCCCTGATTAAATTTTAAATAGGCATTTGCAGTAGAAGAGACGTTCCCGATATCAGTAGTAACAATGGCATTTTCCGGCAATACTCTCGTAAGCTCTAAAAGTGCGCGGCGAGGATTAATTGGGTTTCCTTCTACCATGGCCAAATCAATTAGCTCCTTCTCCCAGTTTGCCTTTTCTTCTGCAACCTTGCGCAGTTTTTCCTGTTTTGGCATGGCATTCGGCACTTTTTCTTTTAGACGTTTTAGAATTTCATCTGACGCTGCTTTTGCATCACCGATAATTCCAACTTCAACAGGATGGGTTCTGGCAATATTTCGCGGATTAATATCCACCTGAATGATTTTCGCATTCTTCGGGAAGTAGTCAATATCATAGCATGGCAGCGTGCCGAACACGGATAAGCGCGTACCAATAGCAAGAACAACATCTGCATCTTTTAGAGTATTCATGGCAGCTTTTGATCCCATATAGCCGATTGGACCAACTGCTAGCGGATGATTTGCCGGGAACGCATCGTTATGCATGTAAGAAACCGCTGCAGGAATGGTTAAATAATCGGCAATTTCCTTCACCGTATCAATTCCATCAGAATCAACAACCCCTCTTCCTGAGATGATTACAGGATTTTTTGCGGATGCAATCAAATCAGCCGCTTTATCGATTAATTCGAGTGATCCACATCCGCGATTATCAACACGGTATTGATGCGGCTCAAGGATATAATCTTCTAATTCTCCATAGAAATAGTCTCTAGGAATGTCAAAAAGAACTGGTCCACGCTCAGCATAAGCAATACGAAAGGCTGTTCTTAGACAATCGGCTACACGGCTTGGATGTGTGACCCTTACTGTTTCCTTTGTAATCGCTTTAAAGATTGAGACCTGATCAGCCTCTTGAAAGCCATCCCAACCAACAGTTGGCGTTCCCGCAGATGGGGAAATGACGACCATTGGTGTATGCGCTTGATTTGCTGCAGCAACGGATGTGACCATATTAGTAATCCCAGGTCCGTTCTGTCCGATGACTACGCCAGCAATACCGCCCACTCTTGCATAGGCATCTTCCATATGGGCTGCACTTTGTTCATGTCTGACACCAATGAATCGGATCCCTGCCGTTGGCAATAGATCGAGCATATCCATAAATGCTGATCCTAAAATTCCTGAAATATGTGTAACCCCTTCTGCGACAAGTGTTTCTACAATTGCCTCACTTGGAGTCATTCTCATTTTCTTTGTTTTCAGCGCAGTTAGTTCCTTTTCAGCTTTTGCCATGGTTTAACACGTCCCTTTCCTATTTATATAGATTAATAAGTTTTTTATTTTATTAATTTTGCTTATAATGCCTGAATCACGGAGGTAACCGTTTCTACAACAAACCTTAGATCTTCTTCAGTCGAGACAAGCGGCGGTGCAATTATGAGGACATTGCCGTATCCAGGAACAGTATCACCGTTTCTGCCAATGATCAGCCCCTTTTCCTTGCATTGCCCGATAATTTTCCCCATTACCTCTTCAGAAATAGGTGTTTTCGAATGCTTATCTTCTACCATTTCGATTCCGTATAAGAAACCAACACTGCGGATTTCACCGACATTTTTGTGCGAGTCTAAATCCCTTAAGCCACCTAAGATGCTTTCTCCAAGTTCGGCAACTCTAGCAACAATATTTTCGTTTTCAATGATTTCAATATTTTTTAAGGCTACGGCACAGCTGGCAGGGTGGCCGCCATATGTGGAGACATGACGAAGGTGATTATCTGCTCCGCTTTCTTTGAACTTTTCATATATTCGTGAATGGACAGCTGTTGCACCTAACGGCAAATAACCGCTGGTCAACCCCTTGGCCATTGTGATAATATCCGGCTGCACACCTTCTGAATGCATAAATCCAAACATTTTCCCCGTACGTCCGAAACCGGAAACAACTTCATCCATTATGAGCAGGACATCATGTTTTTTACATATTTCCGCTACTCTTTGCAAATAGCCTGGTGAAGGGATAATGACTCCGCCCCCAGAGATAAATGGTTCCATGATGACAGCTGCAACGGTGTCCGCGCCCTCCCATGTTATGACTTGGTCAATCATATCCGCGGCTACTTTATCGCAATCCGTTACTTCTTCGCCAAATGGGCAGCGGTAGCTGTATGGCGGCGGAACATGAAGGAATCCCGGCATACTTGGACCGTATTTAAATCTTCTGCTGGCTTGGGCAGTTGCACTAAGTGCGCCAGCTGTGGTTCCGTGATAGGCACGGTATCTTGAGATGAATTTATGCTTCTCTGGCTTGCCATTTTGAAAATGGTATTGCCTTGCTATTTTGAAGGCGGTTTCATTTGCTTCCGAACCACTATTTGAGAAAAATGTTCTATAAGTATCGCCAAGCAATTCACTGATTTTTGCTGATAGTTTAATAGCCGGAGTGTGACTTAACGTAAGCGGAAAATAGGATAGCTTCATCATTTGCTCTGCTGCAGCATCAACAATTTCTTTGCGTCCGTGGCCTAGATTTAAACACCATAGTCCTGATACACCATCTAAATACCGTTTGCCATTGATATCATAAAACCAGGCTCCCTCCCCGGATTCGGCAACCATTGGAACTCCGCCTTCAACATGGCGGCTCATTGCATGCCATAAATGGTCCTGATCATCTTTTAATATTTGTTCATTTTCATTGATCTGAAGTTTGGACATTTTTTCTCCTCCTTATTTAGTTGTAGCAGGCGTCTTTTGAATCATTTCTGCAATAGGTGTATATGGATAATTGTGTGCTTCTGCAACGGCCCGATATGTTATTTTCCCATTCATTGTGTTAAAGCCTTTTGCTAGTGGAGGGTGTAATTCGATTGATTGTTCAATGCCTTTGTTTGCCAGAATCAATCCATATGGTGTGGTGGTATTTGCTAGAGCGAAAGTCGCCGTCTTAGAAACTGCACCTGGAATATTTGGCACTGCATAATGTAATACCCCATGCTTAGTATAGGTTGGCGAATCATGAGATGTAATGTGATCGCTTGTTTCTATTGCTCCGCCTTGGTCAATGGCAACATCAACAATAACTGAACCTTGTTCCATTTCTTTAACCATTGCTTCTGTAACAAGCTGAGGAGCTTTTGCACCTGGTATAAGGACGGCACCGATAACTAAATCCGCTTCTTTTACTTCGTTTGCAATATTATAGGGGTTAGACATCACTGTTTTAATTCTTCCGCCAAACAGGTCATCTAATTGACGAAGACGGTCAGCACTGATATCAATTATGGACACATCTGCTCCAAGTCCAATGGCCATTTTTGCAGCATTTGTCCCAACAACTCCGCCGCCAATAATCACCACTTTTCCTGGCTTAACTCCTGGAACACCGCCCAGCAATACACCTTTACCGCCATGGATTTTTTCTAAAAATTGTGCTCCTAGCTGAACGGACATCCTCCCAGCTACTTCGCTCATTGGTGTTAAAAGTGGAAGTGCTCCGTTATCAAGCTGTATCGTTTCGTAGGCGACAGCAGTCACACCGCTGTCAATTAATGCTTTTGTCAGTTCCGGTTCTGCTGCCAAGTGCAGATAAGTAAATAAAATCAAATCTTTTCGGAAGTATTGATATTCTTCAGGCTGTGGCTCTTTTACCTTGACAACCATGTCTGCTGACCAGGCATCCTTTGCCAGCGGAACCAATTGGGCACCAGCTTCTTTATACATCTGATCTGTGATGCCGCTCCCTAATCCGGCACCGGTTTCAACAAGTACTGTATGTCCGAATTGGACATAAGCGGCTACACTGCCAGGTGTCATGGAAACACGGTTTTCGTTGTTCTTAATTTCTTTTGGAACACCGATAATCATACGATCCTTCCTTTCGCTTACCAGGGAATACATGAATGAGCATTCCCTATTTTTCTCAGCATCATCCTCACATCATGTCATCCGTACCAGTTGAGGAATGGAATGCTCAACTAAATTAAAACATAAACATTTTAAATTTTCAATATATTTTGATAAATTTTTAAAAGAAGTTTTATCTTTTAGAAAAAACACTCAATCCCCCCCTTCATTATGAGTGTTTTTTTGATAAGTTAATTCGAAAGGAATACATATCTGCTCTAAAATAAGCTACATAATATTCAATTAACTGATCATCAATATCCATTAATAATCTTTCTGTACTTAACACATTAAACGTTTCCGGAACTCCTAGAGCTTGAGCATCCTCTTTGGTTAACTGCCCGCCCGTAATCACCTGCTTTGCTTCAGACAGCTGAATATGAAGATTTTGTTCAAGAATATCGAATAAAGTACCTTGATTAATATCGTATTGTGCAAGCCTTTCCCCTATTTCTACAGGATAATATTGCAGTTCGATCGCTAATGGCTGATCATTGGCATAGCGGATTCTTTTAATAAAATAGGCCTCATCAAATCCAGTGGTATCAATGATATCTTGCGAAGGAATTATTTTTCCATGTTCGATTAATTTTGCTCCAGGTTTCATCCCCATTTTGCGTATTGTCTCGGTTGTGCTGCTTAAATTGCCTAGCCATTCTTCGATAGGCCTCATGGAAATAAAAGTTCCTTTTCCGTGAACTTTTTCTAGTACTCCTTCGCGAACTAAATGTGATACAGCTTCTCTTACTGTACTCCTGCTTACCTTATACTCATCCATTAATTCTCTTTCACTAGGAATCTTTTCTTTAAAATGCCCTTCATTAATTAAGGATTGAATGCGCTCCTTAAGCTGAATATGAAGAGGAATCGGACTTTTTGGATTTAGTTCCATGATTGAGATCACCTGCCTATATATTTATTTTATAGCCTGACTTCCATTTATTTCATTATTTTACATGAAAATGGGCCTATTATTATAATAGCATATTTTTTATAATGAATATGTGTCATAAAGGAGGGAAAAGCTTGAAATTACGATTTAACAAAACTTCAATGATCGCCTCTGTAATTACCGTATTTTTGATTATTTCTGCAGCAGTCATTTGGACCGTTCAGACAGGCAAAAAGACCGTTCAGATTCCTTTTTCCTCGGTAGAGAAAACTATCTCTCAATACAATAATGAAACAATTAAACTTAATGAATATAAAGATGGCAAGCTTTTGATTGTGACAAGTAATGGGAAATTCGAATCACATGTTCCGCCAAGTAGTCAAATGGTTGATAAATTAGTGGAAAATTATAATGTCCAGTACAGCTACGAAGCGTCTAGTCCTTATACTCCTTGGATTCTTGGTGTACTTGTTATTTTCATCGCTGCAATTGGTTTTTATTTAGCTAAATCTGGCAAAGGCGGCGTTGGAGCTGCCAACACTATGAAACAAAGTGTCTCCAAGCCAAGTCCCCTTCCGTCCATTTCTCTTGCAGACGTCGGCGGAATTCAGGGAGAAATGAAAGATGAAATCATGCAGACACTTTCGGTATTAAAAGATCCGCAAAGTGCTGTGAAAATGGGCTTAAATCCGCCAAAAGGGATTTTATTATATGGTCCCCCAGGAACAGGAAAAACATTATTAGCACAAGCTATTGCCAAAGAGCTAGGAGCAACCTTCTTTTCTGCAAGCGGCTCTGCCTTTACAGAAATGTTTGTTGGGGTTGGCGCTTCCCGTGTCAGAACCTTATTCCAAAATGCAAGAAAACATAAGCCGGCCGTCATTTTTATTGATGAGGTGGATGCCCTTGCCGGAAAAAGAAAGCAGCATGGCGGCGAAGAAAGTGAAAAAACACTGACAGAGCTTCTTGTTCAGCTTGATGGCGGACATTCAAATGATGGGATACTTTTCATTGCAGCAACCAATAGAAAAGACATGCTTGATGATGCCTTCGTACGTCCTGGAAGGATTGATTTCACCTTCAATGTTCCGCTTCCAGATACAAAAGGCAGAAAAGAAATTATTGAGATTCATACGAAAAACCGCATCCTTGCAGATAATGTCAGGAACTCACTTGAAGAGCTGGCAGAAAGTACTTCTGGTTTTTCTGGTGCAGACCTTCATTCGCTTTTTGAAACTGCCAGCAGACGAGCAGTGAATAAGGGCCAATCGATGATTACAAAGGAAGATCTTGATTATGCACTTGATCGTACCATTCTTGGGAGTGCAACACGTGCACTACAGGATGTTAATACAAAAAGACGTGTGGCCATTCACGAATCAGGTCATGCTCTTGTAGCTGCCGTAACAAAGCCAGGATCTGTCAGGAAGGCGACAATTGTTCCTCGTGGTCAGGCACTTGGATACGTGGCGCCGATTCCCAAAGAAATGCATTTATCAACTACAACCGATATGCTCGATCAGACGGCTATGGTTCTTGCCGGCGGTGTTGCAGAACGTCTCTATCTTGGCGAACACAGTATCGGTGTAAGCGGCGATGTTCAGCAGGCTAAGCATATCATTGAACAAATGGTTGATACTGGATTACTTGAAGATGGCTTTACTTTAACCTTTAATAAAGTGGACAAAGAAAGAAAAATGCAGGAGCTTTTCCAAAAAGCTTTAGAAAGAGCTGAATCCATTATTAAGGATCATTCAGAGCAATTTGAAACACTTGTCGATGTCCTATATAAAAAAGAAACCCTGGAAGGTACAGAGGTTCAGGATATTGTTGATCTATCCAAAGCTGGATAATATAATGGAAGATTTTGCCCCATCCGCGAAATTTGCAGATGGGGCTTTACTTTTGAGATCAGCCTTTTTTTATTTTAAGTTCTCATTTATTTTAAAATATTTAACCAAAATAAAACAGTAAAATTAATTTAGTTCCCTCTAAATATTTTCAATTTCATTATTTAAATAGAAACTCCCCTTTCAGTTAGATAGCCAAAAGGGGAGGTGGTTCTTTTTAGTTAGTTTCTATATACCTATTGAATCAAATCGATTTTTTATCTCTATCGCTCCATCAATAATTCTATCAATTAATTCTTGACATGATGGTACATCATCTATTAAGCCAATCACCTGACCAGCCCATGAATAAGCATCCTCGTAATTCCCTTCATAAATGGCTTTTTTATTGGCTGAGCCGTTTATATAGGCTCTAAGGTCATCATAAGTTGCTCCGACCTGTTCCAATTCTAATATTTTTTCAGTTATCCTATTGCGGAGTGCTCTTCCTGGCTGTTTTAGTGAACGTTTGATGATTACTGTGTCTTTTTCGGTTAATTTTACCAGAGCATCTTTATACTTAGGATGTGCCACGCATTCTTTTGTCGCTATAAACCTTGTTCCCATTTCAATTCCTTCTGCTCCTAAAGAAAGCGCGGCCATCAAACCACGAGAATCTCCAAGACCGCCTGCTGCAATTACCGGTATCCTTACAGAGTCAACAATTTTCGGGATAAGAACCATTGTGCTTGTATCATCAAGTCCAATATGCCCCCCGCCCTCGAATCCAACGGCGATAATAGCATCAGCGCCAAGACTTTCTGCCTTTTGGGCTTGCCTAACAGTTGAGGTGAGAACCATGGTTTTTATATTTTTGTTCTTAACTTTAGTAATTAAAGGTTCAGGATTTCCACCTGTTATGCTTATAATTGGAACTTCTTCTGAGATAGCTAGATCCAGAAGGTCTTGATAAGGTCTCCTCCCCATGCCCACAGCAAAATTTACTGCAAAGGGGTATTTTGTTAGTTTTCTAACTTTCTCAATTTCTATTTTTAATTGTTCAGGCGATTCCATAGAAGTTGCTGTGATTTGCCCTAAACCACCAGCATTTGATACAGCAGATGCCAACCCTGAAAAAGCTAAATGTGCCATTCCTCCCTGAATGATTGGATATCTTATTCCAAAGAGCTGTGTAATACGTGTTTCCATTCTCTCACCCTTTTTTTATTCTCAAATCACATTTTTTTTCTTCAATTCTTTGTATTCAGTTTCCGTCAGGTTTAATAGGTCTTTTAATATACTCGTATCAGCTCCAAGAAGAGGTGCTGGAGTAAATTCATGCTTTGGAACATTTGAAAATTTAATGGGGTTTCCTGGATATTTAATTCTACCCGCCACTTGGTCTTCTACCTCAACAAACATATTCCTATGTTTCAAATGCTCACATTGAATTAATTCATCAGCATTTTGTACTGGAGCTGCAGCAATCCCTTCTTTCGTCAGCATCTCTGTTGCTTGATTTTTCGTTTTGTCAGCCGCCCATTGTTCAATCATCGGACGAATATGCGATTCTGAAAGCCCAGCGCGTTTGGAGCCGGAATTAAAGTCCTCATGATCAACCCACTCCTCGTGACCCATCATTCGACAAATAATATTCCATTCTCTATTGGAATAACAATCTATTACAAAGTATCCATCTTCAGCTTTATATGCATCGTGTGGACTAATATGTTGTTCTTCTCCTCTTACAGGCAGGGTTTGTGTTATCTGGTAGTTAATAATGTTTCGCTCGCTAAACAGAGTTAATACATCGTACATTGATAAATCAATATATTGTCCTTTTTCTGTCTTCGTCCGCTGAATGACTGCCTGAGTTATTGCAAAAGCAGTATAAAGGCCCGGGAGCAAATCCCCGTACGGCAATGAAATACCAAGAGGAGGACTATCCTTATATCCTGTCACATCCATAAGTCCGCCCAACGCTTGTGCGATCATATTATATGAAGGACGCTTCCAGTATTTATTCCCTTCTTCCTTTTGCCCAAAACCGCTTATAGACGCCATAATAATTCGAGGATTTACATATTTTAATTTTTCATATTCGAGTCCAAGCTTCTCCATCGTCCCAGGCCGAAAGTTTTCTATAATGACATCACTTTTTTTAACCAACTCAAGAAAAAGGCTTTTTCCTTCAGGATTTTTCAAATCAATGGTAACTGATTTTTTATTTCTATTCATTCGTAAAAAACATGCTGCTGTTTCCTCACCTTCTTCATTTGAGATGAATGGACCTATACGTCTTCCATATTCTCCTTCGTTAGGTTTTTCAATTTTTATCACCTCTGCCCCGCTATCAGCTAATAGCATGGAACTAAACGGCCCGGCGACGACATGGGATAAATCTAAGATACGAACCCCCTCTAGTGGAAGAGTCATTTATCAATTCTCCTTTTTATAAGTTAATATTTGCTGTTGCTGTAGCCTTTTTTCCTTTTGTTACATTCCAGAACAAAATAATAATACCCAAGGTAATCCCACAAATAGATGTTATTAATTCTGGATTGATTAGCATAATTGAGGCAGCAATAAGCAATATTTTCTCTGTTAATCCGATATTCGTAGAAAAATAACCTTGTAAAGCAATTGAAAGGAAGGCAATCCCAATTAAAGAAGTAAAGACAATATAAAATATCTCTACCGTTGAACCTTCCAATAGCAATTCTTCATTAAAAATAAACATAAACGGGATGATAAACCCTGAAACAGCCAATCTTGTTGCGGTCCACCCTGTCTTAGTTGCATTTGAACCCGCTAAACCCGCAGCAGCGTATGCTGCTAAAGCAACTGGAGGTGTTACATTCGAAATATTCCCAAAGTAGAAAATAAACAAATGAGCAGCTATTGGGTTAAAGCCCGCATCGATTAATGTTGGGGCAATTAAAATGGCTAAAACAAGATAGGCTCCTACGGTTGGCATTCCCATTCCAAGAATAATACTTGTCATAGCCGTTAGGATTAGTAAAATGACCATAGATCCGCCGGAAAGATTAATAAGAATATGAGACATTTTTAAGCCTAAACCTGTAAGGGAAAAGACACCGACAATAATACCAGCACAGGCACAGGCTAAAGCAACTTGTAATACTCCTAAAGATCCATTTCGCAATGATTCAAAAAATCCATTTAAACCCAGACGGGTCCCTTTTCGGAGCATGCTAAAAATAAGAATAACACCTAGGGTAATTAATGCAGCTCGTGCAGGAGAATAGTGTAAGAAAACTAACAAATAGACTAAAACGAACAATGGTACGAGCATATGACCAGAATCAAGCAATACTTGTTTCGTTGAAGGTAAAGTTGATTTATCTATTTTCTGTAAACCAAGTTTTTTTGCCTCATAATGAACCATGATAAATAAAGCGAGGTAATATAGGATGGCTGGAATTAAGGCGGCAAGAACAATTTCACTGTAAGGGATTCCTAGCATTTCTGCCATAATGAACGCAGCTGCTCCCATGATAGGCGGCATTATTTGTCCTCCAGTTGATGAAACTGCCTCAACCGCACCTGCAAAATGTGCCTTATAGCCGGTTTTCTTCATTAGGGGTATAGTTAGTGCTCCAGTACCTACCACGTTTGCAACAGCACTTCCTGATATACTCCCGAATAGCGAACTCGCTACTACAGCTACCTTAGCAGGTCCTCCCCTCAACCAGCCAAACATGGCATTGGCTAACTGAATTACCAGATTTCCTCCCCCGGCTCTTTCATAGAAAGAGGAAAATATTAGAAAAAAGATAACTAGTGTGGCAGATGCCTTTAATGGTGATCCATATATTCCATCCTCAGTCAAGTAAATATGACCAATAATCCTGCTAATATCATACCCTCCATGCTGGAACATTCCAGGAAAATATCTTCCAAATAGCGCATATAGGATGAAAACAAGCGCAATAATTGGCAATGACCACCCGATAATTTTTTTTGTTGCATATAGGACAGAGAAGATTGTAATGGCGCCCATTGTCAGGTCTAGAGTATTCAAATCCCCTGCTCTCCAAGCAATGGCCTCAAAGTTTAAAATAAGATAAATGGCACTTAATGTTGTACTTATCATGACAAGAATATCAAAAACTTTTACAGCCTTAATGACCGGTTTGCTAAGCAGGAAAATTATTGCACTTGCAAACATAAGGTGTACAGCTTGCTGTATAACGCTTGCTTCAGGGCTAAATCCAAAGTATAAACTTACTAAAGAAAATACTATGGCAATAATATAAATTATTTTTTGCATGACCGTACTCTCTTTAAAACTAGGAAGGTTTTGTTCCACTGTCTCAACTCCTTTGCCACAGATTTTTAAATATTACTCCTTAATTTCAATTCCTTCTTCTTCATAGAATTTTTTTGCTCCAGGGTGAATTGGCATTAAAATCGTCCCTGCCTCAATAGATTGTTTCATCATATCTATTGAGAATTCTTCAGCTAAATTATGTCCTTTCACCCAATCCTCTTTATTATCTTTCAATAATGTTTTTAGCAGGTTATAAATGACATCATCTGGAGTATCTTTGTCCGTTAAAACTACCGTACCCACCCCGATTCCAGGAACATCTTCTTCTTGCCCTTTATAGGTGTCTTTAGGCAAAATTCCTTTAAACCAATAAGGGTTATCCTCAATAACCTTGCTGATTTCCTCATCACTTAATGGGACAAAACGAACATCAGTAATTGTTGTTAACTCTGTTGCAGCAGGGAACGGTATTCCTGATAATGCCATAACCCCATCAATAGATCCTTCTTGCAGTGCCGCTGATGCCTCTGCGTGGGCAAGATTTTTAATTTCTTTAGGAGTGACATTTAGGGACTTTAACAGAGCTTCACCTGTTATAGCGGTTCCGCTTCCCGGTGCACCAATCGAAATAATCTTATCTTTTAAATCGTTAAAGGAATGGATATCTGAATCTGCCCGAACCATAATGTACTCATACATGTTATTTCCAGCCATGATAGCCCTTAAGTTCGGATTTGCTTCATCAAATTCTCGTCCTCCTTCATAGGCATAATAGGCAACATCTGGAGTTGCAGCCCCTAATTGAGCGGTTTTGTTTTTAAGAAGTTTCATATTTTCAACACTTCCGCCTGTTGCTTGTACGTCTAAATTTACAATTTCTGAATTTTGATTTAACACAGTACCCGCTGCAGCCATAATACCGTACCATGCTCCCCCAGTTCCGCCAGTACCAATTGATAAAAACGACTTTTCAGCACTATTACTACCAGATTCACTTCCAGTTTTATCGCTGCTGCATCCTATTAGAACTATACTAAGAAGCATTAAAACAGCAATGAATATTGATATTTTTGATTTCATGCATTTCCCTCCAATTTTAAATTTGGGCGAATAAGCTGGCGATAATCCTAATATTTACCAGTTTTCCAATGTGAATACAGTGTTTTCTACAATTAAATCACTGAATTTACTGAATATCAATACTATTCAGTAAATTCTGTATACATATTTTCTATATTGATATTGATTACTTTGATTATTTATTGATCTACTTATAGTGAGATATAGAAATGCAAGTCTGGTGTTTATACAAAAAACATATTTTTAATTCCTGTAACAAATAGCATAAGGCCGCTAAAAAGCAAGACACCTCTAATTAGCCACTTAAAATATTTTAATGATATAAATCTGCAAAGATAGACCCCTAAACCTACACCAATCAGACTAAATAGCCCAATTAAAAGGAGTGATAAAATACTTATGCTAATTAAATTTGCACTTCCATAGAGAACACCTTTACAAATATCGTTTACCGCCATTAGTACTATTAAAGTCGCAACAAAAGTCTCTTTCGATAATTTCATTCTTAAAAGCAGCATACTAAATATAACTCCGCCCGAATGGATCATTGAGCTCATAATCCCTCCGATAAATCCGAAGGCTGAGGCCAATGTCTTAAAATATTTAACGTTATTCGATTCTTCCTGCTTTCGCTCTTTATAGAACTCATTCAATACAAATAGTATTGCAATGGTCCCTACTAGAACTCTGAGAATTTCAGGTGTGGAATAAATTAAAATTGCAACCCCGAGTAGAGTCCCAGCAATACTAAGCGGCCCCATAATTTTCAATGACCTAACATCCCATTTTTTCCAATAGGGGACCAATGAAAACAGTGTGGTTGCCAGCATTGCTGGATACAGTGAAACAACCGTTTGATCCGGAGGCAAAAATATTGCAAGAATAGAGACAGGTACAATTCCGCTGCCTATCCCTATACTACCTTTTATTATTCCTGTAAGCAGGGATCCAAATAAAAGAAAAATTAGCTCAAACAATAAATACCTCCTTAATAAAGAGACTTTGATATTTGTTTCACTGTTCGGGTAACTTCCTGAATAATAAAATTTACCTTGTCTTGAGTAGTCCGCGACTCAATGGCATAAACGCTAATGGCTCCAACAAATTCATTAAGATGGTTAAAAATTGGAGCAGCAATTCCGATTCCGCCCGGTTCAATTTCACCGTAGCTAATGGAATAGTTTTGTTTTCTTACATCTTCAATTTTATGAACATATTCCATTTGATTAATCTCATCTGGCAGGTTCTCCATTAGCTCAGTTAATGCTTTTTGTGGAAGAAAAGCTGAGATTACCTTACTTGCTGCTCCTTGATAAAGCGGATAAGGTTTACCGATTAAAGGAGACCAGCGGAGCTCTAGATTACTTTCTACTTTTGCAACTACCAATCTGTAATTTAAAACACGGATGTGTAAAGCAACAGTTTCTTTTGTTAGGTCTCTTAATTCTTCCATATAGGGAAGGGATGCAGAAATTAAGTTGCTTTTTTGCGGGATTTTATTGATAAGCTGTAGAATCCCTAAAGTCATCCTGTATTTTTGTGTTAATTCATCAAATTCAACTAATCCTTCTTTTTGCAATGTCAATAGTAATCTATGACTTGTACTTTTATTCATTTCAAGTAACCTGCTAATTTCTCTTACGCCTAACCCTTCGTGGTTTTCACTTAATAATCGTAATGCATTGATTGTTGATTCAACTAATTTAATATAATCTGCCATGAATACACCCCAATAAATTCAAAAGAAAACATTATTTTTATACTTCAATAATAACATTTTCATCCTCAATATAAACGGGGTAAGTTTTCATCTTCTTATCATTCTTATCATGTACAGCGCAGCCAGTATTTGCTTCAAATTCAAATCCATGCCATGGGCACCTTATTATTTCGTTTTCTCTTCCGTATTTATATTCTCCGGCTATGCTGCAAACAACTGTCCCGTTAAAACTCCCTTTGTCTAGTGGTGCTCCTTGGTGAGGACATTTGTTTCTCACTGCATAAATCTCACCTTCACTTTTGCAGACAACCAAAATAGATTTATTATTTAAGACAACTACCTTTTTTTCACCTGGTTTTAATTCATCTCTATTAAATAACCTATGTTTCATATAATCACCTCTTTTATTTTTTTGATATTATTTAAAGCCGTAAAGCTCTTTGGCATTGTCATATAGTATTTTCCTTTTTAGCTCTTTAGAAAATGTTGTTGGTAACGATGTATTTGGATCATCAAAATCCCAATGTGGATAGTCCGTTGCAAATAATAGGAACTTATCGTTTCCAATCATTTCAACCATTTGAAGCATCTCTTTAGGATCCGGCTGTTCAATTGGCTGAGTTGCAGCGTGGAAATGTTCGCGAATCACCTGGCTTGGCATTCTCTTGAGCCATGGCACCTCTCTTCTTAAGGATTTATAGTTGTGATCCAATCTCCACATTAGTGCCGGAATCCATACAAATCCTCCTTCTAATAAGATACATTTCAAATTAGGGAACTTTTCAAAAACTCCGTTGCAAACAAGGCTAACCACCTGAGACATAAATGCCTGTGGCAGTAAAGAGTGCCATTCAATGAAATATCTAGGGTATCCATTATCAAGTGCTGTTGTGGTGCGAGTGCTTTGGTGCATGGCTATATGCAAACCATTCCGTTGAGCAGCTTCAAAAATAGGGTGAAAACGCGGGTCACCGTAGGCAAAATCTCCAATTGGCAATAATACCTGAACCATTTGAGGATGCTGGCCTACACGGTCAATTTCATAAGCAGCTTTTTCAGGCTCATGACAATTAATATGGACGGATCCTTTAAATCTTGAATCCTTTTCTAGCCATTCCTTAATTTGATAATCATTATAGGCAGATGCTAAGGCTGTTCCAAATTCAAATTGAGCACGCATAGTGGATGGATAAAATAATCCTGTTAAAATGGCATGTTCAACATTATATTCATCTAATAATTGCTGCTTCATTAATACATAGTCAGAACCGGCTGGCCTCCCATCCCCTGGTTTTGCATCAACTCGCTCTACACCTCCATCCAAATGCTGGACATACGGAAGTTGTCTTAATCCCCCCCACAAAGTATCTGTCACCCACCGCTTCCAAGGCTGATCCAAGTATTTCGCAATATGCTTCAGATTTGGCAGCATTTCATGTACGTCAACATCAATGATTGGTTGCTTTACATTTGCCTTTTCATTTTTTGAATTTTGAACTTGAGTGTTGGTTGTCATATTATCCCTCCAATTTTAAACCTATAGCTACGCTGTCCCTAAAACGAATATAACATCACTAAAAATTGCTGTCAATAAATTTTGAAAATTATAAATATATAAAATAACAATAAAAAAACCTGCCTTTATGAGGCAGATTCTTTATTATTTTTTTTGCACTTTTTAAAAATGTAAAGTTTGATCCAAAATCCAGTATTAAAAATAATTTTTTTAGAATCAGCAAGGATTTTACTAACCCTTTGTTTAATTAAATTAGGAAGAAAGTCTCGAAGGATGATGATAATTGAAGGATTTTGTCGCGGAGCTGCTTTTTCACTTTTTTATCATGATGATTATTCCACTTGCCAATAATCTCTTGTATCGGCAGTCAAGGGAAGGTATGAGAAATATCGTTTTCTTGCTGATCATTCTAGGTTCCCTGCTTCTTTCCATGTTATATCCTGTGCGGATCGCAGATGGATTGGAATTTGATCTTAAATTTATTCCTGTATTTATTGCTTTTTTTTATCTGAATCCAACTGCCGGGATATTGTCGATTGCTGTTCTGCTGGGAGTCAATGCGATAATCGATATTCAATCGCTATTTCCTTTGATTATCAATTATTTGATTGTGATTGGGTTATTTTTCCTAATAAACAAACCATTTCAGAAGAGTGGTTTGCTGTTTAAACTTTGTGTTGGCGGAGCTTTTTATTTCATGATTTTAGGGACAAGGATGATCGCTTTAGTTCAATCGGGACAATTTAATGATATTGAGTCCCTTCTATGGTTCTCGCTTGTATCGATGGCCAGTCTTTCCATGACGATTTATTTAATTGAAATGAATAATATGCACTATGTTATGGCAGAAAGGTTAAAAAATGCAGATAAGCTTAATGCCATTAGCCAGCTGGCTGCATCGATTGCACATGAAATCCGCAACCCGATGACAACCATCAGGGGATTTCTCCAGTTAATAAAAAATGAAAAGAATTTAACTGCCAGTCAAGGGACATTCATTTCCCTGTCTTTAGAAGAACTGGATCGTACCCATCATATTATTACAGACTTTCTTTCGCTAGCACGTCCTTCAACACAATCAACTGAATTAATTTCATTAACAGAAATAACCTATGCGATAGTTGACTTTATGAGGCCATATGCTGTTTTTTCTAAAGTTTACTTATCGGCAGATATCCAAGAAGAGTTATTTATTTCCGGAAATGTGAATGAATTTAAACAGCTGATGATTAATCTCATTAAAAATGGGATTGAGGCCATGCCTGATGGAGGTAATATCGAAATAAAAGGCTACGAAAAAAATTCAATGGCTGTTGTTGAAGTAGTAGATCACGGTATTGGAATCCCCCCTCAGCAAATAAAACAGCTTGGTCAGCCCTATTATTCGACAAAATCAAAAGGGACAGGGCTTGGGCTAATGATCTGTTTTGATATTATCAAACGCATGAAAGGCGACTATGAAATAAACAGTATTCCACAGCAGGGGACATCCTTTAAAATCTGTTTTCCGCGAATAAACAACAATGATTAGCGAAAAAATACATATTTTCGACAATTTCTTTATTTTAGGGCAATTTATGATAAATTTAGACGGCACCATGAAGAAAATGTCTGAATTTGCGCTTTCCCAAGAAATATTGATAGAATATTTCGTCATTAATTTTCACAATCTTTGCTTTTTCATCCTCATTCCCCAGCATCTATCTGATAGCAAAAGGAGAAGGTTTGTCCCTTCTCCTTTTGCTATTTCAGTGTTTTTTCTAAAACCGTGTATTGTTTTATCGTCTGAAGGTCTGGTTCATACCCAATTCCAGGACGATCTGGGACCAATATAGAGCCATTACGGACAATGACCTCTGGTTCAATAATATCCTTGTTCCAGTATCGGGAGGAACCGGAAGTATCCCCAGGCAAAATAAAATTAGGCAGTGATGATAACGCGATATTGTGGGCTCGTCCAACTCCACCCTCAAGCATTCCGCCGCACCATAGCGGAATTTGATGTTTTTCACAAAGATCATGGATCCTTTTTACCTCGGTAATGCCGCCGACACGCCCAACCTTCATATTGATAATTTTACAGCTGCCTAATTCAATGGCCATTTTAACGTCCCCATAAGAGTGAATACTTTCATCAAGGCAAATAGGCGTGCTGATTTCCCGCTGGAGCTTGGCATGGTCAATAATATCATCTGCTGCCAAAGGCTGCTCAATCATCATAAGATCAAATTCATCCAGCTCTTTCAAACGGTCAATATCCTTTAGTGAGTAGGCTGAGTTGGCATCTGCCATAAGCGGGACATGAGGAAAATGTTTGCGAATGTGGCGGATGATTTCAATATCCTGTCCAGGTTTTATTTTTATTTTTATACGTTTGTATCCTTCATTTAAATGCTGTTCAATTACTTGCAGGAGTTCATCTGCCGTTTTCTGGATTCCAATGCTTACGCCTACATCAATTTTTGTTTTTGTTCCGCCAATTGCTTGGGAAAGCGGTATTCCTTTTTCCTTGGAAAAAAGGTCCCAAACTGCCCCTTCAATCCCCGCCTTTGCCATGTGATTTCTTTTAAAGGGCTTCAAGATTTCTGATACTTCGTCGGGATGATTGATATCTTTGTTAATTATTGCAGGAATCAAAAAGTCTTCAAGCATATGCATGCTTGTTTTCACTGTTTCTTCTGTATACCAGGGGACAGAGAAGGCATCACCTTCTCCCCATCCGGAAAGTCCGTCTTCATTTTTCGCCTCCAGTAAGAGAAACTCCTTTTCCTGCATGGAGCCATAGCTTGTGGTAAAGTTAAATTTCATTTTCATTTTAAGCAGGCGAATGGTCACATCTTTTATGCGCATGAATAAATCCTCCCTTCACTCAATTTGAAAAATATCATAATATTTCATGGAATACAATGGAAAGCCCAAAAGCGGATTGTATCCTTTTTTCATGTTCATCATATACTATTATCACGGCCGTCCACCTCTTCTCAATCGCTTCGTTGCGGGACTAACCAGACCGGAATGTGGGCGGTCCCTAGCATGATAGATAAAAAATAGACTGGAAATATTACCCAGTCTATTTTTTGTGCATTTTAAATTCTAAGTAAAGATCGTTATAAAAGCTGAGCATTTTCTTTCCAAGATTTTCATAAACCTCCAGCTTTGCTGTCATTTCTTCATTAGGATAAAAACGTGTGTCATTAATGACCTCTGCATCCATGTACTGAAGTGCACCCTTATTTGGTGTTGAATAGCCAACATAATCAGTGTTTTGTGCAGCGACTTCAGGATCAAGCATGAAATTGATAAACTGATGCGCGGCTTCGATATTTTTCGAAGTTTTTGGAATGACCATATTGTCGAACCAAAGATTTGAACCTTCTTTAGGAACAACATATTCGACATCCTCATTTTCCCACATGATTTCCTGAGCTGTCCCTGACCAGACAAGTCCAATGGCAGCTTCATTATTTTCTAAAAGCATGCGATTTTCATCACCGACAATGGCTTTTATGTTCGGTGTCAGCATATCAAGTTTTTCTTTAGCTTCATGAAGATGGTCTTTGTTCGTGTCGTTTAAAGAATAGCCAAGGCTATTTAATGCCATGCCCATTACTTCACGTGCACCATCAACTAATAGAATGTCATTTTTATAGGCGGGATCCCATAAGTCATTCCAGCTGGTAAACTCAATATCGCCGAGCATTTTCTTATTGTAAAGAATACCCACGGTTCCCCAAAAATATGGAATCGAATATTGATTCCCTGGATCAAATGGCAAATCCATAAAACGCGGATCAATATATTTTAAGTTAGGCAGTTTCTCATGATCAATTGGATTTAGCAGGTCCTCTTCCCTCATCTTATCTATCGCATATTCTGAAGGGACGGCAATATCGTATGAGGTTCCTCCCTGCTCGATTTTTGTCAGCATGGCTTCATTAGAGTCAAAGGTTTCATATATTACCTTAATGCCTGTCTCCTCTTCAAACTGGTCGATTAGTTCCTCATCGATATAATCACCCCAGTTGAAGATTGTCAGCGTGTTTCCTCCCGATAATCCCTGTGTCGCGTTGAGTTTATGAACAATAAACATTAACCCAAATGAGATAATTAACACAATGATTAATGCACGTACTAACTGCTTCATGATCTTACCCCCATTTTGGAAGGCCGGCTATTCCGCTTTATAATAAAATAATAGCCAACAACCAATAGCATGGTGAACAGGAACAATAAGGCAGAAAGCGCATTAATATTTAAAGAAACACCGCGACGGGCTAATGAATAAATTTCAACTGACAGCGTGCTGAATCCATTTCCTGTAACGAAAAACGTCACGGCAAAGTCATCCAGGGAATAAGTTAATGCCATAAAAAATCCTGCAAATATCCCTGGTGTAATATAAGGCAAAATAACTTTGGTTAATACATCCCAGCGGCTGGCACCTAGGTCAAGCGCTGCATAGATCATTGTCGTGCTCATTTCCTCTAGCTTTGGCAGAACCATAATGACCACAATTGGCACACTGAAAGCTATATGAGCAAGCAGCACAGAAACAAAGCCAAGCTTAATGCCAATCATCGTGAATAGAATTAGAAATGATGCACCGATAATGACATCAGGGCTGACAATTAGAACGTTATTTAGGGAGAGAAGTGTATTTTGGACTCTCCTTTTTCTTGAATAATAAATAGCAAGTGCTCCGGCGATGCCCAAAATTGTTGAAATGGCCGCCGATAGCAGAGCAACAATAATTGTATTAAGCACGATAATTAATAGTCTTGTATCACCAAATAGTTCCTTATACCACTCTAAGGTAAAACCCTCAAAATGATACATCGTTCCGCCGCTGTTAAACGAATAAAAAATTAAATAAAAAATCGGCGCATATAAAACAGCAAAAATAATAAACAAATAAATGGAAGATAGCTTTGATTTTTTCATCATAACATCCCCCTTTTTCTTCTGCCTGTAAGGACCATAATCAAGACCATCGCAATAATTAAAAAGACAGCAATGGTTGACCCCATTCCCCAATCCTGTGTGACAAGGAAATGCTGTTCAATGGCCGTCCCAAGTGTGATTACACGATTTCCTGCAATCAATCTTGTCAGCATGAACAATGATAGAGCTGGAATAAAGACAACCTGGCAGCCTGATTTTACACCATCAATTGTTAATGGGAAAATTACTCGTCTAAAGGTTGTCCACCAGGATGCTCCAAGATCTTTTGAAGCATCAACCAGTGATGGATTTAGCTCATCGAGAGCATTGAAAATTGGCAATATCATAAATGGCAGAAAAATATAAACGGAAACAAAGATAAAACTAAAATCCGTAAATAGGATCTGCTTGCTGCCAACTCCCATAACTTCAAGAAAGCTGTTTGCTGCCCCATACGTGCCAAAGATCCCGATAAAAGCGTAGGCTTTCAGCAATAAGTTAATCCACGATGGAAGAATGATTAATAAAAGCCAAAGCTGCTTATATTTTGTCTTTGTCAGCAAATAGGCTGTTGGATAAGCAATAACTAATGCATAAAAGGTAATTAAAAAGGCATACCAAAATGAACTGAGCGTCATTTTTAAATAAACGGGTGTAAAGAATTTTTTATAATTCTCAAAAGAAAAATGGCCTTCAATATCAAAAAAAGAATAGTAGACTACGAGCAAAATTGGTGTTACGACAAATAAGGCAATCCATATCATATATGGAATCAAGTAAAGGTTGCGTGATTTAGCTCTCATGACTGCCCTCTACATAAGCCTCTAGACGCTTATCAAATTCTTCTTCCGTCTCTCCGTGTCTCATCACATGGATCGCTTCTGGGTCAAAATAAAGGCCAATCTCTTCCCCAACTTTTGCTTTTTTCGTAGAATGAACAAGCCATTCATTTCCATCTTGGTCATAGCAGCTGATTTCATAGTGTACACCGCGGAAAAGCTGTGTATCAACTTTAACTTTCAGCTTGCCGTGATCGGGCTTTGTGATTTCTAAATCCTCCGGACGAATAACAATTTCAACCTCTTCCTTAGGATGAAATCCGCCATCAACACATTCAAAGGTCTTACCGGTAAACTGGACAAGAAAATCCTTCAACATTACTCCAGGCACGATATTAGATTCACCGATGAAATCGGCGACAAACCGGTTAATGGGTTCATCATAAATATCTGTTGGTGTCCCGCTTTGTTCGATTTTTCCATTATTCAGGACGAAAATTTCATCAGACATTGCCAAGGCTTCCTCCTGGTCATGTGTAACAAAGATGAATGTAATTCCCAGCCTTTGCTGGAGCTCGCGTAGTTCGTACTGCATTTCAGTGCGAAGCTTTAAGTCGAGCGCAGATAATGGTTCATCAAGAAGAATAACCTCTGGTTCGTTGACAATGGCTCTTGCAATCGCAACGCGCTGACGCTGACCGCCAGACATTTCTTTAATTTCACGATTTTCATAGCCTTCCAGATTGACAAAACGCAGGGCTTCTTTGACTTTACGGTTGATTTCGGTGTTTTTCATTTTTTTTATCCGCAAACCAAAAGCAACATTTTCAAAAACGTTTAGATGCGGAAATAGGGCATAATCCTGAAATACCGTATTTACCTGCCTTTTATTGGCCGGAATATCATTGACCACCTTATCGTCTATATAAATCGTTCCTTCAGTAGGCTCTATAAATCCAGCAATCAGGCGTAATATGGTTGTTTTTCCGCAGCCTGAAGGGCCAAGAAGGGTATAAAATTTCCCCCGCTCAATTTCGAAGCTTACATTATTCAGGACGGGAGGATCATCATCATATTGTTTTGTCACCCGGTCAAAACGAATAATTGTACTGTTTGTCATAATATCTCCTTCTACTATTAAAAATTGAAGCTGTTTTCGTCGAAATATATCGAATACGATTAAACATACAAACGTAATCATATCACATTCCAATGTATTGAGGGATATCATTTTTTTAATTTTTACCCTATAATATCCCAGAAAAATATCCTGTACATTTATTTGTACAGGATGTAACTGAATTATTTTTTCTTCATATATTTTAATGTCGCTTGATGATCAGATCTCATGACCTGTTCAATAATTGGATCACTTTCGACAATCGGTATTTTTTTGTTATGAACCGTTCGAATTAATGGTTTAACAGCGGCTTGGCTCTGGCTTACCGTCCATTTTCCATTTTTCTTTTCCAGGATCAAATCAATCATTCCTAGATGGTTCCCCCAATAGCCTGCCTGGACAGCCGGTATACCATATATTTGTCCTGCGGTTTGATCAATTCCTTCTATAACTTTTGCTCCTTGTGAAGGAAATAATGAATGACTATGCCCATAGAGAATAGCGTCAATTCCTTCAACCCTGCTAAGGTCAAGAACTGAGTTCCCCTGTTTTTCCTCCAGCCCCTCATCTGCCTCTAAACCGGCATGGACAAGTGCAACAATTATGTCCGCCCCTTTTTCCTTCATGATTGGTATAAAATGCTCAGCTGATTTTTTGATGTTTTCAATTTTTAAGTTCCCTTTAAAATATTTTTTATCCCATGCTGCAGTAATCGGAGTAATAAAACCGATCACCCCTACCTTCAGGTTATGCATTTGCCCTGATGAATCAGTAAAGGTCCTATTTAAAATAGTAAACGGCTTGAAATAATTTAGTTCATCTGCTGCAAACGGCTTATCAATGTAGATATTGGCATTAACATAGGGGAAGTTAGCACCCTTCAAGCTTTTATTTAAAAAATCCAGTCCATAATTAAACTCATGATTACCCATGGTAGCTGCATCGTAATTTAGCGTATTCATGGCTTTATATACGGGATGAATGTCATCAGTAAATTCGAATTTCCCCTTTAGAGTATATTCATCCAATGCATTTCCAACCAGCAGATCTCCGGAGTCAAACAAAAGTGAATTTGCCGCGTCTTTTCGTGCTTCTTTAATCAGTGAAGCGGTTCTGGCCAGTCCATAGTCAATGACTTTTTTCTTTTTTTCATAATCATAGCCAAGCATATTTGCATGTAAGTCAGTTGTCTGTAAAATACGAAGATGAATATTAGGTTCAATGTCATCTTCTGCACTCATTTGTTTGATAGAAACGAGCATGATAGATGCGATCAAGAACAAGATGGCAAATTTTTTCATTCTATCACCCCAATTACAAATTGTTCCTTTATTTTCTGTAGGAAAGAAAATAATAAACATATTTTGGGGCTGTTTTATGTTTCATTTGCAAAAGTTTTGTAAATCCCTTATTTTTTGATGGAAATCATTATGATTAAATATAAAAATATTATAAAATATAATTAGATGATTAAGATTCGGCTTGTCTGATAATTGGGGGTACTGGAGGAATATTAATTTAATGGATACAGTCCGTTCATTTCTAACTAACCATGCGGTTAAAAGAGTTACAATTTTTGCGATTTTAATTTTTATTTTATACATGCTTAGAAGCATGATAAATGTTATATTGCTGACATTTATTTTTTCATTTTTGCTGGATAGGCTTGTGAATCTTGTTTCAAACAAAATTAGGCTGCACCGGAATTTGATTGTGCTAATCGTCTACGTCATCATTATTAGTCTGCTGTCGATCGGAATTATTAAATATTTGCCAATTATCATTGTTGAAATATCGCAGCTGGTTAATCAGCTTCAGCTATTCTTAACTGAACAGCACGATCATGTCATTATTAATTATTTGCTCAGCATGATTGAAACCAATCAAATTTCTAATTACTTAGAACAAGGATTTTCCTTTTTGCTTAGATATTTTAGCGGAATGAGTAATATCGTCATTCAAATTATGATGTCACTTATTTTAAGCTTATTTTTCCTTTTGGAGAAACCAAAGCTTATTGAATTTACGGCAAAGTTTAAGCAAAGTAAAATCGCTGTCTTTACGAATGAAATAGAATTTTTTGCGAGGAAATTTGCTTTAACGTTTGGAAAAGTCATAGAAGCACAGTTTATTATTGCTTTAGTTAACACAGCATTAACAACCTTGGCATTATGGATTATGGATTTCCCGCAGCTGTTGGGTCTATCGATCCTAATCTTTTTCCTTGGATTAATCCCAGTAGCAGGCGCCATTATTTCACTGATACCGCTTTGTGCCATTGCTTATACCATCGGTGGAGTTATGACAGTTGTTTATATTTTAATCGTGGTTGCCATTATCCATTCAATTGAAGCCTATATCTTAAATCCCAAGCTCATGTCATCAAAAACTGATTTGCCTGTTTTCTACACATTTATTGTATTAATTTTTTCAGAGCACTTCTTTGGTGTGTGGGGACTTATTGTTGGTATTCCGGTGTTTGTATTTATGCTGGATGTATTAGATGTAAAGAATATGAAACAATAAAAAGACAGGGAGCCGCGCGCTCCCTGTCTTTTTATACCATTACCCTGCAAATATCATTGGTGAATTCCACTGGATCATTGATTGGCAGTCCTTCAATCAGCAGAGCCTGGTTGTAAAGCAGATTTGTGTATAAGCTTAGTTTTTCTTTGTCCTTTTCAAAGGCCCCTTTTAAGGATTGGAAAACCTCATGACTTGTATTAATCTCTAAAACCTTGTCCGCTTTAATATTCTGATTATCCGGCATTGTGTTGAGAACCTTTTCCATCTCAATGGTAATTTCGCCATCCGATGATAGGCACACAGGGTGGCTCTTCAGACGTTTTGATGCCCTTACCTCTTTCACCTTATCAGAGAGAATATTTTTCATATAGTCAAATAACTCTTTATGCTCGCTCGTCTCTGTTTCATCCTTTTTATTCTCATCTGCTTCAAATCCCAGGTCACCGCTTGAAACTGATTTAAATTCTTTTTCCTTATAGGACATGAGCATTCTGATAGCAAATTCATCAATGTCCTCGGTAAAGTAAAGGATTTCATAGCCTTTGTCTGCCACCAGTTCTGTTTGCGGCAGTTTTTCAATCCGCTCAATAGAATCACCAGTAGCATAATAAATGTACTTTTGCTCCTCAGGCATTCTTGAGATATATTCGTCTAAGGTAACTAATTTCTTTTCTTTGGACGAATAAAACATTAACAGATCCTGCAATAGCTCTTTGTTGGCGCCAAAGTCGCTGTAAACACCAAACTTAAGCTGGCGGCCAAAAGATCTATAGAATTCTTCGTATTTTTCTCTTTCATTTTTTAACAAGCTTTGCAGTTCAGCTTTTACTTTTTTGCTGATGTTTTTAGCAATAAGCTTAAGCTGGCGGTCCTGCTGAAGGATTTCCCTTGAGATATTCAGCGATAAATCTTCAGAATCTACCATTCCTTTGACAAAGCTGAAGTGATCTGGGAGCAGGTCTGCACATTTGTTCATGATTAATACACCATTTGAATATAACTCCAGTCCCTTTTCAAATTCCTTTGAGTAATAATCGAATGGAATCTTTTCTGGAATATAGAGTATGGCATTGTAGCGAATCGTTCCATCAACACTAATGTGAATGTGCTTTAATGGCTTATCAAATCCATAGTGTTTTTCTTGATAAAACTGCTCATAATCTTGATCTGTTAGTTCATTTTTGTTCTTTCGCCAGATTGGAACCATGCTGTTGATGGTTTTCTCTTCGATTACTTCTTCAAATTCATTATCGCTGCCCTCTTTAGGCTTGCTTGTTTTCATATCCATTTTAATTGGGTAGCGAATAAAATCTGAGTACTTTTTGATGATGGCTTTAACCCCGTAAGGATCAAGAAACTCATCATAATTCTCGTCTTCGGTGTTTTCTTTTATTTTTAGGATAATTTCTGTACCGGTTATATCTTTTTGCGCCTGTTCAATTGTGTATCCTTCAGCACCTTCAGATTCCCATTTATACGCTTCATCACTTCCTAAAGCCTTGCTAAGCACAGTGACTGCGTCAGCAGCCATAAAAGCTGCATAAAATCCTACACCAAATTGGCCGATAATTTCGTGGCCATCTTTTGCTGCATTTTCTTTTTTAAAGGCTAAAGAGCCGCTCTTGGCGATGGTTCCAAGGTTGTTTTCCAGCTCCTCCTTTGTCATGCCAATGCCAGTATCAATAATGGTTAGTGTCCGATTTTCTTTATTAGGAATAACCTTGATAAAATAACTTTCCTTATCAAAACTAATGTTTTCATCTGTTAAAGCTTTGTAGTAGAGTTTGTCAATAGCGTCACTTGCATTGGATATCAACTCTCTTAAAAAAACCTCTTTTTGAGAGTAAATGGAGTTGATCATCATTTCTAATAGTCTTTTAGATTCTGCCTGGAATTGTTTCTTTTCCATATCATATCTCTCCTTACTCATTGTTTCACACTTTAGCACTCACATCAGTAGTGTGCTATCACTATTTTTAAATACCATATTTGGTATTTTCTTGTCAATCAGGCTGTTTCTATTCCAGGTTATTGGTTTGTGTAATTTTGATTTCCTTTAAACCGTTAAGAAGAACCCGATATTCATGGGCTGAAATATCCTTTTTCATCCCGTAGTAGGCACTTTCATAATCCTGATTTAGGTTTCTTAATAAAGGTACTAACTCTCCAGTTCCATTGTTCTCACGTATAAAACTAATCATTCGTTCGATATATTCCCTGGATGTTTCAGCTTTTTCCCGTTTCAGCTTGTTTTTGCTTCCCCATTTTTGCACCTGATAAAAATACCAAAAGATAGGTTCCTTATAAAAACGTGCAGAGCGCATCCGCCATTTTTTTCTAAGGCTTTGATAAAAAAATAGAAGGCGCTTATAAAGATTTGCCCAAAAAGATTCTTTTTCAATAATGACATGCTGAATCGCAAGGGATGATCGCTTCTTATTTCCTTTCATAAATTTTGAAAGAATCCAAAGGATTAACAGAAGCCCAATGACGGTCAGAATACCTGCTATCCACATGTAAGGAATATCCCAGATAATTTCCTGCTGCATATTTTCCTGTATGGTCATTTGAGTATTTGGCGGTTCGGGCAGTTCGCCTTCTGCATCAGGTTTAGGAAATAACCCGATGAACCACATTAATAGCAGGTATAGCTTTGCTCCAATCCACTTCAGCCCGCCCCAGCCAGAAAGAATAATTTCTGATAGATAACCACGAATGGATGGCAGCATCATTAAAAAACATAATAAGACAATACTGGCAATTCCAGCAGTTATTGCACCTGTAAACCAGCCTGAATGGCCAACTTTGCGAATGTCAACTTCCTCTTGGCTATTTTGTTCATGATGCTTTAGTGTAAGGATCATTCCTAAAAGGCTCAACACAATAGCGCTTATAAAGATAAAGTGATGACTAGTGTCATGGATGATGTCATTAAAAGTAAAAAACAGGGAAAAAACTACATAGAGAAGAATATTGAATTCAAAATGGCTGATCATTTGCAGCCTTGTTGAGCCCTTAATAACAAACAGTGCGCTGCGTATGTAAATAAATGCCAGAGCTGAAGTGACAGCCAGGCCAAAAATCCAATGTCCTTCTGGGACCGTTTGTATCCAATTAATGACTGCAACCAGCCCAAAGATGATGACATTGACAAGATACATGAAGATGGATTGTCTTCCTAACATGAATACGTGAACCAAAAAACCTAGAATTCCGGCGGCAATCCACCAATGAATACGAAAAAAAGCGATTTCATTCCATTCAATACTGGTAAATAAAACGATAGAATAATAGATCCATATGGACTCACTGAATAATAAAATGATGGATTGATTGATGTTTTTTATATGTCCCATGTTTTACCCCTCTAAATGTCTTAGCTCGAGGCCAATAAAGCATTGGTGTTTTTGGCGGTTCCAGCTAATTTTTGGGAATATTCGCTTTCTGATAGATAATAGATTCCAAGCAAGGGCACCTCATGCTTATGCAGCTCATACCATTGGTAATGTTCCTTAGTAATGGTTTCACAAAATATCATGAAAGGATCTGCCATCATCCCGGCATATAGCATATGATCAAGCACTTGTTTTTGTCCAGTTCCGACTCGATAAGTGAGTTCAGCCAGCGAGTCTAAAAAAGGTGTAATCTCTGCGGCTGGGGAAATATATTGCTGCTTATTTCCAAGATAGTTAATGGCATTGCCGTAACAACCAACCTGAATCCCTTTTTGATGATACGCTTCGCCAACAGATGCAGCAATGGAGAGCAAATACTCAAACTCCTCCTGTTTTTTTCTTGCCAGCTTTATTAGTTCCCGAAGCTTATCACCTTCCTCATTCAGCTGTACATAAAATCCCTTTACATCAATAAAGATTAAGACTTGCTTTGTAACGACAGGCTGATAAATGTTGGTCAGCATTTTCCCTGTCCGAGCACTTGCCTTCCAATTAAATTTTCGCCATTCGTCTCCAGGCTGATACTCTCTTATCCCATTAATGATCAAAGGATCCTCTAAAAATCCGCCCTGTCTGCCTTTTACTTGCCATCTGATAGAAGGATTAAATTCGGGAACAGTTACTGGATATAATTTCGGATAGATATAAAGCTGATGGTGAAGTGAACATGATATTTCCTTTTCCGAAAAACGGAATCCATCGCCAGATCTGAGTGTGATGTTTCCTATATGGTACACCCCTCGTTTAGCAGCCTCCCCTTTTACACTCCAGGAAATTTTTTGGAACCATAATAGCCAAAGGAATCGGATAATATATTTTTCTTGTTTTGCTTCGCCCCATATAACCTCATTTTTATTGGGAAACTCCCATTCAACCCATATCAGCGGCAGCCATTTATTGTTTTTTAGCGAGGCCTCAGCATGGAATTGCTCACCAGCAAAGATCCTGCTTTTATTGACTCGAAGTTCGGGAGTCAAATTCTTAAGTGATCGTTCTTTCCAAAAGAATGTAAGGACGCTCAATAATATCAAAAATATGCTGACAGCGATCAGTGGAGTAAAGGAAAACCAAACACCAGCGAGCAAAAAGCCTGTCCATATCCAAATTGCATATTTTCCGAAAAAAATACTTGTTTTTATTGACGGAGCTTCTTGTTTTTCTCCACTATTATTTTCATCCACCTTCTTTATATCACTCATAGATGGACGACCGCTTCTTCTGGGAGATTTGTATTATCAAGAATTTCTTGTAAAATTGTTTCTGCTCCTCTGTTATTAATTCTTGCTTCTGTTTTAAGGAGCAGGCGATGGTTCCATACATGCGGGGCCATTTCCTTTACATCGTCTGGAAGAACATACGTCCTTCCATTTAGGTATGCCCAAGTTTTAACTGCTTTGTAGAGTGCCTTACTACCGCGAGGGCTTACTCCAACAGAGATATAAGGATGATTTCGGGTTTTATGAGCCAAGGCAGTAATATATTTTATAATAGACGGATGAATAGCAATCTCCCTGCATTGATTCTGCATATCTTTAATTTGCCCTGGGTTGAATACTGCATTGATTTTTGAAAATGGAATATCATCACCGACTAATTCAAGCATTTGTTCTTCTTCTGTTATGGAAGGATATCCAAGTGAAAGTTTGATTAAAAACCGATCAAGCTGCGCTTCAGGCAATTTGAATGTTCCTTCCATTTCAATCGGATTTTGTGTAGCTAAAACTATAAACGGAGTGGGAAGCTTATGCGTCTCCCCTTCAATTGACACCTGTTTTTCCTCCATACACTCTAATAGACTTGATTGTGTTCTAGGAAGTGCCCGGTTGATTTCATCTACTAATAATACGTTCGTGAATACAGGCCCTCTTCGTAAATGAAAATCGTTGTCCTTTGGGTTAAAGATAGAAGCACCCAATATATCTGATGGCAGCAAGTCAGGTGTGCATTGAATCCGCGCAAACAGGCAATCTAATCCTTTTGCAAATGCTTTTACCATAGTTGTTTTTCCAGTGCCGGGGAGATCCTCTAGAAGAACATGTCCCTCAGTAAGCAGAGCAGTCAGCAAAAGCTTCAATTCTGTTTTTCTTCCAATTACGCTTTTTGCAAGTTCATCCCATAATTTCTCTGTATGTTCCATTTTTATTCTCCTGCCATATTATTTTGAAATTTTAAACTAATTATAGCATGACTAGTATTGGTGGGACTATTTTAAAGTTTGAGGCAAATAAAAATCCCTTGACTCGTGTAAGTCAAGGGAGATATAATTTTTCATTATTAATAAGTTAAAGCAAATAAGCCTTTGATGTGTGAAAGATAACGAACATTACTTGCTTCTTTCATTAATGTAGCTGGAAGGCCTTTAAGCTGTGTTCCGTTTGCACCGATGGAAGCAACAGAGTCATTGCGGCCAAGGCTTGCTAGTGTACCTGAGTTAACAGGATTAAATTCTTCCATAGTTTTTTCATTAAAGAAAGCAAATAAATTGTAGCCAGTAAGTTCACCCATCTGCCAAGCATTTTGTGCAGTTGGAGGGTATGGACGACCGCCCTCTTTAGGGAATGCAACAGCACTGTCGCCAACGATAAATACTTCAGGATGTGAAGTAGATTGAAGGTATTCATTGACAGTTGCGCGTCCGCGGTCACATGCTAGACCTGATTCGCCGACTAAAGGATGGCCAGCGACGCCGCCAGTCCAAACAAATGTGTTGGCAGTAATTTTTTGTCCATCTTTAAGCTCGATGACATTTCCGTCAACCTTTGTAACAGGAAGTCCTGTTAAGAACTCAACACCGCGTTTTGCTAAGCTTTCAGTAGCACGCTCAATTAAATTGTCCGGAAGCACCGGAAGAATTTTCGGACCTGCTTCAATAAGCTTAATTTTAAGATCATTGAAGTCAACGCCATAACTTTTAGCGATTTTAGGCATGTTATCGATGATTTCGCCAACAAGCTCAACACCTGTTAAACCGCCGCCGCCAATAACGATCGTAGCATCGGCTTCATTTTTAGTTTTAGAATATGCTTCGATTCTTTCAACAATATGATTGAAGATTTTATTTGCATCTTCAACAGATTTTAACACCATGCTGTTTTCTTGAAGTCCTGGGATGCCAAAGTATCCAGTAACACTTCCTAAACCAACAACAAGTGCGTCATATGATAAGGTTTGTCCATTATCAAGCTTTACTTCTTTGTTATCAACATTAAACGATTCAACTTTTGAAATCACTAAATTAATGTCTTTGCCTTTGAATAGTTTATCCAATGGAAGAGCAACAGCTTTCTCAGAGATTGTTCCCCCTGCAAGGCGGTGCAATTCAGTGATAATTTGATGTGTTGGGTATTGGTTTACTACAGTAATGTATGCGTCTTTTGCGTTTAAATATTGACGTGCAGTTAACGCAGTAAGAACACCGCCGTAACCTGCGCCTACAATAACGATATGTTTTGACATGTTTAAATCCTCCGTCCCTAACTTTGTTGTATAAAAGAATTATTTTTGTTGTTTGCGTTCATTTGAAATTTCAAGATAGGCATTAACAAAACGGAAAAGTTTCTGTGCCTGCGGATCTTTTATCATTTTGATTAGACCGAAAAGACCAATTACTTCATTCTTTTCATCCGCACGATCTTTTGCTTCAATAGCAGCAGATGCGATTGATTTTACAGAATCTTTTACTGGTCCTGCAATTTCTTTAATTGCGCCAACAGTGTCATTCTTTAATACGTCGTCAGTTGCCACGGATTGAGCAAAGTCATATGACTTGTTAAGAATATTGAGCAGTTCAGTTAATTTAGGTAATTGCTCCACTAAAGCTGTTAAAGCATCTTGAACCTCTGGCTTTAATAGCTGATCAAGAATATCAAGCTTGTCTTGGTTAACAGACTCTAATTGCTGTTCAGGCTTTGTTTCAGTAACTGTCGCTGTCATTTCCTAAACCCCTTTGTACAAATATTTATTCATATTATTAACTGAAAGATAATCCCAATTTGTTAGAAATTTCACAAAGATGTTCATAAAAGTTCTACTTTTATCTATTGATTTTTATCCTTCCAGTTCCCCTAAACAAATATACGACTAAATTCTGGTTTTGGCAAGGCTATTTTCATGCGAAATCTCTATGGTGGTATTGAATTTTGCCTTAATCAAACCAGCCCATTTTCCATAAAACAATCAGAAGAATCGTCCCGACGGAAAACATCACGCCAAGTACACCAAAATAGCCCCAATGCCATGTTAGCTCCGGCATATATTCAAAGTTCATCCCGTAAATGCTGGCAATAAAGGTTAATGGAATGAAAATTGAAGACATAACAGTGAGGGTTTTCATGATATTATTCATTCTATCTGAATTAAGTGATATATAGCTGTCACGGATATCATTTGTCATTTCTCTATTAGATTCAATCATTTCTGAAAGCCTTAATAAATGATCATAAATATCCATGAAATACAATCTTTCCTCTTTTGGAATAATTACACGTTCGGAATTTAAAACTCTGTACAGCAGTTCTCTCATCGGAAAAATCGTCCGGCGCAGCTTGAGGAGTTGACCTCTTATTTCGAATAAATCCTCTATCACACTGTCCTCTTTCATCTCTAACTCATTAATTTCATCTTCTATTTTGTATAGTGACGGAAAATACTCATCAACAATTTTATCCATTAAAATATAGAAAAGATTTAAGGCCCCTTTTTCAAGGATTTTTTTGTCGCTTGTCATTTTTTGCCGAATCATTATAATTTCAGGTGACGTGGATAAATGGTAGGTTACAATGAAGTTTTTTCCGACAAATACATCAATTTCTTCTGGCAAAAGAGTGGATTGATTAAGGGTATGGAGTACGAAAAAATCATAGCCATCGTAGTAATCGAGCTTTGGACGCTGCAATCTATGCACACAGTCTTCAATAGCCAGCGGATGGAAGTCAAAAGTTTGATTTAGAACTTGTGATTCCTCATCGGTTGGTGAATCAAAGTCCATCCAAAACCACCGAATTTCCGGATTAAACAACTGCTCTTTTGGCAAATCTTCGATAAGTCTCCATTCATTTGTAACTGCATATGTGCGAATCATCCGTCATCCCCCTATAAAAGGTAGAATTCCCTGATGTCTTTTATTTATATGGCAAAATAAAAGGAAGGAGATCAGTTATATCCCCTTCCATTGTTAGTATTCCTTTTATTATTGGCCATCGGCTCCATTTAAAGTAACTCTTCGAACATGGCCGTCATCAAAATTATTGGCCCGTTGCGCTTGTACTTTATCGTTCAGCAATTTCTTTTGATCGACCTGCCTTGATGGCGTTTGCTTATCCTTGGACACTTAAATACCTCCTCTGTCTCTTTAAATCCTTCTTATTGTGCTTATATTTCCGTAAAATAAACGATAAAGTAATCGGTCTTTTCCCAAAAATTTCTTTAATAATTTTACGATTGTTCGGTTTTTTTCATCCTTTTTATTTCATTTAGTAAATAGTCAACAAATGTATCATCTCTGACAAGCCAAGCTGCATGATTTCTTTTTAAGAAATACACACCCTCTTCATAAGTTTCAAAGGTTTGATCCATTTGTTTCTTGTTTCGGTCAATTTTCCACTCAGAATCAGATACCCGTTTAAGGAGGTAAAGGTTTTCTTCACGGTCTTTATAAAGTGTGCCGAATGATGATTCCTTTAC
>Ga0182742_1000629_pt1 | contig 52846 bp, 45 predicted proteins | sample eDN5th37CBELigMG_FD_128880 | JGI IMG/M metagenome (GOLD analysis project Ga0182742, IMG submission 128880) | Enriched Miracle-Growth compost microbial communities from Emeryville, California, USA - eDNA 5th pass 37_C BE-Lig MG (version 2)... ...
CCTGCCCGCTTCGTCGCGGTGGGGCTTTCTTCGCTTCTCGGCGCCATCCTGCTCGGCGCGGCCTTCACCGTCGTCCTTTCCGGTTTTGTCGAAAGCGAGTTGCTTGCCCGGCTGGTGGCGAACGCGGTGGACCTTCATGCCGTGCTCGGGCTCGGCGGCTGGCTGAGCATCACGGCGGTGGGCGTCAGCTATCGCCTTCTCGCCATGTTCCTGCTCGCGCCGGAGACGGAGGAGCGAACGAGCCGCTTTGCCCTTCGGGCGGCAAGCGGCGCCATGGGGCTTGTCGGCGTCTGTGTCCTCCTCGTGCTTGTTGGTTCTGGCGGCGGAGCCGTGCTTTTCACCCTTGCCCTGGTTCTGACGCTCGTTGCCGCGCTGCTCTACGGCCGCGATGTGGTGCGGCTTTACCGGGCGCGCCGACGCAAGCAGGCGGAGGTGAATATCCGCGCGAGCTTTGCCGCGTTCGCGGCGCTTGCGATCTGCGTCGTGCTCGTCAACATACCGGCTATCCGCGGCGGCGAAGGCGTTGGGGCGATTGTCTATCTCTTCGTCTTCGGCTGGCTGACGGGGCTGGGGCTTGCCCAGCTTTACAAGATCGTCGCCTTCCTGACCTGGCTGGAGGCCTATGGGCCGGTGTTGGGCCGCGCGCCGGTACCGCGTGTGCAGGATCTTGTCGAGGAACGCCGCGCGTTTGTCCTGTTCTGCCTCTATTATGGGGCGGTGGCCGCGGCCACGCTGACGCTTTTTGCCGGCATGACCGGTCTCTTTCGCGTTATGGTCCTCCTGCAACTGGCCGCGACACTGGGGCTGATGCGGGAGTTCGTGCGGTCGCGCCGGCTTTCCGTCGTGCCCGCCCCCCTGCGTGCGCCGGCCGGCATGGTGCGGCCACGCCTTTTCCTGCCCCTTTCCGAATCAAGGAGATGAACGATGTGCGACGTTTCAAATGGGATTGCCCCACGGGTGCTCGATGTACGGCCGATCCTGAAGAGCGGCGGAGAGCCGTTCCAGGCGATCATGGAGGCCGTGCAAAGCCTCGCGCCCGGACAGGGGCTGACGCTCTTCGCCACCTTCCGCCCGCAACCGTTGTTCCGCGTCATGGAAAGCCGCGGCTTCGATCACGAGGCGCGGGAAATCGAAGGCGGCGACTGGGAGGTGATCTTCACCCCCAAGCCGGATGCGGTTCCGGTGGATACCTCCGTCGATGCCGACCGGCCGGAGACCTGGCCGGATCCTTCGCTCCATCTCGACCTCAGCGATCTCGATCCGCCCGAGCCCATGGTGCGCATCCTCGCCGCGGCCGAGGAGCTTTCGCCGGGCAAGGTGCTGTTCGCGGTGTTGTCGCGCGAACCGATGTTCCTGTTTCCGGAGCTGACGAAGCGCGGCCACCAGTGGGTGGGCAATTTCGACGAGACGGGTTCGGCCTACCGCATTCTCGTGCGGGTCGGCGAGGCGAAGGCATAGGGTGATGGACGAAGAGGAAAAGGCAAGGCTGACGCAGGATATCCGCGAGGCCCTGCGCATGATCATCGACCCGGAGATCGGCCGCAACATTGTCGATCTCGGCCTCATCTACGATATCGCGGTGGAGGAGGGCGGCATCGCCCGCGTCACCATGACGACGACGACACGCGGCTGCCCGGCGAGCGACTATCTGAAGGATGCGGTGAGCAATTGCGTCTGGTATGTGCCGGGGGTGGAATATGCCGAGGTGCGGATGACCTACGAGCCGCCATGGACGCCGGACATGATGATGGATGACTGAAGGAACGGCCCGGAGATTTCCGGGCCGTTTGCTTTCGTTCACAGTGGCGTGCGACGCTTGCGGGCGAGGATCGGTGCATATTCCAGGCAGAAGAGGCCGAAGGCGGCGATCCAGAGCAGGCCGGACATGGCATAGATCGTCGGGCTCGCCTCGGGCAGGATCTCGGCGAGGGGACGGACCAGCGCACACAGGATGAGCGCGGCATAGGAGAGGACCGTGAGGTGCGAGGCCGCCAGCGGCCGGCCGGTATGGCCGAGGCTCGCCCGGGTCATCACCGCCAGCATCATGCAGGCGATGGCGCCCACCGAGAGGAGATGAAGCACCGAACGTTCCTCCAGGTAGCCGAGCGCCTCAAGACCGATGGCGGCAAGGCCGACCGGCACGAAGGCATAGGCGACATGCAGGACGACGAGCAATTTCTCCGGGTGCGTCGTCCATCCGCGCCAGCGATGCAGGCGGATGCAATGCAGTGCGGCGGCGGCAAAGCCGAGGCCGGCGGTCGCGGGACCTTCGGGCAATATCGTCCAGGCCGCAAGCGCGCCGACGCCGAGAAGGATCGCCACCATGTCGAAGCGATTGTAGGGCACCGGGAAATCCGTGCGGCCGGACTTGTTGAGCCAGTTGCGCGTGAAGCTCGGCAGGATGCGTCCGCCGACGATCATCACCAGCATGACATAGGCGGCGACGGCAAGCCGGATGGCAAGGCCGTCATGGCCACCGGCGAGGATGGCGACATGGAAGATGATATTGGCGAGCGACAACGCCAGGAGGCCGCCGAGCACCTTGAGGTCCTTCCACTTGCGTCCCGCCACCACCTCGCGCGTGCAGATGGTGAGCAGCGCCGGCAGGAAGAGGCCGTCGACGATCGAAGCGGGCACCACGCCGATCGTGTCGCTGGCAAGAAGGGCGATGCGTCCCGCACACCAGAGACCGAAGAGCGCGCCGAGCGGCCAGCCGGAGACGGGAAGACGCCCGGTCCAGTTGGGCACGGCCGTCAGGAGGAAGCCGGCGAGCACGGCGGAGGCGAAGCCGAACAGCATCTCGTGAGCATGCCAGTTGGCCGCGCCATAATCGCCGGCAAGCTCGACATGGCCGGTGATCGACGCGATCCACAAAGCCATGGCTACGATGGCCCAGAGGCCGGCGCCGAGGAAGAAGGGCCGGAAGCCGTAGGAAAACAGCACCGGGCCGGTGCGGGAAAGGCCGCGGGGAACGGCGCGGCTGACGCGCGCGGCGGTTTGGCTTGCGCTCATTTGAACGTGCTCCTTTGCATTTGTCAGCTCTTTCTAGGCGCTAAGCCGGGCGGCTTCTTTGCGAGATGGCAAAGAGCAAATAAGCGCCTGCCAAAATGCCGCAGCGGGTAGAAGAGGCTGTTTGTGCCATCTCAAAGAGGCCGGCGCGAATGCTCCTAGAACAAAGAGGACCGGGCGATACACCGCTCCGTCCTTTCAAAGGAGAAAAGCAATGACTGAGCAGTTTCAGATGACACGCCGCACCATTCTTGGCGGTGCCGCATTTGCCGGCGTCCTGACGCCGATCATTGCGGCGTCGGTGGCCCGGGCGGAAGGCGGCGCTATCGCAACGAATGCCGCCGCAACCGCAACCGATATCGCCAAGCTCGAAAGGGTGAAGGTCGAGCTGGTCAAGCCGCCCTTCGTCCATGCCCATACCCAGAAGGCCGAGGGCGGACCGAAGGTCTACGAATTCACCATGACGATCGAGGAAAAGAAGATGATCCTCGACGACAAGGGCACCGAGGTCCACGCGATGACCTTCAACGGCTCGGTTCCCGGCCCGCTGATGGTCGTGCACCAGGGCGACTATGTCGAACTGACGCTGATCAACCCCGACACCAACGAGCTGCAGCACAATATCGACTTCCACTCGGCCACCGGCGCGCTCGGCGGCGGTGCGCTGACCGTGGTCAACCCGGGCGAGCACACGGTGCTGCGCTTCAAGGCCACCAAGGCGGGCGTCTTCGTCTACCATTGCGCACCTCCCGGAATGGTGCCCTGGCATGTCACTTCGGGCATGAACGGTGCCATCATGGTGCTGCCGCGCGAAGGCCTGACGGACGGCCACGGCAAGGAACTGGTCTATGATCGGGTCTACTATGTCGGCGAGCAGGATTTCTACGTGCCGCGCGATGCCGAGGGGAACTACAAGAAATACGACAGCGTCGGCGAATCGTACACCGACACGCTCGAAGTGATGCGCACGCTGACCCCAAGCCATATCGTCTTCAACGGCGCCGTCGGCGCGCTGACCGGCGACAATGCACTGAAGGCCGAAGTGGGCGAGCGGGTGCTGATCGTGCATTCGCAGGCCAACCGCGACACCCGTCCGCACCTCATCGGCGGACACGGCGACTATGTCTGGGCGACCGGCAAGTTCCGCAACGTGCCGGATGTCGACCAGGAAACCTGGTTCATCCCGGGCGGTACGGCGGGAGCGGCGTTCTATACCTTCGAGCAGCCCGGCATTTACGCCTATGTCAACCACAACCTGATCGAAGCCTTCGAGCTGGGCGCGGCCGCGCACTTCACCGTGACGGGTGAATGGAACGACGACCTGATGACCTCGCTCACCCCGCCCACCGGCGCGTAACGCAGCAAAGAGGCATGCCCGACCCTCAAGGCCGGGCATGCCGACCCGGGCCGCCGCCGGCGGCCCGATCCCCAATCGGCGCCCCTCCCGGATGCCGAACGATCGTCCGGGCGATGCGCATGGAGGCCGTCATGGCTGCATTGACTTCGAGACCCGGCATTTCGTGGACATCGCTTGCCCTTCCCGCCCTGCTGCTTGCAGCTCTTGGCGGCGGCGTCGCGCTGAAGGCGGACCTTTTCGGCGCGGCGCCCACCGGCCATGTGCTGGACGAGCCGCTGGCGGTTGAGATCGCCCCGCGCAGCTTCGACTATCGCGAGAGCGGCGAATTCTTCCGCAACGGCTTTGCCGTCGACGGGCCGGTCAAGACCGTCACCGTCCGCCGTCCGCTCACCATCATGAAATACCAGGTCACCGCCGCAGACTACGGGCGCTGCGTGGCCGATGGCGCCTGCGCGCCCGCCGAACCCGGCTACAAGCCGGCAGAGGGCGTCGACACGCCGGCGACCGGCGTCAGCTATGACGATGCGATCGCCTATGCCGGCTGGCTCAGCGCCCGCACCGGCGAGGTCTGGACGCTGCCGACCGACCGGGACCTTGCCTTCGCGGCGGGCTCTCGCTTTCCCGACGACGCACTCGGCGTCGATATCAACAGCACCAATCCTGCCGACCGCTGGCTTGCGGATTATCGCCGCGAGGCAGCGCGCAAGGCTTCACGCGATCCTGTGCCCCAGCCGCTCGGCCGTTTCGGCGAGAACGAATACGGCCTTGCCGATTTCGCCGGCAATGTCTGGGAATGGACGGCAACCTGCAATCGCCGCGTCAATCTCGACAAGACGGGGGCGGTGATCAACGACGTCTCGTCGTGCGGCATCTATGTCGCCAGCGGCAAGCACCGCGCGGCGATGAGCTCTTTCGTGCGCAACCCCAAGGGTGGGGGCTGCGCGGTCGGCGTGCCGCCGGACAATGTCGGTTTCCGGCTCGTGAAGGATACGCGCTGGTATGCGCCGCTTCTTGCGAACCTGCGGCAGAAGGGTTTTCCGCTCTGAGAGGGTCGTTCAAACTTTCGGCAGCGGAGGTGGCGTGATAAAAGCCGGTAGCTTTCACGCAAGAGGGATTCCGCTGTGAAAATCGACCGGACCGTCGTCCGCTCGCTCGCCCTGTTCGACAGGATGGGCGACGAGGACCTGGACAGGCTGCTCAACCATGCGACGGCGCGCCGCGTGGCGCAGGGAGACGCCGTCTTCGAGCAGGGCCAGCAGGCGACGAGCTTCTTCCTCCTGCTGCACGGCCGGCTGAAGGTGACGCAGGTGACGGAGGACGGCCAGCAGATCATCGTGCGCGTCGTTCATCCCGGCGATCTCTTCGGCTTTGCCAAGGCGCTGCAGCGCACCGATTATCCGGGCACGGCGCGGGCGGCGACGGAAAGCGTCATCCTCGGCTGGCCGACCGATCTCTGGCCGCAATTCGTCGAGCAGAACCCGCGCCTTGCCGTCAGCGCCATGCAGACCATCGGCCAGCGGCTGGAGGAGGCGCATACCCGCATTCGCGAGATGTCCACCCAGGAAGTGGAACGCCGGGTGGCCCATGCGGTGCTGCGCCTTTCCCAGCAGGCGGGGCGGAAGGAAAGCGGCGGCATCCGCATCGATTTTCCCATATCACGGCAGGACATCGCCGAGATGACCGGCACCACGCTGCACACGGTCTCGCGCATCCTCAGCGCATGGGAATCCCGCGGCCTCGTGGAGGGCGGGCGGCAGAAGCTGCTGATCCGCGACATGGCCGGCCTTTCCGCGCTCGCCGATGGCGCGCGCGAATAGGCCGGTCCCTGCCCGGACCGGCTCAGCGGAGCGTGCGGGCCACGTCGGCGAAGGTTTCCTCCAAGACGGCGACCAGGTGATCGGCGTCCCGTCGTGAGAAGATCATCGGCGGGCGCATCTTGAGCACGTTGTCGTGCGGGCCCTCGGTGCCCATCAGCACGCCGCGGCGGCGGGCGCCGTTGCAGACGGCGCGGGCGAATTCAGTGGCCGGCGCCTTCGTCCTGCGGTCGCTCACCAGCTCGATGCCGAGGAAGAGGCCGAGGCCGCGCACGTCGCCGATCGTCTCGTAGCGCGCCTGCATGTCGCGAAAGGCGTCCATCAGACAGGCGCCGATGGCAAGCGCGTTGCCGCGCAGGTCCTCGTTCTCGATGACGTCGAGCACGGCGAGCCCGACGGCTGAGGAGACCGGATTGCCGCCGAAGGTATTGAAATATTCCATGCCGTTGTCGAAGCTGTCGGCGACCGCCCGGCTCGTCACCACGGCGGCCAGCGGATGGCCGTCGCCGATCGGCTTGCCCATGGTGACGATGTCCGGCACCACGCCCTGGCTTTCGAAAGCCCACCAATGGCTGCCGATGCGGCCGAAGCCGACCTGTACCTCGTCAGCGATGCAGACGCCGCCCGATTCGCGCACCATCCTGTAGACCTCCTTGAGATAGCCCTCCGGCAGGAAGACCTGCCCGGCGACACTCGGGATGGATTCGGCGATGAAGAAGCCGGGCGCCTCGCCTCTTGCCCGCATGGCGGCGATCTGCCCGGCGACGCTCTCGGCAAAACGTTTGCCGTGCTCTTCGGCCGGCCAGTCTTCCGGTGCGCGGTAGCTGTCCGGGACGGCCGCGACATGGACATGCGGCTTCGGCCCCTTGCCGCCCTTGCGGCGGAACTTGTAGGGGCTGATATCGATCAGTTCCTGCGTCGTGCCGTGATAGGACCAGTCGAGCACGACGGCATTCTCACGGCCCGCATGGGTGCGCGCCATGCGCAGCGCCAGGCTGTTGGCCTCCGAGCCGCTGTTGACGAAGCCGGCGACCGTCAGTTCCTTGGGCAGCGTCGCGGTCAGCCGTTCGGCATAGGCGACGATATTGTCGTGCAGGTAACGCGTGTTGGTGTTGAGGATCGCCGCCTGCCGCGCCATCGCCTCCACCACGGCGGGATGGGCGTGGCCGATGTGGCAGACATTGTTGAAGCAGTCGAGATAGGCGCGGCCGCCGTCGTCGATCAGCCAGACGCCTTCGCCGCGCACGAACTTGATCGGCTTTTCATAGGATACGGAAAGGTTCGGCAGCAGCAAGTCTCGGCGCAGCCTGACGATCTCCTCGTTCGAGCGGCCGCTGCGTTCGTAGAATTCCCGGGCAATGCCTGCAAAGGTGCGGGCATCGGGAAAAAGCTCCGCCCAGACATCCATATAGCGCGGCTCGCCGACGCCGAGAATCTCGGTGGCCGTGAGGTTCGTGTCGGTGGAAAGCTGCAGGTGGAGATGCGGCGCCCAGCCGCCGTTTTCCGCCGGTGCGCCCATTTCGCCGACACGTGCCCCGGCTTCCAGCCGGTCGCCGGCTTTCAGGCGATGCATCGCCTCATGGGCGAGATGACCCCAGAGCGAGATGAAGGGCGGGCAACCCTCCGGCGTGTGGCGCAGCGCGATCAGGCAACCATAGCCGAGCGGGTCCGTCTCGATCTCGACGCTGACGACGGTGGCCGCGAGCGGGGTGAACACTCTCGTGCCGGCGGCCATGAAGAGATCAAGGCCGAGATGGCGGGTGCGGCGCGTTCCCTCAATGAAGCGGGAGACGAACATCTCGCCGGCATAGACGGTGCGCTCCTCGCCCCAGGGGCCGATACCGAGTTCGGCGCCGGTCTTGTCGCATTCGGCAGCCCAGATCGCCTGCGCCTCGTCCGGCCGTTCGGCGGCGGACTTGACGGTCATCGGATGGGTCGGATCGCCGTACGGCACGAGCGCGGCCGGATAGGTCGCGGCCGGTCGTTCGAGCAGCGGGGCGAGCGACTCGCGGTTCTGCACGATCCAGTCCGTGACGGCGCGGGCGCCCGGCACCGCCTCGAAGCCGCAGGCCTTGCGCAGGATGGCGGTGGCAAAGCGTGGATTCATGCGGTCGAGCTTGCGCAGGAGCGTCCAGGCGGGGCGCTCGCTGATCGCAAGATAGGGATTGTCCTGCGTGTGCCTGCGGCGCGAGGCGGAGATCGTCACCGAGGTGACGAGGCGAAGGGCAATGAGGTCATAGAGGAGATCGACTTCTTCCTCCAGCAGCGGATATTCGGCGTTGAAGCCGCGGGCGATGGCGGCGGCCGCACCGATCGGGTCGATATGATCGAGCCCGGCATAGGCGGCGGCAATGGCGACCTCCGCGATCAGCGGGGCATGGAGCGCATCGCCGAAATCGATGAGGCCGGAAATCCGGTCGGCATCGTCCTCGCCGACGAGCACGTTCCAGTCGTTGGCATCGTTGTGGATGACCGCGGCGCGCAGCGCGGCAAGGCGGGGAGCGATGGCATCGAAGCGCTTGAGGACGCGCTCGATCAAAGCCCGGTCCGCCGCATCGGTGATGTGCTGCAGCCGGTCGGCGGAGCGGCCGGCCCTGCGGATGTCCCAGTCGAGGTCGCGCAGGGCACCGGGATGCATGAAGCCTTTCAGCGCCGCGTCGAAGCGGCCGAGCATGCGGCCGAGGGATTCAAGCGCGGCATCGCTGCGTTCCGTTTCGGCAAGCGGCCGGCCGTCGACCCAGCTTACCAGGCGGATGCGATGGCAGGTGCCCTGCGGGCCGGCGGCTTGGGCAAGGCTTGCGCCGGACAGCGTCGGACGGATATGGGGCACCGGCAGATCACCGGCATGGGCGTTCACATGGGCGAGCAGCGCTGTCTGGAAGTCGCTTTCGATCTCCGGCTCGGCGGCATTGACGATCTTCAGGATGAAGGTCCCGTCCGGCGTTTCCACCTTGAAATTCTGGTCGCGCTCGCTGGCGAGCGGCGAAAGCCGGCCGGCAAGCCCGTAGTGCTCCTTGAGCAGTTCCGATGCGGCGTCGATGGAAAAGTCCGGCGTCGTCTTCAGCATGTCGTTCATGGCAATCCCCTTGTCCACCGCGAGAGTTGCATGAACGGGCGGCCGGACGCATCCGGCTTTATGCCGGTTGTGCCGGCACTTTGTTTATAATAACCGTCTTCTTGTCGGCGATCGGAGGGAGCATGCAGGACACGGACGCGATAGACCGGACGATCCTCAGTATCCTGTCGCGGGAGGCGCGCATTCCGATGAAGGCGCTGGCGGGCCGGGTCGGCCTTTCGCGCAGCGCCACCACCGAACGGGTCAACCGTCTGGAAAAAAGCGGCGTCATCCGCGGCTATCGCGCGGATATCGGCCAGCCCGATGACGGGCAGATCCAGGCCTTCCTGCTCGTCACGCTCAAGCGCACGCCCTCGATCGGCGTGCTCGACCGTCTTGCCGGCTATTCCGCAGTGCGCAAGGTGTCCTCCGTCAGCGGGCAGCTCGACCTTGTGGTGGAGGTCGAGGTCGGTTCGATCAACGCACTCAATGAATTGCGCAACGCGGTCTCGACCATGGACAATGTCGAGGATCTGACGACATCCATCGTGCTGCGTCGGGATATCGAGCGGAGCTGACGCGGGTCGCGGCGCGTCAGGACTGGGCGAAAAGCTGCGCCAGATCGACGGGATCCGAGGCTTTCGGATCCAGTTCGATATGTTTCTGGATGTGCTTGAGGTGCAGCGTCATCATCCAGGCCGCCTTTTCGGCATCCCGCGTGTGAAAGGCGCCGACGATGGCAGCGTGATCGTCGTCTCGGCAATTGCTGACGCCAGGCGCGCCGAAAAGGCCGATGATCAGGGAGGTGCGCGTCACCAGGTCCTTCATCGTGCGGATGAGAATGGTGTTGCCGGTGATCTGGGCGAGGAGGGTGTGGAACTGGCCGGAAAGTCGGATCGCGTCATGCCGGCGCCGCTCCCGGTGCGCCAGATACTCCATCTCCAGGTGGCGGGTGAGGGTGCCGATTTCCTCTTCGCTCGCCCGCTCGACGGCAAGGCGCGTTATGTTCGGCTCCAGAGCAAGACGGGCCTCGAAGACCTCGCGGGCCTGCTGCGGTGTCGGCGAGGCGACGAAGGCGCCGCGATTGGCATGCAGCTCGACCACCTCTCGGCTGGCCAGCAGCAGGAGGCTGCGACGGATGCGCATGCGCCCGACGCCGAAGACCTCGCACAGGGCGGATTCGGAAAGCTTGGTGCCTGGCGGCAATTTCTGCTCGATGATGGCGTCGAAAATGCGCTCGACGATGTCTCCCTCGTCGATGTCGTCCATTTCCACCAGGTTCTGCCCGCTTTGATCGGCCACGCCACTCCCTCGCATTCTCGCGCAATGTTCTGCCTCGCCCTAAATAGGGGTATTTCTGTCGACAACAAGCCCTGATTTCGTCGACCTGAAATTCTATCCTTGTGTACAACGTCTTGACAAAATCGTTAACAATGCGCTCAATGGTCGTGCCAAGGCCGTGCGGTCGCCTCTCGCGCCCCGCGTGCCCAATAGAAAAGATCAATGGCCCAGAGGACGAACATCATGAACAAGCGCACATTTTTGAAAGTCTCCGCCCTTGCCGCCGCGACCATGTTGTCGCTGCCGCTGATGGCCCATGCGCAGAACGCCACGTTGAAGGTCGGCTTCGTCGGCGTCACCTCCGGCCCTGCGGCGGCCTGGGGCATCTCCAACCAGCGCTCGATGGAAGCGCGGGCCGCCTGGCTCAACGAGCTCGGTGGCGTGAAGATCGGCGACAAGACCTACAATATCGAGATCGTCCCCTTCGACGACCAGAAGGACCCCAAGCGCGCCATCGCCGGCATGGAGAAGATGGCGCAGGACGGCGTGCATTATGTCGTCGGCCCGAACGTCGATGACGGCGCCGCGGCCGTGCGCCCGGTCGCCGAGCAGAACGGCATCATCTATTTCCCCTATTCCTTCCCCAAGGCGCTCTTCACCCCACCGGCATCCAACGCCATCCTCGGCATGGTGGCGAATTACCAGTCGGGCCCGGCCATCTATAAATTCCTCATGGAAAACAAGGGTGTGAAGAAGGTGGCCTTCGTCGCGGCCAACGAGTCCGACCCGCTCAGCCAGCGTGAATCCGGTATCGAGGCGGCCAAGGCGCTCGGTCTCGACATCGTTTCCGGCAACGTGACCTACCAGGTGGATACGACCGACTTCACGCCGGTTCTGCTGCCGGTCATCCAGACCTCGCCCGACCTGCTCGTCCTTTCGGGCGTCTCGCCGGCCAATGCGCCGCAGCTCATCCGCTCGGCCCGCGAACTCGGCTATACCGGCTTCATCTCCACGGAGACGGGGCAGGATGCAAGCGTGCTCCAGGAAGGCGCCGGCGAGCTTGCCGATGGCTTCATCTCGGTGGGCGGCGCTTCCACGCCGGAGCTTGCCAGCGACACGATGAAGGAATTCGTCGAGCGCTATACGAAGATGTTCGGCGAATACAACGATGAGTCCAACACCAAGGTCTATGCGCTGGAATATATCGTCGAGACGCTGAAGGCCAATCCGGCGGCCATCGACAATGTCGAGGAATTCAAGAAGACCATCGACACCTTCGAAGCCCCGAACCCCTTCATGAAGGGCGATGCCAAGCTGAAATATGTTGGCATGACCTCCTTCGGCCAGAAGCGCCAGATCTCCGTTCCGCTTGTCGTCAACGAGTACAAGGACGGCAAGTTCGAGACGCTGTTCGTCGGCCAGGTCGACTGACCGGAGCCTCGGCATCCTGGAAGCCTGTCCAGGAAAGTGCGAAGCGGCGACCGCATGGGAGCGCGCAGGCACTTGAGTGATGGGGTCCGGCACGTGGCCGGATCCCGCCTGCCTTGTCTTCCATTGGAGGCTCACGATGGAACAGATAATCGCCAATGGTCTCTACCTTGGTGCGCAATATGCCTTGATCGCCCTCGGGCTGACGCTGATCTTCTCGCTGATGAACGTGCTGAACTTTGCCCATGGGCAGATGTATGTGTTCGGCGGCTTCGTCACCTATACGGTCGTCGTCCAGTTCGGCCTGCCCTTCATCGTCGGCCTCGTGGCCTCCGCCGCGATCCTGGCGATCATGGGGGCGGCCATCGAGAAGTTCCTCTTCGCGCCGGTCGTGCGACGCTCCAAGCGCGAGGAATCGACCATGCTGCTGGCGGCGGGCGTCGCCTTCTTCCTCGATGCCGTCATCCTGCTCCTCTTCGGAGAGAAGCAGCGCGGCGTGCCGAAGATCGTCAGTGGCGTGTTCAACTGGGACATGCGCATCATCATGCCCTATGACCGCATCCTGATCGGCGTTCTGGCGATCCTGCTCATCGTGGTCTTCATCGCCTTCATGAACTATTCCCGGGCCGGGCGCGCCATGCGGGCGCTCGCGCAGGACCGCATGGCCGCCCAGCTCATGGGCGTCGACGTCTCGCGCTACTCGATGCTGGGCTTTGCGCTCGGCGCCATGCTGGCCGGACTCGTCGGCGGGCTTCTCGTCACCATCACCGGCGTCAATCTCGGCATGGGCGGCCCCACTTCGATCAAGGCCTTCCTGATGATCATGATCGGCGGGGCGGGCGTGATTTCGGGGGCGATCGCCGGTGGCTTCATCCTCGGCATGATGGAGAGTGTCGGCCTTACCGTGCTCTCGGCCTATGGCGACATCACCTATCTCGTCATCTTCGCCACGCTGCTGGTGTTCCTGGCCCTCCGCCCGCAGGGGCTGATGGGCAAGCCGTGGGGTTAATGCCATGATCGCCAAGAGACTTCTCGGCTTCGCCGTCTTCCTTGTCGCCGTCTTCGTGCTGGTGCCGCTGTTCATCGGCGCCACCGGGCGCTGGGACTTCTTCTACACGCTGACCTCGGTCGCGCTTCTGTCCGTCGGGGCAGCCGGCGTCTGGCTCACCTTCTATATCGGCCGCATCAATATCGGCCAGGGCGCCTATGCGCTGGTGGGCGGCTATGTGTCCGCCATTCTCGTCACCCAGGTGGGCGTCTCCTTCTGGCTGACGCTGCCTTTGGCGGGCCTGTTCTGCGCCTTCATTTCCGTCGTCATCGGCCTGCCGATCCTACGCCTGCGCGGGGTCTATTTCGCCATGGTGACGCTGGTACTGACGGAGGTCGCACGCCTTTCCGCCCTTGCCCTGCCGATCACCAACGGCGCCAAGGGCATTACCTCGATCCCGCTGCCGGGCGAGCTTTCCGTCTTCGGCCTGACGATCATCCCGGCCTTCGGCTCGCTCGCCAATCCGCGCGTCGGCTTCTACATGATGGCCGCGGGGCTGATGATCGTCACCTATCTGGTGCTGTGGCGCATCGTGAATTCGCGGCTCGGGCATCTGTGCCGCAGCCTGCAGCAGAACGAGGAGCTCTCGGCCTCCATCGGCGTCAACACCGCCTATCTCAGGGTGCTCGCCTATGCGATCTCCTCCTTCTTCGGCGGCATTGCCGGGGCGATGTTCGCTTCCATCGCGCAGTCGATCTATCCATCCTCCTTCGTGGTCGCCGACAGCGTGAACTTCATGCTCTACTGCTTCCTCGGCGGGCTCGGATATGTCTTCGGCCCGATGCTCGGCACGTTGCTGCTCTATTTCGGCTGGGACCTCCTGTCGATCGCCAGGGAATATCAGCTCCTCATCTATTCCGGCGTCATGATCGTGCTCATGCTGATCCTGCCGAACGGGGTGTTGAGCCTTCTCGACCGGAAGGAGAGCCGCGCATGACACCCATCCTGCAGATCAAGAACATCACCAAGCGCTACGGCGGCCTGACGGCGGTGAACGACGTCTCCTTCGACGTGAAACAGGGGGAGATCCTCTCGGTGATCGGACCGAACGGTGCCGGCAAGTCGACGCTGTTCAAGCTGATCTCCTCCTTCGTGCCGGCAACGAGCGGCGAGGTGCTCTTCAACGGCACCCGCATCTCCAGCCTCGCCCCGCACAAGGTCGCCCGCATGGGGGTCGTGCGCACCTTCCAGGAAACGACGATCTTCCGCTCCATGACGGTGCGCGAGAATATCATCGTTTCCCATCACCTGCGTTCCAAGGCGAGCCTTCTCGGCTTCTTCCTCGGCACGCGCCAGGCGAAGGAGGACGAGGCAGCCTTCGCGGCCTCGGCGGACGACATCGTCGACTTCCTCGGCCTCCAGGGCATACGCAACGAACTGGCCTCCAACCTGCCCCAGGGGCACCTGCGTGCGCTCGGCATGGCCATCGGCCTCGCCACCGATCCGAAGGTCATCCTGCTCGACGAACCCTTCGCCGGCATGAACCACGACGAGACCATGAAGATGGTGGCGCTGGTGCGGCGCCTGCGCGACGAGCGCGGCGTCACCGTCCTTCTCGTCGAACATGACATGCCGGCGGTGATGAAGATCAGCGACCGGATCGTGTGCATCAACTTCGGCCAGAAGATCGCCGAGGGCACGCCCCAGGAAATCCGGGAGAACGAGAAGGTCATCGAGGCCTATCTCGGTTCCGAAGATGCGGCGATCGGGATGTAAGTCATGACGAACATATTAAGCGTTGAGAATGTCGAACTCTACTATGACCACATCTATGCGCTGAAAGGCGTCTCCATCGACGTGGCAGAAGGGGAGACGGTCGCGCTGATCGGCGCGAACGGGGCGGGAAAATCCTCGATCCTGCGGGCGATCACCGGTCTTCGTCCAATCAAGTCCGGCCAGATCAGATACCAGGGCGAGCGGCTCGACGGCACGCCGGCCGCCGAGATCGTGCGGCGCGGCATCTCCATGGTGCCGGAAGGGCGGCGAGCCTTTCCGCTGATGTCGGTGAAGGACAATCTGCTGATGGGCGCCTTCACCCGGCGGGACAAGGCGGAAGTGGAACAGACGCTGGAAAACGTGCTGACGCGCTTTCCGCGCCTTCGCGAGCGCTTCAACCAGCAGGCAAGTACCATGTCGGGCGGCGAACAGCAGATGATGGTGATCGGCCGCGCGCTGATGTCCCGCCCGAAATTGTTGCTTCTGGACGAACCTTCGCTTGGCATCGCGCCGAAGATCGTGCAGGACATCGCCCGCGCCATCGTGGCAATCAGCCGCGACGAGAAGGTCTCCATCCTCCTCGTCGAGCAGAACAGCCGCATGGCGCTCTCCATCTCGAACCGCGCTTATGCGCTTTCCACCGGGTCGATCGCCTTGTCAGGAAATTCCAAGGACCTGATGAACGACGACCGCATCAAGGCTGCCTACCTCGGAGGCGAACTCTGACATGAAAATCCTCGTCATCAACCCCAATACAACCGCGTCGATGACGGAACATATCGGCAAGGCGGCGCGCGGCGCCGCCTCGGCCGGAACCGAGATCGTTGCCGTCAACCCGGCGAAGGGTCCGGTCTCGATCGAAGGCTATTTCGACGAGGCGATGAGCCTTGCGGGCCTGCTCGGCGTCATCAAGGACAATCCGGATTGCGACGCCGTCGTCATCGCCTGCTTCGACGATACCGGTCTCGACGCGGCGCGCTGTCTCACGGACAAGCCTGTCATCGGCATCGGCGAGGCCGCCTATCATTTCGCCTCCATGATCTCGAACAAGTTTTCCGTGGTGACGACGCTTGCCCGCTCGGTGCCGGCGCTGGAACACAATCTTGCGCGCTACGGCCTTTCGGCGCGTTGCGCACGCGTGCGCTCATCGGAGGTGGCAGTGCTGGAACTGGAACAGCCCGGCTCGAACGCCCGCCAGAAGATAAGCGCCGAGATCGGCCTTGCCGTCAGCGAGGACCGGGCGGAGGCGATCGTGCTCGGCTGCGCCGGCATGGCGAGCCTTGCGAACGATCTTGCGGGGGAACATGGCCTGCCGGTGCTCGACGGCGTCACCTGCGCCGTCAAGCTCGCCGAGGCCATGGCTGGCCTCAATATGCGCACGTCGCGCCTCGGCGGTTACGCGCCGCCACCGGCGAACAAGCTTGAAGCCGTTCTTGGTTAGGCTTTACTTACGAAAAGAAAGAACGGAACGCGGCCGAGCCGCGTTCCGCTTTTCTGACCGGCCTACTTGCCCGCGTTGTATTTGGCGTCGACCTCATTGATCGCCTGGACATTGCCGGCCGACCGGCCGTTCTCGTCAAACGTCTGGGCCAGGAAGGCGTCGGCGATGGCTTTCGCCAGTTCCGAGCCGATGACGCGCGCGCCCATTGTGATGATCTGGGCATTGTTGGAGAGCGCCGCACGCTCGGCCGAATAGGTGTCATGCGTCAGCGCTGCGCGGATGCCCGGTACCTTGTTGGCCGAGATGCAGACGCCGATGCCGGTGCCGCAGACGAGGATGGCCCGGTCGTATTCGCCGGCGATGACGGCGGAAGCGACGCGGTCGGAAAGGTTGGCGTAGAAGGCGTCCGGGCCGGCATCGGTGCGCGAGATTTCGTGCACCTCATGGCGGTCCTTCAGGTGATCGGCGAGGACCTTTGCGAGGCCTTCGCCCGCGCTGTCACCGGCAATAGCGAGTTTCATGGGAGATCTCCTTTCAGATGGTGGCGGCGCATCGCGCCAGGATGTCCAGATAGCCTTCAACCTTCCAGGCTGAGCGGCCGATGAAAAGCCCGTCGATATCGGGGCAGGCGATCAGCTCTTCGCAGTTCTGCGCGTTGACCGATCCGCCATAGAGGCAGGGAATGCGGCGGCCGAGAATTTCTTCCGCGACCTTCGCGATTTCCGCGTGACGCGCATTGGCATAGTCGGCGGTCGCCGGAATGCCCTTTTCGCCGATCGCCCAGACGGGCTCGTAGGCGAGCAGGATTTCGGCCTGCTTCTGTACGGTGTCAAGCCGGCAAAGAGCGCCCCGCACCTGCTGCGCGAGCAATTCGCCCGCACGGCCGCCCTCCCGGTCGGCCAGCGTTTCGCCGATGCAGATCAGCGGCACCAGGCCGTGGCGCACCGCCGCTTGCGTCTTGAGGCCGACCGTCTCGTCCGTCTCGCCGAAATGCTCGCGCCGCTCGGAATGACCGAGTTCCACCAGGTCGAGACCGCAGTCCTTCAGCATGACGGGCGAGATCTCGCCGGTCCATGCGCCTTCATCCGCCCAATGCATGTTCTGCGCGCCGACCTTTACCGAGGTCTCGGCAAGAAGTGCCTTCACCTCTCGCACGGCGGTAAAGGGGGGAATGACGAAGCGCTGGATGCGGGCATCGCGGCCGCCGTCGGCGGCTTTCAGGCCTTCGGCGAAAAGCTTCGCCTCGGCCAGCGTCTTGTTCATCTTCCAACTGGTGCCGACCCAGAATGTGCGGCTCTCACTCATTATATCATCTCCCTTGCGACAAAGCCTTCGTTCTTCTCATAGCGAATTTTGCAGCAGATGCCGCGCTGTTCGCTCGTCGGTGATCAAGCCATGCAGCTTGTGGCTATAAAGCACGGCGCGGATGGCCTCCGTCTTCAACGGCCCGCCGGCGATCGCCACGATCCGGTCCGTGCCGGTCTCGGAGAAGGACGCGGCGAGCGTGCGTGCCGTCACGACCGTCTGCAGGATGCGGCCCTTGGCGTCAAAGAAATGGCCGAGCAGTTCGCCGACGCCGCCGAGCGCCGCGATCTCCTCCAGTTCATCCGGCTGCAACATGCCGGACTTGACGAGATGGGCCTGGTTGTCGACGGTGCCGATCCCGACGATCTTCAGGTCGGCGCTGCGGGCAAGCTCGAACACCTCGCTGACGCCGCGCTGGGAGAGCAGGACCTCGCGGTCCTCCTCCGTGTTGGCGAAGAAGGGCACGGGCATCACATAGGCCTGCGTGCCGGTCTTTTCCGCGAGCCGATGCATCACGTCATAGGGGTTGGCGGCATAGTTGCGCGTCAGCCCGCCCAGCAGCGAGACGAACCGCGTCCCGCTCGCGGAGATACGCGGCAGATGGCGGACGGCCGCAGAGAGCGTGCGGCCATGGCCGAGGCCGATGACGGCCGCCTCGGCCCGCTCGATCTCGCGTCGCAGGAAATTCGCTCCGGCATGGCCAAGCGTCGTCAGCGCCAGAGCGTCATCGTCGACATCGGGCGCGACCTCGCAATAGTCGAGGCCGTAACGGGTCGAAAGCTCTACTTCCAGATTCGCGCATTCGGCGATCTCGCCGTCGATGCTGACCTTCACCACGCCCTCGGCGACCGCGCGCGCGATCAGCCGGTGCGCCTTCACCGAGGGAACGCCGAGCCTTTTCGCCACGGCGGCCTGGGTGAACCCGCCGACATAGTGCAGCCACGCAGCGCGGACGGCAAGGGAGTCTTCATTGTCGGTCATCGGCGATGTCCTGTCCTGCTTTGCAACCGGAAACGGCTTTTCCAGTCCCGTCTTAGCAAGCGGCCGCGGGCCGGTCAGCCCGGCTTCAGGTCGGATGCACCGGTATCGATATGCGGTGCCCAGAAGGCGATGCTTTCGGCGATCTGCGGGATGACCTCGCGGTCGTTCGGCTCGCGCTCCTTGAAGGAGAGTTCGAGGCAGATCTCATTGTCGGCAGCGCCGCCCTCGGCAAAAGCCTTCAACAGCGGTTCGGGCTGGATACGCCCCCTGGCGTTGAATTCGGCGGTGAAAGGCCTGTGGCCGCCCTTGTCCATCAGGCTCTGCTTGATGTGGATGATCGGCGAAACCTTCGGTACTGCGCGGGCCCAGGCATAGGGGTCGAAATCGTCGGGATTTTTCGAGGTGACGTCGCCGTGGTCGATATCGGCCATCATCCACATGGGAATCGCCATATCGGCGGCGGTGAGCCGGTCCTGAAGCGACAGGCAGGCCTCGATCGTCTCGCCGAATTCGCGGCCGATGCTCATCGGCTCCCAGAAGACATAGGAAAGCCCCGAGCCTTTTGCGTGTTCCGCGACTTCCGTCCAGCAGTCGATGGCGATCCGGATCAATTCATCGCGACGGACGGGATCATCATAATCCTTGTAGGTGAAGATGGCGAACTGGGTGCCGACGGAGGTTCCGCCGAGATCGCCGATAATGTCGGCGAAGGTCTTGAACCAGTCGACATAGTAGCGGCGCACGTCGGCATCCGGATGGCCGAAATGGTTGAGACGGCCATAGGGGCCGGTCATGCCGGAGGTGACGCGCACGCCGGTACGCTCCAGCGCCCGTCCCATCTGCCGCGTTAGCCGGCGGATCGTCGCGGCATCCCAGCCCGGATTGATGAATTCGTGCGTCAGCTGGAGATCGCGCAGGCGAAGATCGCGCGCGACGGTGTCGATCAGGTCGTCGGGATCGGCGAAGCGGTTGACCAGCGGATTGGTGTTGAGCGAGAGCGTCAGCGGCATGGCAATCCTCAGGCGGCGGCAAGGCGCGTGGCGTTGAACCAGTCGGCAAAGGCCATGCGCTCGGCATCCGTCAGGTGCAGGTAGTGCTTGGTGCGGCGATAGAGAATGTCCTCCGGCGTCTGGGCCCATTCGGCGGCGACGAGGTAGCGCGCTTCCGCCTCGTAGAACTGGCCGCCGAAATGCCGGCCTAGCCCTTCGAGGCCGGTTACGCCACCGACGACGAGGCTGGTGCGCGTGCCGTAGAGGCGGCCATAGTGATGCACCAGCTTGCGCGGCATCCAGGGATAGGTATCGCGCAGGGCGTTGGCGAAGGTCTCATAGTCGGCATCGGGCATGTCGCCGCCGGGAAGCGGGGCGTTTTCCGTCCAGTCGCCGCCCATGTTCGGGAAGATGTGCTTGAGGCGGTGCATGCCGCGTTCGGCAAGCTCGCGGAAGGTGGTGATCTTGCCGCCGAAGACGTTGAGCAGCGGCGCGCCGCCGGTCTCGTCCAGATCGAAGACATAGTCGCGCGTGACGGCGGAGGGATTGCCCTTGCCGTCGTCGAAGAGTGGGCGAACGCCGGAGAAGGAGTGCAGCACGTCCTGGCGGCGCAGCTTTTCCTTGAAGTAACGGTTCACCGCCTTCAGCAGGTAGTCGATTTCGCTCTCGTCGGCGGAAACGTCCTCGGCGCGGCCCTCATAGGCGATGTCGGTGGTGCCGATCAGCGCCTTGTCGCCCTCATAGGGGTTGATGAAGATGACACGCTTGTCGTGGTTCTGCACGAGATAGGCGTTCGCGCCCGCCCAGAATTTCGGGACGATGATATGGCTGCCCTTGACGAGGCGCACATTGCGCGTGGAGTTGGAGCCGGCGACGCGGTTGATGACGTCGGAGACCCAGGGGCCGGCGCAGTTGACGAGGCACCTGGCGCGAAAAGTGCGGCTCTCGCCGGTGAAGCCGTTCTTCGTCGTAACGGTCCAGGCGCCGTTTTCGCGGCGGGCCGAGACCGCGGGCGAGCGGGTCAGCACCAGCGCACCTTTTTCCGCGGCGCCGATGGCGTTGAGCGTGACGAGGCGGGCATCGTCCACCCAGCAGTCGGAATATTCGAAGCCACGGGTATATTGGTCGAGGATCGGCGTGCCTTCGGGGTCGCGCGAAAGATCCAGCGTGCGCGTGCCCGGCAGCTTCTTGCGGCCGCCGAGATGGTCGTAGAGGAAAAGGCCGAGGCGGACGAGCCAGGCGGGGCGATCCTGCGGGCTATGCGGCAGCACGAAGCGCATCGGCCAGATGATGTGCGGGGCGGCGTTGAGCAGCACCTCGCGCTCGATCAGCGCCTCGCGCACCAGGCGGAATTCGTAATATTCGAGATAACGCAGGCCCCCATGCACCAGCTTTCCCGAACGGGAGGAGGTGCCTTCCGCCAGATCGTCCTTTTCGCAGAGCACGACCTTCAGACCGCGACCGGCCGCATCGCGCGCCATGCCAGCGCCGTTGATGCCGCCGCCGATCACGAAAAGGTCTATGGGTTCGGGCTCGTTCATCTCGATCTCCTTGCTTCAGCGCGCGGCCAGAATGTCCCAGGCGGGCGCGATGCCCCGGCGCACGTCCGAATAGGCGGCGAAGAGGCGCGTCATGCGTTCGATTTCTGCCGGTTTCGGCGGTTCGGCCGCGCCGAGTTCGGGTGTCACCCAGTCGGCGATGCAATCGTCCATCGTGCGGTAGGCCCCGATGGCGACGGCCGCCATCATCGAGGCGCCGGCGGCGCCGGCTTCCTCGCGCGTGGAGACGCGCACCGGCGCACCCAGCGCCGCGCCGAGCGTGCCGCGCAGCGAGGCGGAACGGGCCGCGCCCCCGCTGACGCGCAGCTCCGAGGGGAGCGCGCCCATCGCGGCGTAGCAATCGCGCGTCGCCATGCCGAGGCCCTCGATGACCGCGCGCACGAGATCGGGATAACGGTGACGGCTGGAAAGGCCGGTGAAATTGGCGCGGGCGCGGGCGTTGACGAAGGGGCCGCGCTCGCCGGCCTCGGAAATATAGGGATGATAGAGGATGTTGCCGGGCTTGCTGGCGGCGAACCACCCGTCGACGCGGCCGATCATGTCGCCAAGACCGGCAGCGACGCCGAATTCGCCAAGCAGGTCCGCGCCGAGCTGGAGCAGCCAGTCGAGATTGATCGTCGCACCCATATTGGTCTGCACCTGAGTGACGATACCGGGGATCGGCAGGGCGATGACATAGCCGGTGCGCTCGGCATTCAGCACGACCTCGGAAACGGGTTTCGCAAGCAGATGCACGCCGGTGGAGCCGATGGCGGAGCAGGCGGCGTTGCGGCCTTCGCTGCGCACGCCGGCGCCGAGCGCCGTCATGCACATATCGACATAACCGAGGCAGACAGGCGTGCCGGGTTTCAGGCCGGATTCGGCGGCTGCATCCGCCGTCAGCGGATGAACGGTCTCGGTACCCTCGATCACGTCGGGCAGCAGGGCCCGGCGATGGGCGAGGCCGAGAGCGGCGAGCATATCGTCATCATAACGGCGGGTGCGGAAATTGCCGAAGGTGAAGCTGACCTCGGAAGGGTCGGTGGCGCGCACGCCCGTCAGGTTCAGGTAGAGCCAGTCCTTGCAATGCATCGCCGTTTCGGCGCCTGCGAGCAATTCCGGGAAATATCGGTCCATATGGGCAAGCTGCGCACCCTGCTGGCAGGTGTTGAGGCCGGTGCCCGTCGCGGCGAAGCGTGCCTGGTCGGCGTCTGATGCGGCCAGGCGCTCGACGGTCGGTGCGGCACGGGCGTCGAGCCACAGCCAGGCGTCGCCCGCCGGGCGGTTTCCCGCCCCGACCAGCCAGGTTCCGTCGCCCTGGCCGGTGACGGCGATGGCCGCAGCGCGGTCCGCGAGGTTTTCGATCTTCTCGGCAAGGCCGCGCAGCGCGCGCGTGCAGTCGCGCCAGGTCTGGTCGAGCGACTGGGTGACCGCGCCGTCCTCAGCCGTCGTATAGGTGTTGCGGACGGACGTGCTGGCGATCTGGCGGCCCGAAAGCGTGAAGGCGACGGCCTTCATGACGGAGGTGCCGGCGTCGATGCCGATGATCAGGTCTGCGGTCTCAGCCATGGCGCGCATCCACGGATGGCCCGATGGCCCGCGTCGCTTCGCCCGACCCGAAACAGAGCATTCGATCCTCCCGATAGTTTTCTGGATACGGACGTGATTGGTCGATCCGTTTCGCGGATTTATCACGGATATCCAAACTTCGCGGGGAAACATAACACAAAGTTACCATGTGTCTCGTAAAATTTTTCGCGCATCGAATTTTTTTTCAGTTATGATAGGAAAAGGGACGCGGCTCCGTGAAAAGAGGTTCTCCGCGAAATGCCTGCCCGCATCTTGGCCGCATCCATGCGCATAAATGGAGAGATGCGGTTGGGCGCGTTTGCGACCTTCATATTTAATGTATTAAAATCAATAATTTGTGACAGTAGTGTGCAAGTCTGGTGAATGGCGCGGAGTTCTGCTGCTGTTGCATCCCGCGGAGATATGGATTGCTGGGCGGTAAGACTCGGACTTTGAATTTGCCCTGCTCGCAATCCCATTGCTCTTAAAAGGCTGATTGACAGGCTGTGATAATTTAACATATATATTGGGACATATAACGCGTACATACCGCAACTGCGAAGATGTGTGCGGTGCAAGGCAGGTGCTGGTGAGGAGACCGCGCCGACGGGTTCATGGGGAGGGCATCATGACAGTTTCTGTTCACAAGACAGCGATGCGCAGCCGCGGCGCGGCGGTGCGCCTTTCGCCGGGGTCTCTTTCCAGGGGTGCCCGCTAGCAACACCCGTTTTCCCATAGCAAGGCCAAACGACATGACCGACGCCACGCTCTCGAAACCGTCCCAGCCCGCGCGCTCCTATCGCTGGATCGGCATTGCCGCCGCGGCGGTGCTGATCGGTGCCATAGCCTTCGACACGAAAATCGTGCGCATCGGCTCGGAACATGACGTGCAGGTGCTGAAATTCTCTGCCGAGGCCTTCGGCACCGAGCAACTCCCGATCATCAAGCAGAATGTCGAGACCCGCGCCGTCGACGCGGTCGAGTTGTCCGAGGCGATCACCGCGGACAAGAAGGCGGCCGGCGAGAAATACGGGGTCGCGACGTCGACCGGCCCGGTCTTCCCGGTCAAGTTCACCGGTGTCGTCGGCGAGCGCAAGGCGAATTACAACACCATCGCCGTGGAGGGGCTGCCGGCCGAGCTTACCCTTCGCGTGCAGACAGGCCCGGCGCTCAACGGCACGGACCTGCGCGATGCGACCGGGCAGATCGAATTCGGCCAGTTCAAGAACCAGATCGAGTATCAGGACGCCGGCTCGGCCATCAACAACGAGGTCAAGAAGGTCGTGCTTTCCGGCATCGATCCGGCTGCCCTTGAGGGCAAGACCGTCTCGGTGATCGGTGTCTTCAAGCTGGTCAACCCGAAGAGCTGGATCGTCACGCCCGTGAGGCTCGACGTCCAATGAGCGAGCTTGCCGACATCGGACAGAAGGGAGACGTCGTCCTTGCCGCGCGCAACGTGGCGAAGTCCTACGGCAGTATCCACGCCCTCAAAGGCGTCAATTTCGACATCCGCCGCGGCGAGGTGACGACGCTTTTCGGCGAGAACGGCGCCGGCAAGTCGACGCTGATGAAAATCCTGTCCGGCGTGGTGCAGCCCACGTCGGGCGAAATCATTCTCGATGGGGAGCCTGTGGTTTTCGCGTCGTCCTCCCAGGCGCGTGACCGCGGCATCTCCATCATCCATCAGGAGCTCAGTCTCGCACCGAACATGAACGTGCGCGACAACATCTTCATGGGCCGCGAGATCATGACGCCGACGGGTGTGGATTTCGCCGAGGAAGAGCGCCAGACGCGCCTCCTGATGGAAGAACTCGAAGAGGATATCGATCCTCTCACCCCGGTCGAGGAACTGCGCCTCGGGCAGCAGCAGATCGTCGAGATCGCGCGGGCCCTTTCGGTCAATTCGCGCATCCTGATCATGGACGAGCCGACCTCCGCGCTTAGCGCCTCGGAGGTCGAAGTGCTGTTCAAGGTCATCCGGGATCTCACCGGCCGCGGTGTCTCGATCGTCTACATCTCGCACCATCTGGAAGAGGCGCTGCAGATCACCCACCATGCGGTGGTGCTGCGCGACGGCGCGATGACGGCCTATGCCGAGCGCAAGGACATCGATCTCGAATGGATCGTCCGCCACATGGTCGGCGACAATTTCGACCTCGGCTCGCCGCCCGGCGGCTACGAGAAGGGCGAGATGTCGCTCGCCATCGAGGGGCTGACGGTGCCCGATCCGGGCGGGGCCGGCTATGCGGTGGTCGACGGGCTTTCGCTTTCGGTGCGGGCGGGCGAGATCGTCTGCATCTACGGCCTGATGGGCGCCGGTCGCACGGAGCTGCTCGAGACGGTCGCCGGTCGTCTCAAGCCCTCGGCCGGCAAGGTCGTGCTGAAGGGCAGGGACGTGACGGGCCATTCCATCGCCCAGTGCATCCGCGATGGCCTCGTGCTGGTGCCGGAGGACCGTCAGCGCGACGGCCTCGTCCAGACCATGACGGTCGGCCGCAACCTGTCGCTCGCCAGCCTGCGCGCGTTCACGCACGGTCTCTTCACCTCGGCGGCGCGCGAGGCGGGGCTTGTCGGCGATGCGATCCGCAAGGTGCATATCAAGACCGATGGCGGCGGCGCGGCGATCGGCTCGCTTTCCGGCGGCAACCAGCAAAAGGTGGTCATCGGCAAGATGCTGGCGACGAACCCGGACGTGATCCTGCTCGACGAGCCGAGCCGGGGCATCGACATCGGCGCGAAGGCGGAAGTCTTCAAGCTCCTGGCCGAGCGGGCACGGCAGGGCCTTGCCGTCGTCTACACGACATCGGAGGTCGGCGAGTGCCTCAGCATCGCCCATCGCATCATCGTCATGCGGCGCGGCCGCATTTCCGCGGAATTCGGTCCTGACGCGACCAAGGAACAGATCATGGCCGCCTCGGGCGAAGCCGTGCATGCCGATTAGGAGCGCTGAAGCATGTCAGTCACACCTGCAATCGAGAAAAAGGCAGCGACGAACGGCGGCAAGCGCAAGAAGAGCCTTGTCGAATTGCTGTTCGAGGGGCGTGCCTTTTTCGCGCTGATCGCCATCGTCGTCGTCTTCTCGCTGATGTCGTCGAACTATTTCACGCTCAGCAATTTCCTCATCATGGCCTCGCATGTGGCAATCTTCGGCCTGCTTGCCATCGGCATGCTGCTCGTCATCCTCAATGGCGGCATCGACCTTTCCGTGGGCTCGACGCTCGGGCTTGCCGGTGTCTTCGCCGGCTTCCTGATGCAGGGCGTGACGCTGCCGCAGCTCGGCGTCATCCTCTACCCCTCCGTCTGGGTCGTGGTGGTGCTGACCTGCCTTCTCGGTGCGGTCGTCGGGGCGGTCAACGGCGTGCTCATCGCCTATCTGCGCGTTCCCGCCTTCGTGGCGACGCTCGGCGTGCTTTATGTCGCCCGCGGCGTCGCGCTGCTGATGACCAACGGCCTCACCTACAACAATCTCGGCGGGCGCGCCGAACTCGGCAATACCGGCTTCGACTGGCTCGGCTTCAATCGCCTTTCCGGCGTGCCGATCGGCGTCCTCGTGCTCCTCGTCTTCGCGATCGCCTGCCACATCCTTCTGACGCGCACGGCCTTCGGCCGCTGGCTCTATGCATCCGGCGGCAACGAGCGGGCGGCGGAGCTTTCGGGCGTGCCGGTCAAGCGCGTGCAGATCACCGTCTATGTGCTTTCCGGCATCTGCGCGGCGGTGGCGGGGCTTGTCCTGTCCTCGCAGCTCACCTCCGCCGGTCCGACGGCCGGCACGACCTACGAATTGACGGCGATCGCCGCCGTCGTCATCGGCGGGGCGGCGCTGACGGGCGGTCGCGGTACGGTGATCGGCACCATGCTCGGGGCCTTCGTGATCGGCTTTTTGTCGGACGGTCTCGTGATCATCGGGGTCTCGGCCTATTGGCAGACGGTCTTCACCGGCGCCGTCATCGTTACCGCGGTTCTTCTGAACAGCATCAAATACGGGCGCCGCTGAATAGCGGCGACCGACAGGAACTGACCGCCGCCGGACGAGGCGGACCATCGAGGCGGCGGAAAGTATTGCCGAAAATCGGCGCAACCAACTCAACAAGGGAGTGAGACCATGTTCAAAAAGGGAATGCGTGTACTCTTCGCAGCAACCGCCGTCGTGCCGCTGCTGTTCAGCTCCGCCTGGGCCGAAGGCCTGATGACGATCATCGTCAACGATCCGTCCAACCCCTATTGGTTCACGGAAGGCGAAGTGGCCAAGGCGACGGCCGAAAAGCTCGGCTACACGGCGAATGTCGCGGCACACAAGGGCGACACCAACACCGAGAGCAACCTGATCGACACGGCCATCACCAACAAGTCCGTCGCCATCATCCTCGATCCGGCAAATGCCGACGGTTCGGTCGGTGCGGTCAAGAAGGCGGTTTCCGCCGGCATTCCGGTCATCCTCGTCAATGCCGAGATCAACCAGGAAGGCCTTGCCAAGGCGCAGCTCGTCTCGAACAACGCCCAGGGCGCGGCGCTCGGCGCCCAGCAATGGGTCGAGGCCGTCGGCGACAAGGGCAAATATGCCGAGCTTTTCGGCGCCCCGTCGGACAACAATGCCGCAACCCGCTCGAACGGCTACGAGACCGTGCTGACGCAGTATCCCGATCTCGAAAAGGTCGCCAAGGAAGTGGCCGATTGGGACCGCACCAAGGGCCATGACAAGATGCAGTCCATTCTGCAGGCGCATCCCGACATTATCGGCGTCATCAGCGGCAATGACGAAATGGCCCTCGGCGCGATTGCCGCGCTCAAGGAAGCCGGCAAGCTCGACCAGGTGAAGGTCGGCGGTTTCGACGGTTCGCCGGATGCGGTCGCAGCCATCAAGGCCGGTGAATTGCAGTATTCGGTTCTCCAGCCGGTTGCTGTCTTCTCGGAAGAAGCCGTCAAGCAGGCCGATAACGTCATCAAGAACGGCAGCACCGGTGTGGATACCGAGAAGCAGCTCTTCGACTGCCTGCTGATCACCAAGGACAACGTCGACAAGTACACCGCGCCCTTCGTCCTGAGCGAGTGACCGATTGAGGGAGCGCCCCCTCGGGGCGCTCCCGTTTCGCCTCCGGGTTCCGGCCCGGAGGCGCTTGGCATTTTCCTTGCCGCCCGATACGAGAGACGAAACTCTATCCTCGAAGTCAGGCAGGGCCTCCGTGAACAAGAAAGTCGACGTCAAGGATTTGCTTTCGGAAGAGCTGCCGAGCGACAGCCGGCACGCCCGCCAGCTCGTGCGGCGCCGTATGATCGCCGAGACGGTTATCGCCGAAGGCTCCATCCGCATCGAGGACCTGACCGAGCGCTTCGGCATCAGCCTGATGACGGCGCATCGCGATGTCGACGAACTCGTCAGCCGGGGCCTATTCCGCAAGACGCGCGGCATCGTCTCGGCCCAGCCGACGAGCCTCATCGAATCCTCCGACGTCTATCGCGCCACCAAACAGGCGAAGGAGAAGAAGGCGATCGCGCGGGCGGCCATGCGCTTCGTCGAGCCGGGCCAGGCGATCTTTCTCGACGATGCCACCACGGTCCACGAAATGACCGCCTTCCTGCCGGCCAAGGTGCCGCTGACCGTCATCACCAACTCCCTCGTGCTGATCAACGACCTGAAGGACGTCAACGACCTCAACCTCGTCTGTCTCGGCGGGCAGTTCTACAATTGGTGCAATGCCTTCATGGGTCACATCACCACCAACGAGATCCGTCGCCTGAGGGCCGACACCGTCTTCATGTCGCTCTCGGCCATTGTCGACGATGTGGCCTATCACCAGTCGCCGGAAACGGTGGAGACCAAGCGGGCGATGTTCGAAAGCTCTGCCCGGCGGGTGCTTCTGGCCGACCACACCAAGTTCGAGCGGCGGGCGCTGCATCATTTCGCGACGCTGGAGGAGTTCGATGCGGTGATCGTCGACGAGGACATTCCGATCTCGCATCTGTCACGCATGCGCTCCAAGGGCATCAATGTCATCGTGGCGGATGCCGAGCGGGTCGGCTGAGCACAAGCGCCTCTTTGCCCTTTTCTCTCAGGTCCCGATGTTGCATCCTCGCCGGCAATCGCATGCGGGAGAAGCACCATGACCAAGATTGTCGACGACCCGGAAGCCTTCGCTTCCTCGGCGCTTACAGGATTCTCACGGGTTTACGGACGCTATGTGCGCCTCGTGAAGGGCGGTGTGGTGCGCTCCACCGCGGTGCCGCAAGGCAAGGTCTCGGTCGTCGTCGGCGGCGGTTCCGGCCACTATCCGGCCTTTGCCGGCTATGTCGGGCCGGGCATGGCGGATGCGGCCGTGGCCGGCGAGATCTTCGCCTCGCCCTCGACGGCGGCGGTCGCCCGCGTCTGCCGCAATGCCGACCATGGCGGCGGCATTCTTCTCGGTTTCGGCAACTATGCCGGCGACGTCCTCAATTTCGGCGTGGCGGCGGAGCGGCTGCGTGCCGAAGGGATCGACGTGCGCATCGTCGCCGTGACGGACGACGTGGCGAGCGCCCCGGCGGACCGGCATCTTCAGCGGCGCGGCATTGCCGGCGACTTTCCCGTCTTCAAGGTGGCGGGTGCGGCGGCGGAGGCGGGGCTTTCTCTCGATGCGGTCGAGCGTGTGACGCGGCATGCCAATGCCCGCACCTTTTCCTTCGGCGTCGCTTTCGGCGGTTGCACGCTGCCGGGCGCGGCGGAGCCGCTTTTCACCGTGCCCAAGGGCATGATGGCGCTCGGCCTCGGTATCCACGGCGAGCCGGGCATTCGCGATGTGCAGATCGTGCCGGCCGGCGAGTTTGCGGGACTTCTGGTCGATACGGTGCTGGCCGAGCGGCCGGCCGGTGCCCGCCGCGCGGCCGTCCTCCTCAACGGTCTCGGCGCCACGAAATACGAAGAACTGTTCGTCCTGTGGGGGGCGGTGGAGGAGCGGCTTGCCGCGGCCGGGGTCGATCTCGTCGCGCCCGAGGTCGGGGAATATGTCACCAGCCTCGACATGCAGGGTTGTTCGCTGACGGTGATGTGGCTCGACGAGGAACTGGAAGGGTACTGGCTTGCGCCATGCGAAACGCCGGTCTTCCGCCGGGGCGAGAGTTTTCGCACGCAACCGGCGATATTCAGGGAAGGGGCAAAGGACGAGGCGCCCGCCTTTGGCCCTGCTTCGCCCGCATCCCAGGAAAGCGCCCGGTGCCTTGCAGGCGTTCTCGACGGAATGGTTCAGGCCCTCGCCGAGGCCGAGGCGGAGCTTGGCCGGATCGATGCCTTTGCCGGTGACGGCGACCATGGTCAGGGCATGCGGCGCGGCGCGACCGCCGCCCGGGATGCCATCCATCAGGCGGTTGCGATGGGCGCGGGCGCGAAAAGCGCGCTTGCGGCGGCGGGCGATGCCTGGGCCGATCGGGCGGGAGGAACCTCCGGGGCGATCTGGGGTCTGTTGCTGCGCTCCTGGAGTTCCGCCTTCTCCGATGAAGAGGCGCCGGAGGATCGCGATATCGTCCGCGGCGCACGGCTGGCGCTCGACGATGTCATGCGTCTCGGCGGGGCGAGGGTGGGCGACAAGACGCTGGTCGATGCCTTCGTGCCCTTGGTCTCGTCCCTTGAGGCCGAAAGGGGCGTTTCGCTGAAGGAAGCCTGGCGAAAGGCCGCTGTGGCCTGCGAGGCGGCGGCTCAGGCGACCGCTCCGCTGTCACCGCGGCTCGGGCGGGCGCGTCCGCTTGCCGAGCGCAGCATCGGCCATCCCGATGCCGGCGCCGTATCCCTTGCCCTCGTTGCAAGGGTGATCGCCGACCGGCTTTGACCCGCCCGGGCGTACGCCGCCCCGAAACCGTCGAACGAGAAAGCCGAGCGTCGCCTGTCGCTCGGCTTTTCTTTTTATCGCCGCAATAGGTCTCGTGAGATAGTTATTGACATGTTATACCAGTTAAGAAATATAAGCGCACACCGGCTGGCCGGTGGAGGAAACTCCGGCAAGGCGGGCTGACGGCCCGGCAGCCGTGTTCAGGGAGGTCTTCGATGACATCGATTGCGCTGTTTGGTGCCGGCGGCAAAATGGGGTATCGGCTTGCCAAGAACCTCAAGGATTCGCGCTTCGATGTCCGGCATATCGAGGTGAGCGATGCCGGCAAGGCCCGGCTTTCCGGCGATCTCGGCATTGCCTGCGTTTCTCCCGACGAAGGTCTCGAAGGCGCGGATGTGGTCGTGCTCGCCGTTCCCGATACGGCGATCGGCAAGGTTGCCGGTTCCATCGTCGACAAGCTGAAGCTGGGAACGATGGTCGTGGTTCTCGATGCGGCCGCGCCGTTTGCCGGCCACCTGCCGGCGCGCGACGACCTTACCTATTTCGTCACCCATCCCTGCCATCCGCCGATCTTCAACGACGAGACGGATCCGGCTGCCAAGCGCGACTTCTTCGGCGGTATCGCCGCCAAGCAGCACATCGTTTCGGCACTGATGCAGGGGCCGGAAGAGGCCTATGCGCTCGGCGAGGAGATCGCCAGGATCATCTGGGCGCCGGTCATGCGCTCGCACCGCGTCACCGTCGAGCAAATGGCGCTTCTCGAACCCGGCCTTTCCGAAACGGTCTGCGCCTCGCTGCTCGTCGTCATGCGGGAAGCGATGGATGAATGCGTCCGGCGCGGCGTTCCCAAGGAGGCGGCACGTGACTTCCTGCTCGGTCATATGAACGTGCTCGGCGCGGTGATCTTCGAGGAAACCCCCGGCGTGTTCTCCGATGCCTGCAACAAGGCGATCGAGTTCGGCAAGCCGGTGCTCATGAAAGACGACTGGAAACGCGTCTTCGAGCCGGAGGAGATCGCCGACAGCATCCGGCGGATCACCTGATTTACCGGCGGGCCGCGGCCCGTCGCCTGGGGCGCCCCGCGCCCGACCAAGATTGCACCGGAGCGGCCATGCCCGATCAAGGGCTGGCCGGTGGAGGCCGGTGTCTAACCGGGAGGAGCACTATGAACATTACCCGCAGACTGATCACCGTCGGCTTTGCCGCCGTCATGGCCGCAGGCGTCGCCATGCCGTCCTTTGCCGCCGATCTCATCGCCATCATCACGCCGAGCCACGACAATCCCTTCTTCAAGGCGGAAGCCGTCGGTGCGGAAGCGAAGGCCAAGGAACTCGGCTACGAAGCGCTCGTCCTCGTGCATGACGACGACGCCAACAAGCAGTCGCAACTCATCGACACGGCGATCGGCCGCGGCGCCAAGGCGATCATCCTCGACAATGCCGGTGCGGACGCGTCCGTCGCCGCCGTGCAGAAGGCCAAGGATGCCGGCATCCCCTCCTTCCTGATCGACCGAGAGATCAATGCCGCCGGCGTCGCCGTGTCGCAGATCGTCTCGAACAATTATCAGGGCGCCCAACTCGGGGCGGAGGAATTCGTCAGGCTGATGGGCGAGAAAGGCAACTATGTCGAGCTCGTCGGCAAGGAGTCCGATACGAATGCGGGTATCCGCTCTAAGGGCTATCACGATGTGATCGACGAATATCCGGACCTGAAGATGGTCGCCCAGCAGTCGGCCAACTGGAGCCAGACGGAAGCCTATTCCAAGATGGAGACCATCCTGCAGGCGAACCCGGATATCCAGGGCGTGATCGCCGGCAACGACACCATGGCGATGGGCGCCATCGCCGCTCTCCAGGCCGCCGGCAAGAAGGACGTGATCGTCGTCGGCTTCGACGGTTCCAACGACGTTCGCGATTCGATCAAGGCGGGCGGCATCAAGGCCACGGTCCTCCAGCCGGCCTATGCCCAGGCGCAGCTCGCCGTCGAGCAGGCGCATGATTTCATCACCAGCGGCAAGACGCCGGCGGAAGAAAAGCAGCTCATGGACTGCGTGCTGATCAACGCCGACAATGCCGACAAGCTTGAAACCTTCGCGCTGAAGGACTGACCTGCCAGGATCGCGGGCGCGGGGTGGCAGACCATCCCGCGCCGCGTCACATGCCGGAGTTCCCATCCATGCGCTTCAAGGCCGCCGCCTTCATCGTTTTCGCCTCAGCGCTCGCGCTTGCGGGGTGCAAGTTCGTGAAAACCGCCGACAAGGAGAAGGAGGCCCAGAGCGGGGCCTTCGATCCTGACAAGCTCGTCGCGGAGATGTGGCAGGGCAAGGTCCTGCCCTATCTCGAAAAGCGTGCCGCGCCGCTTCCCGAGGTGCTCTCGGCAACCGCTGCCGATCCGGACCAGGCGGGCGGGAAATATGGCTACAAGGCCAGGCAGGGCAATGCGCCCTGGACATTCATCGCGCGGGTCGACGGGGTGATCGTTTCGGAGGAAACCAAGTCCCGCGCGGGCTTCGTTGACGTCGATGTCGACGGGGATACCAAGGCGGACGTGCGCATATCCATCGGGCCGGCCATTCGCGGCACGGCGCTGCGCGACAGCCTGGATTTCGTGGATTTCAATTCCTTCAAGAACCAGATCGAATGGGCGCAGTTCGGCAAGTCGTTCAACACCCATGTGAACGCTTCGCTCCTGGAGAAGCTGCCGCGCGAAGGGATCGTCGGCAAGACGGTCAAGGCGACCGGCGCCTATCCGCTGCCGGCCAAGGGCCAGCTGCCGCAGCTCGTGCCGGCCACCCTGGCCATCGGAGGCTGAGGATGGACGGCATCGACGACGGCGACGTCATTCTCGAACTGAAGGACATCACCAAGGCCTATTCCGGTATCGTGGCGCTGAAGAAGGCGAACCTGAAGCTGCGCCGCGGCGCGGTGAACGTGCTGGTGGGCGAGAACGGCGCCGGCAAGTCGACGATGATGCGCATCATCGCAGGCGTCGAGCGGCAGACCCTCGGCGAGATCTGGATGGACGGCGAGCGCATCCATCTCGACAGCCCCGCCGATGCGGTGCGCCACGGGATCGGCATCGTCTTCCAGGAATTGAACCTCTTCGGCAATCTCTCGGTGGCGGAAAACATCTTTGCCACGCGTGAGATCACCCGCGGCCTCTACGGTATCGACCACAAGGCACAGGTCGAGAAGGCCAACGAATTCCTGAACCGGCTGGAAGCCGGCATTTCTGCGGACACGCTTGCCGAGGACCTGCCCATCGGCAAGCAGCAGCTTGTCGAGATCGCAAGAGCCGTTTCGCTCGACACGCGCATCCTCATCATGGACGAACCGACCTCGGCGCTGAGCGCCGCCGAGGTCGACGTGCTCTTCAGGGTGATCGCCGACCTCAAGGCGCGGGGCGTTGCCATCGTCTATATCTCGCACCGGCTGGAAGAGCTGATGCGGATCGGCGACTACATCACCGTCCTGAAGGACGGCCAGATCACCGGCCATGCCATGATCAAGGATATCGATACGCGCTGGATCGTGCGCTCGATGATCGGCTCGGACGCCAAGGATTTCGCCAAGCAGGTCGATCACGAGATGGGCGCGGAGGTTTTCCGCACGCAGGAGATCTGCCTGCCGCGCGCGCAGGGCGGCTATGCGGTCGACCATGTCTCGATCGGCGTGCGCAGGGGCGAGATCCTCGGCATCTACGGCCTGATGGGGGCGGGGCGCTCCGAGCTCTTCGAATGTATAATGGGGCGTCACGAACATTCGACGGGCCGGGTCTTCGTCGAGGGCGAGGAGCTGAAGGGGCGCGATACGACCCGGCGCATCCGCGAGGGGCTGGCGCTGATCCCGGAAGACCGGCAGCGCGAAGGGCTGGTACAGTCCATGTCGATTGCCGACAATCTTTCCATGGCAAGCCTCGGCCAGTTCCTGAAAGCCGGCTTCCATATCGATCTGAAGGCGGAGAGGAACGCGGTGACGGATGCGATCCGCGGCCTTTCGATCAAGGCGAAGAACCCGGAATTCGACGTCACCTCCATGTCGGGCGGCAACCAGCAGAAGGTCGTCATCGGCAAGGCGCTGATGACGGGCCCGAAAGTGCTTTTGATGGATGAGCCGAGCCGCGGCATCGATGTCGGCGCCAAGGCGGATGTCTTCCGCACCATGCGGCGGCTGGCGGGCGAGGGGCTCGCGATCCTGTTTTCCACCTCCGACCTCGAGGAGGTCATGGCTCTTTCCGACCGCATCGCCGTCATGAGCAACGGCAGGCTGGTGACGGTGGTCGACCGCAAGGACGCGACCGAAGAGATGATCGTCTCGGCCTCGGCAGAGGGACACAAGACAAAAAGGATGCATGCGTGATGACGACAGCAACCCCGACTGCCGCCACCGACAGCTTCTCCAGCGGTTCGGCCCTGCTCACGCTGATGAAGTTGAGAACCTTCATCGCGCTCTTCGCGGTCATCATCTTCTTTTCTATCTTCGCGCCGAACTTCCTGTCGACCGCGAACATGATCCTGATGTCGAAGCACGCCACGCAGAACGCGTTTCTCGCCATCGGCATGACCTTCGTCATCATCACCGGCGGCATCGACCTTTCGGTCGGCTCCATCGTCGGCCTTTGCGGGATGATCGCCGGCGGCCTCATCATGTATGGCGTGGCGTTGCCGCTCGGCTATACGGTCTATTTCAACGTGGTCGAGGTGGCTATCATCGTCATGGCCGTCGGCGTCGTGATCGGTGCGGTCAACGGCCTGCTCATCACCCGGCTCAATGTCGCCCCCTTCATCGCAACGCTCGGCACGCTCTATGTGGCGCGCGGCATGGCGCTGCTCTATTCCGACGGCCAGACGCTGCCCAATCTCACCGGGCGCGAGGATCTCGGCAACCAGGGCTTCTCCTATCTCGGCTCGGGCACGATCCTCGGCCTGCCGGTCTCCGTCTGGATCCTCATCGTGGTGGCGCTGGGAGCGGCCTATTTCGCCCGTTTCGTGCCGCTCGGCCGGCATATCTTCGCGGTCGGTGGGAATGAACGCGCCTCGCGCATGTCGGGCATCCGCGTCAACCGGGTAAAAATGTTCGTCTACATGTTCTCCGGCTTCTGTGCGGCGATCGTCGGCCTCATCATCTCCTCGGAACTGATGGCCTCGCATCCGGCGACCGGCACGAACCTGGAGCTGAACGCCATTGCAGCGGCCGTTCTGGGTGGTACTTCCATGTCGGGCGGGCGCGGCACGATCGGCGGGACGATCATCGGCGCCTTCGTGATCGGCATTCTTTCCGACGGATTGGTGATGATGGGCGTCAGTTCCTTCTGGCAGATGGTGATCAAGGGGCTTGTCATCATCGTCGCGGTCGTGGTGGACCAGGCGCAACGCCGCCTCCAGCAGCGCGTCACCCTCATGCAGATGGCAAAGGCAGGCTGATCATGACGAAATTCAAGGGTGCGCTGATCGGCTGCGGCTTCTTTGCCGTCAACCAGATGCATGGCTGGCAGGACCTTGCGGGCGTGGAAATCGTGGCGATCTGCGACCGTGATCCGGAGCGTCTGCGCATCGTCGGCGAGCAGTTCGGCATAGCGCGGCGCTATGCCTCGGCGGCGGCGATGTTCGCGGATGGCGGTTTCGATTTCGTCGATATCGCAACGACGGTCGGCAGCCATCGGGCGCTTGTCGAGCTTGCCGCGCAGCACAAGGTGCCGGCGATCTGCCAGAAGCCCTTCGCGCCGACGCTCGCCGATGCCAGGGCCATGGTCGATGCGGCGGAAAAAGCCGGCATTCCCCTGATGATCCATGAGAATTTCCGCTGGCAGACGCCGATCCTTGCCGTGAAGGAGGTTCTGAAGAGCGGGGCGATCGGAACCCCCTTCTGGGGGCGGGTTTCCTTCCGCTCCGGCTTCGATGTGTTCTCCGGCCAGCCTTATCTTGCGGAAGGCGAGCGCTTCATCATCGAGGATCTCGGCATTCATGCGCTGGATATCGACCGGTTCCTCTTCGGCGACGTCGGCCGAATGACCGCGCGTACCCGCCGTATCAACCCGGATATCGCCGGCGAGGACGTGGCGACCATGCTGCTCGACCACGACAATGGCATCACCTCCATCGTCGATGTCAGCTATGCCACCCGGTTGCCGGATGAGCCCTTTCCGGAGACCTTCGTGGAGATCGATGGCAGCGTGGGCACGCTTCGGCTCGGCAAGGATTACCGGCTCACGGTCCATGGTTCCGGTGGCACGCGGGAGAGCACCGTCGCCCCCAATCTGTTGCCCTGGGCCTCGCGGCCTTGGCACAATATCCAGGAGAGCGTGGCGCTCATCCAGAAGCACTGGATCGAGCGGCTTGCCGCCGGCAGCGAGCCGGACACGTCCGGCCGCGACAATCTGAAGACCTTCGCTCTCGTGGAGGCCGCCTATCTGAGCGCAGAGCGCGGCGAGACCGTTGCGCTTGGAGATCTCCTCGCATGAGCGATGATCTCCTCCAGCTTTACGGCACGAGCGAGCGCGAGCCGGAAAGCCGGACGCTTGCCGCCGGCGATCTCCGCGTTTCGCTGCAGGACGGCAATCTGCGCAGCCTGCGGTTCCGCGGCCATGAGGTGCTGCGGGCCATCTCCTTCCTCGTGCGGGACAGGGATTGGGGCACCTGTAGCGCGGCGATCGGCAGCCTTGCGGTCGAAGAGAGCCGGGAAGGCTTTTCAGTTTCCTACAATGCGCGGTTCACCGCGCCGTCCGGTGCTCATCTCGATTGCGCCGTTTCGATTTCCGGCACTGCGCAGGCCGTCGTCTTTTCCGCCGATTGCGTGAGTGACGCGGATTTCGAGACGGCGCGCGCCGGCTTCGTCGTGCTGCATCCGGTCGCCGGCGTTGCGGGGGAACCGGTCGAGGTCCGCCACGGCGATGGCAGCGTGGAGAAATCCCGTTGGCCGGAGCGCATCGAACCCTGGCAGCCGTTCAAGGACATTGCCGCGATCACTCATCGCGTCGCGCCAGGCATCGACGCGGTGACGGAGTTTTCCGGCGACGTCTTCGAAATGGAGGACCAGCGCAACTGGACCGATGGCTCCTACAAGACCTATGTGCGCCCGCTCGCGCTGCCCTGGCCCTATCGCGTGCCGAAGGGTCAGCCGTTCAGCCAGCGCGTCGCCGTCGACATCCGTGCCGGGGAGGGGGCGGCCCCGGCGGTCGACAGGCATGAGGTCGTCACCGTGCGGGTGGCGGCGACGGAGCTTGTCTTCCCCGAAATCGGCATTGGCCTGCGGCCCGAATGCCTTGCGAAGGAACTCGCCGCGCTCGATGTGCTGAAGACGATCGGCGCGCGGCATCTGATCGCCCATTTCGATCCCGATGCCGGCCATGGCCTTGCGGCGCTGAAAGGATATGCGGCCATTGCCGCACGGTCCGGGCTGAAGATGACGCTCGAACTTGCCGTGCCCTGCCGGCGGCCGCTGGATGAGGAGATGGCCGCTGTCGCATCGCTCGTGCACGAGGCGGGGCTGGCGCTCGACACGCTGTTCGTTTGCCCCTCGGTTGACCGCCGGTCGACGCCGCCCGGCAGCACCTGGCCGGATTGCCCGCCGCTGGAGGCTGTCCATGCCGCCGCTCGCAAGGGCTTTCCGGGCCTGCGGCTCGGCGGCGGCATGATGAGCTATTTCACCGAGCTCAACCGCAAGCGCGTGCCCGGCGATGCCGTCGACTATGTCAGCCATTGCACCAACCCGATCGTGCATGCGGCGGATGACCTTTCCGTCATGCAGACCTTCGAGGCGCTGCATCATGTCGTACGCTCGACCCGCGCGATCTATGGCGGCAAGCCCTACCGCATCGGTCCTTCGACCATCGCCATGCGGCAGAACCCCTATGGCAGCGCGACGAAGGAGAACCCGTCGGGTCGCCGCATTCCCATGGCCAACCGCGATCCACGGCACAATGGCGCCTTCGGCGCCGCCTGGACGCTGGCCTATGCGGCGACGGTCGTGTCCGCGGGGCTGGAGGTCCTGACGCTTTCGACGCTGGCGGGCCCGTTCGGCCTTGTGGCCGGCGAGGGCGAGCCGGCGACGAGAGGTGCACTGCGCCCGCTTGCCCATGTGCTCGCTCGGCTTGGGGCGCTTGCCGGTGAATGGGTGACGGCCGTCGAGACGTCGCGCCCCGATGCGGTTCTGGGGCTTGCCTGCGGCAACCGGTTGCTGCTGGCCAATATCACGCCGCGCGAGCAGCGGGTCGAGCTTGCGGCAAAAGCGAAAAGTGCCGTCCTGATCGGGACGGAGGAGACCGTCTTGCCGCTGGAGCCGACGCTTGCGCTGCCGCCCTATGGCTGCGTGGAGATCGTCATGTCCGTCCCTTGAGGGCATAGAGCGCGCGGGAGCGTTCGAGATGCTTGATCATCGCCTTCTCGCCGCGATCGGCGTCGCCATTTTCGAGCGCGCGGATGATCTCCTCGTGCTCGGCGAGCGTGAAATTCTCGCGGCCCGTCCAGATGAGCATTTCGGTGTGGTAGGATTTCAGCCATCCCAGCATGGCGCCGCTGACGGCGGCGAAGATCGGGTTGCCGGAAATCCGCGCGATGCACTGGTGGAATTCCATGTCGGCGTCGATGAACGCATCGGCATCGCCGAGGCTTTCCTTCTGCTTGTCGAGCAGGGCGCGCAGTTCGGCGATGTGCTCGGGCGTTGCCCGGACTGCCGCTTCTCGGACCATGCCGCGCTCGAAGAAGATGCGGGCGCTTTTCAGGTGTTCCAGCGTGTCGGAGGAGCCGGAGAGCATCAGCTTGGCCGGAAGGTCGACCTGACGGATGATGGATTCGGCGGTGATGCGCAGCACCTTGGCGCGCTCGCCCTGAGAGATCTCGACGAGGCCCTTGCCGGCGAGCGTCTGCATCGCCTCGCGGATCGCCGGGCGGCCGACGCCATAGCGTTCCATCAGCTCCCGCTCGGACGGCATCTCGTCGCCGGCCTTCAGCTCGCCGGTCTCGATCATGTGCTTCAGCCGGGCGAAAACCTCGTCGGAGAGTTTCTTGCGGACGATCGGTTCGGAAACGACGTTCATGAGTCACCTGGTTTCGACAGGTTTGAATATGCCCCAAGTTCGATTGCCGCAACAGCTTTCGCCGTCAGGCGCTTGCAATGACATAAATACTCATTATACCAGTTAAAGAGGCTTAACAAGCATGCCGCCATGGCCGCAGGAGGAGAAAACGTGATCCGTCTGACCTACCGGATAGAAACGCCCGGCTCGGTGGAGACGATGGCGCGGAAGATCGCCAGCGACCAGTCGACCGGCACCTTCGTGGCGCTGCCCGGCGAGACGGAGGAATTGAAGGCGCGGGTCGCCGCGCGGGTCCTTGCCATCCGGCCGCTGCCGCCGGCGGACCGTGCCTCCTTCCCGGACGAGGCAGGCGAGGCGACACGCTTCAACCGCGCCGATGTCGACATCGCCTTTCCGATGGATGCGGTCGGCACCGACCTTTCCGCGCTGATGACCATCGCGATCGGCGGTGTCTTCTCCATCAAGGGCATGACCGGCATCCGTATCGTCGATATGGCCCTGCCGCCAGAATTTTCCGCCGCCCATCCCGGACCGCAATTCGGCATTCCCGGCAGTTTCGCGCTGACCGGGGTCCGGGACAGGCCGATCATCGGCACCATCGTCAAGCCGGCGCTCGGTCTTCTGCCGCATGAGACGGCGGAGATGGTCGGCGAGCTGATCGAGGCGGGAGTCGATTTCATCAAGGACGACGAGAAGCTGATGAGCCCGGCTTATTCGCCGCTGAAAGAGCGGGTGGCGGCCATCATGCCGAAGATTCTCGATCATGAGCAGAAGACCGGCAAGAAGGTGATGTATGCCTTCGGCATCAGCCATGCCGATCCCGACGAGATGATGCGCAACCATGACCGCGTGCTGGAAGCCGGCGGCAATTGCGCGGTGGTCAATATCAATTCGATCGGCTTCGGCGGTCTTTCCTTCCTGCGCAAGCGCTCCGGTCTCGTTCTGCATGCCCACCGCAACGGCTGGGATGTCCTCACCCGTCATGCCGGCCTCGGCTTCGAATTCTCCGTCTGGCAGCAGTTCTGGCGCCTGCTCGGCGTGGATCAGTTCCAGATCAACGGCATCCGCGTGAAATATTGGGAGCCTGACGAGAGCTTCGTGCGCTCCTACCGGGCGGTCACCACGCCGCTGTTTTCGCAAAGGGACGTGGCCTTGCCGGTCATCGGCTCGGGCCAGTGGGGCGGCCAGGCGCCGGATACGATCGCGGCGACAGGCGGCTCGACGGACCTGCTCTATCTTTGCGGCGGCGGCATCGTCAGCCATCCGGGCGGGCCGGGGGCGGGCGTGAAGGCGGTCAGGCAGGCCTGGGAGGCGGCGGTCGCCGGCGTGCCGCTCGCAGCCTATGCGAAGGACCATCCGGAGCTGGCGCAATCCATCGAGAAGTTTGCCGACGGCAAGGCTGCCTGAGCCATGATGCGACCGCTCATCAGCTATTACGGCGACGATTTCACCGGCTCGACCGATGTCATGGAGGCGCTTGCCTCGAACGGTGTCGAGACCGTGCTTTTCCTCGAAGTGCCGGATGCGGAACTGTTGTCGCGCTTTGCCCATGCGCGGGCCTTCGGCCTTGCCGGCACCAGCCGCAGCGAAACGCCGGACTGGATGGAGGTGCATCTTGAGGCGGCGTTCGGCTGGCTGAAGACGCTCGATGCCGAGCTTTGCCACTACAAGGTCTGCTCGACCTTCGATTCCGCGCCGCATGTCGGCAATATCGGCCGGGCCATCGAGATCGGCCGGCGGGTCTTCGGTGCCGCGACGGTGCCGCTGATCGTCGGCGCGCCGCAGATTCGCCGCTACACCGCCTTCGGAGATCTCTTCGCCGCCTATCAGGGCCGCAACTATCGCATCGATCGTCATCCGGTCATGGCACGCCATCCGGTGACGCCCATGGACGAGGCGAACCTGCTGCTGCACCTGTCGCGCCAGACGAGGCTTTCCTCCGCGCTTCTCGACAATGTGGCGCTGCTGGACCGGCCGGAGCCGGAGGCGGCGGACATCCTGCTGATCGACGTGCTCGACAGGGCAACGCAGGTCGCCGCCGGCGCCCTGCTGTGGAACCGGTTGCGGGAAAAGAGCAGCTTCGTCTGCGGTTCTTCGGGCGTCGAATATGCGCTGATCCCGACCTGGCGCGAAGAGGAGCTGATCGGAGAGCGGCCGGATTTTGCTGCCGCCGGGCCGGTGGGCCGCATCGCCGTCGTCTCCGGCAGCGTCTCGCCGACCACGGAACGGCAGATCCGTCATGCCTTGAGAGATGGTTTTGGCGGTGTCACGCTCGATCCGCTCGCGCTTTCGGCCATTGAAAACGAGTCAGTGATTGCTGCGGCAGTAGAGGCGGGGATTGCGGTGCTGCAGGGCGGGCAGAGCGTTGTGCTCCATACCGCGCTCGGGCCGGCGGCCGATCGTGGTGGCGAACTCGATTCATCGAATGGCGCGCGCCATCGCCTCGGGCGCGCGCTCGGAAGCATCCTGTCGCAGCTCGTGGCGAAGGCCGGGCTTTCCCGTGCCGTGGTAGCGGGTGGTGATACGTCGAGCCATGCGCTCGGTGAAATGGGCATTGCCGCCTTGACGCTGAAAATGCCGCTGCCGCAAACACCGGGCTCCCCGCTCTGCATCGCCCACGGCGGCGCAGCCGATGGCCTGCAGATCGCGCTCAAGGGCGGACAGGTGGGCGGCGACGACTATTTTTCTATGATCCGCGCGGGGAAGGCCTGACCGCATTATATAGTAAGCTATTGCTTACTTATTTGGCGCCGCTTCGGGAAAACCGGATGGCATCTTTATCTTTTCCTTATGTCGCCGCAGCGCCTTCCCTATCGAAACCTGATCCGTTCCGCTCATAGGCTGCCCCGGTGGACCGGCGGCATGCGCTTTCGGAAATCTTCGGCGAACCATGCGCGGGCGTGCTAGAGCTTTTCCCGCACGCGCTGCGCGTGGAACATGAGTATGAAAATGGCGGATGATAGCCGCGGACCGCATTCCGACGCATTGCCTTGCCCGGCGCAGAAGAATCGCCGAGGAAAGCTGACCGTTTTCCTGGGCGCAGCGCCCGGCGTCGGCAAGACCTATGCCATGCTGACGCGTGCCGCGCGTCTGAGGACCGAAGGGGTCGACGTCGTCGTCGGTCTCGTCGAAACCCATGGGCGCGGCGAGACGGCGGCGCTTTTGAACGGTCTCGACGTCCTGCCGCGCAGTGCGGTCGAGCATCGCGGGCGTGTGCTGGAGGCGTTCGACATCGATGCCGCGCTCGCTAGGCGCCCGCGCATCGTTCTGGTCGACGATCTCGCCCGCTCCAACCCGGAGGGAAGCCGGCATCCGAAGCGCTACCAGGATATCGAGGAACTGATCGGTGCCGGCATCGACGTCTGGACGGCGCTCAACATCCAGCATCTCGAAAGCCTCGCCGACCTGGTCGCCGAGATCACCGGCGTGACGGTGCGCGAGCGCGTACCGGACGTCGTGCTGAAGAAGGCCGACGAGGTCGTGCTTGTCGACCTGCCGCCGACGGAACTGATCGAGCGGCTGAAGGAGGGCAAGGTCTTTATGCCGGAAAGCGCCGGCCGTGCCGTCGACCGGTTCTTCCGCCTCGGCAACCTGACGGCGTTGCGCGAGCTTGCGCTGCGCCGCACGGCCGACCGGGTCGACGACCAGATGGTCGACTATCTCAAGCAGCACGCGATCGAGGGGCCTTGGGCATCCGGCGAGCGGCTGCTGGTCTGCGTGGGGCCTGACGATCTGTCGGAAAAGGTGCTGCGCGTGGCGAGCCGGCTTGCCTCCGGCCTCAATGCGCCGTGGATCGTCGTCTCCATCGAAAGGGCGGACCGGGAAATCGAGACGACGCAACGTCTGCAGCGCATCGACGCGCTGTTCCGTCTTGCCGAGCAGCTCGGCGCCGAAACGCGCCGGGTCATCGGCAACGATTTCGTCGAGGAGATCCTGAAGCTGGCGCGGCGCGAGCATGCCACGCAGATCGTGATCGGCGCGAAGCGGAACCGGAGCTGGACGCGGCTTCTGACACCCTCGCTGCCGGATGCGCTGTCCCGCCGCGCGGCCGGCCTCGGCGTCTATTTCGTGACGCCGGACAGGTCGGAAAAGCAGCCTGCCCTGCCGCGGTTTCCGATGCCGGGGGCCGCATCCTTCCGCCATTCGGCGCTGATCGCGATCGCCTTCGTCACCGCCACGGCGACCATCGGGAAGATGATCCATCTCGTGGCCGAGCTGCCGAACATCTCGCTGCTCTTCCTGCTCGCCGTTCTCGGCGCGGCGGTGCTGGGCGGCTATGCTTCCGCATTCATCGCGGCGATCCTCTCGGCGCTTGCCTACAACTTCCTGTTCATCGACCCGTTGCACACCTTCACGATCACCGCGCCGCACGAGCTTTTCGCGCTTGTCGTTTTCCTGTCGGTGGCCATCATCGCCGGGGGGTTCGCCTCGCGCATAAAAGAACAGGCGGAGGTCGCCCGCGTGCGCGCGACGGCCCTGCAGTCGCTCTACGAATTCTCGCGCAAGCTTTCGACGACGGCCCGGGCGGACGACGCGATCTGGCTGGCGGTCTCCCATCTCCAGGCGAGCCTCAAGCGCAATATCGTGCTGCTCCTGCCGGACAAGGCGGATCTCAAGGTCGCCGCCGCCTGGCCACCCGATGCGGAACTCGACGTCACGGACCTTGCCGCCGCGCGCTGGACCCGCGACAAGCAGGAGACCGCCGGGGCCGGCACCGGAACCCTGCCGGACAGCCGTTTCGAGTTCCGTCCGCTGATGGGCCCGCACGGTCTCGTCGGCGTCTGTGGCCTGCAGCAGACGGAAGAGCGCCTCGACCTCAATGCCGAGCGGGCGCTTTCCGCCATTCTCGACCAGACGGCGATCGCGCTCGACCGGGCGCGGCTTTCCGAGGAAAGCGTGGAGCAGGCGGCCAAGCTTGAGGGCGAGCGTTACCGCGAGGCCTTGCTCTCCTCGATCTCCCATGACCTGCGGACCCCGCTCGCCACGATCATGGGCGCCGTCACGAGCCTGCGCCAGCTCGGCGGGAAGATGAGCGCCGAAAGCCGCGACGACCTCCTGCAATCGATCGAGGAGGAGGGCAGCCGCATGAGCCGCTTCGTCTCCAACCTCCTCGACATGACGCGCATCGAATCCGGCACGCTGAAGCCGAAATCCGACTGGGTCGACGTCGCCGACGTGGTGTACTCGGCTGTCGAGCGAGCACGGAAATATTTTCCGGGCACGGTGATCGAGACCGGCATCGCCGCCGATCTGCCGCTGATCGAGGGCGACAGCGTGCTGCTCGGCCAGGTGCTGTTCAACCTTCTCGACAATGCGGTGAAATACGGGGGCGACGACCCCGTCAACGTTTATGCCCGGCGTGACGGACCGGATGTTCTTGTCTCGGTCACCGATCTCGGCAGGGGCATTCCGCCGGCCGAGATCGACCGGGTTTTCGAGAAATTCTACCGGCGCGGCAGGCCGGACGGGCGCTCGCCCGGCACCGGCCTCGGCCTTTCCATCGCCCGTGGCTTTACCGAGGCGATGGGCGGCACGATCCATGCGGAAAGCCCGGCGGTGAAGAAGAAGGGCACGCGCATCGTCCTCCGGTTTCCGGCGGGCGAGAAGACAAAGGCGGGCAGGTCGGCATGACGAACGAGCGCATCCTGGTGCTGGACGACGAGCCGCAGATTCAGCGGTTCCTCAAACCGGCTCTCAAGGCGGCCGGCTATGATGTGGTGGAAGCCGCGACAGGCGGCGAGGCGCTGAAGGCGGTGGCGACTGCGGCGCCCGACCTCGTCATCCTCGATCTCGGCCTGCCGGACATGGACGGCAAGGAGGTCGTGACAAGCCTGCGCGGCTGGTCGCGCATCCCGATCATTATCCTCTCCGCCCGCGAGCGGGAGAGCGAGAAGATTGCCGCGCTTGATCTCGGTGCCGACGACTATGTGGAAAAGCCGTTCGGCATCGGTGAACTGACCGCCCGCATCCGCACGGCCCTGCGCCGTCGCGAGGGGGCGGAGGCTGCGCCGGCCATCATCTCGACCGACGGTCTCGTCATCGACACGGCGCGGCGGCTCGTTTCACGCGACGATGAGGCGATCCGCCTGACACCGAAGGAATACGATCTGCTGACGCTGCTCGCCCGCCATGCCGGCCGCGTCGTCACCCACAAGGCGCTGCTGACCTCCGTCTGGGGGCCGGCGCATGGCGAGGATCTGCATTATCTGCGTGTCTTCATCGGGCAGCTTCGTCAGAAGATCGAGCGCGATCCCACCCGGCCGGCCATCGTGCGGACGGAGCCGGGCGTCGGATACCGGCTCGTCAGCGACCCGGAATAGCGCTCAGCCGATCTTCTCGACGATCGGCGGGACCTGGACGACGGTGATGTCGGTGGCGCCGCTATCGATGATGCCGAACACCGCCTCCAGCATTTTCGGCACGTCCTGCCGCACCATCTCGATATGGTCGCCCAGCATGGCGACGAAGGGATCCCAGTCGAAGCAGCCGAGATGCGGCATGCGCTCGGCGTAGTGGCCCGAGCGGCGGATCCAGCGCATCACTCCCTCCAGCGAAATAGTCGAGTTGACGAACATGCCGCGCGGCAGCGGGCTCATGCGCTCGGCGAGCTGGCGCATGGCGTTTTCCGATTTTTCGGGGGCGTAGCCGCAGGTCATGATCAGCGTTTCGTCGATCGCAACACCCGCTTCGGCGTGGGCGTCGCGAAAGCCGCGCACGCGCTCCATCGTGTTGTGGTCGGTGCCGCGGCCGCCGACGAAGAGGAGCGGGGCCTTTTCACCATATTCCCGCTCGCAATTGGCCAGCACGCGCCGGGTCAGTTCCAGCGCGCCGCCGTAATTGTCGGAGATGACGGACGGCGCGCGTGATCCGGGCAGGTCGAGATTGATGGTGCGCACGCCCGCGGCGGCGCACAGATCGACGATATGGTCCGGGTCGGTGGCGCCCGTCGCGACCAGGCAATCCACCTGATAGGAGAGCATGGCGCGTGCGGCCTCCACCTCCAGCGCCGGGTCGCGCCGGGTACAGGTGATGATCGGGAAGAGGCCGCGTTCGCGGGCAAGCGCCTCGAACTGCTCGACGATGGAGCCGAAATAGCGGTTGTCGTATTTCGGCACGATCATGCCGATGATCTTCGAGCGGTCACGGCGCAGGACGCTCGCCTGCATGTTGAGCGCATAGCCCTGCTCCTCGGCAAGGCGGGTGATCTTCTCGGCCAGCTTCGCGCTGATGCGCCGCTTCTTCCAGTTGCCGTTGAGGACGGCGCTGACGGCGCTGGCGGAGGTGCCGGCCAGCTCCGCCAGATCATAGATGGTCGTCCTTTTCGTTTGGCTCGTGCGGTTCACATTTCATCTCCGTTTCGCGCGCCACCTTGACACCAATGCGGTTTGGTGACAATTCTTGCTTCATCGATTGAGCACGATTGCTCCATCGATGAAGTTGCCTGAACAGCAAGGCTGGCCCCAGGGAGGAGTCAGACGGAGAACCGACGAACCGGACGTCGCGGCCTGGCTGCGGCGAACGATGATCCGCGCCTTTTTCCAGGCGGCGGGCGTCGATCCCGTCACCCCGGCCAGCTTGAGGTCGCCGGCGAATGTGACTTGCGAAAATCAACCGTGGAGGAACCAATGAAGACGCTTACCCATCTGCTCGCAACGACCGGCCTCGTCCTGTCGCTCGGCAGCGCCGCTTTCGCCCAGGAGGGTGCGACCGTCGCCTTCCTGATGCCTGACCAGGCTTCGACCCGTTACGAGCAGCACGATTATCCGGGCTTCAAGGCCGAGATGGAAAAGCTCTGCGCGAGCTGCACGGTGATCTACCAGAACGCCAATGCCGATGTCGCGCTCCAGCAGCAGCAGTTCAACTCCGTGATCGCGCAGGGTGCCAAGGTCATCGTGCTCGATCCGGTCGATTCCGCCGCGGCGGCTGCGCTCGTCGAGATCGCCCAGTCGCAGGACGTCAAGGTCATCGCCTATGACCGCCCGATCCCGGACAAGCCGGCCGACTACTACGTCTCCTTCGACAACCAGGGCATCGGCAAGGCGATCGCCCAGTCGCTCGTCGACCATCTGAAGGCCAAGGGCGTTGCGGACGGCGCAGGCGTGCTGGAGATCAACGGTTCGCCCACCGATGCGGCTGCCGGCCTCATCCGCGATGGCATCCACGAGGCCCTTTCCGCCTCGCCCTACAAGACGCTTGCCGAATACGACACGCCCGATTGGGCGCCGCCGAAGGCACAGGAATGGACCGCCGGTCAGATCACCCGCTTCGGCGACGAGATCAAGGGCATCGTGGCGGCGAACGACGGCACGGGCGGCGGCGCCATCGCGGCGCTGAAGGCCGCCGGCGTCAAGGACATGCCGCCGGTCACCGGCAACGATGCGACCATCGCCGCGCTCCAGCTCATCATCTCGGGCGACCAGTACAACACGATCTCCAAGCCCTCCGAGATCGTGGCCGCCGCGGCCGCGAACGTCGCGGTCAAGCTGCTCAAGGGCGAGACGCCGGAAGCGACCCATACGCTTTATGAGACGCCCTCGCAGCTCTTCGTGCCGGCCGTGGTGACGGCGGAGAACATCAAGGCGGAGATTTTCGACAAGGGCATCAACAAGCCGGAGGAAGTCTGCACCGGCGAATATGCCGAAGGGTGCCGCAAACTCGGCATCATGCAGTAAGATCGCTCATCGTGTCCGGCCGTTTGGCGGCCGGACACGCCGATCCGTCGAAAGATCATGCGGAAGGTGCAGGGATCATGACAGCCACGCCTGAGGGTGCTCCCGCCAAGGGAGAATCGGTGCTGCGTCTTCGCGGCGTATCCAAGAATTTCGGGGCCGTATCCGCCTTGACGGATATCGAGCTCGACGTGAAGGCCGGCGAGGTCGTCGCGCTGGTCGGCGACAACGGGGCGGGCAAGTCGACGCTCGTCAAGGTGCTGGCCGGCGTGCACCAGCCGTCGGCCGGCACGATCGAATTCTGTGGCCGGCAGGTGACGCTCGACAGCCCCGCCAAGGCGCTCGACATGGGCATCGCCACCGTGTTCCAGGACCTCGCGCTGTGCGAGAACCTCGACGTCGTCGCCAATCTCTTCCTCGGCCATGAAATGTCGCCCTGGGCGCTCGACGAGGTGGCTATGGAAGTGCGTGCCTGGACGCTGCTGCGCGAGCTTGCCGCGCGCATTCCGTCCGTGCGCGAACCGATTGCCTCGCTTTCGGGCGGCCAGCGGCAGACCGTCGCCATCGCCCGTTCGCTGCTGCTCGACCCCAAGCTCATCATGCTGGACGAGCCGACGGCGGCGCTCGGCGTTGCGCAGACGGCGGAGGTGCTGAACCTCATCGAGCGCGTGCGCGACCGCGGCCTCGGCGTCATCATCATCAGCCACAACATGGAGGACGTGCGCGCCGTCGCGGACCGTATCGTCGTGCTCCGTCTCGGCAAGAACAACGGCGTCTTCACGCCGGATTCGTCCAACCAGGAACTCGTTTCCGCCATCACCGGTGCGACGGACAATTCCGTCTCGCGCCGTGCCGACCGCAAGGCCCAGCAGGATCACGGGCAGGAACATCACGGGGGTGCCGCATGAGCCAGAACCCTTCCACCAATGCCGGGCCGATGCTGGACCGAAGCGACGAGCGCGTGCGCCATGACGACAGCCTTTCCGCCATGGCGCGGGGCTTCATCGACCGCATCCGGTCCGGTGATCTCGGCATGCTGCCGGTCGCCGTCGGCCTCGTCGTCATTTCCGTGGTCTTTTCCGCGCTCAACCCGGTTTTCCTCGCGCCGAACAACCTCGTGAACCTGCTGTTCGACTGCGCCACGGTGGGCGTCATCTCGCTCGGCATCGTCTGCGTGCTCGTGCTCGGCGAGATCGACCTTTCCGTCGGCTCGATGAGCGGGCTCGCCTCCGCCATGGTCGGCGTGCTCTGGGTCAACCAGGGCTGGCCGGTCGTCGGAGCCATCCTCGCCGCCCTGGTGGTGGGCGCGGGTGTCGGCCTGCTTTATGCGACGCTCTACAATCGTCTCGGCATGCCGAGCTTCGTGGCAACGCTTGCCGGCCTCCTGGCGCTGCTCGGCATGCAGCTCTACATTCTCGGCCCGACCGGCTCGATCAACCTGCCCTATGCCTCCGCGCTCGTGCGCTTCGGCCAGATTCTCATCATGCCCGACTGGCTGTCGCATGGGCTGGCGCTGGTGCCGGGGCTGGTGATGATCGGCCGGGGCCTGCGCATCCGCAACCAGCGCCTTGCCGCCAACCTTTCGGCACAGCCGATGCGCGCACTGATCCTGAAGGCCGTCGTGCTGACCGTCGCCCTTGAAGCGGCCGTCTTCTACCTCAATCTCGGCCGCGGCGTTCCATGGATGTTTGCTCTCTTTGTCGCGCTTGCCGTCATCCTCAACTATGCGCTGACCCGCACCAAATGGGGCCGCTCGATGTTCGCCGTCGGCGGCAACAAGGAAGCGGCGCGCCGCTCTGGCATCAATGTCCGCCGCATCTATATGAGCGCTTTCGTGCTCTGCTCGACGCTGGCGGCGCTCGGCGGCATCCTCTCGGCCTCGCGGCTCGCCTCCTCGAGCCAGCAGGCCGGCGCGGGCGACGTCAACCTCAACGCGATCGCGGCGGCCGTCATCGGCGGCACCAGCCTCTTCGGCGGACGCGGCAGCGCCTATTCGGCCCTGCTCGGCATCATCGTCATCCAGGCGATCTCGAACGGCCTGACGCTGCTCAACCTCTCGTCCTCGCTGCGTTACATGATCACGGGGGCGGTCCTCGCCATCGCGGTCATCGTCGATTCGCTCGCCCGCCGGTCCCGCGTCAGCCACGGCCGCGCATAACACGATAGATATGGAGTTCCTGTCATGGCTGATCTCATGAAGGGCAAGATTGCCGCCATCACCGGCGCGGCGTCCGGCATCGGTCTCGAATGCGCCCGCACCCTCATTGCCGAAGGCGCCAAGGTGGTGCTTGTCGACCGTGCCGAGGACAAGCTGCAGCAGCTCTGCAAGGAGATGGGGCCGAATGCCTTGCCGCTTGTCGTCGATCTCCTGAAGCCCGCCGAAGTCTCCGGCATCCTGCCGCGCATCCTCGACATTGCCGGCGGGCTGGACGTGTTCCACGCCAATGCCGGCGCCTATATCGGCGGGCCGGTGGCCGAGGGCGATCCCGATGCCTGGGACCGCATGCTGAACCTCAACATCAATGCGGCCTTCCGTTCGGTCCATGCGGTGCTGCCCTACATGATCGAGAAGAAGACGGGCGACATCCTCTTCACCTCCTCGATCGCCGGCGTCGTGCCCGTCATCTGGGAGCCGATCTATACGGCTTCGAAATTCGCCGTTCAGGCCTTCGTGCATTCGACGCGCCGGCAGATGGCGCCGCATGGCGTGCGCGTCGGCGCGGTGCTGCCGGGTCCGGTCGTCACGGCCCTTCTCGACGACTGGCCGAAGGAAAAGATGGACGAGGCGCTGGCCAATGGCAGCCTGATGCAGCCGAAGGAAGTGGCCGATGCCGTTCTCTTCATGCTGACACGGCCGCGCAATGTCACCGTTCGCGACCTTGTCATCCTGCCGAACAGCGTCGATCTGTGAAGCGAGCGGGCGGCATGAGGCCGTCCAACCAAGGAACTCCTGATTGCAGGCGGTAGAACCATGAGCACTCCTTCCTCCGCACGCCCGGCGGGCGGCGAACGCTATCTTGTCGGCGTCGATGTCGGCACGGGAAGCGCCAGGGCCGGCCTCTTCGATCTTGCCGGCCGCATGCTGGCTTCCGCCAAGCGTGACATCGCGCTGTTCCGCGAGGCGGGTGCGATGGTGGAGCAGTCGAGCACGGAAATCTGGGCCGCCGTCTGCGCCTCCGTGCGCGAGGCGGTCACAAGGGCCAAGGTCGCGCCCGAACAGGTTGTCGGCCTCGGCTTCGACGCCACCTGCTCTCTCGTCGTACTCGGTGCGGGCGGCGCGCCGCTACCCGTCGGTCCGTCGGAAAATCCCGAGCGCGACATCATCGTCTGGATGGATCACCGGGCGGTGGATCAGGTCGAGCGCATCAACGCCCTCGGCCATGAGGTGCTGCGCTATGTCGGCGGTCGCATCTCGCCGGAAATGGAGACGCCGAAGCTTCTCTGGCTCAAGGAGAACCGCCCGCAGGTCTTCGATGCCGCCTGGCAGTTCTTCGACCTTGCGGATTTCCTCACCTGGCGTGCGACGGGCGATCTTGCCCGCTCCACCTGCACGGTCACCTGCAAATGGACTTATCTTGCGCATGAAAAGCGCTGGGATCCGAGCTACTTCCACGGCATCGGCCTCGGCGTTCTCGCCGACGAGGATTTCGCCCGCATCGGCCAGCGTGTCGTCGAGCCCGGTACGCCGCTCGGCAACGGCCTGACTGCGGGCGCTGCGGCGGAACTCGGCCTTCTTCCCGGCACGCCGGTGGCGGCCGGCATGATCGATGCCCATGCGGGGGGGATCGGCACGGTGGGCGTCGATGGGCCGGCGGAGCGCAATCTCGGCTATGTCTTTGGCACCTCCTCCTGCACGATGACCTCGACCCGTGAACCGGTCTTCGTGCCCGGCGTCTGGGGACCGTATTTCTCGGCCATGGTGCCGGGCATGTGGCTCAATGAGGGAGGGCAGTCGGCGGCGGGCGCGGGCATCGAGCAGCTTCTTTCCTTCCACCCCGCCGCCGGCGAGGCGGTAGCGCTTGCAAAGACGCGCGGCCTGTCGCTGCCGGTCCTGCTGGCCGAACTTGCGTCGGAAAAGGCAGGCACATTGTCTGCCGTGGCTTCGCTTGCGGACGGGCTGCACGTCGTGCCGGAATTCCTCGGCAACCGTGCACCCTTCGCTGATCCGCATGCCCGCGCGGTCATCGTCGGCCTTGGCATGGAGCGGGACCTCGACAATCTCGTCTCGCTCTACATCGCCGGCCTTTGCGGCATCGGCTATGGCCTGCGACAGATCATCGATGTGCAGGCGGCGGCTGGCGCGCCGGTTGAGAAGATCGTCATCAGCGGCGGGGCGGGCCAGCTCGATCTCGTCCGCCGGCTGCTTGCGGACGCCACGGGAAAGCCGCTGCTGGCGACGCGGGCGGAAGAACCGGTGCTGCTCGGCGCGGCCATTCTCGGCGCGGTTGCAGGCGGAGCCTTCCCGGATGTCGCGTCGGCCATGGCTGCCCTTTCGGCGACCGACCGCACATATCAGCCGGCCGGCGGGGCCATCGCCGCCCTGCACGACAAGCGCTACGAGGCGTTCACGCGGCTTCAGGCCCTGGCCCGCGACATCCGCTAGACGCTCGGCCGGGAACTTGTGATTTCCTCGCATCATGCCACTGGCGTCATCCGCCGCCGATGTGACAAGGTGGGAAAGAGGAGATCATCATGGGCAATCATCTTTTCGATGCGATCCGGGCAGCGGCCACGCCGGAGGCGGTGTTCATCGAGACGGCGCAGGGGCGGCGTTGGACCTATGGCGAGATGATCATGCTGTCCGGCCGGCTGGCCGGCGC
>Ga0182742_1000630_pt1 | contig 52785 bp, 42 predicted proteins | sample eDN5th37CBELigMG_FD_128880 | JGI IMG/M metagenome (GOLD analysis project Ga0182742, IMG submission 128880) | Enriched Miracle-Growth compost microbial communities from Emeryville, California, USA - eDNA 5th pass 37_C BE-Lig MG (version 2)... ...
ATCGCCGTACGGCTCGGAAAGGAACTCTTGTTCCGAACCTCGTCTGCTTGGCTCGAGGACCAAGAAGCCCTCAATCGCCGTACGGCTCGGAAAGGAACTCTTGTTCCGAACCTCGTCTGCTTGAGCTCGAGGACCAAGAAGCCCTCAATCGCCGTACGGCTCGGAAAGAAGATCTCTCTCCACCACCCTGGCTCGGAAGAGAGAGTCCTTTCCGAGCCGTACGGCGATTGAGGGCCTCCGATGTCTTTGCATCCCTTCACCACCGCCGCTCAGAAACAAAGCCTTTTCCGAGCCGTACGGCGATTGAGGGCCTCCGATGTCTTTGCATCCCTTCACCACCGCGCTCGGAATCAAAGTCCTTTCGGAGCCGTACGGCGACTGAGGGCCTCCGAATCACGTTCCAGGCTTCACCAGCTTTCGGAAATGATCCAGCTGCGCGAGCGCCCCCGATCTCAGCAGCCCCTGGTCGCTTGCGACCATCAGTGCCGTGACGCCGAGGTCGATCATTTTCTTCGCGTCGTCGGAGGCCATGTTCTGCGTGACGGCGCACAGCGCTTTGCCACTCTTCAGCACCGCTTTCGCTACGATTTCGACCGCCTCCTCGACGCTCGGGGCAGGTCCGGGAGCGTTGCTCAAGGACAGGCCGAGGTCGCCGCGTCCGAGGAAGAAGCCATCGATGCCCTCCACCGCGACGATCTCATCGATGTGCTCGATCGCCTCGCGGTCCTCGATCATGGCGATCACTGTGGTCGTCGCATCCGACGCCTCGTAATGAACTTGCATCGGCCGGCCGCCGTAGTCGCCACCGCGACCGGTGCCCGATCCTCGTGTGCCGCCTTTGTAACGGGCCCAGGAAGCGATGTTGCGCGCCTTCTCCACCGATGAAACATGGGGAACCATGATGCCGATCGCGCCATCGTCGAGCGCCGAGAGAATGCTGTTCGCATCCGGGCGGGCGATCCGCACGAGCCCCGCGATCCCGAACGCCCGGGCTCCGAGGAAGCCGACCTCGAGCGACCGACGAGTCCACGGCGCGTGCTCCTCGTCGAGCATGACGAAGTCATAGCCGAGCGAGCCCAGGATCTCGGTGGAGTGCGATGTTGGAGTCTTGCAGAACGTGCCGATCAGAAGCTCGCGGGCGAGCAGTCGCTTGCGGAAGTCGCGTGGCGCGGGACGTGGCAGGTTGGACGTCATACGTGCGATGCCTCGATTTCACAGCAACAATCAGCTAGGCTGATCTAAGTTAGACTGATAACCTGAATCTGTCAAAGGGCCTCGGCCCATGACAGAACCTTATGAGAGAACCCGACCGAAAAGCCAGACCAGACCGATCCCGCGGGCTCGCCCGCTTTGGCGGCCGAGGCATGAGACGCCGCCTTTCGAACCGCACTAGCCATCGTCACTTCTTCAGGAGATCTCAATGAGCCGGAAAGTCGTCCTCACCTGCGCCGTCACCGGCGGCGGACGCCCGCATCCGCGTCATCCCGCCATCCCGATCACCCCGGCCCAGATTGCGGAGAGTTGTCTCGAGGCGGCGAAAGAAGGCGCATCCGTCGTGCACATCCACGTGCGCAATCCCGAGACCGGAATGAGCTCCGACGATCCGAGGCTGTTCGACGAAGTGGTCGATCGCGTGCGTTCCAGCGGCGTCGACATCGTCATCAATCTCACCTGCGGCATGGGCGCACTGCTCGTGCCCGATCCTGAGGACGAGTCCCGCCCGGGGCCCTATTCCAAGATCTACCCCGTGCCGGCGCGAATGCGCCACGTCGAGCGCAATCTTCCGGAACTGGCATCGTTCGATATCACCGCCGGCAACCGTCACTACGGCCGGTTCGAAGCGATCTACATGAACACGCCGCATTCGATGCGCCTCATGGCCAAGCGCTTCCGTGAGCTGGGTGTGAAGCCGGAGCTGGAAGTGTTCGACGCCGGCAACATCGTGCTCGCCAAGCAACTGATCGAGGAAGGGCTGATCGACGGCCCGCCGCTGTTCCAGATGGTGTTTGGAGTGAAATGGACCGCGCCGAGCGGCATCGAGCCCCTGCTCTATCAGAAGAATCTGCTGCCACCCGACGCCATCTGGCAAGCATTCGGTATCGGCACCGAGCAGATGCCGATGCTGGCGCACACGGCAGCGCTGGGAGGACACGTCCGCGTAGGCTTGGAAGACAACTTGTATCTCACGCGCGGAGTCTTTGCCACGAATGGGCAGTTGGTCGAGCGCGCCCGCAGACTGCTGGAGTGCCTCGATCTAAGCGTTGCGACGCCCGAGGAAGCCCGCGAGATCTTTCATCTGAAGAAGCAGGCGCCGCTTACAACGCCAAGCCTGCCACGCTAGCCGCGCGATACGCGGCCTGCGCCTCGGCGGTCAACGGAATGGACCGCCGAGCATCCAGATCCAGTGCGATACCCACGGTTCGGACCGCTGCCCAGGGCGCGCCCGTTTCCGGATCGAGCAGCCAATGTGAAGAATGAGTGACCCGGTCGGTGCAGCCCGCGAGCGCGGAGCGTACTTCGCAGCCATCGCCGGCCTTGGGCCAGCGCACGTGAACGGTTTGAAACTCGATCAGCGCTGAACCGACCCGCGACGGCCCGCCCGGCATCGTACGGGCCAGCACATCCCGCCACTCACCGTTTCTCAAATGAGGAATGCTGTCGGCAACACGCCCCATGAAAGAAGACAGTCGCCACAGCCCGTGAGCATCACAGGCATCGGGCATGATCGTGCCGACTCCGGTCGTGCGCATTCCCAACTGCTGTGCACGTTCCAGCGACGCTGTGACATCGACGTTCTCCAGCGAAATACTGCGGGGCTTTGCCTCGCTGGGCGCTTCACAGAGCAGAGTGCTGGCCGCAACCGTGGCTCGTGCAGGCCATGCTTCGGATTGGCCGCTACCACGGTTCACATAAGCGATCGACAGGCGGAAAGTCGCTGCGACCTGGCCGGAGTTCGAGTGATGCAAGAGAAACAACACGACTGCATCGTCCCTGCCCCAGCTGAGCACTTGCGCCGTCGCATGCAAGGCCGCACCGGCTCGCGCCTCTCTGATGAAACGCATGTGCTGTGCTTTGACGAACAGCTGGTGCGTCGCCGAGCTGTCGATGACATCCACCAGGCCGAGCCGCCGGGCAAGACCCGCGAGCGCCTGCTCGACACGCACCACGTAGTAACGCGTGTTGAGATGGCCCACGTGGTCGCATTCCCAGGCATTCGCGCAACCCCGCCAGACTTCCACGGGTGCGCCGTTTGGCAGTACTTGCGCGCTCACGAGTTCCCCACGACGAACAACGCATCCAGCACGGTCGCTCCCTGCCCTCGCGCATGGATCCTGACCGGATTCAGATCGGCTTCGACGATCTCGGGATGCTGAAGAAGCAAAGCACTCAGGACTTCCACCACGGTGATCGCCGAGTCGAGATCCGCAGGCGGCGAGCCCCGGTAGCCGTCGAACAGCTTTGCGCCTTTGAGCGAGCGCAACGCCTGCCCGATCTGCTCGCGACCGGCGCCGGCAGGAATGAAGACCACATCCTGCAGCAACTCCGTGAGGATGCCGCCGAGCCCGACCATGACGACCGGACCCCACCCACCCTCGTTGCGCGCACCGACGATGATCTCGACGCCCGCGTCGCTCATGCGTTCCAGCAACATTCCATCGAGCGACAGACCGGAGTGCTCCGCTGCCAGCCGCTGTTTCATCGTGGTCCAGGCAAAGCGCAACGAGGCGCCATCACGGATGTCGATCGCGACCGCGCCGGCTTCCGACTTGTGCGGCAAGTGGCTCGACTGCGCTTTCAGCGCCAGCGGAAATCCGATCTCATCCGCGGCCGTCAATGCCTCCTCCAGCGAGACGACGAGTCGACCCGCAGGCATTTTCAAGCCTCGGCTCGCGAGCATTTGTTTCGCGCGATATTCGGGAAGCGTCCCCGGCTCGAGTGGCGCATCCTTGCCGAGCGCCGCCGACGGCAACGCATCGACCGATGTCGCATTGGATGGACGCGCAATCTTCTTCACTGCGGCCAACGCCCTGAAGGCGCGTTCGGGCGATCGAAAGAACGGCGTGCCCGTGGCCCTGATCTTGTCCACATAAGCCAGGGGAATCGGACAGTCCTCGCCCAGCATGGCGAAGACCACGCCCTGGTTCCCATCGAGCGACTCGAGCGCGTCGATGATCAGCGGCAACTTGCGATCGGCCGACTCTGCGCTGGGCAGCGATAGCGTGATGACGACGCTGCCGAACGCCGAGTCGCGGGCGATCAGCTCCAGCACTCTGCGGTACATGCCGGTATCGCTCATTGCCTGCGCCGTCAGATCGAGCGGATTGCTCGGCGGAGAGAACGGCGGCAGCTGGCTTACGAGCGCGTTGTGTGTCGATGAGGACAACGGCGGCAGCGTGAGGCCCACTGTCTCGCAGAAATCCAGTGCGAGGCCCTTGAACGCTCCGGACTCGCCGACGATCGCGGTTCCTCCGTGCGAGCGCGGGTTCTTCAAACGAATCAGCAGTTCGGGAACATCGATCAGTAACTCGAGACTGTCGACGAGACAAACACCGCGCGCCGTCACCTGCGCCGCCATGACGGAGTAGTCACCGGACAACGCGCCGGTATGAGTCTTGGCCGCATCCCGTCCGGCCGCGCTGCGACCGAGATGATGCAAGACGATGAACTTGCCCGCCTCTCGCGCACGTGAGGCGAGAGCCAGGAACCTGGCGGGCCGGCGGATCTGCTCCATCAACATCGCGATCACTCGGGTATGCGGATCGGCGATGAACTCCTCCAGGAAATCCTCTGCGCCCAGCGACGCCTCGTTGCCGGTCGACACGGAGTAGGAAACACCGATGCCTCGCGCTTGCAGAGCAACTCGCACCGCCGAGGCCATCGCGCCACTTTGCGACACGACGGCGACACCCGGTCGATCGCCCAGCGATTCGAAGGGCGCCACTCCGAACATGAGCGGCACGCCCTCGACATAGTTGATCGTTCCCAGGCAGTTGGGCCCCTGCAGCGCGATGCCCGCATCCTGCGCGATCGCGGCGAGTTGCTCCTGTGCCCGCTTGCCCTCTTCACCCGCCTCGGCGAAGCCGCCGGCGAGGACGATCAAGCCGCCGATCTTTTTCTCAGCGCAGGCACGCACAGCATCGGCAACGTGCGCTTGTGGAATCGCCAGCACCGCGCAATCGATTCCATCGGGAAGCTCGGCTATCGAGCGCACGCAGGGGCGCTCGCCGATGCGGTCGTAGCGAGGATTCACCAGGTACAGCGGGTTGGCGAAACGGAATCGCCCGAGGTTCGCCAGCACGCCGGCGCCGAGCGATCCTGGTGTAGAAGACGCGCCGACGATCGCCACACTGCGAGGGCGCAGAAGCCGACTGATCGACACGCGTTACTCCGGTCGCTTGTAACCCGACAGGCCGGGGCGATAGCTTTTTTCGTCCAGGAACTGAGTCAGCCCCTGGGCACGGCCGCGCTCGGGATCGTGGAACTGCGATTCCGCGCTCTTTGCGAACAAATAGTCGTTGGAAACTTCCCAGGGCATCTCCTGCACCATGCGCACGGCCATCTTCGTGGCGCGCAGAACCGTCGGGTTCTTGCTGCGCAGGAGCGCTGCGAGTTCGCGAGTGCGTGTCTTCAGTTCGGCTAGCGGAACTGCCTCGTTGACCAGGCGCATTTCCGCGGCCTTGCGTCCGTCGAATGTCTTGCCGGAGAGCGCGTAATACATGGCGTCCCGATGCGACATGACGGCGGTGATGGCCTTGGTCACCTGGCCGCCCGGAAGAATGCCCCAGTTGATTTCCGAGAGACCGAACTGAGCGTCTTCGGCGGCGATCGCCAGATCGCAGGCCACCAGGGGAGTGAATGCGCCGCCAAAGCACCAGCCGTTGACCATGGCGATGGTGGGCTTGGGATAGGTCAGCAGCATCTTCCATTGCCACTGCCACGCGGAACGCTTGATCCGCATCTTCTTGTGATACGGCAGCGGATCCAGATCGCGGAAGAACTCTTTCAGATCCATGCCCGCCGAGAACGAATCGCCGGCGCCGGTCAGCACCACCACCGCGACCCGCTCATCGACTTCCAGCGCATCCAGCACCCGCACCATCTCATCGTTCAGCGCCGGGCTCATGGCGTTGCGCTTGGCAGGCCGGTTCAGCGTGACCCAGGCGATGCCTTCGTCGATCTCCACCAGGACGTTGGCCAGAGGTGGCTGAAAGACGAGTTGCTCAGAGGTACTCAACGTATATCCCTCCCAAGGGGAATTCGAACCCATGAGCGCAACGATAAGGCAATCAGCCTGGCTGATCAATTAAAATCAGCCAGGCTGATAATCAAGTCGCTTGGGCGACGCTCACTCCTCGCCGTCGCTCGGGATGTCGTGCATGCCGGCCAGCACTTTCTCCATGAGCGCGCGATATGTTTCCAGCTCGCCGGGCGCAAAGCAGGAGAAGATGGCCGTTTCGACGGCCGTTGCCGCCTTGTCGCAGGCGCGCAGCGCCCCCCGCCCCGCCTCGGTCATCGAGACTTCGAGGACGCGCTTGCTGCCCTTGGCGAGATTGCGTTCGATCAAGCCGTTGCCCTCCAGGCTGACGATCTGCTTGATCATCGTCTGCGGCTTGACGCCGAAGATGCGCGACAACTCGGCCGAAGAGCGTTTGTCTCCGCGCGATAGCGCCGTCAGGATACGGAATTGTGTCGTGGTGACGCCCAGGGGCTGCAGAGCGGCCTCCAGGCGCAGGAAGGTTTTGTACTGGACCTGCTTTACGAGATAGAGGGTGCGGAACGGGGGCCTGCCGGCGCCGCTGCGCGTGGGTTTGGAAAGTGCTCGCTGTTTTTTCGCCATGCCGGCAATGGTGCTCCAATCCTGCGGTTAGGTGGAGCATTATATAACTCTCGGCTCGCGCACCCACCGAATGATATGACCCGGTGCATATTGCATCTATTTCATGGCGTCGCGGGCAGGTGCAGAACCCGCGGTTCGGCGTACGATTTGAGTCCCACCAGCCCCAATCCCCGGCCGACGCCGGATTCCTTCCAGCCGCCGAACGGAATCTCGGGCACCGAGCCGCCATGAGAATTGATCCAGATCGTGCCGGCTTCGAGCCGATGTGCGACGCTCGCGGCGCGTTCAGGATCTGCGCTCCACACCGATGCGCCGAGCCCGAAGCGTGTTGCATTGGCGCGGGCCACCGCTTCTTCGACCTCGTTGAATGTGAGCAACGGCAGTACCGGCCCGAACTGCTCCTCGTCCACCAGCGCGGTGCCCTCGGCAACACCGGCGATGACAGTGGGTGCGATGAAGTAGCCCGGCCTGTCCAACGCCGCTCCGCCTGCCAACACCCGTCCGCCGCGTTGGCGCGCGTCGTCGATGAGACTCAGCACTCGCTCGAACTGCGGGCGGTTCTGCACCGGCCCCAACTCCACGCCCGGCTCGAATCCATCGCCAACCTTTGCCTGATTCGCAAGCCGCGCCAGCGCTGAGCCGAGCCGGTCGAGCAGCGATTCGTGAACCAGCACTCGTTTGATGGCCATGCAGCGCTGACCGCTGTTGAGGAAGGAGCTCCAGAAAAGCGGCGGCGCGATGGCGTCCACATCCGCATCGGCGAGCACGATGGCAGCATCGTTGCCGCCGAGCTCCAGCGAAACCCGTTTCAGATTCGATGCAGCGGCGCTCGCCAGCACCCGTTTGCCGGTGGCGACCGAGCCGACGAAGCCGATCTTGTCGATACCCGCGTGCTCGGTCATCCAGCGGCCCAGGTCGTTGCCGCCGCAGAGCGTGTTGAACAGTCCTCGCGGCAAGGTCTTACCGGCGATCTCTCCCAGCTTCAAAGTGGCGAGTGGCGTAAACGGCGAGGGTTTCAGAATCACGCTGTTGCCGGTGATCAGCGCCTGCGCCGCGATCTGCATTCCCAGCAGCACGGGCGAATTCCAGGGAGCGATCGCACCCACCACGCCGAGCGGCTGATAGTCGAGCACCACGCGACCCCGCTCATCGCTGCGCAATGTTTCGGGAGCCAACTCGAACGGCAACAGCCCTTCGATCCGACCGGCGGTCGCGTCGATCTCACGGAGCGCCGCCGCCAGCGGCTTTCCCTGCTCACGAGTCAATAAATGCGCCAGGTCCTGCTTCTGCGCACGAATCGCCGCCGCGAATCCACCTAAAGTCTGCCTGCGGCTGTGCGCTGGAACGGCTCGCCAGCTTTCGAACGCGCGCCGCGCCGCTGTGACGGCCAGGTCCAACTGTTCCCGACTCGCGTCCGGCGCCCGGGCGAATGCGGTTGCAGTGGCCGGGTCGATGACTTCGAAGAATCCGACGCCTTCGACCGGGGCGCCGTCGATGGTATGGGTGGCTGGCGTTTGCATGGCGCGGACTGTAGACATATCAGCTTGGCTGATCAATCGGCTTCGACACGCCCGATGCGCGTTGACATCCCGTGCCGCATAGATCATCTTAGCTGATATCAGCTCGGCTGACATAAAAATCGCAATTGACGTTTAAGCGTCCGGCCAAGACCGGTAGCAATCGGCGAAGTTAGCTCCGCACAGGCGGAAGGGGGAAAGATGCTGAGGAAGAGGAACGTTCGTGCGCGCAAATCGGGGAAAGGCATGCAGTTGCGCGGGCCGCTGCTCGCCGCGACCGCGCTTGCCGCCGACCTGGGTGTAACGCCCGCCCTAGCGCAGGACGCGCCGGTAGAGAGCGCAGAGCTCGTGGAAATCGTGGTGACCGGTTCGCGCGTAGCGCGCGACGGCTACCAGGCGCCCAGCCCGACCAACGTCATCAGCGCCGCCGTCATCGATACCCAAGGCGCCACCGGCCTTGGCGAAATTCTCGAGCAGACCGGCATGGTCAAGGGCACCCGCAATCCCAACTCCAATGCGGTCAACACTTCCAGCCCGGGCCAGTGGACCGCCGACTTGCGCGGCCTTGGCGGGCAACGAACACTCGTCCTCGTCGACAGCTCGCGCGTCGTGCCATTCGCACCGGCGAGCAATCTTTCCGTGCCGACGACGACCGATCTGAACCTCATCCCGACGCTGATGGTCGAGCGCGTTGAAACCGTCACCGGCGGCGCATCGGCGCAGTACGGTTCCGATGCGGTCTCCGGCGTGGTCAACATTCTGTTGCGCCGTGAATTCGATGGCGTCCGCGTGCGTGCCCAGACCGGCATGTCGCAGGAAAGCGATGCGAAGGAGAAACGCATCGGCGTGCTCGGCGGCTGGAATTCAGACGACGGCCGCGCGCATCTTGTTTTCAGCGCCGACTATGTCGACCAGGATGGCGTGGGCGATATCTACAATCGCGCCTGGGGTCGTCGCGAAACCATGATCGTCTCGACGCCCGGCAACCCATCGTTGACCTGGGGCAACGGCGTGCACACCGCGCTCGGCGTGGGCGGCGTCATCGGCCAGGGCCGAAATGCGGCCAATACCGCCAACGCCGCATTCACCCTGACCGGCCAGACCTTCAATACCGACGGCTCGATCCGGCCCTTCCAATACGGCTATCCGCTCTCGCCCGGCGCGACCTCCAGCACCATGATCGGCGGCGAAGGCGAATCCATCACCAAGGGCGTCTCGCTGGTGCCCGGCGTCGAACGATTCGCGAGCCACGCGCGCTTCGGCTTCGACTTCAACGACAATCTCCATGGCTACGCATCGGTCGGTTACTCGCAGTCCACGGGTTTTCTGACCGCCGCCCAGCCTCGCCTCACCTCCACTCAGATCTTCATTCGCGCTGAGAATGCGTTTCTGCCCACCGTGGTCAGCGATGCGATGACCGCACAAGGCGTCGGCGGCTTCCGCATGACGCGCCAGGGCAACGACCTCGGCAACAACGAATATGAGGTCGAGAACAAGTCGCCGCGTTTCTCGGCGGGCCTGGAAGGATCGTTCGGCAGCGGCTGGGACTGGGATGCGCACGTTTCCTACGGGCGCAACGACTATTCCTTCCAGTCCGAGAACAATCCCATCTCCGCCAATCTGGCGTTCGCGCTGGATGCCGTCCGCGACGGCAATGGCAATATCGTCTGCGCCGCCACGATTCCCGGCCACGCACGCTTCAATGCCGCTGCCGCCGGTTGCGTCCCTCTCAATCTGTTCGGCGAAGGCAATGCCTCGGCCGATGCGATCGATTACATCCAGGGCAACCCGTACGCGGACGTGATCTACGAACAGATGACGTTCGGTGCGAATTTGAGCGGCCAGCTGTTCTCCACCTGGGCAGGCCCGATCGTCGTGGCCACTGGCTTCGAATATCGCGATGAGGAGGAAGAAGTCACCGCGGATCCGGTCGCTGCCGCCGGCGGCTTCTTCACGGCCAACAACTCTCCTTACTCGGGCAAGTTCGACGTGGCGGAAGGTTATGTCGAAGCCATCCTGCCGTTGGCGCGCGCAACGAAGTTCGCCGAACTGATCGACTTGAACCTCGCGTACCGCTACGCCGACTACAGCACGGTCGGCGGGATGGAGGCATGGAAGACCGGTCTCGTGTGGGAACCGTTCGATTTCCTGCGCTTCCGCGCGAGCCAGTCTCGTGACATCCGTGCGCCTGCCATCAACGAGTTGTACAGCCCGGGCGCGGCCGTGACGAACAACATCACGATGATCAACATCAACGATCTCGGCTCCGCCAATCCGTCACCACGCAACTACGTGATCCCGCAGCGTACGGCCGGTGGCAACGTCAACGTCGAGGCCGAAGAAGGCGACACCCGCACCATCGGCTTCGTGTTCTCGCCGAACTACGGACCGCTGGTCGGCTTCCACTTCTCGGTCGATTACTACGACATCGAGCTCGACAAGGCCATCACCAACCTCAACGGCGCGAACATCGCGAACCTGTGTATCTCCGGCGTTCGCTCGTTCTGCGATCTATTCACGTTCAACGCGGCGGGCGACCCCACCGCGTTGGATGCCGGCTCGATCAACCTCGGCAGCTTCCAACAGAAGGGCTACGATCTGCAGCTCGACTATTCGCGACCGCTCGGTGGCGGCACCTGGTCGATCGCGTACACCGGCACGTTCGTCACCGACTCGATCGTCGACACCGGCCTGCCGGGCGCCACCCCGGTCGATCGTGCGGGCGAGCACGGCGCAGCCAACTTCGCCGCGGTACCGGACTTCCGCGGCAACCTGACGACGTCGTTCCGGACGCCAACGTGGTCCACCACGCTGCAAGCCGTCCACGTCAGCTCCGGTAAGCTCGACAACCTGTACAACACGCCGGGCAATCCGACGATCAGCAAGAACGATATCCCCTCGTACGTGCTGTTCAATGTGTTCGGCTCGTACAACTTGAGCGAGCGGATCCGCCTGTTCGGCTCCATTCGCAACGCGTTGAACCGCGATCCGGTGATGACGCCGTACACAGTGCTCAACGCGCCGGTGTATGGTGCCTATTACGACAAGGTCGGACGCCAGTACTCCCTTGGCATGGACGTGACCTTCTAGCTCCCAGCTCCCACTGGGAACTACGGATCGTAGTGGTGGCGACGGGCGTTTTTCGGAACGCCCGTCGCCGCATTTTTGCAAGTTCACACAAGCGGAGCATATAAGGTGCCGAAGATCACCACGAACATCACCAGGCGCAGCTTTGTCGGGATGGGCGCCGGTCTGGCATTGATGACGAGCGGGGCCTCGCACGCGCAAGCAACCCCTCCTCCCGAGCCCTTTCCCAAGCCGAGTCGCGCCGCCCGGGCGCTGCTACGAGACGCCATAGACATTCACGTCCACCTCGATCCCGACAGCTTCGGTCCGCACAGCCGTCAAGCCGCCCGCGCGCTCGATGTGGTCGACATGGCTCGCCGCGCACGAGCCGCAGGCATGCGCGGCTTTGTGATCAAACAGCACTACGATCAAACCGCACAGCTGGCATATCTTGCCCGCAAGGCGGTTCCCAACGTCGAAGTCTTCGGCATGCTCTGTTGCAACCGTGCCGTCGGCGGCCTGAACCCCGAAGCAGTTCATCACTTCACCGAAGTGGTCGGCGGATATGCACGAATCGTCAGCATGCCGTCCTGGGACGCCGAGAATTATGTTCGCCAATCCAGGAGCCCGGAGCGCCCTGCCGTGCCCGTTTCGCGAGACGGAAAGCTCCTGCCTGAAACGATTTCACTGATCGAAACCATCGCCCGCGCGCCGATTCGCGACAGCAGCGCCAAGCTCGCACTCGCCACCGGCCACGTTTCGGCCGAAGAAGCGCTGCTCATCATCCGCGAAGCCAGGCGCCAGGGCATCGAGCGGATCGTCGCAACGCACGCGCTCGGTCATCCGGTCGCCATGAGCATCGCCCAGATGAAGGAAGCCGCCGGGCTGGGCGCGTACATCGAATTCGTGGCCAACTTCGTGATCGGCGCGCGCGCCACTTTCACTGTCCAGCAGTACTACGAAGCGATCCGGGAGATCGGACCGGCGCAAGTGATCTTCAGCAGCGACAGCGGCCAGGCCAATCATCCCTTTCCGGACGATCTGCTCGCCCGGGCCGCCCTGCAGTTGCAGGAAGCGGGCCTGAGCCAGGCCGAGATGCGAGCGATCATGGTCGACAACCCAGCGAGCTTGCTGAGTCTTCCGGTCACGACCAGCTGACGCGCATGAAGATTGCGCCGATGCTTGGACTTTGCAAACATTCTGCGCCTAATATAAGACAGGCTGATATCTAGGCCGCACCATTTCTTGAGGAGTGCATCGTATGGCGGGACCGTCCACTTCCGGAATGAAATCGATCGGCCAGGACGGGCCGCTGACGTTCTGGCAGATCGTCGTGGTCGCGCTGTGCGTGCTGGCGAACGTTAGCGACGGGCTCGACACCACGTCGCTCGCCTATGCCGCCCCCGCACTGCTGCGTGAATGGAACATCGCCCCCAGCGCCTTCGGAATCGTGCTGAGCGCGGGCGCGTTCGGCATGCTGGTGGGCGCCATTTTCGTCGCTCCCCAGGCCGACAAGGTCGGCCGCCGCACCGTCATTCTCGCGGCAACGACCGTTTCCGCGCTCGGCATGTTCGGCCTGGCCGCCAGCCAGAACATCGTGCAGCTCATGATCTTCCGCTTCATTGTCGGCTCGTGCGTCGGCGCACTGCTGCCTTCGCTCAGCATCATGGTGGTCGAGTTCTCGAACGAGAAGCGCGGCAATCTGTTCCTGGCGCTGGTGCATATCGGTTTTGCCATCGGCGCGATCCTGGGTGCTGCGATCGGTGCGATGGTGATCGATGACTATGGCTGGCGCGCCATTTTCCTTTCGGCTGCAATCATCGGCAGCATCACTTGCATCGCCTGCTGGGTGGCGCTGCCGGAGTCGGTGAACTTCCTGATCGCGCGCCAGCCTCCGAATGCATTGGAGCGCATCAACAAGCTCCGCGAGCGATTCGGTCAAACGCCGCTAGCCGAACTGCCGCCGAAGCCGCAAGCGAAGGTGCGAACGTTCAGCACCGTCGCAGCCATCCTCTCGCCCCTTCTGATCCGCACGACGTTGTTGTTGTGGGTGGCTTCGTTCATGCGCTTCTTCATCAGCTACTTCCTCACCGGCTGGAAACCCCAGGTGCTGGTCATGGCGGGCTTCGCCGACCGGGCGGCCATCGCCGTCGGCATGGCGACCAGTGCGGCAGCTTCAGTGGGCGTGCTGTGCATGGGCCTTTTCGCTGCGAGAATCGGCGCGGCCCGCGCAACGGGAATCATGCTGGCGAGCTGCGGCGTCGCGCTTCTGTGTTTCGGCTTTACCGAAGCTCCAATCCCGCTCGTCCTGCTCGCAGCCGCGTGCATGTTCACCATCGAGGCGGCGTTCACCGGCATCCTCATCACCAGCACGCGCTTCTATTCGGTCGAGAATCGCAGCACCGGCGTCGGCTTCACGGTCGGCATCGGCCGCATCGGCGCGATCATCGGGCCCTACGTCGGCGGCGCTCTCATCGGCATGGGACTGGACCGCTCGTCGTACTTCCCGGTCTACGCATCCGCTGCAATCATCGGCGCGGTCGCCATCGTTGCGACCATGTACCGTCGGCCTCCCGAGGCTCGCGAAAGTCAGCCGGTGAGCGCACATTGAGATCATGCATCCGATCGCACGAGCATTCGTCGTCGCCGCGGCAGCTCTCAGCACCGGCTGCGCCGTTGCCCCGGCGTCACAAGGACCGCTAGTCATCGCGACTCAAGGAACGATTGCGGTCGGTGGGAAGGTCGTCGGCGATCCCGGCAAAGCATCGCTCCATTGCGATCACGGGGTCGCCGAATATCAGATTCCGCCGCGCGCTCGTTCAGTGAATCTGCTGATGTGGCACAGCGCGAGCGCCGTGGCCTGGCAACAGCGATGGGACGGCGGCGAAGGTTTTCAGAGCATTTTCTTGAGGCGCGGTTACCCCGTCTATCTCTGGGACGGGCCGCGCGTCGGTCGCGGCAACTGGGGCTGCGTCGAAACCACGTACACACCCGCCGCCAGGGCGGATCAGCAGAACTTCGTCGCCTGGCGCTTCGGTCTCACCTATCCGAACTGGTTCGATGATGTGCAATTCCCAAAGAACAATGCCGAAGCCTGGAATCAGGCCATGCGCGCCCGCTACCAGGAATTCGACACGGTCGCGAACGCGCAGCTCGAAAGCGACGCCGCGGCAGTGCTTGCGGACCGCATCGGGCCGACGGTTGCATTGACGAACTCGGCAGGCGGTTTGCGAGCCCTGCTCACAGCGCTCAAGAGCGAGAACGTCAAAGGCATCGTGGCATACGAGAACGTCGGCTGGGTCTATCCGAAAGGTGAAGGTCCGAACGTGCCTGAAGGACGCTTCGGCCCCGTCGAGGTGCCGCTCGAGGAATTCCGCAAGCTCACGCGCCTGCCGATCCAGGCGGTCTGGGGCGACAACATCGAGCCATCCGATGTCTACAAGGCGAGGCTCGAAGAGTCACGCCGCTTCGTCGAAATCGTCAACAAGTACGGCGGCCGCGCGGAAGTGCTGGTGTTGCCGGAAGCCGGGCTCAAGGGAAACACCCATCTGCCCTTCGCCGATCTGAACAACGTGGCCGTCGCCGAGCTGCTCTCGAAATTTCTCGAGGATCATGGGCTCGCCGGGCGTTGACCACCCACACGATCCACTCCGACGGCCTGCCGCCACCGCGGCGTTACTGGGCCATGGCGACCACCATGATGGTGATCGCGATCTGCGTGCTCGACATCACCATGGTCAGCGTGGCGCTGCCATCGATCGCACGGGACTTCAACGAGAGTGCCGCGAGCTCAATCTGGGTCATCAACAGCTACCAGCTCGCGGTGCTCGTCGCACTCATCCCGCTGGCCTCGCTCGCAGAGATCGTCGGCTACCGGCAGGTCTCCCAGGCCGGCCTGGTCGTCTTCACGATCGCGTCGCTGGGCTGCGCCTTTGCGAACTCGCTGCTCGAACTGACGATCGCGCGCTCCATTCAGGGGCTCGGCGCCGCCGGGATCATGAGCGTGAACACCGCGCTGGTTCGATTCACCTACCCTTCGCACATGTTGGGTCGCGCGACCGGCATCAACGCGATGGTCGCAGCTGTGGCTACAGCAGCGGGCCCATCCGCCGGCGCTGCTGTACTGGCAATCTCGGATTGGCGCTGGGTGTTCGCCGTCAATGTTCCGATTGGCATCGTTGCGGCAGTGATCGCGCAGTTTTCGCTGCCTCATACCGAACGCGCGCACCGCTCATTGAATTCCGTCAGCGTGATCCTGCATGTCGCGACGTTTGGATTGCTGATTGCCGGATTGCAATCGCTCGTGCATGAGGAGGCGCGGCTCGGCGCCGCATTTCAGATCGCAGCCGCATGCGCGTTTGGAGCGCTACTCGTACGCCGCGAGATCGGCAGGCAAACGCCGATTCTTCCTTTCGACCTCATGCGCATCCCGGTCTTCTCGCTTTCGCTGGCGATCAGCATGTGCTCGTTCTTCGCGCAGATGGCTGCATTCGTCTCGCTACCCTTCGAGTTGCAGCGCTTGGGCCGCAGTGTCGTGGAAACGGGCTTGCTCATGACGCCGTGGCCAGTCGGCGTCGCGTTCGCCGCGCCTGTCGCCGGACGGCTGGCGGATCGTTATTCGGCGGCAATCCTCTGCGGCTTCGGCCTCATTGCGCTCTGCGCCGGACTCGCTCTTCTGGCTTTGTTCCCCGAGAACGGCACCGCATCGGATCTCATGTGGCGCATGGCCCTTTGCGGACTCGGTTTCGGCTTCTTCCAGGCGCCGAACAATCGAACGATGATCTCATCCGCTCCCCGCCCGCGCAGCGGAGCCGCCGCTGGAATGCTAAGCACCGTGCGCTCACTCGGGCACGCAAGCGGCGCAGCCCTGGTTGCCGTACTCTTCAGCACTCACAGGGATGACGGCGCACAGATCGCACTGCTTGCCGCCGCGACGATGGCTGCAATCGCCGCGTTGCTCAGCTTCTCGAGATTGCGGACCACGCGGACGGACGCCGCATGACATGCAGGCGTGAACTATCGCAAACGCCTCACGTCAGGTACCGCGCGCTGCGATGAATGGTGAGAGCCAACGCTCGTACGGCGCCCACTTGGGCCGATGTCGAATCTGGATCCCGTCGCGGACCTGCACGGCGCTTGCAGTGACGACGCCACGGCGTCGCGAGCGGAGCTCCAACATCGCGGGATCGAAAGACAAGCCGCAGAACTCCGTCACACGCCGCAGTTGTGACTCAGGCTCCGAGAGCAGCTGCGCATACTCGACGTCGAGGATGCGGCCCTCGAAGCGCGTGTGCCAGTGCTTCATCAATTCGGCATAACAGCCGTAGTAATCCGCCAGCTCGCGAACGTCATAGCTGTACGGGTTTGCATCGGAGAACAGCTCCCGCAGATTGGAGAAGCAGGTCTCCATAGGATCGCGGACCATGTGCAGGATCTTGGCCCGCGGCAGAGCGGACGCGATGAAACCGATGTTGAGGAAGTTGGAAGGCAGTTTGTCGGTAAAGTATCGCGAGTTGCCCAGGCGCCATCGAACGCCATCGAGATAGCGTCGACCTGCATCGCCGAGGTCGACGCTGTGCGCCCGCTCGATGAGCGTGGCATCGATCACGCCTTTGCAATGATGATCCGTGGAATAGCGCATCGCGCTGGTGAAGTCATACAGCTCGCCCAGCGCAGCGACCTCCGGATGGCCGGCAAGCATCTGCTCCAGCAATGTCGTGCCCGACCGATGCATGCCGACGATGAAGATGGGCGCGGGCCCGGCATCGACGCCCGCAGCCCTGGAGGGCTCGAATTTCGACAATGAGTCGAACAGCTGCCTGGTCCTTCCGGCGTCATAGTTCAGCCGCGAGCGCTTCGCGCGACAGCCCTGCATCAAAGCACTCCAGGCCTCGTCGTATCGTTGCAAGTCGTCGAGCTCCTTGTGGAGCGCGAACGACAGCAGAGCAATGTCCTCCGTGGACCGACCCGGGCGCGCGAGTTCTCGTCTGATCGCATCAACGTGGTTCCGTTCGGGAGCCTGTCGACGCAGCCCCGCTCTCAGCCAATAGCCCTGCGCAATCTCCGGCGCCCGGCGGATTGCACGCTCTACATCCTGTTCGGCCTCATCGAAGCGACCGAGATAGGTGAGGATCTGGGTGCGCGCGAGCAGCGTCGTCGGATAGTCCGGATCCGCCCGGCGCGCCTCATCGAGATATTCGATCGCACGCTCCGGAAGATTGAGATAACTCAACTGCGCTCCGGCCGCGATCAGCGCAGGGATGGACATTCTGGCGGGCGGCCCTGCCCGTTCGATGCACGCCAACAGCTCCGGCGCCCTGTTGAACGTTCGCAGCCGTGGCAGCAATTCTGCGAGAACCTTCGCATCCGTCGTTTCACTTTTTGCAGCAGCTACTGCGAACTCCTCAGCACGACGATAGCGCCCTCGCAACGAATGCATGTAGGAGAGCTGGACGAGCGTATAAGGCTCGTTCGGCACATAGGTCAGAATCGCTTCGTACGCGGCAATGGCTCCGTCCCAATCGCGGTTGATCGCAAGCGACTCCGCTTTTGCGAGCAGCGGCTGCAACTCGGCGGGCACGCGCGCTGGACTAGCCATTCACAGACCTAGTCGTCGGCGCAGCGGCTGCAGCTGTCGCTCGTAGCGTTTCCAAGCACCGATGCCTCGCTCATGGAGACTCTCGCGCACCTGACTGCTGCTGGCGGTCGAAACCGGCGAACTGTTCCGCGTGATCTCATGCAGACCTGCTTGCCGCTCGAGCCCCAGGAAATCGAGCACTTGCCCGGCGGTTTGTTCCGGTGTGCGCACCAGGTCCTCGTATGAAACGATCCGCACCGAATGGGGTGCGATGGCTTGCCAATGGCGCATCCAGCCTTGCACTCGAAGACAATGATCGGCCAGATCGCTCAGCGCATAACTATAAGGATAGGAGTCCGCCTGGAACAGCTCCTTGAAGTTCGAGAAGCAGGCGTCCATCGGATCGCGCTGTAGACAGAGCACGCGCGCCGCGGGCAGGGCTTGCAATATCAGTGGCAGGTTGAACAGATTCTGCGGATTCTTGTCGATCAGATAGCGGCCGCTCGCGCCCTGTCGACGCAAGCGCTGCTCGTACAGACGCCCCACGCTGGTGAAGTCCAACCCCTGAAGCAACCGCCGGGGTTGGAAGAAGCAGCCCGAAGCTTCGCTCACCGCCGCTGCGAAGTCGTTCCGCTCCCCCAACGACCGCACCGACGAATGATTGCCGAGGATACGATCCAGCACAGTCGTGCCGGTGCGCGGCATGCCAACGATGAAGATCGGGACCACCTCGGAATCCGTGACCTGAGACGGCAGCGTAACGGGCTGTTGCAACAGAGACTCGATCTGCGCAGCTTCGCGCTGCGAATCGAAACCATGCCGGCGATGCATGATCTCGGCGCCGCACGCCAGTGCCGACCAGGCCTCTTCCCGGTGATCGGCGGCATCGTATTCACGAAACAATGCATATAGAAGGTGTGCCTGTTCGATACCGCTGGATTCGACTCGAGCCAGCGCCGCACAGATGCGGTGGACGCGAGCCAATGGCGGCGCCCTGGAATGCGTGGCAATCGCCCAATGCGCATCCGGGAAGTCCGGCGACAGGCCGAGGCACGCCTCATATTCTCTATCGGCCGCCTCCATGTCCCCAAGATACCGAAGCACATTCGCTCGGGTGAAGCTGAGCAAGTGATGTGCCGGCACGTGGTTCGCCATCTCATCGAGGAAATGCAGCGCGCCCCGATAATCGCCGGCCAGCCACAAGTGCTGCGCCAGAACGGCCGACTGGCGGATGACATGCGGATCGGACCGATCGACTGAGTTGATCAACGAGACGACGGCGCTCTCTTCGGCAAACTGCAACAGGCGGCCGGTGACATAGCCGATGTGGCGCGTGCTGGAGTGTTCGCGGACGGCATCCGCCGCCAGCAATACATGGTGTTTCGCTGGAAGGTAGTTGTCTGCGAGCTGCTCGAGGCGCGCCATTCGCAAACGCGCCGGAACGTGACGCGGCTCCCGGGCAAGGATCGCTTCGTATAACGGGCGAGCCTCGCCGGGGAGGCCGCGAGATTCACACAGCTCGGCGCGGGTCCACAGCTCGCGAATGGATACGGCCGCCGGAAGGCGGCCGTAGGAGTCAAAGCCACTCCACTCGCTCAAAAGTTATAAACCAGCGAGAACTGAAACACTCGAGGTTGCTGAAATGCCCGAGGCACCAGGTAGGTGCTGACCGGCGTGCCAGTAGCGCCATCCTCTGCGCGGTCGTCCACGGCAATCGGCTCTTGCGTGTTGAAGACGTTGAAGACGTCCATCTTTGCCGTGAGCCCTTCGGCCCACAACGGTGCGTACGCGAAGCTCAGATCCATCTGATAGGTCCAAGGCAGACGCCCCGCCGTGCCTCTGGGCACCGGCTCGGACGGACCGTCGCGTCCACCCGCCGCGGTCGTTCCACAGCGGAAGAAGGAGGAGCCGTACGGATGGATGCCGCCGTGATACGGAAACAGCACGCCCAGACAGTTCTTCGGCCGACCGGACTGCACCAGCAGATTGGCGCCGACCGAGAACTCATCGGTGAGCGCGTAGCTGCCGAACAGCTTGAACGAGTGACGACGATCGTTCGGCAAGTAGCCGAACGAGTCCACGGCCAGCTCCTTGTAATCGAAGTCCTGGGTGACGTTGGTGTCGTCCTGGCCGATGTCGGATTTGACGCCGCCCTCGGTGTTGCCCTCGCTGTAAGCCAGCGTGTAGCTGGCCTGCATGAACGTGCGATCCCAGTTGCCGTCCCAGAACAGCTCGAGCGCCTTGTAAGTGCGACGCGCCTTCGGCGAGAGCAGATCGCCGGCGATCGTGGTCGAGCTCAGCGTGCCATCGTTGTAGAAGTCGGTCAGGAAGACCGCGTCCTCACCGGGATTGAACATGCGGCAGTAAGGAAAGCCGCCGTTGGGAAGAACGGCTTCGCGACCGTCGCCGTCGATCCAGGCGCCGTCCTCGTCCTGAGTGAACCCTGCAGTCGTCAGGATCGGCGTGTAGTCGCAGTTGTCGTCGATGGCGGCTTTCAGCTCGCGATAGATGGCGCGGGCGCCGATGTTCTGATGATTGGTGATGCGCATCTGCGCACCGAGGATGAACTCATCCTGATACATCGGATCCAGGTTCTTCGAGGCGATGGTGTTCGCGTTCTTCGGCTCGCCGAATTCGCCGTTGACGAAACGGACCGAATTGGTGGGTGTGAGACCCGTCGGCGCTCCAGTGACGGGATCGACTCCGGTGAACCGGAAATCCTGCCGCGTGAACAATGAAGCGCTCGCGCCACGAATCGCGACACTCGCCGTCAGCGGCAATGCATAACGACCGGCGTTGCCGTAGATCTTCATCGACGAATCGCCCTTCACGTCCCAGGAGAAACCCAGCCGCGGGCCGAACTGGTTGTCGATCTCGACATACGTCTGACCCTGGCCGTTCAAGTTCTCGAAGCTGTCCCAACGCAGGCCGGCCGAGAACAGGAACCTCTCGGTGATGTTCCAGTTGTCTTCGATGTAGAAAGCGCGCTGCTTGACCTTCACGGTAGCGCCCTGGTTGACGATCTGCTCACGCACGACATCGACGCCCTGCGCGTTGGTCGAGTATCGCCACTGCCGACCGCCTTCGATCGATTCACCCGCGACGGACTCGAAGTCATCCAGGTCGTAGCCGAAGCGCAGCAGATGCGCACCGAGCTCCCATTCGGCATCGATGCGGAACTGATTGCGCTCATCGCCGGCGTCCTGGCGTTCGATGCTGCCCGAGCTCGGGAAGGTAGCCGTGATGTTGCAGGTACTCGCGTAGGTCCCGGTGGCGTCGCGTCGAGCCGCCGGGCGCGCGTCGACGATCACCGGGCAACCGGTGGCGGGCGTGTTGAGATCGCCGCCGTAAGAAACGCGTCGACCATCCGCCGTCGTCAAGCGCAGGCCGCGCGAGTATTCGCCGTAACCATACAAAGCGGAAACCGTGAAAGAATCGGTGATGTAGCTGGTGTACTTGCCAACCAGATTCGTACCGCCGCTCTCTTCGTATTGCGTTCCGATCAGGCCGAGCCGGTTGGCGGCGCCGAGCGTGTTCAGATACACCTTGCTGGTGGTTTCCTCCTCGTCCGAGAACGCGGTCAGCTCGAACGAGTTGGCGTCGTTGATGTGCCAGTCGAGCTTCACCAGCCAGCTCGGGGTCTCGGTCTTGTCGCTGGTGTTGTTGGCCTGGGTGACATTGCCCCACCGGTCTTCCTCGTGCTCGCTATAGCCGATCAGCGCGAAGGCGAACAGCTTGTCCTTCACGAGCGCGCCGCTCGCCCACACATTGGCGGTCCATTCCCCGGTCTGCTCTTCGGAATTGATCGAGCGCGCCGTACCGAAGCTGCTCGGCTCGAGCGGGTTGGAATAGTTGGCGTTCCTGGTGCTGGCGCGCAGCGAAGCGGGCGTCCAGTAGACGCTGGAACCCGACTTGAATTCGTTGGTGCCGCGCTTGGTCGTCTGACTCACGACGCCGCCGAGCGAACGGCCGAACTCCGCGCCATAGCCGCCCGTCTTCACCTGCTGTTCGGCAATCGCTTCGAATGGAATCTTGGAGAAGTTCAGACCGCGGAACGAGTTCGTCACATTGAAGCCGTTCACGTAGTACTGGTTCTCGGCCACCGAGGAGCCGCCGAACGACGGCAGCTTTCCATCCGCGAACGCGAAGTCGCCGCGCACCGCTCCCGGCGCCAGCAGCGCCGCCGAAGTCAGATCGCGCAACACCGGAATCTTCGACAGTTGATCGGCGGACAGCACGGTCACCGACTCCACCGAAGAAACGTCGATGGGATTGACGCGCACGCCGGTGACGACGATGTTTTCCATCTGCAGCGTGCCGTCGGCCGCCGTGACGAAGATCACTGGTGTGCCCGTGCCGGCGCTGACCAGCACGCCCTCACGAACCGCGGTCGTGCCATCTGCATGCCGCAACGTGATTCGATATCTGCCCGGCGACAATGCGGGCACCCGATACGAGCCATCGGAGCCTACGGAAATTTCTCTGCGAAAGCCCGTCCCCTCACCCTCGACTATGACAGTGTCTCCCGAGGCGGCCTGGCCGAACACGCTGCCGCCCGTACTTTGGGCATAGGCTGCCGGACCGCTCACGATCAGTGCAGTCGCACTGGCCGCGAGCGCATGCCTCACCGCTACCGCGAGTTTGCTTTTCGTCAACATGATCTCCTCCTGAGAGCTGTTGTTTTGAATAGCCGCTCGAAGCCCCACCGCGCGCAGCGATTGGAGTCTTCGTTCGGTTCTTCCCCCTTCGTTATTGGCTCAATCTTTTGGCCGGTGCTCCGTTGCACGGACGCATCACAGCGTGTTTCGAGCATACAACTGCAATTTATGCTTTGACAGCTGAATTGCTCAGACGCTTCGTGTGTATACGAGGTGCGAGAAAGCGGAAGAATTGCGCCTAATAAACTATTTTTTAGAATTGCTCAGGCGACTATTTGTTTGAACGCGACCGGACACGAATGGATTACTGAGACCGGGATGCAACGATCGTTGTGATACTGAGCAAATATATCTCGCAACCTTTGATTCAAATGGCAATGATTGCTGTCGACTATTTTGCCGTTTGTTCCGACTGTACGCTCAGCGTCACCCGGTACTCCTCCGGGGCAATCTCGCGTGTCGAAACGCGTTCGGGCTGGACGCGCACGACAGCCAAACGAAAATCGCCGACGGTTGCATCCTGACCTGCCGTGATTTCGCTTTGAAACGCGTCGGCTGCGCGAATCCGAGTCGACAACAGCACCTTCACTTCGCCGGCCCACACGCAAGTCACATCCGTCGGGCAGCGCGAATCCTCCACCACTTTCACGAACTCGACGGTGAGCCCGTGCGGCTCGAACACCGCCCGCTCGCCCGGCGCCAATTCAACTTCCTCACCCAGGTTCGCCGCGTGAGAAACGGGGGCGCCGCTGGAGCGACAGGCGACGAGCGCTACGCCGAGCAGCAGTGGAATGAAACGACGAAGGTATTTCATGGTGCGAAATAGCAGCGCGGGCCTCGAGGACCCGCGCCTCTCCAGTTAGAAACGATGTTTCATTGCTGCGTGATGCGTACGTCGTCGATGCCTGCTTCAACCAGGCTGGCGCTGCCCGCATCGGCCGCCTCGATCAACAGGCGTACCGTCTGGCCTGCGAAGGCGTTCAGGTTCGCCGTTGCAGTGGACCACGCACCATCGACATCGCTCGCCGATGCGAGACGCTGGAACACCACACTGGTCGTCGATGTGCCCACGACACTCACACGCAGGAAGTCTGCGTTGGTCGCATTGCTGCCATGAGCGAGATACTGGCTGAACGTCAGCGTCAGTGTGCCCGTGGCGGGCAAGGCGATGGCCGGTGAACGGATCGAAGTGACGCCGCCATCGATGTCGTGCTCACCCGCGCTCGAGCCCGCCAGTCGCCCGGTGACCAGGTCGTTGCTGCCGCTGGTGGTCGTGCCGAGTTGTTTGGGTCCATTGGAATCGGTCGCCTGCGGATCGCCACGCTCCCAGGCTCCGGAAACCGCGGTGTCGGTGCCGTTCGGATTCGTCTGCCAACCCAGGTTGGTCTCGAAGTTGTCTTCGAACACGACTGTGCCGCCACCGCCGCCCTGACATGAGGCAGGAACATTGAAGCCGTTCGTCGGCGCCGTGCTGCCAGAGCCGCCGCTCACCGCATTCGTGCCCAGACCGAAGGCGGCGAAGGCCTCCCACATGCGGCAGACGTCTTCGCCACCGTGGTTGTCCATCGCAGCCTGGATGATGCCGTCACGCACCTGGGTGAAGGTTGGATTGCAGGCCGTGTTCTTCAATCCCTCGTTCACGTACAGCATCATGCGTTGATTGCCCGAGCCGCCGGTGGCGTTGTAGAGATTCGAGCTGAAGCCCCAGTGATCGACCAGTTTCCAGTACACCTCCCACGCCGCCTGGGCCCAGACCGAACCGACCCCGTGCGGCACGGCCATGCCGTTGATGCTCGCATACGTCCATGTGTTGACAGCCGGATCGGTGCTGTAGCGCTGAGTTCGGATGCCTGCACCGTTGGTCGCCTGGCCCAACGCGTACGTGCCCATGCCGCGTGGAGTGGCTCCCGTATCGCTGGCTCTTGCGGTGTACGCGAGCGCCCACCAATCCGACAGCCCTTCACCCGGCTGTTGACGATTCGAGAGGCAATTGACGTTCGAGCGTCCGCCGACCAGGCGATTGGAAATGCCGTGGCCATACTCGTGCACCACGATGCCCGCATCCAGGTCGCCGTCGCGATCCGGATTGGGGCTGGTCCAGATATACATCTGCATGCGTGGCCGCGAGCCGTCGGCCGGCGTGGCGAAATTGGCGTTGTTGGTGCCGCCGCCGTCCTGTGCTTCGGCTCTGACAGAGTCGTTCCCCGCGCCGCCGCGGCCATAGTTGTTGACCTGAAAGTTGCCAGCGGCCTCGTCGAAGCCGTACTGGTACTGCACGTCGTGGATGATGTTGTTCCAGTAGAACAAATTGGTCACGGCGCTCGGGCGATAGGTGCTCGGCGCCCCCGAGAGATTGATGGCGAAGTCGAAGTTGAGCGATGCGCCGCCGCTCGGGCTCGAGCCGGCGTCGGGTGAATTGTTGTTGTCCGTATCGGTGTACGCTTCGACGTTGTTGCCGACGGTGGTCGTGAACTCCGCGCCCGCGACTCCATTGGTGTCGTGCCAGCCGAACGGCGATGCCAGGCTGTTCGCAGGATTCACCACCAGTGTGCGCCCGTCGTTGGGCGGCAGCGGGCTGGTGTGATTCGGACTCTCCACCGGCAGCGGATAGACTCGATACTGATCGGCGGCGGTGCCGTCGAAGCGCGTCCACACCTGAGCGGTGTCGGCGTCCACCGTAAAGTCCCAGGTATGCTGCTGATCGAGCGTATCGATCTGGAAGTTCCAGACCAGGCGCGCCTCGCCGCGACGGATCGGCAACAGCATCAGGCGACCTTTGGGCAGCGGCTTCGGCACCTCGATGCCCGAGAACTTCGCCGCCGCATCCACGGCTGCAGCCAATGTCATTCCCGGCCGCAGCGAACGCACCGACTGCGCAAGATCCGGCAGGAATGAATTGTTCACACTCATGATGCGGCCGTCGCGATTCACATTGACCTGCAGCTGGGCGTTGTACACCGGGATTCCGGCATGGCGCTGCTGCAGATAGATGTGCGTCGCCCCGGTCACGCGGGAGTACACGACATCCGACACCGCGTATCCCTGCAGATCGGATGACTCGAGTCCCAGCGCAGCGAAGTTGCTGCGAATGAATGCCATTGCAATGTCCATGGGCTGACCTCGAGCAGCCCCTGTGAGATAGCCGCGCTGGCTGGAGAGCGAGCTCACCGCACCCGTGGCGTCGTTCGACTCGACCGTGAGCTCTTCCACATCGGCCGTCAGTCCCTGAATCGATTCAGGCTGAACGGCGGCGGCGGAACGCGAAGCGCTGAATCCGCGATTCAGATCGCGCCTCGCGTCGAAGTGACGTTCGGCATCCTGCGTTGGAGATATTTCTTGCGCGCTTGCCAACCAAGATAGTGCACAAGCGAAGGTTATGGACGCGACAGCGAATCCTCGGCATCGGTTCATGATGCAACTCCTTCCGTGAGTAAACATTGAGGATGTAGGTCAGGCGCGATTCAGCACGCGCGCCTTGTCGCTGTCAATCGGGCACGATCGATGTTAGATGCAGTTGCGTGACACCTCCGGATGTCACGCGTTTGATTTGTCGACAAGCGTCACCCGCGTGGCAAGCGCCGAGTATCAGGAGGCGTCCTAAGGGAAAGGAGCAGCGGCGATGGTACTAGACCACGCCCTCATCCAGAGCATCGCTCCACTCACAGCGCTGCGCGACACGCCACTGGACCATGGCCCAATTCGCGAGCAGCAGCGCGAACGTTTCAATCGATCATTGCCGACGATGCGCGTGAAGGCGCTGCGCGGAGGCTCCTGAACCCGACCGAACCTCACGCGAGAACACGCACATCACTGCGGCTCGTGATCGCGGCAATTCAAGAGGAGCAGCTCATGTACAACTCCCTGTCGAACCGAGTGAGTCTCTGCATCGTTGCCGGCGCGCTGGTATCGATCGCAGGATGCGAAGTTACATCGCACCGGGTCGGGCAAAGCGCCAGCGTGCAATTCGGTGTCGTGCAGAGCGCCGAAGAAGTGACACTGAATTCGAATGCTGCGCAGGGGGCGCTGCTCGGCGGCACGATCGGCCTGATGGCGAGTGGGCGAGGTTCCTCCATGCGGGGCGCTGCCACCGGAGCCATGGTCGGCGCCGCCGGCGCAGCTGCCGCCGAAGGCAATCGCACCGGCACTCAATACACGGTGCGAATGGCCGACGGCAGCTCCATCCGTATCGTCAGCGATCAGCGCGAGATCAAGGTCAACGATTGTGTCGCGATCGAGCGCGTCGGCAACAGTGCGAACATTCGTCGAGCCTCCTCCGACTATTGCGATCCCGCCAATGCAGCGGCCATCAGCGCGGTAAGCGAAGCCAACCAATCCGAAGCCATCCATTGCCAGGCCGCCAAGGATGAGCTCGCGGCCGCGCAGGACGAGAAGGCCATCGACCTGGCCGTCCGTAAAGTCGAACTGCTCTGCGACGATTGACGATCCGGGCCGGCACGCCGGCCAGGAAGGAATCCAATTCGCGCCGGCATCGAATACCACTTCGATGAGCGCGGAACCCAGACAGCCGACCCTCGCGGACGCCTTCGCGACCTGGCAGAACCAGGTCGTCCAGGAGCGTTTCGTCTTGCGTCGTTGCCTGGGCTGGTCGGACCAGGGGGCGGTGTTCCTGACCGAACACAAGGCCAAGAACCTGGCCGAGGCCGCCATCAAGTTCGTTCGCGCGGACGCGCCTCAAGCCCAGCCCCTGCTGGTGCGGTGGCAGGCGGCCGTCAACCTGTCCCACCCCAACCTCGTTCAGCTGTTCGAGGTCGGCCGATGGCATTGCGAGGGGCAGGATTATCTTTTCGTGGTGATGGAGTATGCCGACCAGACACTCGCCGAGATTCTGCGTCACCGCCCGTTGAGCGGCGAGGAAGTCCAGGAATTGCTGCCGCCCGTCCTGGAGGCCCTGACTTTTCTGCACCGGCGGCAGCTGGTCCATAGCCAGATCAAGCCTGCGAATTTCATGGCCGTCGGCGATCAGCTGAAACTGGCCAGCGATACGATTCGGCCCGCCGGCCAGGATCCTGCAACGTCCACTGCCGGCGATGTTTGGAGTTTCGGCGCGACGCTGGTCGAGGCCCTCACGGCGCGTGCCCGGATTCCGAGCGACCAGTTATTCGATGTGACTTCGCTGCCTGCGGGTTTGCCGGCGACGTTGATCGATACTGTGCAACGCTGCTTGAGCCCGAATCCGTCCGATCGTCCCACGATCATTGAACTGCGGGCGGAGAACAAGATTGCGCTGGCTGCAGCTACCGTTGCGAAACCCGAGCCGCCGGTGTCTGCTCAGAGTGAGTCGCGAGAGGTTGCTTCCGATCCGGCGGCAGGTAGCTCTCGAGTAGCTGTTTCGGCACCACCTAGTTCGCGAGTGGCTGTTTCGGCACCGCCCGCTTCGCGCGTGGCCGTCTCGGCGCCCTCTCCTTCGAGAGTGGCTGTCTCGGCGCCATCCTCGTCGCGAGTGGCAGTGTCGGCACCCGGCATCACGCGAGAAGCGTCTCCGCTTCAACCGGCGCAGAATTCTTCGCAGGGAGCTGACTCAACTCAGCCAGCACCAGGTCCTTCGAGAGGAGCTGCGTCAACTCAGCCTGCATCGAGTACTCCGCGCGAGGTCGCTCCCATTCAGGTCGTGCAGACGGCTTCACGAATGTCCGTCTCGTTTCACGCTGTAGCTACCCCTCCAGATACGCCTCCGCCTCAGACTGTAAACATCGCTTCGCGCGCCGCTGCTTCAGCCCAGCCTGCACCACGTACGCCGCGAGAGTCCGCTTCACCTCAGATTGCAACCATCTCTCTGCAAGTGAGTGCACCGGCTCGGTCTGTATCCAGCCTTTCGCGAGATGCAGCTGCGCATCAGCCTACAATCATCGCTCCGCCAGCGGGCGCGCCGGCACAGCACGCGCCGGGTGCGTCACCAGGAGCCGCATCGCATCAGGTTGCAAACATCTCCTCGAGAGCGACCGCACCCGCTCAGCCTGCACCGAGTGCATCTGGAAAAGTCGACTCAACTCAGGCGGCAAGCAGCGCTCCGCGTGTGGCTGCCCCAGCTCAGTCGCCGCCGACTCACTCGCGGGAAGACGCCACCGCGAATCCCGCTGCAAACATCGCCCCGCAATCGTCTTCAGCAGCCCCGGCTGCGCCAAAGTCTGCTGCGAACATCGCCGCGCCATCGGCTGCCAGCACTCTCGCGCGACCTGCTGCCCCGGCCCCAAGTGAGCCGAATCCGTCGCGCGATGTAGCCGCGTCTCAGGCTGCAAACATTGCCGCACGATCGACTGCTCCGGCCCCGGCTGAACCGCGCCCGTCGCACGGTGCAGCCGCGCCTCAAGTTTCAAACATAGCCGCACGATCGACTGCTCCGGCTCCGGCTCCGGCTGCACCGCGCCCATCGCACAATTCAGCTGTGCATGAGGCTGGAAACATTCCTGGGCGTGAGCCTGCCCCAGCCTACCCATCGCCGACTCATTCGTGGGAAGCCGCCTCGCGTTCCGCTGCAAACATCGCCGCGCAATCATCGTCAGCCACCGCTGCGCCGAAGGATGCAGCTGGGCAGCAAGCTGCAGGCATTGCTCCGCGTGTTCCTGATCCAACTCAGCCAGCATCGGGTCACTCGCGAGGCGCTATTCCTGCGGCTGACAGTATCGCCGCGCGAGCGGCTGAGCTGGCCCGGACTGCGTCTGCTTCGCGGGATGCAGCCGCGCCGCAGGTTGCAAGCCTCGCCCCACGAGTAGCTCCCCCGGCACAGCCTATGCCGAGTGGTTCGCGAGACGCCGCTTCTAGCCAGGCCGCAAACATCGCTGCCACGCCGCCGACAAACATCTCTCCGCGCGTAGTGGCTCCGGCTCAGCCAGCGTCGGGTCAATCGCGAGACGCCGGCGTGCCGCCAGGGTCCAGTATCGCCGCGCGAGCGGCTGCGTTAGCTCAGGCTACGCCAGGCACTTCGCGGGATGCACCTGTGCCGCAGGTTGCAAACTTCGCCTCACGAGTAAATGCCCCGACACAGCCAGCTCCGAGCAGTTCGCGAGATGCCGCTGCGGATCGGGCTACCACGATTGCCGAGCGTGCGGCTGCGCTGGCGCAGTCTGTGTCGAACGTATTCCGAGAAACTGCGCAGGTGCAGGCTGCACCGAGCCACGCGCGAGCGGTTGCTCAGTCTGCTGCAACAATCACAGCGCCAGGCGTCGCTCAGTCCTTCACACCAACTACCGAGCGAGTAATCGCGCACCCCGCTGCACCAACCTCATCGCGAATGGTTGCTCAACCAGCTGCACCGATCACCGCGCGAGATCTCACTCCACCTCAGCGAGCAGGCAAAACAGCGGCACCGGCCGAGGGCGGGCCGAAGCGGCATTATCTGGGTATCGCTGCCGGGGCTCTCTTATTGGTGGTCGCCGTGTGGATCGGCCTTCGATCCAACGATGATCAGCCTGCTCCGCCGCCACAGGCCGCCATTCCGGCGCCCGCGCCGATGGCGTCGCCAGAACCTGCAAACATCGCGGAGCCGGTATCGACGCTGGAATCCGAGCCGCCGGAGCAACCTGCGCCGCCGCTGACAAGCGACCCGTCCGTGTTGAATGAAGTGATGCCCACCGTTCCGGAAAAGATCCAGAGCAAGATCCAGGGCCGCGTCTACGTCACAGTCCGCGTGCTCGTCGATCCAAACGGCAGTGTCATCGGTGTACTGATGGAAAACGCCGGGCCGAGCAAATATTTCGCTCGCATCTCGGAGGAAGCCGCCCGGGAGTGGGAGTTCGTTCCCGCTGACACCGAGGAAGCCCGAGTGTGGCTAGTGCGCTTCGAATACACCCAAGACGGGGTCTCGGTACGCACGTTCGAACAGTAGCGGGATCGACGGCGGACGTCAGCGGCTCCTCGCAAACCACCAGACGACGCTGAAAACAAACTCCCCTGTTCGTTACAGGACTCACCCGGCTACGCCGGCGGCGTTTCACTCGACCGCAGGCGATAACCCAGGCCGGTTTCGGTGATGATGAATTGCGGCCGCGCCGGATTGGGCTCGATCTTCTGGCGCAGATGTTTCAGGCAGGCACGCAGGCTCTGAGTGTCGTGCGAACGATCCGGCCCCCACACTTCGCGAATGAGCTGGGTGGAAGTCACGATCATTCCTGCCTGACGCGCCAGACATTCCAGCACCCGATATTCCAGCGGCGTGAATCGAATTTCTTTGTTGGGGGCGCGCGCCTCTCGACGCGTCAGATCGATGGTGACATTGCCGAGTTGCACGACCGAAGCGCGCTCACTGCCACGCATGCTTCGACGCAAAGCCGCCCGCACTCGGGCGATCAGCTCCGGAGCGCTGAACGGTTTGGTGACATAGTCGTCGGCGCCGGCTTCCAAAGCGGCGACCTTCTGCGCTTCCATCGTACGCGCCGACAGCACGATGATCGGCACGGCAGACCACTCCCGAACACTGCGTATCACGATCATGCCGTCGGCATCCGGCAGACCCAGGTCGACGAGCAGCAGGTCCGGTTGATGCGTGCGAGCTTCGATGATCGCCCGCTCCGCCGTCTCCGCCTCCACCAGTCGATAGCGTTCGGACTGCAACAGCGCGCGTAGCACGGAGCGAATCGTCTCGTCGTCCTCGACGACCAGGATGCGATGCATGGCCTGAGTCATTGCGGACTCGCCACGTTGGGCAGGAAGAACTCGACGCGGGCGCCGCCCCCGGGCCGATCCGTCGCATGGATCTGCCCACCATGTGCCCGGACGATTGCGCGGCAGATCGCAAGCCCGAGCCCTGCGCCAGCCACCGATCCTTCATCGTGGCCGCGCTGGAATTTCTCGAACAGCCGTTCCGGATTGCTGGCGGGAAAGCCAGGACCCTCGTCTTCGATCTCGACCTGCAGCCGCTCCGCCTCGAGCCGGGCTTTGATCAGCACCCCCGCGCCGGGAGGCGTGTACTTGGCGGCGTTGTCGAAGATGTTCGCGAGCAATTGCACGATCAGCGTTCCGTCCACATACAACACAGGCACTTCATTCGGTACGTCGATGCGGACCGGATGGTCGCGCAGACGCTCCTCCATCCGCATCAACGCAGCGCCGATCAGGTCTTCGAGCGCGTGGCCGTCGCGCCGGAGCGCGATCTGTCCGGACTCGAACCGCATGAGATCGAGCACATTGGAAACGATCTCCGACATCTGCACGGCCTTGGCTTCGATCGAGCGGGCCAGCGACGCTCGCATCTCATCGTCCAGATCGCGCCCCCGCTCGGCCAGCGTGCTGCCGGCGCCGGCAATCGCCGCGAGCGGTGTGCGAAGATCATGGGATATGGAGGCCAGCAGCGTGTTGCGCAAGCTTTCGGTCTCGGCCGCGACGCGCCCGGCTTCGGCCGCGACCGCAAGCCAGGCCCGCTCCAGCGCCAACGCCAACTGTTCGCCGAACGCGTCCAGGAGCCGGTACTGCTCCGGCTGCAACAGGCGTCGGCGATTCTGGGGCAGCACCACCAGGACGCCCAGCCGCTGCCGTTCGTGGACCAGGGGAACATACATCGCCGGCGCCGACGGATTGTTTTCGGAACCCAGACCGCCGCGCTCGCCCCTCTCGAACACCGACTGCGCGAGGGCGAGGTCTGCCTCCCGAAACGAGCCTTCCATCGGCGCGTCGCTGGGGCGACGCAGCCTGCCCGCCTCGTCCGGCAGCAGCACGACGGCCTGGCAGTCGAAAACCTCCACGATGTGCTTGATCGCGACACGCGCCATCTTCTCGACGCCGCGGGTCGCCGACAGGTCCCGGCTCATCGCGTACAACAGCGCCGTGCGCCGCTCTCGATCGCCCGTGGCTCTGATCTGCCGGCGGACGCTGGTCATCAGGTTCGCCATGGTGACGGCCACGATCAGCATCACGATGAATGTGACCAGGTATTGCGCGTCCGCCATGGAGATCGTGAAGCGAGGCGGCACGGAAATGAACGCGAACGCGATCACGTTGGCGATCGTGGCGAGCACCGCCGGTCCCCGGCCGAACTTGATGCCCACGAGCGTCGAGCTCAGCAGGTAGGCCATGACGATATTGGCCAGCGCAAAGTAGGGATCCATCGCATACGCGATGACGGTCGTCAGGATGCTGGCCCCCAATGCCCAGCCATAACGCGCCCAGTGGGCGCGCTCGAACCGCGACGTTAGAGAAGAAAGCGGAACGGATTCATCGTCGGAGCGCCGGTCGCGGCCCGAACCGACCGTGATGAGATCGAAGTCGTGCGCGTTACGCGCCAGCCGCAGCGCTGTCGAGGATCGAAACCGAAGCCAGGCGAGCGCGCCTCGCCGATTCGGCGAGCCAATCACTATGTGGGTGACTTCCAGGGTACGTGCGTACTCCAGCAGCGCGTCCGCAGCAGAGGGGCCGTCGAGCGTGACCGTCTGTGCTCCAAGCGAGCTCGCCAGGCTCTGCAAGCCCAGCCATTCATCGCGCTCGGCCGCGGGGCGCCGGAGCAGATCGGGCGTTTCGACGAAGACGAGCGTCCACGGGGCCGTCAGCAGATCGGCAATGCGCTTGCCCGCGCGCATCACCTGCTCCGCTTGCGAATCTGCGCCTACCGCGACGAGCACTCTTTGCTTTGACACCGTCGGATCAAGTTACGAACACCCGACGAGCATAGCAAAATGCGATGGCAGATTATTCGGGCAGGTAGGAAGGATGCGGCGGATCGTGGCTGGGCGGCTTGATCACGAGCCAGGTCTCGATGAGCATGCCCAGCAGCAGTACGGTGATCAGCGCGATGATTATTTTCAGCGTCCACCGGTCGCTTCCGCTCACCTGAATCAACTCCGCTGGGAACTATCCGTGCGGGACGATAGTAGGGCGTGGTGTGATCGCGCCGTGATTTTTTGAGCTGCGCCGCCCCGGAGCTACGTCACACTCGCGATGTGAGATGCGGTGTTTCTACCCGTTGCTCACGAGCTCGTTCCCAAAGGACCAGCACCGCGCCCAGGGCTAGAAACACGGCGATGAACAGCAGGCTCGCGGCGTAGCTGTTCGTATAGGTCTTGGCGAAGCCGATGGCGGCCGGCCCGAGGAATCCGCCAAAGTTTCCAAGCGAATTGATCAGGGCGATGGCGCCTGCGGCCGCAGCGCCCTGCAAGCCACGGCTCGCCAGCGCCCAGAACGAGGGCAGCCCGGAATAGATCCCCACCGCCGCCAGGCATAGCGCCGCGAATGCAATGACGGGCGCACTGGTCCAGCCGCTGAGCGTCAGCGCCGCCGCCCCCATCAGCATTGGCAAAGCAACGTGCAGCGAACGCTCCTCAGTCGCATCCGAATGCCGGCCCCACAACACCAGCGCGATGCACGCCAGCGAGTACGGAATCATCGTGACCAGACCGACCTGCAGGTGGGTCAGGCCACCGAGCGACGCAATGATCTGCGGCAACCAGAAACCGAAACCGTACAAGCCGACGAGAATGCAGAAGTACACCAGCCCATTGCGCCACACCCGTGGCAACGTCAACGCTTCGCGCAAACTGCTCGCGTGATCATGAGCGGCGCTTGAGTGCTCACGCGCCAATTCACCCTGGAGCCAGCGCTTCTCGTCCTCGCTCAGCCACTTTGCATCCGCCGGCCGATCCGGCAGGAGCGCGAGTACGGCGATACCGAGGACGATCGTCGGGATCGCCTCCAACAGAAACATCCATTGCCAGCCCCGCAATCCCGCAGCTTCGATACCGAGCAGCGAGGTCGAGATCGGCGCGCCGATGACGCTCGACAGCGGCAGCGCAATCATGAACAACGCAATGATGCGAGCCCGATGCTGCGCGGGGAACCAACAGGTCAGATAGAAAATGATGCCTGGAAAGAAGCCGGCTTCCGCAATGCCAAGCAGGAAACGCACCGCATAGAAACTCCGCGGCCCCTGGACGAAAGCCATCGCCGCCGACAGCACGCCCCAGCTGATCATGATGCGAGCAATCCAGATGCGCGCCCCCAGACGCTCGAGCATCACGTTGCTCGGCACTTCGCACAGGATATAACCGAGAAAGAAGATGCCCGAACCGATGCCGAAGGCCGCCGCCGAGATGCCCAGATCCGCGTTCATGGTCAGCGCCGCAAAGCCGACATTCACCCGATCCAGGAACGCAAAGAAATACAGCAGACCCAGAAACGGAATCAGCCGCCACACAACCTTGCGCAGCGTCGCGCCGCCGATGCTGTCGTCAGCCAGTTGAGTCATCTTTGTTTCCAGGCGGTCCCCTCCGCCCATGATCCCGTTCGCAAGTTCAGAGTCGGCGGTGATGCGACTGCCGGTCATCGCTTTGCGCGGGAGACCTTCGGTGGCGGGCTGGTGAGGTAGGAATTCGACCTGTTCCCTGGCCACTTCCAGAGTATACGGCAGCGGGGGGCTTGCCGTAAGGCCCCGGGGTTGTCTCAGCATCGCCCGCCTGACAGAGCAGGCAATCCTCGAGGTGGCGATGAGCAAGCATGCAGTGGTGATCGTTGGAGCAGGTCCGACGGGCATGATGCTGGCGGGCGAACTGACGCTCGCGGGTATCGACGTGGCGATTCTGGAGCGGCGACACAGCCCGGAGATCGTCGGTTCGCGAGCCGGCGGCCTGCACGCGCGATCCCTGGAGGTTCTCGATCAGCGTGGCATCGCCGACCGATTTGTTTCTCAGGGACAGAAACACCACGCGGTGCACTTTCATGTTCCATTGGAGATCGGCGACGTTCCCAGTCGTCACAACTATGTGCTCGGCCTGTGGCAGAAACATATCGAACGCATCATGGCCGAGTGGATCGACGAACTGAAAGTACCGGTTTATCGCGGCTGCGAAGTCGTGGGTCTCGCACAGGACGACAGCGGAGTCGATGCTCGACTCTGCGATGGACAATGCGTGCGCGGACAATATCTGGTCGGCTGCGATGGCGGACGCAGTGTGATTCGCAAAGCCGCCGGCATCGACTTCCCCGGCTGGGACCCGACGCTGAGCTGGTTGATTGCCGAGACCGACTTTGCCGAGGAGCCGGAGTGGGGATTTCGTCAGAACGCCGCGGGGCTGCACGGGATCGGCAAGATGGAGGACGGGCGGGCTCGCATCGTGCTCACCGAGTCGCAGCTCGGTCCGGCCGCCGAGCCGACACTGAGCGATCTGCGCGAAGCGCTCACCGCCGTGTACGGGACCGATTACGGTGTGCACAGTCCGACCTGGCTGTCGAGATTCAGCGATATGACTCGCCAGGCCGCGGCGTATCGTGAGAGGCGGGTTCTACTCGCCGGCGACGCGGCGCATGTGCATCCGCCGGTCGGCGGGCAAGGATTGAACATCGGCGTGCAGGACGCCGTGAACCTGGGATGGAAACTGGCCCAGGTGATCAAACAGATCTCACCGGCCACACTTCTCGACACCTATCACGCCGAGCGTCACCCGGTCGCGGCTCGCGCGCTCCGTTGCACGATGGCGCAGGTCGCGCTTCGCCGTACCGACGATCGCACCAAGGCGCTGGTCGACTATGTCGCTGAGTTGCTGCGCATGGACGAGCCTCGCAAACGATTGGCCGCGGAGATGGCGGGCTTGGACATTCGTTACGACTTCGGCCTCGAGAACAAAGATAACGAACATCCTCTGCTCGGCCATCGCATGCCCGACCTCGATCTGGCCACCGCCAACGGATCGTTACGACTCTTCACTCTGCTGCACGAGGCACGAGCGGTGCTGCTCAACCTCGGAGAGCCTGGAGGGTTCGACCTCGCCCCGTGGGCCGATCGAGTCCGGATGATCGACGCCCGATATGAAGGCGCTCTGGAGTTGCCGGTGCTCGGCGCCGTTCCCGCGCCTGGCGCAGTGCTGATTCGGCCAGACGGCCATGTGGCCTGGGTGGGTCGGCTGAATCAACCAGGACTCATCGAAGCACTCACGTATTGGTGCGGAGCGCCCCGGCGCGTGGATTGAATATGACGACGCGCTTCAGGCATCCAGCAATTGGCGCACGCGCTCCGCCAGCTGCGTGCGATTGAAAGGTTTGGTCAGCAGCTCGGCGTTGGATTCCAGCTTGCCCTGCTGAAACATTGCGTCCTGCGCATAGCCGGTCGTGAACAGGATCGGCAGCTCGGGGCGCATCCGGCGTGCTTCCTGGGCAAGCTCGCGGCCATTCATATGTGGCAGCCCCACATCGGTGAACAGCAGACGAATCTCCGGATGATCGGCGATCACCCGCAACGCCGACGGACCATCGGCGGAGCACAGCACGGAGAAGCCCAGCTCTTGCAGACATTCGATGCTGTAAGCCCGCACATCGTCCTCATCTTCGACGACCAGAACGGTTTCGCTGGCATGCCCTCGCGGCACGTTGTCTCTACCTCCATCCGGCCGCGACAATGTCGAGATATCGATGCGAGGCAGAAAGACCTTCACCGTCGTGCCCTGACCTGGCTCGCTCTGCAGCTTCACCGTGCCGCCCGATTGCTTCACGAAGCCGAACACCTGGCTCAGGCCCAAGCCGGTGCCCTGCCCCACCGGCTTGGTGGTGAAGAACGGATCGAACGCGCGCTCGATCACTTCCGTGGACATGCCGACACCCGTATCGGCAACGCTGATCACCGCATGCGGACCGGGCAGCAAATCCCCCAAACGTCGCGCTTCGTCTGCGTCGAGGCTCACAAGATCGGTCGAGATGGTCAATGTCCCCTTGCCGGCCATGGCGTCGCGAGCATTCACCGTCAGATTCAACAGCGCGCTTTCCATTTGATTCGGATCCACGCTGACCTGTCCGACGCCGGCGGCGAGCCGCGATTGCACGGTGATGTCTTCAGGCAACGTGCGACGGATCAGTTCGAGCAGCGTCGTCACGATCTGATTGACGCTGGTCGGTTTCGGACTGAGCGGCTGGCGACGTGCGAACGCGAGCAGCTGGTGTGTCAACGCAGCGGCACGTTCCGCCCCGCGAGTCGCATGTTCCGTCGCACGCAGCAGCTTTTCGTCGCTCGCCGGCGAGCGACGCTGCACTACGTCCAGATTTCCCAGGATGACCGTGAGCAGATTGTTGAAGTCGTGCGCGACGCCGCCGGTGAGCTGGCCGATCGCTTCCATCTTCTGCGCTTGATTGAGTTGCTCCTGAATCAGGCGCCGCTCAGTCATGTCGCGCGTGATCTTCGCGTATCCGACGATCTGCTGATCGGGCCCGCGGATCGGATCGATCAACACGCTCGCCCAGAATCGCGAGCCGTCCTTGCGCATGCGCCAGCCTTCGCCTTCGAACTTGCCCTGGGTCGCGACCAGGCTCAACGAGCGCGCCGGCAATCCGATCGCACGATCCTCGGGCGTATAGAACTCGGAAAAATGCCGGCCGATGATTTCCTCAGCGGTGTAGCCCTTGATGCGTTCGGCGCCGGGATTCCACGAGGACACATAGCCCTCGATGTCGATCATATAGATCGCGCAGTCCGCCACCCCGGCGACCAGCTGGGCGAACTGGCGCTCGGTCCGCGTCAGTGCTTCCGTCTGAGTGCGAACTTCACGTTTCAGCCGGTCGTTCAGCTCATGCAACTCGCGGCTCGCGCGAGCTCGTTCGATTGCGTCCCAGCAGCGGGCCGCCACCAATTGCAGCTGGTCGATTTCTTCCTGTTGCCAGCGCCGTGGTTCACAGTGGTGAACACCCATAACCGCACAGAGTCGTCCCGCCCTGAGCAGCGGAATACAAACGCCTGCGCGAATCTGTGCCTGGCGATGGCGATCCAGCTCGCCCCGGATGCGTGGGTCGGTGTCGACGTCTTCGACGATGAATGGCAGGCCAGCCCGCGCCAGACGCAATAACTCTGCGCCGAAATCACTGAGGCGATGGGTGCCGACCAGCGAGGGCACGCCGTCGCTGTAGTCGCAGGTCACCGTGAACAGGTCCTGATCGTCCGCAACGTCGGCGTAAGCACACCGACTCACGTTCAGCGACTGCCCGACCAGGCGAGCGGCAACCGAGCTGATCTCGGCTGCATCCACTAGCGGGCGAATGGCTTCATCGAGCGCAAGCAGGAACGCGTACGGTGCTGTTCTGGGGGGCACTTCTGTCATTGCCGCCCATATGCCATCTACGTGCCGGTCATGCAAGTACACATGACACAACGTAGGCAGTTCGAGCAAGTTCCCCGCCTTTCGCTTTTTCCTCGCAGCGGGCCGGAAAAATATGCCGGCCATCGCCAGATACCGATCAGGGGGCAGGCTTCACGTCATAGACGACGACTCGCTCGAATAGGTGCTCGCAGTCGGCGACGAATTTCTTATGGATGGGATGGACCTGGTAGGCGTTCTGCCCGGCCACGTCGTCGAAAAACAAAATCTCCGAAGCGTCATAGCTCGCATCGACCACGCCGCGCTTTTCGGTCTCGGCGGGCACGCCGATGTGAATCGCTTTGACGGTCTCGATCGCCGCGAGCGTCCGCAGCCCCGTCAACAGCCGGGCCAGATCTTCCTTCGAGCCGGGATTCTTCAGCCAGAAGAACACGTGATGCACGACCGGCGGAATCGCGGATTTGACCGCGGCCCCGGCGCCGCCTGGCGCTGCGGCTGCCGCTGTTTGAGCCGCTATGCCAGCTCCCGCCAATGCGGCTGCGGCGGCAGTGATGACTTCTCGTCGGCTGTGCGTCGTCATGCTCAACTTCCTTTTGCCTGAGTTAATCCGTCGACGAGTATAAGCCCGCGCGGGCAGCGTGCACGCCAGTCATTTATCATTGAGGCATGGACAGCACCACGCATTCCCCTTTGCCGCCGACCGAGCGCTCGCTGCCCGTGGATGCCGTCAAACAACGCAGTCTGGTCGCGGCATTGCGCACCTTCCTGCCGGAAGACGCCGTGCTGTTTCGGGAGGAGGACACCCGGCCTTACGAGTGCGACGGGCTGACGCTGTATCGCCAGCTGCCCATGGTCGTGGCGCTGCCGGAAAACGAAGATCAGATCCGCCGCATTCTGCAGCTGTGTCACGAACACAAGGTGCCCGTCATTCCGCGTGGCGCCGGCACCGGGCTCTCCGGCAGCGCTCTGCCCCACCCAGGAGGCTTGTTGCTGTCGCTCGCCAAACTGAATCGGATCGTGTCGATCGATGCTCGTGCGCGAACAGCCACCGTGCAGCCGGGGGTGCGAAATCTTGCGATCAGCGAAGCAGCGGCGCCTCATCGTCTTTATTACGCGCCCGATCCATCCAGTCAGATCGCCTGCACGATCGGCGGCAACGTCGCGGAAAACTCCGGTGGCGTGCATTGTTTGAAGTATGGGCTCACGGTTCACAACATCCTGCGCGTGCGCGGTCTCACCATCGAAGGTGAAGTGGTGGAGTTTGGGGGCCTCGCACCCGATGCACCCGGTCTCGATCTGTTGGCGCTGGTCATCGGTTCCGAAGGCATGCTGGCGGTGGTCACCGAAGTCACGGTGCGACTCGTACCCGTCGCTCAGACGGCACGTTGCATCATGGCCAGCTTCGCGGATATCGGCGAGGCCGGCGATGCCGTCGCCGCACTGATCGCCGATGGCATCATTCCCGCGGGCCTGGAAATGCTGGATCAAGCGGCGAGTCGACTGGTCGAGCCGTTCGCCAACGCAGGCTACGACCTGGATGCCGCCGCCGTGTTGTTATGCGAATCCGATGGCACGCCCGAAGAAGTCGCCGAAGAAATCGAGCGGATGTCGGCGGTGCTGCTGGCCGCGCGGGCCACTCGAATTCAAGTCTCGAACAGCGAAGCCGAACGGCTGCGCTTCTGGGCGGGTCGCAAGAATGCGTTTCCCGCGGCTGGACGGGCCTCGCCTGCTTACTACTGCATGGATGGCACCATCCCGCGGCGCCGCCTCGGCGAAGTCTTGAAAGCGATTCAAGCGCTGGAGCCAAAGTACGGCCTGCGCTGCCCGAATGTGTTTCATGCCGGCGATGGCAATTTGCACCCGCTGATTCTGTTCGACGACGCGGATCCGGATTCGGTGGCGCGTGCCGAAGCTTTCGGCGCCGAGATCCTGGAGCTGTGCGTGCAGATGGGCGGCACGGTGACCGGCGAGCATGGCGTCGGCGTCGAGAAGCTGGATCAGATGTGTTCGCAGTTCGATCGATCGACGCTCGATGCGTTCCTCGGCGTGAAGCGTGCGTTCGATCCCGCCGGCCTGCTGAATCCCGGCAAAGTGGTGCCCACGTTGCATCGATGTGCCGAATACGGCCGGATGCGAGTGCACGCGGGCAATGTTCGATTTCCAGAATTGCCGCGCTTCTAATGGATCAAGCCCTGAGTCAGTTGTGCGAGACCGTGCGCGCCGCTTCGGAGGCGCGCTCGCCGCTGCTCATTCGAGCCGGCGGCACCAAAGATTTTTATGGCAACGAATCTTCCGGAACCGTGCTCGATCCACGCACTCTGGCGGGCATCGTCGATTACGAGCCCACGGAGCTGGTCATTACAGCCCGGGCCGGCACCTCGCTCACCGAGGTGGAGCAGTTGGTGACGGAGAACGGCCAGATGCTCGCTTTCGAACCGCCGCACTTCGGCGCCCATGCAACTGTCGGTGGCTGCATTGCTGCGGGCCTGGCCGGGCCGCGCCGCGTTTCCTTTGGGCCAACCCACGGCGGCGTTCGTGATTTCGTACTGGGAGCGAAACTGATCGATGGTCGTGGCGAGTTGCTGAGCTTCGGCGGCACGGTGATGAAGAACGTCGCGGGCTACGATGTGTCCCGGCTCCTGGCCGGCTCGATGGGCATTCTCGGCGTGATTGCAGAGGTCTCGATCAAAGTGCTGCCGCGAGCGATGTCACATCACACGCTGTGTTTCGAGATGACCGAAACCGCCGCCGTGTACAAACTCAACGAGTGGGCGGGCCGGCCGCTGCCGCTGTCGGCGTCGGTGTGGCATGACGGCGCGCTCTTTCTCAGATTGGCCGGCGCATCGGCGGCGGTGCGCGCGGCACGTCATCAGCTGGGCGGCGAAGGGATCGACAACGATCGAGCCGACGCCTTCTGGGCCAGCATCCGCGAGCAAACGCATCCGTTCTTCGAGGGCGAAGCGCCGCTTTGGCGTGTGTCGGTGCCCTCGACGGCGCCGGCGCTGTCCATCAACGAGCCGCAGATGATCGAATGGAACGGCGCGCTTCGCTGGATGCGCAGTGCTCAACCCGCCGAACGAGTGCGCGAATGCGCCAGGCAAGCCGGCGGCCATGCGACTTTGTTTCGTGGCGGCGATCGCTCGGCGGGTGCATTCACACCGTTGACGCCGCCACTCGCGGCGATCCATCGGCGGCTGAAAGCGCAGTTCGACCCGCTGAATATCTTCAATCGCGGCCGCCTGTATCCCGATCTATGAGCACGGCGTCACCCCCATGAGAACGCAGCTCGCCGATTTCATCAAAGACACACCCGAAGGCAAGGAAGCCGAGGAGATCGTGCGCCGCTGTGTGCATTGTGGCTTTTGCACGGCCACCTGCCCCACTTATCAGCTGCTCGGCGATGAGCTCGACGGACCGCGCGGCCGGATCTATCTGATGAAGCAAGTGCTCGAAGGCGCCGAGCCCACTCGCAGCACGCAACTTCATCTGGATCGGTGCCTCACCTGCCGCGCCTGTGAGACGACGTGCCCTTCGGGCGTACAGTACGGTCGGCTGGTGGATATCGGACGCGGCATCGTGGAAAAACAAATCGAGCGTCCGTTCGGCGAACAAGTGGTGCGCTCGGCGCTGAAGCACGGCCTGACGAGCCCGCTGTTCGGGCCCGCGATGCGCGTCGGTCAGGCAGCCCGCTCGCTGCTTCCCAAGTCACTGCGCGCGAAGGTTCCGGAACGCCGCGATCCCGGTGCGTGGCCACAACGGTCGCACGCGCGAAAAATGTTATTGCCGCTGGGCTGCGTACAGCCCTCGATGTCGCCAGGCATCGATGCGGCGACGGCTCGTGTGCTCGATGCGCTCGAGATCGAGGCGATCACACCCGCCGCGAGCTGTTGTGGCGCGATCAAACATCACTTGAACGATCACGACGCGGCGCTGGTTGAAGTCCGTCGCAATGTCGACGCATGGTGGCCGCACGTCGAGGCTGGCGTCGAAGCCATCGTGATGAACGCCTCGGGCTGTGGCGCGATGGTCAAAGAGTACGCTCATCTGTTGCGCCATGATCCAGCGTACGCCGCCAAAGCTGAGCGGATCGTCGCTCTAACGAAGGATCTGGCAGAACTGCTTCCTCAGCATGTAGCGACGCTGATCGGCAAGCTTCGCGAGCAACCTGCCGAACGCGTCGTGTTTCATCCGCCCTGCACTTTGCAGCACGGCCAGAAAATTCGAGGCGTCGTAGAGCCATTGCTCGGCGCTCTGGGCGCCGAGGTGCTGCCGCTCGCGCAGAGCCACTTGTGCTGCGGCTCGGCGGGCACCTACTCGATCCTGCAACCGGAACTGAGCAACCAGCTACGAGAGCGAAAGCTCGAAGCGCTGCATGCGCCGCAACCCGATGTGATCCTCTCGGCCAACATCGGCTGCATCGCTCATCTGGCGAATGGCGCACAGGTGCCTGTGCGCCACTGGATCGAATGGCTCGACGCCCGCCTCGCCTGATCGCTCAGACGGCGGCTTTCAACTCGCGACGGCGCTTGTGGAGGATGTGCTCGGTGTAGCCGTTCGGCTGCTCGCGACCGAGGAATATCAGATCGCTCGCCGCCTTGAAGGCAATGCTGGAACTCAGATTGCTGGCCATCGGCCGATAGGACGCGTCGCCGGCGTTCTGCGCATCGACGACGGCGGCCATACGCTGCAATGTTTCTTTGACCTGCTGTTCCGTGCACACGCCATGGAGCAGCCAGTTCGCGACGTGCTGACTGGAGATGCGCAGCGTGGCGCGATCTTCCATCAGGCCGACATCGTGAATGTCCGGCACCTTCGAGCAGCCGACGCCTTGATCGATCCAGCGCACCACGTAACCGAGAATGCCCTGGATGTTGTTGTCCAGCTCGCTCTGGATGTCTTCGGCTGTGAAGCTCGACTCCGCGAGCGGCGCACGCAACAGATCGTCGATGCCCGTGGCTTTGCCTGATTGGAGCTGCCGCTGCAACTCGTTCTGCACGGCGCGCACATCGACCTGATGATAGTGAAGCGCATGCAATGTCGCGGCTGTCGGCGAAGGCACCCAAGCAGTGTTTGCACCCGCGCGCGGATGACCCGACTTCGCCGCCAGCATCCCGGCCATCTTGTCCGGCATCGCCCACATTCCTTTGCCGATCTGCGCGCGACCGCGCAGGCCGGCGTTCAACCCGACTTCGACGTTGCGCTTTTCGTAGGCAACCAGCCAGGGCTGCGTCTTGATGGCCTCCTTGCGCATGACCGGCCCGCCCTGCATGGCCGTATGAATCTCATCGCCGGTGCGATCGAGGAAGCCGGTGTTGATGAATACGATGCGATGTTTCACCTGCTCGATGCAGGCGCTCAGATTCAAGCTGGTGCGACGCTCTTCATCCATCACGCCGATCTTCACGGTGTATTGCGGCAGTCCGAGCGCGGCTTCCACCCAGCCAAACAAATCGTTGGCGAGCGCCACCTCCTCGGGACCGTGCATCTTCGGCTTCACGACATAGACCGAGCCGGTGCGGCTGTTTCGAGCGCCGCCGCGCAGGTCGTGCAGAGCGATGGCGACCGTGACCAGCGCATCGAGCACCGTTTCGAAGATCTCCTTGCCCTCGTGAAGCACCGCGTCGGTGCGCATGTGGTGACCGACATTGCGCACGAGCATCAAGCTGCGGCCAGGCAATGTGATCTCTTTCTGGCCGGGCGCGGTGTACACGCGATCCGCATTGAGCTTGCGAGTCATCGTGCCCTTGCCCTTCGCGAACGTCGCTTGCAGCTCGCCGTTCATGAGGCCAAGCCAGTTGCCGTAGACCGCGACTTTCTCCTCCGCATCGACGGCGGCAACCGAGTCTTCGCAGTCCTGAATCGTCGTGATCGCCGATTCCAGCAACACGTCGGAGACGCCCGCCGCATCGGTGGCGCCGATGGGATGTTGGCGATCGATGCAGATCTCCACGTGCAAGCCGTGATGACGCAACAAGATGCCCTGCGGTTCGGCAGCGGCGCCGCGCCAGCCCTCGAGCGTTGCAGGAACGGCGAGCGTCGCACGCGAGCCGTCTTTGAGCGTCACCACCAGTTTGTCGCTCTCGATGGAGTACTTCGCTGCATCCTCGTGTTTGCCATGAGTGAGCGCGGCCACTTCATCCAGGAACTTGCGCGCATACGCGATGACCTTCGCGCCTCGATCCGCGTTGTATGGGGAGCCTGCGGGCAACGGCGCTGCCAACGCATCGGTGCCGTAGAGCGCGTCATACAGACTGCCCCAACGCGCATTCGCGGCGTTCAATGCATATCGCGCGTTGCTCAGGGGCACGACCAGCTGCGGCCCGGCGATGTGCGCGATCTCTTTGTCGACCTGCTCGGTGTCGACCTGATAGGCGGCGGGCTCGGGCACCAGGTAGCCGATGGATTCCAGGAACTGACGCTGCTGCGGCACATCGAGCGGTTTGCCGCGCTGCTGTTGCCACCAGCTGTCGATCTTCGCTTGCAACTCGTCGCGCTTCGCGAGCAGTTGCTCATTGCGAGGTGAGAAATCTTCGACGATGCGCTCGAGGCTGCTCCAGAACGCCTGCTCCTGCACACCGGTCCCCGCCAGCGCCCGCTGGATGAACCCGTGCAGCACACCGGCGATTTCCAGCTTCCCCACTTTCACTCTTGCACTCATCGTTGTGTCACTCTCAGCTTTCGACCACCGGCGACTATAAACCGGCTCACGGCGCAGATGGAGCGAGATGAGCTGGACGGGCCGAGCGCATCGCCGCCGATCGTCAGCCGTTGCGCCGGACGCAACGAAAGCGGACCATGCCCGACCCATGAAGTTCTGCTCCAACTGCGCCCACCCCGTCAGCCTCAGCGTCCCGCCGGGCGACCATCTGCCGCGCTTCGTGTGCGCCAACTGCGGCACGATCCACTACGAGAACCCCCGCATCATCGCGGGCTGCGTGATCGAAACCGAGGGCAAGATCCTGTTGTGCAAACGGGCCATCGAGCCGCGCCACGGCTTCTGGACGACGCCAGCGGGGTTCATGGAAAACGGCGAATCGGTGCAGCAGGCAGCGGCCCGGGAGGCGATGGAAGAGGCGCTGGCTCACGTGCAGATCGGCTCGATGCTGGCCGTCGTCAATGTGCTGCGCGCCCACCAGGTGCACATCATGTTTCGCGCGACGCTGACGGATCCTTCGTTCGGAATCGGTCCCGAGAGCCTGGAATCCCGTCTGTACGCGGAAGAGGAGATTCCGTGGTCCGATCTGGCCTTTCTGAGCGTGGAATTCGCCCTGCGACGCTACCTGGACGACCGGGCCAAAGGCCGGGAATTGCTGCATTTCCGCGATATCGACTGGCAGGACGGCAAAGCGATCCTGAGCGACGGCCATTCGCAATGACTCATTGCCAGTGACGGCGGCTATGCGAGGTTCTATCGAACTGTGCCTCGCATCCCCGCGACCGCTTTGGCACAATGCGCAGCCTCAAAGCGGCGCAATCGACTCATTCTCGCGCCGCTTGCCGAGCGAATTTCCGGAGTTCTAGCCGATGACCTTCGTCGTCACTGAAAACTGCATCAAGTGCAAGTACACCGATTGCGTCGAGGTGTGCCCGGTCGACTGCTTCCACGAAGGTCCGAACTTCCTGGTCATCGATCCGGATGAATGTATCGACTGCACCCTGTGCGAGCCGGAGTGCCCGGCCGAAGCGATTTTCTCGGAAGAGGAATTGCCGGAGGGTCAGCAGCACTTCAAGCAGCTCAATGCCGAGCTGACCAAGTCGTGGCCGGTGATCACCGAGAAGAAGCCGATGCCGGCCGACGCCAAGGAGTGGGACGGCAAGCCGGACAAGCTGAAACTGCTGGAGCGCTAGACGACGCCCGGAGGGGCCGCTCACCCGCGCAACGCGGGTGAGCTCGAACTGGTTTATTCCTTCCCGTCGAGCCGACTGACCATCTGGTCGGGCGCCAGATAGCCGCCGATGTACTCACCGCTGTCGGTGAAGATGGCCGGCGTACCGCGCACCCCCAGCTGCTCGCCCAGCTTGAACTGCTTGGCGACCGGCGTGGAGCACTGCGCAGCCTTGACGGTCTTGCCCGCCTTGGCTTCGGTGATCGCCTTCTTGCGATCGATCGAGCACCACACCGCTTCCATCTTCGCCCAGTCTTCGGAGCCCGGTCCGGCGCGGGGATAGGCAAGGTAGCGGACGGCCACGCCGCGATCGTTCAGCTGTGCGATCTCGTTGTGGAGCTTCCGGCAGTAACCGCACTCCACGTCGGTGAACACGGTGATGGTGTGCTTCACCTTCGCCGGCTTGAACACGATCATGTCTTTCTCATCGAGCTTGGCCAGCGCCGCCACCCGGGTCTGCTGACGGCCGTTCTCCGTCAGGTTGCTGCGGGAATCGATGTCGTACATGTCGCCGGCGATCAGGTAGCGGCCGTCGCCGCTGACGTAGGCGACCTCGCCTCCCATGATGACTTCGTAGATGCCCGCCATGGGCGAGGTCCGCACCTCGTCGATCTTCATGTCGGGGAATTTCTTGGCGATCGCCGCCCGGATCGTGGCGTCGGCAGGCTTCTGGGCCGCAGCCTTGGCGGGCGCCGCCGATTGGGCAACTACCGACGAAGTGGCCAGCAGGCTCGCCAGCGACAGCGGGGCGAACAGACACAACAACAGTTTTTTCATGGGAACTCTCATGACCCTCGCCCGATTCGAACCCGCGCAGCGGCGCAAGTTCAACGCCGATTCGGTTCGAGGCAGCCCGTGGAGTCTAGCAGGAGTTCCATAGCCGGCGAGAGTGTCGGCCTGGCAGGGTGCCCGTCGTCTCGAGCAGCCATCCGCGGAGTGTCGGCCAGCGGTTACATCCGTGTACCGGCGCTCACCCGCGCGGATGATGAAGGGCGTGCAGCTCCTTCATGCGCTCCCGGGCCACGTGCGTATAGATCTGCGTCGTTGACAGGTCGCTATGTCCCAGCAGCATCTGCACGACGCGCAGGTCGGCGCCATGGTTCAGCAGATGGGTGGCAAATGCATGGCGCAGTGTATGCGGCGACAGGGCCTTCTGGACCCCGGCCTTCTGCGCGTAGCGCTTGATGATGTGCCAGAACGCCTGGCGCGTCATGCGATCGCCACGGCGCGTGGGAAAAAGGTAGTCGGTCTGGCGCTCCAGCAGGATTTCCAGGCGCGGACCGTTCATGAATTTCTGCAGCCAGGACACGGCTTCCTCGCCGAGCGGAATCAGCCGCTCGCGATCGCCTTTGCCGACGATGCGCAACACGCCCTGGTTCATGTTCACCTGACTGGACTTCAGGTTCACGAGCTCGGAGACGCGCAGCCCCGTCGCATACAGCACTTCGAGCATGCAGCGGTCGCGATGACCCAGCGGATCCTCGATCACCGGCGCCTTCAGCAACGCCTCGACCTCCTCCTCGGTCAGCGACTTCGGCAGCGAGCGGCCGATCTTCGGCATCGCAATCTGCGCAGTCGGATCTTCCTTGATCGCGCCGTCGCGAATCAGGTAACGGTAGAATCGACGAAAGCTGGAGAGCTGGCGGGCTGTGGAGCGCGGACGCGCCCCGGCCTCGACCCTGTGCGCGATGAACGCGAGCAGGTCGGCTCGCTTGGCGGCGACACTCGAGGTCCCTCGCGACTGCAGCCAACGATCGAGCGCAGTCAGGTCGGCGCGGTATGCGGACAGTGTGTTGGGCGACAGACCGCGCTCCATCCACACTGCGTCGAGAAAGCGGTCGATGGCCGCCAACGACGGCGTCTCCGGCATATCCTCGCCTGACCTCGAGTAAACTTGTGCTTTGGTTACGCTGCTCATCGCCTTTAAGGTTTACGCCGTGAACGCTCACGACAGACCGGTAAATCGATGGCGGCCAGTATGGAGAGCGGGGGTCCAGCCGAGCGTGATTACAATCACAGAACCCCGGCGGTCTTTACATAAAAGAGACTCAGTTCACAGAAATCGACGACCAATGCCAGCCATGCCAGCACAACATAAAAATCCCCGTGACTTCTGTGTCGACTTATGACTGAGGGCTGGCTGCGCGCGCCCTGGGCGATTGTCCGGACGGTGCTCGAAATCATCTATGGACTGTACGTGCTGGCGGTGTTCCTGCTGTTTGGCTTGAGCGCCTTCGTAGCAGTTTTACTGCCTTTTGGCATCAAGGCACGTCGGCATATTGCTCACTTCGCGGCTCGAGCGTTCTTTGCGGCGGCAGGATTGCGGCTTCGCGTGCTGGATGAGCATCTGTTACCGAGCGGCCCCTGCGTGGTCGTCGCCAATCACGCCAGCTACCTCGATGGGATCGTGCTCAAAGCCGCCCTGCCCGCCCGCTTCTCGTTCGTCATCAAGAAAGAGTTCAGTCGCGTGCCGCTCGCCGGTCTGCTGTTGAGGCGTATCGGTTCGGAATTCGTCGACCGCTTCAATCGCCACGCCGGCGGCATGGATGCGAGACGACTGCTGAAAGCTGCCGACGCCGGCCAGGCGCTCGCGTTCTTCCCCGAAGGCACATTCCTCGCGGAGCCGGGGCTCGGCAAATTTCACAGCGGCGCTTTCACCATCGCGGCGCGCGTCGATCTGCCCGTCGTGCCGCTCGCTTTGAAGGGTACGCGCCACATCCTGCCCTCTGGCCGGTTCCTGCCTCGCCCCGGTCGGATCGACATTCACGTGTTGCCCTCGATCGGTCCGATGCGCGAGATGAAGCACACGGATGCGGTCGTCCATACACGCGACCTGGCGCACGCTCGCATCCTCGCCGAGCTTGGCGAGCCGGACCTGTCGTCGAACGACGGCATCGCCGCCCTGCAGTCGAAGAGATCCTGATCGCGCGCCATGGCGGCAGGTACGTCCGCGTACCCGATGAGTCGATATAATCATCGCCAGCAGCTTTCGAGGGACGGCGATGAACCTGTTCGAAGAGTTGGGCCGGCTCGGTCATGAGCAAGTGGTGTTCTTCCACGATCGCGACAGCGGCCTGCGCTGTGTAATCGCGATCCACAACACTGCGCTGGGTCCGGCGCTCGGCGGCTTGCGCATGTGGCCTTACGCCAATGAAGCGGACGCCTTGCGCGATGTACTCAAGCACTCTGCCGACATGACTCACAAGGCCGCGATCGCCGGCCTGAACCTCGGCGGCGCCAAAGGCGTGCTCATCGGCAATCCCGAGACGGACAAGAGCGAAGCGCTGTTTCGCGCGCTCGGTCGTTTCATTCAATCGCTCGGCGGCCGCTACATCACGACCGAAGATGTGGGCACCAACGCCGAAGACATGGAGATGATCCGGCAGGAAACACGCCACGTCGTCGGCGTACCGCAATTGCTCGGCGGCAGCGGCGACCCGTCCCGCTTCACTGCGTTGGGCACGTTGCATGGCATTCGCGCCTGCATGGAATTCAAGCTCGGTCATGCGGATCTGCGACGTGCGAGCTTTGCCGTGCAAGGCGCCGGCCAGGTTGGATATCACCTCGCGAAATCGCTGCGCGCCGCTGGCGCAAAAGTGTTCATCACCGACATCAACGAAGAACGTATCGAACACGCGGTTGCCGAGTTCGGCGCCGAGGCGGTGCCGATGTCACAAATCTACGATGTCGACGCGGATGTCTTCTCGCCCTGCGCACTCAGCGCCGTGATCAACGAGGACACCGTGCCTCGGCTGCGTTGTCGAATCGTCGCAGGCGGCGCCAACAATCAGCTCGAATCCGAAGACCTGGGCACCGAGCTGGAACGTCGCGGCATTCTTTACGCGCCCGACTACGCCATCAATGCCGGTGGCCTCATGAACAGCGCCATCGAGCTCGAGGGGTACAACGAAGACCGCGCTCTGCGGAGCGTTGCACGCATCCACGACATCATCAGTCGAATACTCACCCTCGCCGCCCGCAGCAACATTCCCACGTGGCAAGCCGCCCGGCGCCTGGCCGAGGAGCGGATCGCGGCATTGAGCCGCATTAAATTGCCTTACGGCGGCGGATAACGATGCACATTTTGCGGTCTGCAACGGCCTTATTGCACCGCATACAAACTCGGCGTACATTGGGTACTTGCAAGTAAGTTTAGGAGCCGCCATAACTGGCGATGCGCTCCCGAATCCCGGTATTTTCCGACCGCCGGCGCGCTTGCGTTGCGGGCGGTGGTTTCGTAAAAGGCCGCCCTTTACTGACCTAGCAGTCGAGTATTCCCATGAGCGAACAGGTTTACATCGTCGCCGCCCGCCGCACTCCCATCGGTGCTTTCCAGGGCGCGCTCAGTCCACTGACCTCCCCGCAACTTGGCGCTGCAGCCGTGCAGGCCGCGATCAAGGACTCGGGCCTCTCGGCCGAGCAGATCGACGAAACCATCATGGGTTGCGTGCTGATGGCGGGCATCGGCCAGGCGCCGGGCCGTCAGGCTGCGCTTGCCGGCGGCGTGCCGCAGAAGGTTCCTGCGACCACGATCAACAAGATGTGCGGCTCGGGCCTGAAGGCCGTGATGATGGCCGCCGACCAGATCCGCGCCGGCTCTGCCAACGTCGTGCTCGCCGGCGGTATCGAATCGATGACCAACGCGCCTTATCTGATTCCGAAAGCTCGCGGCGGTCTGCGCATGGGCCACTCGGAAATTCTCGATCACATGTTCTTCGACGGCCTGCAGAGCCCGTTCGACGGCAAGATGATGGGCTCCTTCGCGGAAGCCACGGCTGCGAAGTACGGCTTCACTCGCCAGCAGCAGGATGAATTCGCCGCCGAGTCGGTGCGCCGCGCACTGGCGGCTGTCGAAGGCAACGCGTTCAACAACGAAATCGCGCCGGTCACCGTGAAAGATCGCAAGGGCGAGCGCGTCGTCGCGAAGGACGAAACGCCGTTTACTTGTGACATTAGCAAGATTCCGACTTTGAAGCCGGCGTTCGCGAAGGACGGCACCGTCACTGCCGCGAGCTCTTCGTCCATCTCCGATGGCGCCTCTGCCCTGCTGATCGCCAGCGCCAGCGCCGTGCGCGAGCACAACCTGAAGCCACTCGCTCGCATCGTGGGTTACACCAGCTTCGCGCAAGCGCCCGAGTGGTTCACGACCGCTCCCGTCGGCGCCATTCAGTCCGTGCTCGAGCAGGCCGGCTGGTCCGCGAGCGACGTCGATCTGTATGAAGTGAACGAAGCATTTGCAGTGGTCGCCATGGCCGCGATCAAGGATATCGGCCTGGATCACGCCAAGGTCAACGCCAACGGCGGCGCTTGCGCGCTCGGCCACCCGCTCGGCGCCACCGGCGCTCGCATCCTGACCACGCTGGTCCACGCGCTGCGTAATCGCAATCTGAAGCGCGGCGTCGCTTCGCTGTGCATCGGCGGCGGCGAAGCCACTGCGCTCGCGGTCGAAATCGTTTAAGTCGAGTGTGTGTTCGGGGCAACGAATCCGCGAGGGTTCGTTGCCCCGATTTTTTTGAGCCTTCAGCGGACCGTGAACACGATCCGGTCCAGCACTTTGCCGCTCTCGTCCCCGAGCTCGAGCGAGTAAGAGCCGGTGCGAGGCGTCCATAGAGTGACGCCGTCGGTGAGCGAGAGCTCTCGATCGTTGAGCTTCACACGCAGGTTTCGGGTTGCGCCTTCGATGCTAATCGGCAGCTTCTGATACGCCGGCGGAATATCCGGATCGACTGCGATCACCATGCCGTTCGCGGGGCTCGCAATGCGCGCCACAGGCTGCGCGAGCGCCACCGTCACCGCCGCATCGCTTTGCTGATCTTTGGTGAACCACTCGGAACGCGGCGCTTCGCGGGTATCCACGAATCGAGTTCGTGCGGAGATCACGCCAGGGGGAGCTTGCGGAGCGATCGAAGGCTGGTTGTGATGCAGCTCGCTCATCAGCGCGCGCCACACGGGAGCCGCCCCGCTGACGCCGCTCACATCGCGCATCGAATCGCCTTCGAAGTTGCCGACCCAGACGGCGACCGTGTACTTCGAAGAAAACCCGATGCACCAATTGTCGCGCATGTCCTTGCTCGTGCCGGTTTTCACGGCGCTCCAGAAAGGCGTGTTGAGGTGATTGTCGGCGCCGAACGTGAGTGTGCGTGCGGCCGGGTCGCTCATCATGTCGGCGACGATGAAGCTCACATCGGCGGGCAACAACTGCCGTGCGGGATCGGGCGCTCGATCGGCAA
>Ga0182742_1000631_pt1 | contig 52673 bp, 44 predicted proteins | sample eDN5th37CBELigMG_FD_128880 | JGI IMG/M metagenome (GOLD analysis project Ga0182742, IMG submission 128880) | Enriched Miracle-Growth compost microbial communities from Emeryville, California, USA - eDNA 5th pass 37_C BE-Lig MG (version 2)... ...
ATCACCGTGACGTGTGCCTCGCTTGAAGAGCTGAGTGTGTTGAAAACTTCCTGACCCCGGGACGGATCGTCGAGCGGCGTCCCGTTGATCGCCGTCACGAGGTCTCCCGGCCTGAGGCCGAGGCGAGTGAACGCCTGACGGTTGCGTCCGGGGTAAACCCGGAAGCCCCGCTGCTTGCCCTGAGCGAAGACCGGCTGGGGCCGCATGATCTCGGAGATCGCGCCCGGCTCGTTCGCGATGAGCTGGCGGACGCGGTCCACCACCGGATTCTCGACAGTGGGCATGACAGGGGGCGGCATGTTGGCGCCGGTCAGCGACGGGCCGCCCTGACGGGGCAGCATGAGCGACTCGAGCGAACCATTACGCTCCAGCACCACGCGGTCCTTGTACACCGAATGGAGCTTCGCGCCGCCCGGCAACATGCCCCCGACGGCGACGAACTTCGTGCTGGTGGCGCTATCCCCCAATATGGCGAGGCCAGCCTCGGGGTTCTCTGATGCAATCGTGCCGGTCAACACCAGGGGGATGCTCGTTGGCGGGGCATTGGCGGCATCGCCCGCCGGCTTCGCCTCCACCTCGGCACTGCCGAAGAGGTGGTTGTTGGCGATAGCCGCCACGTTCACGTGCGCTGTCGGCGGAGGTGGAGGGGGCGCGGAACTGTCCGCGGCCGGAACTGGTTTCCCACCTGTGAGGTCCGTCACGATCATCGCCGCCTGCACGCCGAGGGCGAGCGCGAGTACCCACGTGGCGACCCGCGGACCGTGCGCGAGCGCAAGCCCGCGCCACCGGTCGGGCGGCGGTAATTTTTCTAACCACGGAGCGGCATTCATCGGCTGGAGTAAACCTTTCCGGCCCCTACGGAAACGGGACGTATGGACGGTGCCGGACGCGTTCGTCCACCATCATCCACCATCGTCCGTGCAAGCGCGGGCGCCATCATACGAGCGTGAGATATAGGGCCTCAAGCAATTGTTTTCGTTCGCTAAACTCCGTCACTATTCCTCATGCTTGTGTTGCTGAATGGCGACCCATATAAAGAGCCACCATGTCGAATGATCCGCAGACACGTCCCGACCATCCGGATCACGGCGTCGTCGTCGAAGAGGCCCATCCGCAGGTCAAGCAGCCTCCGCTGTATCAGGTGGTGCTGTTAAACGACGATTACACTCCGATGGAGTTCGTCGTGGACGTGCTGGAAAAATTCTTCGCGCTGAACCGGCCGACGGCGACGCGCATCATGCTGGAAGTCCACACGAAGGGTAAGGGCGTCTGCGGAGTCTTCACATACGAGATTGCTGAAACTAAGGTAGCGCAGGTGACCACCTACGCGCGGGACAATCAGCATCCCCTCATGTGCACCCTGGAAGAGGCCTGATCGCTTCAAAGGTTCGGAAAACGTGCTGTCCAATGAGCTGGAATACTGCCTCAACGATGCCTTTCACCAGGCCCGCGAGGCGCGCCACGAATACCTGACGGTCGAGCACCTGCTGCTCGCCATCCTCGATACCCCGAAGGTCCGCGAGATCCTCCGCGCGTGTGGCGCCGATCTTGTGAAGCTCAAGCAGGAGATCAAGGAACACATCGACCAGTCGACCCCGCGCCTCGACGAATCCGAGGAGCGTGAGGTCCAGCCCACGCTCGGGTTCCAGCGTGTGCTGCAGCGGGCTGTGTTCCACGTGCAGTCGAGCGGCAAGAAGGAAGTGGGCGTCGCGAATGTGCTCGTCGCCATCTTCAGCGAGAAGCAGAGCCACGCGGTGTACCTGCTGAATCGCCAGCATGTCGCGCGTCTCGACGTCGTCAACTACATCTCCCACGGGCTCTCGAAGATCGCGGACGAGAAGGCGAGCGAGAAGGAAGAGTCCACGCAGGGCGAGGGCGAGCGGGATGCCGAGGGCGGAGGAAACGCGCTCGAGAAATACACCACGAACCTGAACCGCATGGCTCAGGAAGGCCGCATCGATCCTTTGATCGGCCGCAAGCTCGAGGTGGAGCGCACCATCGAGATCCTCTGCCGTCGGCGCAAGAACAACCCGCTGTACGTCGGCGAAGCCGGGGTCGGCAAGACGGCCATCGCCGAAGGGCTTGCGCGTCTCATCGTCGAGGGCAACGTGCCGGAGGTCCTCACGGACTGCACGATCTACGCGCTCGACATGGGCTCGCTCATCGCCGGCACGAAGTATCGCGGCGACTTCGAGAAGCGCCTGAAGGGCGTCATCACCGAGCTGAAGAAGCAGCCCGGTGCCATTCTCTTCATCGACGAGATCCACACGGTCATCGGCGCGGGCGCGGCTTCCGGCGGCGTCATGGACGCGTCGAACCTCATCAAGCCGGTGCTCACGAACGGCGAGATCCGCTGCATCGGCTCGACCACGTATCAGGAATACCGCGGCATCTTCGAGAAGGACCACGCGCTCGCGCGTCGCTTCCAGAAGATCGATGTCGTGGCGCCCAGCGTGTCGGAGACGGTCGAGATCCTCATGGGTCTCAAGACCCGCTTCGAGGAGCATCACGGCGTCAAGTATTCGGACGGTGCGCTGAAGGCCGCCGCCGAGCTCGCGGAGCGTCACATCAACGAGCGTCAGCTTCCGGACAAGGCCATCGACGTGGTGGACGAGGCCGGCGCGCGCCTGCGGCTGAAGCCGCTGGGCGAGCGGGAAACGACGGTCGAAGTCACTCACATCGAGGACGTGGTCGCGCGCATGGCGCGAATCCCGGCCAAGAGCGTGTCGACGTCGGATCGCGAGATCCTCAAGAACCTCGAACGCAACCTGAAGCTCACGATCTTCGGGCAGGACAAGGCGATCGAAGCCCTCGCCTCGTCCATCAAGATGGCGCGCTCGGGCCTCGGCGACCAGCGCAAGCCGGTCGGCAGCTTCCTCTTCGCCGGGCCCACGGGCGTCGGCAAGACGGAGGTCACCCGGCAGCTCGCGCTCGTCATGGGCGTGGAGTTCCTGCGCTTCGACATGTCGGAGTACATGGAGCGGCACACGGTGTCGCGGCTCATCGGCGCGCCTCCGGGCTACGTCGGCTTCGACCAGGGCGGCCTCCTCACGGAAGCCATCACGAAGCACCCGCATTGCGTGCTGCTGCTGGACGAGATCGAGAAGGCACATCCCGACGTCTTCAACCTGCTGCTGCAGGTGATGGACCACGGCACCCTCACGGACAACAACGGGCGGAAGGCGGACTTCCGGCACGTGATCATCGTCATGACGACGAACGCGGGCGCCCAGGAGATGGCGCGGCCTTCCATCGGCTTCACGCAGACGGACAACGCCAGCGACGGCATGGAGGCGATCCGCCGCCTGTTCTCGCCGGAATTCCGGAACCGCCTGGACGCGGTCATCCAGTTCGGCGCGCTGGATCCCACGACGATCGAGCGGGTCGTGGACAAGCTTATCGTCGAAGTGGAGTCGCAGCTGGAGCAGAAGGGCGTGCAGGTCAGCCTGGACGACGCGGCCCGCCGCTGGATCGCCGAGAAGGGCTACGACCCGAAGATGGGTGCCCGACCGATGGCCCGCGTGATCCAGGAGCACATCAAGCGGCCGCTCGCCGAGGAGCTGCTGTTCGGCAGCCTGGCAGGCGGCGGGACGGTGCGGATCTCGGTGTCGAAGGACGGATCGAAGCTCGACCTCGCCTGCACCCCGGCGCAGCAGCCGGAAGTCACGGTCTGATCCCCGGGGCGGCGGAACCGCGCCGCCTCCGGTTTTCCCTTCACCCACGCGCCATCGAAGGCTTCTCGGCGAGAAGCCCTCGGTCGCGGGCGGCTGGGAAAATCGGGAAGGGCGGAAGGGGTAGCCTGCCGGCTACCGGCCGCGATAGATGATCCGGCCTTTCGTCAGGTCGTACGGCGTCATTTCGACGGTGACCTGGTCGCCGGTCAGGATGCGGATGTAGTTCTTGCGCATCTTGCCCGAGATATGGGCGTTGACCACGTGGCCGTTCTTCAGCTTCACGCGGAACGTGGTGTTGGGCAGGGTCTCGACGACCTCGCCCTCCATCTGGATTGCATCTTCTTTTGCCATAGAGCCCTGCGGCTTCAAGGGCCGCGAATCATGCATAAGTGGGCGGCCCAATGCAATTTTGGCGCCCGACCTTCGTCAACCCTGCCCCGGACTCCCGCGCGGGGGGAGGGCGAGCGGCGCCCTCGTCGCGACGATGTGCTCCCGGACCAACGTCTGGAAGCGCGACCTCGGAATGCAGCGCGCGCCGAGGCTTTCGAGGTGCGCCGAGGACATCTGGCAGTCGATCAGGACGATCCCCGCGGCCCTGCACGCCTCGACCAGCCGGGCCAGGGCCACCTTCGAGGCATCGCGCTCGCGACTGAACATGGATTCGCCGAAGAACACGCTGCCCAGCCGCACGCCGTAAAGCCCGCCCACCAGCTGACCCTCGCGCCACGTCTCGACGCTGTGGGCGAAGCCCCGCCGGTGAAGCTCGATGTACGCCTCCAACATTTCCGGCGTGATCCAGGTGCCGATGCTCTGGGGCCGTGGCGCCGCGCAGGCTTCGATCACTCCGCGAAAATCCCGGTCGATCACTGACTCGAAGCCGCCGTTGCGGAGCGTCTTGGCAAGGCTGCGCGAGCATCGGAACTCGTCTGGGAAAAGAACGGCTCGCGGATCCGGCGACCACCAGAGCACGGGCTGCCCCGGCGAGTACCAGGGGAAGATGCCCCTTCGATACGCCGCCAGAAGGCGCTCGGTGGAAAGATCCCCGCCCGCCGCCAGCAGCCCCGCGGGATCGTCGAGGGCCTGCTCCAGAGGGGGAAACCACTCGGGAGCGTCCTTGGGAGAGAGCCAGGTGATGGTCTTCACGTCTCGCTCCCAACCCTGGGCCGGTCGCGATAGGGGGCGTGCTCGCCGATGTCCTGCGCGTAGGCGTCGACCGCCACTCCCTCGCGCGCGAGGAAGTCGTCCACCGCCGCACGAAATCTCCGGTCCGCGATGAAGTGCGCGGACCACGTGAGCGTCGGCTCGAAGCCGCGCGCCACCTTGTGCTCGCCCTGGGTCCCCGGCTCGAAGCGCGCCAACCCGTGCTCGATGCAGTACTCGATGCCCTGGTGATAGCACGCCTCGAAATGCAGGCTGTGCTGATCCACGGCGGAGCCCCAGTAGCGACCGTACAGCGTGTCAGGGCTGCGGAAGAAGATGGCGCACGCGACGGCCTCGCGACCGTGCCTCGCCACCTTGACCATCAGCGCATCGCCAAGTGTCTTGCAGATCTCTCCGAAGAAGGCCCTCGTGAGATACGGCTCGTGGCCGTGCCGGAGAAACGTGTCCCGATGGAACGCATAGATGCGGTCGAGCAGCGCGGTGTCGAGATCCGGCCCGTGCAGCGTTTCTAAGACGATGCCCGATTCGGCGATTCGCCGCCGCTCGCGGTTGGCTTTCTTGCGCTTCTCGGCTGTGAAGGTCGCGAGGAACTCCTCGAAGGTCCGGTAGCCGCGATTGGTCCAGTGGAACTGGCAGTCCCGCCGCAGCAGCCAGCCGGCGCGCTCGCAGGCGGCGCGGCTGGCCTCGTCGAGGAAGAGGGCATGGGCGGAGGAGAGCGAGTTGCCCGCCGCGAGCGCCTCTATCTCGTCGAGAAGCTTGCGGGCCGTGCGGTCGAAATCGAGATCGGGCCGCACGAGGAATCGCGGCCCGGTAGCTGGCGTGAACGGGATGGCGATGGACAGCTTCGGGTAGTAGTCCCGTCCCAGCCGCGTGTAGGCCTGGGCCCAGCCGAAGTCGAACACGAACTCGCCGTACGAGTGCACCTTCGCATACACGGGCGCGGCTGCTGCCACTCCGTGCGCGTCCGACAAGGTGAGGTAGTTCGGGGACCAGCCAGTCCGGGCGCCCACGCAGCCGGTGTGCTCGAGCGCAGCGAGAAACTCATGACGGAGGAACGGCGAATCCGTTCCTCTCAGCCCGTTCCACTGCTGCGGATCGACGTCGTCGATGCTCTGGTGGATCGCCGCGCGCATGCCCCGACCGGCTTCAGACTCCAGCGTCAAGCCTCTCCAGGTACTTGTCGGCATCGAGAGCGGCCATGCAGCCCGACCCGGCCGACGTGATGGCCTGACGATACACGTGATCCGCCACGTCGCCCGCAGCGAATACGCCGGGCACGCTCGTTTCGGTGGCGTTGCCCTCGGTTCCGCTGCGGATCCGCAGGTAACCGTTGTCGTTCATCGCGAGCTGGCCCTTGAAGATGGCGGTGTTCGGCGTGTGCCCGATGGCGATGAAGAGCCCGGTGACGTCGATATCGTGCTTCTTGCCGTCGATGAGGTCCCGCAGGCGGACCTGGGACACGCCGGACTCGTCGCCGAGCACCTCGTCGACCGTGTGGTTCCAGATGATCTTCATCTTGCCCGCATGCACGCGCTCGAAGAGCCGATCCTGCAGGATCTTCTCGGCGCGCAGCTTGTCGCGCCGGTGAATGAGCGTGACGTGGGCCGCGATGTTCGAAAGGTACAGCGCCTCTTCGACAGCCGTGTTACCGCCGCCCACCACGGCGACCTTCTGGTTCCGGAAGAAGAACCCGTCGCACGTGGCGCAGGCGGAGACGCCCTTGCCGCGGAACGCCTCTTCGGAAGGCAGGCCGAGATACTTGGCGGAGGCGCCAGTGGCGATGATGAGGGCATCGCAGGTGTAAACGCCTGCGTCACCGTGCAGTTCGAGCGGCTTGCCGCCGCTGCGACTGAGATCGACCTTGTGGATGTGGTCGTTGACCAGCTGGGTGTTGAACCGCTCCGCGTGCTGACGCATGCGATCCATGAGGGCAGGGCCCTGCAGCCCGTGCACGTCTCCCGGCCAGTTGTCGACGTCCGTCGTCGTCATGAGCTGGCCGCCCTGTTCGACGCCGGTAATAAGGAGCGGATTGCGGTTCGCGCGCGCGGCGTATACAGCTGCGCTGTAGCCTGCGGGGCCTGAGCCGAGGATGATCAGGCGGCTGTGCCGTGGTGCCTTCATGGAGTTGAGCCGAATACCTATCTGTCTGATCCCGTTGGACGATTGCGGCCCGATCCGCCGTTTCAAGCAGATGTCGCGGCCGCGGCTGGGCGGCAATGGTAACAACTATGAAGGGGGTCGCAGCGACGGCAAGGCCCCCGGCGCCCGTTCGGACGCCTTCGCCTCTATAATTTGGCGCAAGCCGGGCCCGTCCCGAGCCCTTTCAACCGGTTAACAAGAGAACTCAACGCATTGGCCGAGAACACAGCGCGCAACCCGGCGAAGTTCACCGCCGCCGTGGCCCGTGGGCTTCGCGAGAGCGCCGCCATCGCCATCGCCGTGATCGCCCTGGTGGTCTTCGCGGCCCTGGCGACGTACAGCCCCCAGGACCCGGGCTTTTCCTTCAGCAGCGATACCGTCGACGTCCATAACCGCGTCGGCCCGGTGGGCGCGTGGTTCGCGGACGTCCTGTTCTTTCTCTTTGGGCGTCCCGCATTCCTGTTCCCGGTGATGCTCGCGGCGTGGTGCTGGTACCTCTTCCGGAACAGGAAGAACGACGAGCGCACCACGCGCGCCAACACGATCGTACGAGCGGCGGGCTTCGCCATGGTGCTGGTTGCCAGCTGCGGCCTGGCGACCCTGCACTGGGATCCGGGCAGCCTTCGGCAGACTGCGGGTGGCGTTGTCGGCACTCTCGTCGGTGACGGGCTCGCAGCGGGTCTGCATTTCCTCGGCGCCACGCTTCTGTTGCTCGCCGCCTGGATGGCGGGCGTTTCCATCGCGTTCGGCGTGTCCTGGCTCACGGTGATCGACCGGATCGGCGCCGCTTTCTGGCAGGGCGTCGGCTGGGTCCGGGAGAAGCTCGCCACGAAGCGCGAGGTCGCCGAAGGGCGCGAGCGCAAGCAGGCGCGCGCCGAAGTCGTGAAGGCGGAGCAGAAGAAGTCCGCCACGCGCTCGCCGCCGCGTATCGAGGCGGCGCCGCCGCCGGTGGAGAAGAGCGAACGCGTCGAGAAGGAGCGGCAGGTGCCGCTCTTCGAGCCCGTGAAGGCGGGCGAGCTGCCGCCGCTCAGCCTGCTGGACGATCCGCCGCCGCGGGAGCCCACGTATTCGGCGGAGGCGCTCGAGGCGCTCTCGCGTCTCGTCGAGATGAAGCTGAAGGACTTCGGCATCGAAGTGGAAGTCGTCGCGGTCCAGCCGGGCCCGGTCGTCACGCGCTTCGAGCTGCGCCCGGCGCCGGGTGTGAAGGCGAGCGCGATCACGAGCCTCGCGAAGGACCTGGCGCGCGCGCTTTCAGTGCTGAGCGTTCGCGTGGTCGAAGTCATCCCGGGCAAGAACGTGATGGGCCTGGAGATCGCGAACGAGAAGCGCGAGATCGTCACGCTGGGCGAGATCATCCGCTCGAAGGCGTACGACGACATCAGCTCGCCGCTCGCGCTCGTGCTGGGCAAGGACATCGGCGGCCAGCCGGCCGTCGCGGACCTTGCGAAGATGCCGCACCTCCTCATCGCCGGCACGACGGGCTCGGGCAAGTCCGTCGCCATCAATGCGATGGTGCTGTCGCTGCTCTACAAGAGCACGGCCGAGCACGTCCGCATGATCATGATCGATCCGAAGATGCTCGAGCTTTCGGTGTACGAGGGCATTCCGCATCTTCTGGCACCGGTCGTCACGGACATGAAGCAGGCCGCGAACGCGCTGCGCTGGTCCGTCGTGGAGATGGATCGCCGCTACAAGCTGATGGCGGCGCTCGGCGTGCGCAACATCGTCGGCTTCAACAAGAAGGTTCGCGAAGCGAACGATGCGAAGAAGCCGATCAAGGACCCGGTGATGATGGAAGCGGCGTCGATGGATCCGACGTTCGACCAGTCCACGATTCCGGATCTCGTGCCGCTGCCCTACATCGTCATCATCATCGACGAGCTTGCCGATCTCATGATGATCGTCGGCAAGAAGGTGGAGGAGCTCATCGCGAGGCTTGCGCAGAAGGCGCGCGCGGCGGGCATTCACCTCGTGCTGGCGACTCAGCGTCCCTCGGTGGACGTGATCACGGGTCTGATCAAGGCGAACATCCCCACGCGTATCGCATTCCAGGTGTCCGCGAAAGTGGACTCACGCACCATTCTCGACCAGATGGGAGCGGAGACACTGCTCGGCCATGGCGACATGCTTTACCTGCCGCCTGGAACGTCGATTCCGCATCGGTGCCACGGCGCGTTCGTTTCGGACCAGGAGGTCCATCGCGTCGTTAATGCGCTGAAGACCGATACGCCTCCGAACTATATCGAGGACGTGCTGTCTGGACCGAGGACCCCGATCCCGGGCATCTCCTCGGACGATGGCGACGAAGGTGTCGGCGGTGTCTCCGGCGGCGACGAACAGGATGCCCTCTACGACGAAGCGGTGAGAATCGTGACCCAGGAGCGCAAACCTTCCATCTCGTACGTGCAGCGCCGGCTCAAGATCGGCTACAACCGTGCCGCGCGCCTGCTGGAACAGATGGAGCAGGCGGGCGTTGTGGGACCATTGCAGTCGAACGGCTCGCGCGAAGTGCTGGCACCCGCGCCGCCCGCGGGTTGATCGCATGCTGAGATCGCAGGTTCGGGCATCCTTTCTTGCCTCGCGGGCGTCCTTCGTTGCCTCACGCGTGGCCTCACGCGTGGGCTGGTGTCTGGCCTTCTGCCTGGCGCTGATTGCCGGAGTCGCAGTCGCCGCGGAGTCGACACCGACTCCGCTGGACAAGTATTTCGAAGGGCTGAAGACCCTGCGCGCCACCTTCACGCAGTCCGTGAAGGACGTGAAAGGCAAGGAGGTCGACCGTTCGGCCGGCACGCTGATCGTGGAACGGCCGGGGAAATTCCGCTGGGAGACGGGCGCGAAAGGCTCCGGCCAGTTGCTGGTCGCGGATGGCAGGAACGTGTGGTTCTTCGACAGGGACCTCGAGCAGGTCACGGTGAAGCCCGCCGACGCGGCCCTTTCGGCGACGCCCGCGATGCTCCTCTCCAGCACGGCGAACCTGCGAGACAATTTTGCGCTGACGCCCGCCGGATCCCGGGACGGGCTCGACTGGGTGCTCGTTGAGCCGCTGCGCAACGAGGCGGATTTCCGCCGTGCGCTGTTCGGATTCGGAAAGGATGGATTGAAAAAAATGATCATCGACGACCGGCTGGGCCAGACGGCGACAGTCGAATTCGCCAGCGTCACGCGCAACGGCCCCGTGAAGCCGGAGGAAGTGAGCTTCACCCCACCCGCCGGGGCGGACGTCATCGGGACTCCGGTCCAGTGAGCGCGAGCGTCGACTCTCTTGCGCAGCCGAAGCTGCGCTTCGCCTGGTTGTGGTGGGCGTTCGGATGGGTCCTCATCGTGGCGACCATCACCGAAAGCCTGAAGCCGAAGGTCCTGCTTGAGGGTGTTGCCAGCGACAAGGCCCTGCATTTCCTCGGGTACTTCGCGCTGGCCATGTGGTTCGGCGGCGTGTGCCGCCGTAGCCGGTATCTCATCGTCGGAACGCTGCTCATCGCGCTCGGCGGAGCGCTCGAGATCGGGCAGGGGGTCATGAACATCGGCCGGATGGCTGACTGGCGGGACTTCGTGGCCAACTCGCTCGGCATCGCCACTGGCCTTGCGGTCTGCGCAATCGGCATCGGCCAGTGGATGGTGTGGATCGAAGGGCTTCTCAGGCCAAAGAAGAAGGCCACGGAAATAGAATAGGGCGCCATGCCTGCCGCCTCCTCCCGTTCCGCCGCGCCGCTTCGCCCGCTGGCGGATCGCATGCGCCCCCGCTCGCTCGACGAGTTCGAAGGGCAGAAACACCTGCTCGCGGCAGGAAAGCCCCTGCGCCAGGCGATCGAAGCGGGCCTCCTGCATTCGCTCATCCTCTGGGGACCTCCCGGCACCGGCAAGACGACCCTCGCGCGCATGATGGCCGAGCGCTCGGGCGCGCAGTTCCTCGCGCTGTCCGCGGTCATGGCGGGCGTGAAGGACATCCGCGCGGCCGTGGAGCAGGCGAAGGAAGCGCGCGCCCTGAGCGGCAAGCCGACCGTGCTGTTCCTCGACGAGGTGCATCGGTTCAACAAGGCGCAGCAGGACACTTTCCTGCCGTATCTCGAAGACGGCACGCTCATCTTCATCGGCGCGACGACGGAGAATCCATCGTTCGAGGTGGTGAGCGCGCTTCTTTCCCGTGCGCGCGTGTACGTGCTGCGCGCACTTCAGCCGCCGGACGTGGCGGAGCTGCTGAAGCGGGCGCTGACGGACAAGGAGCGCGGCCTCGGGAACGAGAATCTCGAGATCGATTCGGACGCGCTCGATCTGATCTCGCGCGCGGCGGACGGCGATGGCCGGCGCGCGCTCAACATGCTGGAGCTCGCGGCGAGCCTCGTCGAGGCGGGGAAGAGCACCATCGACCTGCGCATCGCGCAGGAGGTGGCGAGCGGCACGCGCAGGCGATTCGACAAGGGTGGAGATCAGTTCTACGACCAGATTTCCGCGCTTCACAAAGCCGTGCGCGGAACGGATCCGGACGGTGCGCTGTACTGGTTGTGCCGCATGCTCGACGGAGGTTGCGATCCGCTGTACATCGCGCGCCGCGTGCTGCGGATGGCGATCGAGGACATCGGGCTCGCGGACCCGCGCGCGTTTGAGATCGCGCTGAATGCCTGGGAAGCGTACGACCGTCTCGGTAGTCCCGAGGGCGAGCTGGCCATTGCCAACGCCGTGGTGTTCATGGCCGTGGCGCCCAAGAGCAATGCCGTGTACGTCGCGATGGGCGAGGCGAAGGAAGACGTCGAGCGGTTCGGCACCCTGGACGTGCCCGCCCGCTTCCGCAATGCGCCGACCCGCCTGATGAAAGAGCTCGGTCACGGCGCGGGCTATCGCTACGCGCATGACGAGCCGGATGCCTATGCCGCCGGCGAACGCTATCTGCCCGATGAGATGCCGGATCGGCGATACTACCGCCCGGTCCCCCGGGGTCTTGAGATCAAGATCGGCGAGGCGCTCGCACGGCTTCGTGCCAAGGCAGCGCCCGCCGACGCTGGCTCGACCGCGGGCGGCACGGCTCCCCCCAACCAGGCCAACAAACCGTGATCGACGCAAAGCTACTTCGCTCAGACCCCGACGCTGTCGCGCATAACCTCGCGCGGCGCGGATTCGCGCTGGACGTCACCGCCCTCAAGGCGCTCGACGAGCGCCGCAAGCTCGCCCAGGTGGAGAGCGACCGGCTGCGTTCCGAGCGCAATGCGCATGCGAAGGCGGTCGGCATGGCGAAGGGGCGGGGCGAGGACATCGCGCCGCTCATCGCAAAGGGAGACGAGCTGACGAAGGGGCTCGCGAACGTCGACAAGCAGCTCGCGGACATCCAGGCGGAGCTCGACGCGCTGGTCGCCGGCTTGCCGAATCTCCTTCACGAATCCGTGCCCGAAGGACGCGACGAGAGCGCGAACGTCGAAGTTCGCCGCTGGGGCGAGCCGCGCAAGACGGAGTTCGAGCCGAAGGATCACGTCGCGCTTGGTGAAGGTCTGGGCGGCCTGGACTTCGAGGCGGCGGCGCGCATCTCGGGCGCGCGGTTCGTCGTGATGCGCTCGGGCGTTGCGCGGCTTCATCGCGCCATCGGGCAGTTCATGCTGGATCTGCATACGCGCGAGCACGGGTACACCGAGGTGTACGTGCCTTATCTCGTGCAGCCGCAGGCGCTCTTCGGCACGGGGCAGCTGCCGAAATTCAAGCAGGACCTCTTCGCCGTGCAGAGTGAGGCGCAGTTTCACCTGATCCCGACGGCTGAAGTGCCGGTGACGAATCTCGTGCGCGAGCAGATTCTTCCGGCGGAATCCCTGCCGCTGAAGTTCGTGTGCCACACGCCGTGCTTCCGCTCCGAGGCGGGCGCGGCGGGCAAGGACACGCGAGGCATGATTCGCCAGCATCAGTTCGACAAGGTCGAGATCGTGCACATCGTGCGCCCGGCGGATTCGTATGCGGCGCTGGAGTCGCTCACCTCGCATGCCGAGGAAGTGCTGAAACGGCTGGAGCTGCCGTATCGCGTGGTCGCGCTCTGCGCGGGAGACATCGGCTTCGGGAGCGCGAAGACGTACGACCTCGAGGTGTGGTTGCCGGGGCAGGGCGCGTATCGCGAGATTTCCTCGTGCAGCAACTTCGAAGCGTTCCAGGCGCGGCGCATGCAGGCTCGCTGGCGCAATCCCGAGACGGGCAAGCCGGAGCCCGTGCATACGCTGAATGGCTCGGCGCTCGCGGTGGGGCGCACGTTGGTTGCGATCCTCGAGAACTATCAGCGCGCGGATGGCTCGGTGGATGTGCCTGAGGTGCTGAAGCCTTACATGGGCGGGCTGGAACGACTGGTTCCGTCGTCACGTTGAAGGTCTGGCGGGCGTATGGAAATTACTGGCGGTTGTTTGTGCAGGCAGGTGCGGTATCGGATTACGGCCGCGCCGATCGTCACGCGCGTGTGCTGGTGCCGCTTGTGCCAGTACCTTGGAGCGGGGAGCTCGACCGTGAATGTGTGCTTCCCGACGAGCGCCATCACGATCGAAGGCGAGATGCGCGACTATCCGAGCGTCGCGGATAGCGGCAACAAGATGCACCGGCGCTTCTGCCCCACTTGCGGCACGGCGCTGTTCAGCGAGGCGGAGTCCCGTCCGCATCTCATCTTCGTGCGCGCCGGCACGCTCGACGACCCTGAGATCGCGAAACCCTCCGCCACCATCTGGACCTCGCAGGCGCCCACGTGGGCGTGCTTCGACCCGAAGCTCCCGCAGGTCGAGAAGCAGCCGCCGCCGGCGGCGTGAGGGTGGCTGCGCGCCTGGCGTCGGCCCGCCTTCGGGCATCTATGCGATAATTCGCGCCCCCGCGGAGAGGTGGCAGAGCGGTTGAATGCACCGGTCTTGAAAACCGGCGTCCTCGCAAGGGGACCGTGGGTTCGAATCCCACCCTCTCCGCCACTGCATTTCGCAATGATTGCGGGCACCCAGGTCCTGGCGCCTGATTCCTGCTGACAGCTCGTCTCACTTCCGCAGCGTCTGCCGCGGCCTGGGCTACTCCGGCTACTGAAAGTTGTATTTGTGTCGCTTGAAGGTGTAGCCGAGCATGCCGTCAGCTTGCCATCGTGCGGTTACGGTGAGGCCGACGAGAGTGCCGATTCGCTGCTTTCCCTTATCGGGAACACACCCGTAGTAGCTCTTGATGCCGCCGCCGAAGCTGGGATGTGCGACGATGATTCTCAGTGCGAGGTCGCGGAGGATCTGGTCGGCCACCGCGGCTCCCGCGCCGCCACGCATGCGACCGAGGCGGTCGATAACCCACAACGGTTCCATCTGCCCGTAACCTCGCGGATTACCCAGTGCGCCCGAGCTGAGGCCGGCATTGGGTCCCTTCGCCTCGACCACCAGATAGCAGGGACTCCTCGAATCATTGTTCCACCAGATCTGGTCGATCCCGGCACCCGAGTGGACGTCGAAACCCCACAGCATCTCGAAGCCCCGGTGGAGCGCCATTGCGGCCATCGCGGCGGCAGCCTCGCCGACTGCCTCGGTGATGTCCTGACCCTTTCTGGGCGTGGTCATCGCGGTGGTGATGGCGTCGAAGTGAGCACGCGCACTCGGCGTCCGGGAGAGCGGCATGAAGTCGATGATCAGCCCCTGCAACCCGATGGTTGTCACATCGAGATGCTTGAATGGCAGCCGGATGTCTGCCGGTCCCGGATTCGTCCATACGGGATGGGTCTTGGGGTTTCTGACGTACTGGACATGCTCCGACATGTTCGGGCACGGCCATCTCACTATGGGCGGCGCCGCTCTTGAGCGTCCGACGTGCAGGACGAAAGTCCTCGGTTTGAGGTTCACCCGCGGAGCCCGAAAGCTGATCTGGTCGTATTTCCTGTCGTTGACGACGCGGTTGCGGTGTGTGAGCACCTGGGAACAGATCGTCTTATCCGCCTTGAGCGCCCTGCATCTCAGTTTCTTGCCGCGTGCCAGAACCAGGAGGTGCCTGGTTCCGCACTCGGGGCACACGATCATCGTCGCACTCCCTACGAACGCAGGACGCGAAGCTTAGCAGGCCGGTGAAACACCGTGAACGTAGATCTCGCAAGGTAACTGAGGACATCTCACTCAATGAGGCGGTCCGTTCACGCGACGATCGACTGTCGGGGGCAGGAGGTGTAAAGAGAGCGCGTGTGCAACGATGCGGCAGCGACATGGAAGGCTTGCGACGGGCGGCGAGGGCGCGTCCGCTCACCTGCCAGATGGAGTGGGGTGCGACGGCGAGATATGTGCCGGTGAGCCCGCAGGTATCACGCGCGACTCAAAGCAGGGAATGCCGCTGCGAGCTCGGAAAAAGTGTGTCAGCGCTGTTGGAGGCATCGCGCATCCCACCCTCTCCGCCACCATGACCGCGATGATGTGGCGTTTCGCTTCGTTTTCCGGATGGCGGGTCGTTGGCGCGTGGTGGCTGATTTTCCTGCCCGGCGCCTCATTCGCGGCGATCTGCCCTGAGCCGCTCAGGACGGTGCTGTCGGGAGTCACTGCCTTCATCCTGTTTGTCTCGTGGGTTGTGGGCTACCCGCTGATGCTGGTGTTCTTCACGCCGCATGCGAGACCGTCGCGGTCCGTGCGCGTGACTGCCGTGCTCACAGTCGTTTTCGTGGGTGCGATGCTCGTAATCGGTTCCCGTTTGGACTCCGGCATCATGGCCGTCCTCGGATTCCTTGCGCTCATCTTCCTGTTCAGCGTTGCCGCACACGTTCTCGGCACGGCGGAGCATCGTTTGGGGTTGTATGGTCCGCTCGGCAGCTTCCTCGCCGTCGCGGCAATGCTCTATTGGCCGATCGCCGGCATCTACGTTCAGAACCGGCTGCGGCGAGTGGCGACGCTCGACGTCAACGCTTGAAGACTGGCGTCCTCGTCGAGCAAGCGTCTATTTCTGTACAAACACACAACGAACGTCGATTCAGGTGCGCGCTCCGGGCCTCTAGCCTCGGCGCATGCCATCCCAACTTCACGAGTCACACCTGCTGCTGTTCCGCAATCAGCCGGCGCTTGCCGCCGAGCTGATGAACGGCGTGCTGAGTGTGGGCTTGCCTGAGTTCAAGGAGGCGGAGATCCTTTCGGCCGATTTCACGGACATCCAGCCTGCCGAGTATCGCGCGGACATGGCGATCCGCTTGTGTAACGAAGGATCCGTGTTTGGCATCGTGCTGGAAGTGCAACTCGCTCCAGACAAGCGCAAGCGTTTTGCCTGGCCCGCATACGTATCGCTGCTGCGCGCTCGCCTGAAGTGCCCGGTGGAGTTGCTGGTCGTCACTCCGGATGAAGCTGTGGCGCGTTGGGCGGCACAGCCGATTGAGATCGGGCGACGCAATATCTTCACTCCAGTCGTCTTGTCGCCATCAGTCGTTCCGTCGCTCGTGGACGAGGAGGCGGCCCGAGCGAATCCCGAGCTGGCGGTGCTTTCCGCGATGGCGCATGGCTTCGATGAGGATATCGATCGGGCTGCGCGCATCGCGCTGTGCGCACATGCAGCGATTTCCGGGCTCGACTCGGATCGGTCGAAACTGTACTGTGATCTCGTGATCCATTCGCTGAGTGAGGCAGCGCGTAACGCGTTGAGAAACATGGACGCACGAACGTACGAATATCAGAGCGACTTCGCGCGGCAGTACGTGGCGCAGGGCAGGGAGGAGGGCAAGGCGGAGGGCAAGGCGGAGGGTGAGGTGAATGGCCGCGCCGCCTTGATCGTGCGGCTGCTGACGCTTCGGTTCGGTCCGCTCGGTCCGGGCGAACGAAGCAGAATATCCGCAGCCTCGATTGCCGAGCTGGATGCGATGGGCGAGCGCCTGCTCACCGCGCATTCACTCGGCGAGATAATGAGCATCGCATCATAAGTCAGTGCGATCCGCCGGACACGCGGTCGCTCGAAGCCGTGGCGTTGAGCCGCGGCTACATTGAAGCCCTTAGAAGCAGAAGAACCCCGACCCCGATGACGGATCCGCGGAGGGACCCGCGGCGTTGCGCCGTACCCTCCTTCCCACCGCTACCGTCGAGATATCGCATGCGCCCGCGAATCAGGCGGCCGCGGCGGTGAAGTTTCTTTCAGACCCCCCATACCCCGATCCATCCCGGCGTGTGCTCCAGCCCGGATCTCCTTCGTTCCCGCGATTGTCACCGGCGCGCGATCGGGAGTACGATGGGCGAACCAGAGTTCGTATAGAGAACATCCGCATGGCCACGCTGAGTATTGGGGGGCGGCAGGTCTCTGGCGCCGGTGAGTTCGAAGTACTGAATCCCGCAACGGGTCAGGCTGCGGGAAGTGCTCCGGAGTGCTCCCGCGCGCAGCTCGATGAGGCGGTCGATGCCGCCGCCCGGGCGTTCGTGGCATGGAAGCGGGACGAGCCGGCGCGGCGCGCGGCGCTTGAGCAGTGTTCGGACCTCATCAAGGCGAACGCCGAGACACTCGCACGCCTGATCACGCTGGAGCAGGGGAAGCCACTGGCGAAAGCGACGCGTGAGGTAATGGGCGCCGCGGCCTGGTTCCGCTACACCGCCTCACTCACCATTCCGACGGAAGTAGCGCGGGACGACGCGCAGATGCGCATCGAAGTACGACGACGTCCGATCGGCGTCGTTGGGGCGATCACCCCCTGGAACTACCCGGTCATTCTCGCCGCGTGGAAGATCGCTCCCGCTCTCCGCGCTGGAAATACAGTGGTACTCAAGCCATCGCCCTTCACACCTCTGGCGACGTTGAAGCTTGGGGAGATCCTTCAGTCGGCGCTGCCCGCTGGCGTGCTCAACGTAGTATGCGGCGGGGACGAGCTTGGCAAGGCGATCACGAGCCATCCAGGGATCCGCAAGATTTCCTTCACAGGCTCCACCTGCGCCGGCAAGCATGTCGCGCAATCTGCGGCTGCCGATCTCAGGCGCATCACACTCGAGCTCGGCGGAAACGATGCGGCGATCGTGCTCGACGACGTAGACCCCGCCAGCATCGCGCCGAAGATTTTCTGGGCAGCGTTCGATAACACCGGTCAGATCTGTGCCGCGATCAAGCGCGTGTATGCGCACGAGCGCGTCTTCCCGGATCTCGTCGGCGAGCTGGCCAGGATCGCGCGCAGCGTGCGTGTAGGCGACGGGATGTTTCCCGAGACTGAAATGGGCCCGCTGAGCAACGCGCCCCAGCTCGAGCGAGTAGTCGAGCTCGTCGAGGATGCCCGTCGCAACGGCGGTGAAATTGTGACAGGTGGCGCGCGGATCGAATCGCCTGGCTACTTCTTTGCGCCAACCATCGTGACCGGGTTGGGTTCGCACGTCCGGCTCGTTGCCGAGGAGCAGTTTGGCCCGGCGTTGCCTTGCATGTCCTATAGCGACGTGGACGAGGCCATCGCGCTCGCCAACGATTCGCCCTTCGGTCTCTCTGGCTCCATATGGAGTGCCGACACGCAGCGTGCCGTCGAGCTCGCTCCCCAGCTCGAATGCGGCACGGTGTGGATCAACCAGCACATGACGATCGTGCCGGATGCGCCGATCAGTGGCCTGAAGTCCTCGGGAATCGGCGTAGAGAACGGCCCCTGGGGGCTCCTCGCCATGACGGAGATGCAGACCGTGGAGATTCCGCGTTGAGGGTCCCGCAGCTTCCCCGGATGTCCTTCGCACAGCTTCCGACGCCTCTGGAGGAAGCGAAACGTCTTGGTGAGGCGCTCGGCGGCCCACGCATCTTCCTGAAGCGGGACGATCTCACCGGCGCGGGGCTCGGGGGCAACAAGGTTCGCAAGCTCGAGTATGTGATCGCCCGCGCGGTGGCCGAAGGCGCCGATACGCTCGTCGCCTGCGGCGGCTACCAATCGAACATGGCCCGGATTACCGCTGCCCTGGGCGCACGCGCAGGTTTGCGCGTGGAGCTTGTGCTGGGTGGCATGGCCGGGGAATCGCGCGCATGGCAGGGCAACCTGCTGCTCGACCGCCTGTATGGCGCGCGCGTGCATTTCATCGAGACTGAGCGGCGCTGGGAGTTTGGTTCGGCCTTGCAGGATCTGGCCGCGGAGCTGACCCGGCAGGGCAGGCATCCGTACGTGATCCCGCTCGGCGGCTCCAGTCCCGAAGGAATGGCTTCCTATATCAACGCCACGGACGAGCTGCTGGGACAACTATCCGCGGCCGGTGTGCGGGCGGACCATCTCTACGTCGCCGTGGGTTCTGGCGGTACGTTCTGTGGGCTTGCCCTTGGGGCGGTCAACGCGCCGGCACCCTATCGTCTGGTCGGGATCAGCGTGAGCCGTGGCGCGGGGTTCCTTCGAGAACGAGTAGTTGCCGACTCAGCAGCAGCGGCCGGTGTTCTGCAGGTAGCGCGAACCCCGCAGGCCAGCGACTTCGCGGTTTATGACGAATACATCGGCCCCGGCTATGGCGCTTTGACCAAGGGCTGCGTCGAGGCGATCTCGCTGGTTGCGCGGACGGAAGGCGTGCTGCTCGATCCGGTGTACTCCGGCAAAGCGATGCACGGACTGATGGATCATATCCGAAGCGGCAAGGTGTCGCGCGATGACACCGTCGTATTCCTGCATACCGGCGGTTCGCCGGCTCTTTTTGCGTACGACCCGGATTCGCTCAGCCCGGCCGACGTACAGCCGCACACGCCCGGGGCGTCCGGATGATCGCGAGCACCGGCAGCGTGCACCGCGCAGCCATCCGCTTCGCACAGCGGCCTTGTCGGGCTCCTCCCTGAGCGGAGCTTCGGTGGCATGTCGATTGCATCTTCTGTGAACGTCCAAGTTCGTCATCCGAACGGATGTTTTTATAGTGAATTCGTAGCACAATGGGGGTGCCCGGGGGCTCCCTTCGAATAACTACAGAGGTGACCATGTCCGATTTCGCGTCGAATAGCCGCAGGATGCAGGCGCCTTTCACAACGCTCGGCATCCTCGGCCTGTTCGGGGCCGGTGCGGCAGCAGCTGCCGAGTCCGATGGCCAGCTTCAGGAAATCGTCGTCAGCGCGCAGAAGCGCCTCGAGAGCCAGCAGACCGTCCCGATCGCAGTCAGCGCGTTCTCCGGCGAAACACTGCGAACGCTGAACGTCAACAGCACGCTCGACCTCGAGCGCATCACGCCGAATCTCACTGTCGGACAGAGCACGGGCGAGGGTGGCATCCCCGTCATCGCGATCCGCGGCGTAGCCCTGCAGGACTTCTCCGATATCAACGAAAGCCCTTCGGCCGTTTACCTCGACGAGTTCTACAAGGCCGCGCTCTTCGGGCTCGATACACAACTCTTCGATGTAGAGCGCGCGGAAGTACTGCGCGGCCCGCAAGGGACCGTGTTTGGCCGTAACGCCACGGGTGGCCTCATCCAGTTCGTCACGCGCAAGCCCACGCAAGAGTTCGACGCTTACGTCGCCGCAACGGCAGGTGACTTCAATCAGCGCAAGATCGAAGCGGCGGTGGGCGGGCCGCTCAGCGACACGCTCTCCGGTCGCGTCTCGGCGCTCTACAACCACTTCGATGGCTATCAGGAGAACCTCTTCCAGGGTAACTCCGACGGCAATGGCCTCGGTGTCTCGGCGGGTCGTGTCCAGCTGCTTTATCAGCCCACCGCGAATCTGGATCTGTCGCTCTTCTATCAGTACTCACGTAACAGCAACGGCGGCGGCAACACCTTCACGAATAGCCCCGTCACGATCGACCCGGCCACGGGCCTTGCAGTCCCGAACCCGGGAGGAACCGACTCCACCGGCTACCGCGATCCGACGCCGGGAGACGCGCGTGACGTCAACGTCGATCGCGACGGCTTCCTGAAGACGAAACAGAACACCGCGATCGGCCGCCTCGCCTGGCGCTTCGCGGAGAATCTCGAGCTCGTGTCCGTCACCGGATACGAGGACTCGACCAAGCACCTCTCACTCGATACCGACGCGTCTCCCGCCTTCGTGCGGCACACGGACTTCATGCCTGATGCGCGCGAGGTTTCCGAAGAGCTTCGCCTCAGCGGCACAAACGGCTCTTTTCGCTGGCTCACCGGCCTGTACTACTTCGACTATGACGTCGATGGGCATCAATCGGTCATTGCGCCGACTGGCGTGAGCTCAAACTACGTGCCGATGAGCTACTCGCTGAACACCGAATCCTGGGCCGCGTTCGCGAGCGGCACTTATGACTTCACCCCCGAGTGGAGCTTCACCGCCGGTGCGCGCTACACGAACGAAAAGAAAGACATCGCGATCGACATCCCATACTCGTTCCTCTACGACTCGAATGGCGTATTCACCGGTTTCGGCCGATTCACTTTCGACGAGGCGACGGTAGGGGGCCTCGCGAAGCAGGATGACGACAACGTCAGCTTCGATACCCGCCTCAGCTGGAAGCCATCGCGGGATGTGATGGCGTACGCAGGCGTGTCCCGCGCATACAAGGGCGGCACGTTCAACATGGGCCTGTTCCAGATCCCGCTGATCACGCACTACCCGGTGAAGCCCGAGGAGCTGACGAGCTACGAAGTGGGCGTCAAATCGACGCTCATGAACGGAACGCTGCGCGCAAATGCCTCGGTGTTCTACTACGACTACAAGGACTATCAGGCGTACTCGTACGACAGTTCGAGCCAGAGCTCGGAGATCTTCAATGCCGATGCGACGGTTAAAGGCGTCGAGCTGGAGCTCGTCACGAATCCGTTCACGGGATTCGAAGCCTCTGTTACCGCGAGCTACCTGGACGCGGTGGCCGAGTCGGTGGCGGATCGGGCCGGCAACCGGGCCGATCGGCGGATGCCCCTCGCACCGAAGTGGAACCTGACCGGATCACTCCGTTATTCGTGGCCGGCCCCGGGCACCGGCCGGCTCGCTGTGCAAACGGATGCCGTCTACAAGACCGAACAGTATTTCGACGCCTTGAACAGCCCGGCGCTCTACGAGCCCTCGTACGTCGTGGCCAACCTTCGCGCCTCCTGGACGAGCGACAGCGGCCAGTGGCAGTGGGGCGCGTTCGTCGACAACGTGACCGACCGCGTGTATCGCAATTCCGCCTTCGACTTCAGCTCCTTCGGGTACGTCCAGGGAATGATGGCGAAGCCGCGCTGGGCGGGCGTGTTCGGCAGTTACAGCTGGCGCTAGTTTCGAAAGGCGCCACAGGAGAATCATCCGGATGTTGTTTGCAATGTTTTTCACGCCCAAGGCGGGGCGTCCCGAGGAGCGCGTCGCCTTGACGCGAGACTGGGCTTTCCCGCCGGGACTGCGCTCGGTGGCGTGGTATCACTTTCCATCGAGCAGCCCTCGGTGGGTCGAGATCGTCGAGGCGGATTCGGTCGCAGTGCTGATGCAGATGTCGCGCGCGTTCGATCCTTTTTATGAGATCACGGTGTTGCCGACCGAAACCGGCACGCGTGCCGGTTGAAGGTGGGGGAGTCGAATGATCACTGATAGCAACAGTCACCTGGGCAGCATCTACGACCGGGAGGGATACGAGTTCTGGAAAAGGAACCGCGAGATTCCCGATCGCGTGATCGAGCGATACTTCAGCGTCATGGAAGGGGTGGATCGCTCCATCGTGGTCGCCTTCCCGCAGGGGCCGCACCTCAACGACAACGACTGCATCGCGCATTTCGCGCGCCGGTTTTCCGATCGCGTGGCCGGTTTTTCCCTGATCGATCCCAGGGAGCGTGCGATCGAGCAGATCGATCGTGCACGCGGGGAGTGGGGCGCGAAGGGTGTGCATCTCGCGCCGATCTATCAGAACTTCAAGCCGGACGACGAAGCGTACTTTCCGATGTACGCGCATCTGGAAAAGCACCGGCTGCCGGTGATCTGGTTCCAGGGCAGCTCGTTCGAAGCGCCGGACGGTCCGCTCGAGTGGGCCAATCCGGTGCTGCTCGACAAGGTCGCGCGCTCCTTCCCGGAGCTTAAGATGATGATCGCGCACTTCGGCTCGCCGTGGTTCACCGAGGTCGTGGCGCTCATCAAGAAGCGACCGAACGTCTTCACGGAAATCTCGGCGCTGAGCAATCGCACTTGGGCGTTGTACAACGCGCTCATCAACGCCGTTCAGTACGGCGTGGAGGAGAAGATCCTGTTCGGCTCGGAATTTCCGATGCAGACGCCGCAGCAGAATCGTGAAGCGCTGCAGGAAGTCGTCGCACTCTCCGAAAGAGCGAACCTGCCGCGGATTACGCCTGCGGTCGTGCAGGGCATTCTCGAGCGCGACACTTTCGCGCTGCTCGGGATCAGCTGATCCCGCTCCCGGAGCCCTCCGAGCCGTGCGCATCGACGGACAGGCAGCACTCGGACACGTCCTGCACCTGGCGTGTGACATCGGCGCCCGGCTAGTGGGCTCGCCGGGCGCCGATCGAGCCGCTGCCTATGTCGAAGAGCAATTTTCGGCCGCTGGGCTGCGGGTCGCGTGCCAGGAGTTTCCTGCGCTCTACGGCTCGGCAGTCGCACATTCAGTCGAGGTACTGGATCCCGCGCTCGGCGCCGTGGCCTCGTCCCCTGTGCTGTTGTCCGCCGATACGCCGCCAGAAGGACTGGAAGGAGAGCTGACGATCCTCGAGGGGTCCGACGACCTCGCTCTGGAGTCCAGGCCGCTGTCCGGTCGCATCGTGCTCTGGGTCATCGGCAGCCGCGCGGAGTTTCAGACGCGGCTCGAAGCACTGGCTCGGCGAGGCCCGAAGGCGATTCTGATTGGCTGGCCTGCGACCGGCATTCCCCCCAAGAACCAGCAGCTGCCCGAAGTGACGGCCCGACGGGGCCTCGCGATGCCGGCGTTGTGTATCAGTTTCGAGCAGGCATGCGCGATTGCCGCAGCGGGTGCATTGCGGGCGCGGGTGGTGCTGACATCGCGCCGTTTCGAGGGTCGCACGAGCAACCTGATCGCCGATGTTCCGGGATCGAAGTTCCCTGAGGAGGTCGTAATCGTCGGCGCGCACTACGACACAGCGCCAGATGTTTCAGGGGCTATCGACAACGCCTCCGGTGTCGCTCTCATTCTGGAGCTGGCGAGGCATTTCGCCGCGCGGGGCTCGGCGCGCACCCTGCGGTTCATCGCGTGGGGTGGGGAAAAGGCGGGCATGATCGGGAGCCGTCATTACGTGGCAGCGGCCCGTTCACCAGCTTCTCCGCTCGGCACGTTCACTGGCGAACGCCGCCTTGAACAGCATTTGCTCTGCATCAGCGTGGACGGCGTCGGCCTTCGACTGCATCGAGACGCTTGCTACACGTCGACGGATCCGTCGATCGCAGGAGCCCTCGGTGAGACGGCGCGGGATCTGGGCGCACCTCTCTCGATCACGGACTCCTATTTTGGTTCTGACAGCGAGATGCTCACTGAGGCCGGAGTGCCCGGGCTGTCCTTCGGTCAGGAAGGGCCGGGGCTCAGCGTGTTGCACACTTCGGGCGATAGGATCGAGGTGCTCGACGCGGAGCGTCTTGGGCGCCTTGGTGAGCTGATCGGAACGTTTCTGTCCAGGTCCGCCGCGCGTGCAGACCCGTGGCCGTTCGAGCGGGCCGTGCCGCCGACCGCGCGTGAGCGCGCCAGACGCTGGCTGAAGGCCAAAGGCTGGATCGACCTCGTACCGGACGAGGCGCATCTGAATATCGACTACCGCGTCCAGAGTTGAAACCGATGCAACAGAAGGTGCCGCGCTATTCCTGGTACGTGCTTCTGTTGCTGGTCTGCGTGTACAGCGTCAACTGGATGGACCGGTATGTACTGGTCATCCTGCTCGAACCGCTAAAGCGCGATCTCGGGCTCTCCGACACCTCGCTCGGGCTCCTCAGCGGTCTCGCCTTCGCGATCGTCTACTCGTTCGCGGGAATCCCGATCGCGCGCTTTGCGGACACGCATTCCAGGCGTGGCGTGCTGCTGGCCGGTTTGACCGTCTGGAGCGCCATGACGATGCTTTGCGCGGGTGCCCGCGGATTCGTCTCCCTGGGGCTCGCGCGGCTCGGAGTCGCAGTAGGAGAGGCGAGCTGCAGTCCCACTGCACATTCACTCATTTCCGACTACTTCCCGCGTACGCGGCGCGCGACCGCGTTCGCGATCTATGGTCTCGGCATCCCCATCGGCATGGCGCTGGGACTCATGTTCGGTGGGTGGGCGAACGAAGCGTACGGCTGGCGCATGGCCTTCGTGATCGTGGGAGCTCCCGGAATCGCATTGGCCATTCTCATGTGGTTGACCGTGCGCGAGCCCCAGCGCGGCGGCATCGATGCCACTCCCGCGGAGACCGCTCATCTGAGCCTGCCCGACGTCATCCACGTACTGAAAACGCGCCGATCGTTTCTCGCATTCGCGGTTGGACTCGGACTGTATAGTTTCGCGACCAACAGCTTCGATACGTGGAGCCCCGCGTATCTCATGCGTGTGCACGGCATGGGCTCCGGCGAAGTGGGGGCGATGCTCGGCTCGATGCAGGCGGTTGCCGGAATCTCCGGCACGCTGGCGAGCGGGCTTCTTGCGGATCATCTGGGCGCGCGCGACGTGCGCTGGTATCTCTGGGTGACTGTGGGGGCCGCCCTGATCATGGTGCCTTCGATGTTGGTCTTCCTGCATGGACCACCGGAGCTCCTGCACGTCTCGTACTTCGTCACGGCGTTCTGCGAGGCCTCCTACGTCGCGCCGATGGTCGCGATGACGCAACGATTGATGCCGGTGCGCATGCGCGCACTGTCGTCAGCGCTGCTGTTCCTGATCCTGAATCTCATTGGGCCAGGGGCCGGGCCCTCGTTCGTGGGGATCGTGAACGACGTCCTCGCGTCCACGTATGGCAACGTCGCGCTGCGTTACTCGCTCTCGATAGCGCTCGGCGGAGCACTTGCGGGTGTCGCGCTCACGCTCATTGCCGCCAGGAGACTGCCCAGGGACCTCCAGGAGCCTTCCCCGGCGAGCGCGCCCGCGCCGCACGCTGGTTGAACCGACTCTTCCATCAGAGTTACTATAACGAACAGCAGTTCGTATAACGAACGTCGGCGAGTGAGCACCATGTCAGAACGCATGCCGCTGGAGCAGTCCGCTCTGGATCACATCTGGTTCCACGTCACTCCGCCGCAGGCACTGCGCGCCCCGGACGGCATGATGGTCTTCGAACGGGGAGAAGGCTGCTATCTCACGGACGTGCGGGGCCGCACCTTTCTCGACGGCCTTTCCGGTGGCGCCTTCGTCACCAACATCGGGCATGGGCGGCGCGAAGTGGCGCAGGCGATGGCGGCGCAGGCCGAGCAGCTGGCGTACGTGACGCCGTACAACTTCGCTGCGCCCGCTACCATCAGGCTCGCGGAGAAAGTGGCACAGCTCGCGCCGGGCGATCTCAACAGGGTCTTCTTCACGTCAGGCGGTTCGGAGGCGGTGGAAACCGCGCTCAAGATTGCCAAGCAGTACCACTGGCTGAATGGCGAGCAGAAGCGAACAAAGGTGATCACACGCCGCGGCTCGTATCACGGCTCGACGTTCTACGCGATGAGCGTCACCGGCGCGAGCCATGAGTACAACAACAAGATCTTCGCGCCTTTGGTGCCAGGTGCGGTGCAGCTCCCGTGGCACAACTGCTATCGCTGCGAATACAGGCAGACCTATCCGGGCTGCAAGGTGCTCTGCGCCGAGATGATCGAGCGCGCGATTCTGCACGAAGGTCCGGAAACCATTGCGGCGATTCTCGCGGAGCCGATTCCCTGCGCGGCGACGATGCACACCCCACCGGATGAGTACCTGCCGATGCTGCGACAGATCGCAGACAAGTACGGCATCCTTCTCATCCTCGATGAGGTGATCAATGGCTTCGGTCGCACCGGCCGCATGTTCGCGTGCGAGCATTGGGGCGTCGTTCCGGACATCATGACGGTGGCCAAGGGTATCACCAGCGGCTATGCGCCCATGGGCGCTGCGATCACCGGCCCGCGGGTGACGAGCCGTTTCGAGGCGGCGAGCGGTCGCGAATCCGGCCTCAATCACGTGATCAGCTTCGGCGGGCACGCCGCCTCCGCCGCCGCAGCGCTCAAGAACATCGAGATCCTCGAACGGGACAATCTCGTGCAGAACTCGGCGGAAATGGGCCGTTATCTGCTCGATGGTCTCTCGGAGCTGAAGAAGTACCCGATCGTCGGCGACGTGCGCGGCAAGGGCCTGCTCGCAGCCGTCGAGCTCGTGCAGTCGAAGGAGACGCGAGCACCGTTTGCTCCGTCCGTGCAGATGCCCGCGCGCGTCACGGCGCGAATGCGCGAGCTGGGGCTTCTTGCCCGCACGTTCCAGGTCGTCGAGCTCGGGCCGCCGCTCAATGCCGGCCGCGCGGAGATCGAGAAGATCGTGAGCGTGATGGAACAGACGATCCGGTGGTTCCAGAAGGAAGCAGGGATCGGCTGAGCCAGCATGTCCAAGCCGCAAGTTGTCATCATCGGTGCCGGAATCATCGGCTGCGCGATCGCCCTGCAGCTCGCGCGGCGTGGGTTTCGAACGCTCAACATAGATAAACAGCCCGAAGTGGGCTTCGGCTCGACCGTAAATTCATGCGCGATCGTGCGTTTCTCCTACTCCACCTTGGAGGGCGTCACGCTCGCCTATGAGGGCTACCACTACTGGAAGGACTGGGAGAAGTTCGTCGGCGTGCGCGATGAGCGAGGCCTGGTGACGCTGACCCAGTGCGGGCACCTGATGCTGAAGACGAGGCCGGAGGAGCGTGCGCAGCTTCCGCTGATGTATCGCGATCTCGGCATCGAATTCGAGGAGTGGAGTCCGGAGAAGATTCGCGAGCGCCTGCCGATCTACAGCGTGGCGTCCTATTTTCCACCGGTCGCGGTGGACGATCCGGATTTCTGGAAGGAGCCGACACGAACGCTTGCCGGCGCGCTGTTTACCCCGCAGGCGGGGTATATCGCCGACCCGCAGCTCGCGACTCATAACTTGCGCCGCGCTGTGGAAGCGCAGGGCGGAGAGTTCCTGTTGCGTCGGCGAGTGGTCGGCATCGAACAGGCGAAGGGCAGGGTCAGTGCCGTGACCCTCGACGATGGCACCCGCATCGAGGCCTCCATCGTGGTGAACGTCGCCGGCCCGCATTCCGCCATCATCAATCGGATGGCCGGTGTGGAAGGGGACATGTCGATCCGCACGCGTGCGCTCCGCCGCGAAGTCCACCATCTCACCGCACCTTCGCAGTTCGACTTCGATCGTCGGGGCGTGATGACCTCAGACAGCGATACAGGCGTTTATTTCAGGCCGGGCCACGGTAACGCGATCACGCTCGGATCAGGCGATCCACCGTGCGATCCCAAGACCTGGGTCGAAGATCCGGACGAGGTGAACCGCCAGATTACCGAGTCGCAGTGGAATGCACAGGTGTATCGGCTCGCCAGGCGGATCCCGGACCTCGGCATCCCCGGCCAGGCGCAGGGCGTCGTCGACATGTACGACGTATCGGACGACTGGATACCGATCTACGACCGCTCGAGCCTCCCCGGTTTCTACATGGCCATCGGCACGAGCGGTCACCAATTCAAGAATGCGGGCGCGGTCGGCACGCTCATGGCCGATCTGATCGAAGCCTGCGAGCAAGGCCACGACCACGATCGCAATCCATTACAGCATCGCTGCCGGTACATCGGGCGGGAGTTGAATCTCGGTGCGTTCTCGCGCCTGCGACGGGTCAATTCGGGCAGCAGCTTTTCGGTGCGGGGCTGATGGCGCACGCGCACGCTTCACGTGGACGCGAGCGCGGCACGCAGTTCCTGAGAGGCGGCCTGCAGCGGCGGCAGTATTTCGTCGATGAGCTTCTTTTTCGGAACGGCCGCGGCGTTCGTCACGACGTTGATCGCCGCGACGGCGCTTCCTGTCGCATCGAGCACGGGCACCGCGATGGTACGAATCCCTTCTTCCATCTCCTGGTCGACGATGGCGTAACCGCGCTTGCGGACGCGTTCGAGCTCGGCGGCGAGCTCGGCCTTGTTCGTGATGCTTGCGGGAGTCTGCGCATCCAGATCCGCGTGTCGCAGGTACTCGGCGAGATCCGCCGGCTCCTTGAAGGACGCGAGCACACGTCCCGTGGACATGTGCAGGGCCGGGAAGCGCTGACCAATGGTGATGGAAGGCTCGAGCATCCGGTTAGTCATCGCGCGCGCCAGGTGCACGATGTAATAGCCGTCCAGCACGGCGACCGCCGAAGGATGCCCCACAGTATCCGTCAGCTTGCGCAACGGCCTCTTCGCCAGGTCCGCCAGCGGCACGGTCGCCATGTACGCGTACCCCAGCTCGAGCACTTTCGGCGCAAGGCGGAAAAGCTTCCCGTCGTGATTCACGTAGCCCAGGTGCGTGAGCGTGACGAGATAGCGCCGCGCGCCGGCGCGATCGAGCCCCGTGCGCTTTGCGACTTCCGAGAGCGTCATCTGCGCGTGTTCCGCATCGAAGGAGCGCAGCACGTTCATCACGTGTTCGGCTGCGCCGACGAAGTCTCGCGGCGTGTCCTGGGCCGGGCCTTTCTTGTTCGCGCTCATGGATGCGTCGTTTCCTCGTTTCGATGCCACGCGGGGCGCGGCAATGCTACCGCAAGAAACATCCGTTCGCTTGACGAACCTTTCGCACGGAGTCTTCTGTTATGAGAGCCCAAGAGAACGATCTCATCACTCGCACGGGTCCCGGCACAGCCGGCGGCGAGTTGTTGCGACGCTTCTGGCAACCGGTAGCGCTGCTCGATGAGTTGACTGCCGCGCGACCCGTCGTGCCCGTGACGATCATGGGCGAGAGGCTCGTGCTGTTCCGCGACGAGTCCGGCCGCTACGGCCTGATGGACCGTCATTGTCCCCACCGGGGCGCGGACCTTTGCTTCGGCCGGCTTGAGGACGGGGGGTTGCGCTGTCCGTTTCACGGCTGGCTGTTCGATGCCACCGGCCAGTGCCTCGAGCAACCGGCCGAGCCCGAAGGCAGCACCTACTACAAAAAGTTGAGGGCTCGCGCATACAAGTGCGTCGAGCGCAGCGGCATCGTGTTCGCCTACATGGGCCCGGGCGAGCCGCCGCCATTTCCGGAGTTCGATTGCTTTATGGCACCGCGCGAGTACACGTTCGCGTTCAAGGGGCTGTGGGAGTGCAACTGGCTGCAGGCGCTCGAGGTGGGGATCGATCCCGCGCACACGTCGTACCTGCATCGCTTCTTCGAAGACGAATCGCCGGATGAGGCCTACGGAAAACAGTTTCGCGGGACCGCTGCCGGTGAGGAGATTCCGCTGACGCGCATCCTGCGCGAGAGTGCCCGGCCCCGGATCGAGCTGGAGGACACCGCGTACGGCTTCCGCATCGTCACGCGTCGTGACTTGCGGGACGGCCGGGAGCACGTGCGCGTAACCAATCTCGCGTTCCCGCAGGCCATCGTGATTCCGATGGGGCCGCAGATGACGATTACCCAATGGCACGTGCCCGTGGACGATACGCACTGCTACTGGTACTCGATCTTCACCAGCTTTGGCGACCCGGTCGATCGCGAGACGATGCGGGCGCAGCGCCTGCAGGGTCATTCGCTGCCCGAATACCGGCCGCACACCAACCGCGCGAATGGCTGGGGATTCGATGCGGAAGATCAGCGCCAGCGCACGTACACGGGCCTCGGCGCCGACGTGAACGTGCAGGATCAATGGGCCGTCGAATCGCAGGGGCCGATCCACGATCGCACGAAGGAGCATCTGGGCAAGTCCGACGTGGCGATCATTCACTATCGCAAGCTCCTGAAGCGCGCGATCGAGGCCGCGAGCTCGAATGAGGCTGTGCCGTTCGTGCTCGGTGAGCAGGCGGCCTCGCAAGTCCGGGGGCCCGTGGCGATCGATGTCGTCGCCCCGCCCGGCGAGGGAGACGCCAGTTGGAAGCGGAAGGATCTGGAGCGGCGAGGGGGCACAAAGTGGGCACGCGACCCCGGGCTCCTCGAAGCCGCGGCCGTCACTCGCTAAGGCGCAGCGATGCCAACGCGCAGGGCAAGCTTCGTCGAAAGGCACGGAATTCGGACTGCCGAGCAGGCGGACGCCGCGCGTAGCGCGCTGGCCACCGTGCGGGAGCGACGAATCCAGCGTGTCAGGCTCGTCTTTGCCGATCAGCACGGCGTGCTTCGAGGCAAGACGATCGTTGCTGAAGAGCTCGACTCGGCGCTCCAGAACGGCATCGGCATGACGACGTCCCTGCTGCTGAAGGACCTGTCTCATCGCACGGTCTACCCCGTCTGGAGTCGGGGCGGCGGGCTGGACATGTCGGAGATGACAGGGGCAGGCGATTTCGTGCTAGTTCCAGATCCGACGACATTTCGCGTGCTCCCCTGGGCCAGCGACACTGCGTGGATCCTCGGGGATTGCTACTTCAAGAGTGGTGCGCCCGTGCCGTTCTGCACGCGCCGCCTGTATCGCACGGCTCTGGAGCGCCTGAAGGAACGCGGTTTCGGCTACGTCGCGGGTCTTGAGCTGGAGTTCTACATCTTTCGCACACAGGACCCGCGCCTGGAGCCGCGTCACTGCACGCAGCCACCCGAGCCGCCCGCGGTGAGCATGCTGGCTCACGGATTCCAGTACCTGACCGAGCTCAACTACGACCAGCTCGAGCCGGTATTCGAACAGCTTCAGACGACACTCACGGCGCTCGGCCTGCCCTTGCGCAGCATGGAAGCGGAGTTCGGGCCCAGTCAGTGCGAGCTCACGTTCGGCGTCGCGCATGGGCTCGCGCCTGCGGACAACGTTCTGCTCGTGCGCAGTGCTGTGAAACAGGTGTGCCGTCGCAGCGGCCTGCACGCGACGTTCATGTGCCGTCCTGCCTTGCCGAATGCGCTTTCCAGCGGGTGGCACCTTCACCAGTCCCTGTGCGATCTGAAGACCGGCAGGAATGCCTTCGTTTCCGACGACGATGCGCAGCTGCTGTCCGTTACCGGTCGCGAGTTCGCGGCCGGGCTTCTGACTCATGCACGCGAGGCCTGCATCCTGGCCACGCCGACCATCAACGGATACAAGCGGTACCGACCGTTCTCACTTGCTCCGAGGAACGTCGTCTGGGGTCGTGACAACAGGGGTGCGATGCTCAGGGTCATTGGCGGGCCGCATGATCCCGCGACTCATCTCGAGAATCGGGTGGGCGAGCCCGGGGCCAATCCCTATCTGTACTTCACTTCCCAGATCGTCGCCGGGCTCGCCGGTATCGAGGGGCATCTGGAACCCCCGCCGCTCGCGGACACGCCCTATGAGACCGGCCCCGCGCAGCTTCCCGGTAATCTGCTGGAGGCAATCGGGGAATTGCGCGCCAGCGCGCTGTTCCGGCGCGAGCTGGGCGATGCGTTCGTCGATTACTACCTGACGCTCAAGGAGCGTGAAGTACAGCGGTTCCTCTCGGAAGAGGTGACGGACTGGGAGCAGCGGGAGTACTTCGAGATCCTTTGAACGAAGGACCCCAGCGGCTCTTCAGAACACTCAACCGGTCCTCCGGTGTTGCTCATTTTCCCCGAATGATCAGCCACCGCGAGCGGATGCCCGCCGAGAGCGCCTGCACGTTGTCGCCGAGCTTGTACTTGCCTCGCAGGATCGTCTTGCCCGAGGAGATGCCGCTGTGGCACGCCTTGATCAGCTTCCTGCGGATCGAGCTGGAGACCGTGGCCCCGGACAGCACGATCAGCGAGTCGACCAGCGCCGTCGCGGCTTCGTCGCGTTCGCGTTGCGCGCCCGGGGCCAGGATGCGGCCGGGCCAGTAGCCGTATTCGGGGCCCTGCTGCTGCTTGTTGGCGACCTCCAGGTCCTCGATCGTGCGATTCAGGTCGGACCAGAAGCCGGCACCGTCGTAGGTATCCAGGCCGACGGTCGTGATCTTGCCGCCCTTCATCTGGAAGAAGACGTTCTGGTCGCCCAGGATCGAGCCGCGCTTGAACGACTTGGTGTTGACGTCGCGGAAACGGTCGCCGTTGCCGATGAAGAAGTCGACCGCCAGGATTTCGCCGAGGCCGAAGGGGATGTCGAGATTGCCGCGGCTCAGCGCATCGGCCAGCTCCTTCTTCTTCTGCAGATCCTTCGCCATGCCGTGCAGGTTGGCCAGCTCCTCGACGAAGCTGACCTTGATGGCGGTCTTGATCTTGCCCTCGCTGTTCTTGAGCAGGACGTCGATCTTCTGTAGCCATTGCTGCTGGGTGAGCGGCGGGGTGGCTTTGACCTTCGCCGGGTCGACCCGCTTGAGCTCCTCGATCTCCTTCAATGTGAGCTTCGTCGTTTCGAAGGGGAGGCTACGCAGCTTGGAGAAGGCACTGGCATGGAACTCCAGCATGGCGCCCACGTTGTTGCGCCCCGCGCCATCCTCGGACTTCACGACCAGCGGCCGGGACGCATTGCGCTGGGTGACGAGCAGCACGATGTTCTTGTTATTGGCCTCAACCGCCTGGATCGACTGTATCTCGCGGGCGGCGATGTCCGTCATCGGCATGAGAAGCTCCTGAGCGACTGAAAAAGGGACCGGCGGGGCCCGAAGCTGGGCCGCACGGGAGAGTAGGGAAGGCGCGAATCCGGAGTCAAGGAATCGGTTGTCCGGCCGAGGGCACAAGTGTGGACCCTGCCGGGGAGAGCGCGGCCGGAAGTCCACGATGTGCGTCACATCGAGCGGAACATTCCCCGGGATGAGCCCGGTTGGCGGCGGCAATGAGTGCTTCCGCGAGAATTTACGAGGCTCGGGCGCAAATAAGCTCAATCGGCGAAAAAATAGATGGGGGACCGACGAGTCCCCCGTCTCTGGAAGTCCCGGGGCTCACGATCTTTGCGATTTCGGCCGGCGCGGTCCGCCGAATCGCGTTTTCCCGGGAAAATAGACGGGGGACTTGAAGGTCCCTCATCTATTTTCGGGATCATCGAGGTACGGCGGCGTCCATCGAGGCAAACCGCGGGTCAGACGGACCGGAAGCTTCCGCGTGATGCCGATCACATCGTCGTGAAGCCCCCGCGTCCGCCGACGAGAAGTACTGCCGGTTCCAGGCAGGGACGATTCGCTAGGATCGCCCGTCGTTTACGTCCAGTGACAGGCGGGAAAGATGGGTGTTCTGACTCCGGAGCAGGCACGGTCCTATATCACGAAGCTGCTGACGGCCATGAGCCAGGCCGGCGGGTCCGACCTTTTCATCTCGAAGGACTTTCCGCCGAGCATGAAGGCGCAGGGGATGATGAAGCCCCTCACGAACCAGAAGCTCACCGGCGAGGTCACCCGCGAGCTCGCGGACGCGCTCATGAATCCCCGCCAGCGCGACGAATTCTCCCGCGAGCTCGAATGCAACTTCGCGATGTCCGTGCCGGGTGTATCGCGGTTTCGCGTGAACGTGTTCATGCAGCAGCAGAACGTCGGGATGGTGATCCGCACGATCGCCAACGAGATTCCGGACATGGCCAAGCTCGGCCTGCCCGAAACGCTCAAGGAAATCGTGATGTCCAAGCGCGGGCTCGTGCTCGTAGTGGGCGCCACGGGTTCGGGCAAGTCCACCTCGCTCGCCGCGATGATCGACCATCGCAACAAGACCTCGCCGGGCCACATCGTGACGGTGGAGGATCCGGTGGAGTTCGTGCACCAGTCCCACCAGTCGCTGATCACTCATCGCGAAGTGGGCATCGACACGCATTCCTGGCACAACGCGCTCAAGAACACGCTGCGTCAGGCGCCGGACGTCATTCTCATCGGCGAGATCCGGGATACGGAGACGATGGAGCATGCCATCACGTTCGCCGAGACCGGCCACCTGTGCCTCGGCACGCTCCATTCGAACAGCGCGAACCAGACGCTCGATCGCATCGTCAACTTCTTTTCGGAGGAGCGTCGCAAGCAGGTGCTGATGGATCTTTCGAGCAACCTGCGCGCGATCATCTCGCAGCGGCTGATTCGCACGGTCGATGGCAAGGGACGCAAGGCCGCGGTCGAGATCCTCATCAACACGCCGATCATTGCGGACAAGCTGCTGAAGGGCGAATTCCACGAGATCAAGGCGATCATGCAGAAGTCGGAGGAGCTCGGGATGAGGACCTTCGATTCGTCGCTGTTCGAGCTCTACAACGAAGGGCACATCTCGTACGACGAAGCGATCCGGAACGCGGATTCGGCGAACGAGCTGCGGTTGAACATCAAGCTGAAGGGGCGGCCGCAGAATACGAGCAACGGGCTGTCGCTCGAGCCAGAGAAGCCTGAGAAGAAGGACGAAGAGGCGGCGGGCGAGGAGAGTGCTGCGGCCTGAGAGGGGAAGCCCTCGATCGCCGGGCGGCTCGGACGGCCGTGTCTTGAAGCTGGGCCCGGAGTGCCGTGCTTTGAAGATGCGTTGGTAGTAGGGATTCGAAGGGCAGTGTGGGTCACCGCCGGGCGTGTCGCGAGGGTTACGCCGGGCGCGTGCGAGGGTTACGCCGGGCGCGTGCGAGGGTCACCGCCGGGCGTGAGCGTCAGCGGCGGGCACGCGCGAGGCATTGCTCGTAGCGAGTCTGGACGCGGTTGGCGAACCAGCCGGTCGTCAGCTTCCGCTGGATCTTTGGGCTTTTCAGGAGGATGTCGGGCATCACCGCGCGCGGCATAGGGCGGCCGCTGCCTGCGGCGTCCGCAATCTCGAACACGCGCTCGTACAGCTTCGTTCCCCCGAACGACTCGTCCTGACTGCGTTCCAGGTCCCGGCGAATCTGCGTCTCGTCGAGGCGCAACTGCCCGGCCACCTTCCGAATAGCGAGCTCCGTTTGGCTCGGCTGACCGGCTCGGTCGCCATGAAGGAGGAGGTCCCCGTCGAGATCCAGCTTCGTGCGCGCAACCACATTGACCGCCTTCTGAAACGCGGCGTTCCGGCTCGCGTAATGCCCCGCGTTGAAATCCGCGAAGCGATAGCGCATCTCCGCGTACGGCATCTTGTAATCGAGCAGGTGCGCGATACCGAAGTACATGCCGCCGCGACGTGTGAAGACCTCAGCCCGGATGTCACTTTGCACGGGATACGGGTATCGCTTCGTGGCCGCATGCTTCTCGGCGTAAGCGATGCTCACCTGCATGGGCCCGCCGGTCCGCACCGGGTTGAGATTTCCGAACAGCCGCTTGCCGAGCGGAACTCGTCCGATGAGGTTCTCGTAGATCTCGCTCAACTCCTGCTCCGTCGTGGCGCGCTCAAGGCGACTGCGATAGCTGCGCCCGTCAGTCGATGAAGTTTCCAGCGCCGCGTTGACCACGAACTTCGGGATGCCGTAATCCGCGGCCTTCGCGTAGATCTGCTTCGTCGCTATTCCGGCAAGCCCGGGGACGCGTGGACTCTCCTGGAACGTCGACTCCTGCTCCGTCACGGCAATGACGGCGCAGCTGTTGTCGACTGAGGGCGCGATCCCGAGAGCTTCGAATGCCGCGAAGATGTCTAGCGCCCAGCCGCTCTTGTTCTGGACTCCGGCGGGCAGTAGCTGCTCGATCTGGGCCCGCGCGACGTCCGGATCGACGCGAGCTTCGCGGTGCGAGCCAGGCATGCATCCAGAGAGAGTCGCGGTGGCTGCGAGAACTGCGAGTGCCCGGAAGGGCCGACCAGCATTTTGCATGCGGCGCTTTATATCAGCTCTGCGCTTCCAGCAGCCGGCCGGCGCTTCGGTAGCAGAAGGCGATACGCGGTGTCCCAGAGGTGCGACGCGCTCGAAGCCGGCATCCGTTTGACCTGCACAAGCGTCAGCGGCAACAACAAAGAATCACCGGGAACAGCAAGAAAATAGCCAAACCCGGCCGATACGCGGCGAAAATCGGCTCCCGCGCTTCTGGGCCCGCAACCGCGTGGTAGCCTCCCGCCGCATTACAGGTCTCGTCCGTGGGGGAGATGCCCAAATGTCAGACTCAAGGAAGCGCCCGCTGAGCCAGACCGGGCGCGCGCGCCGCCGATTCCTCGAAGGGTCCGCGCTCGCCGCTGTCGGAACGTCCGCGGCAGTCCTCGTCGGTTCCCGAACCGCCGCCGCCCAGGCCGGCAGCGCTGCGGCGCCAGCCACTTGTCCCACGGTCCCCACGCCAATGAAGGACGTGGAGGGCAAAGTCGCGTTCATCACCGGCGGCAACAGCGGCATCGGCCTCGGAATTGCCAGGGCATTCACGGACGCCGGGATGAAGGTCGCGATCACCTATCGCACGAAGGCGAACCTGGACAGCGCGATGGAGCAGCTCAAGGGAGTTGCCGATCGCGTGCATGCCATCAACGTCGACGTCACGGACCGTGCGGCCATGGAAAAGGCGGCCGACGAGGTCGTGAAGCGGTTCGGCAAGGTGCATGCGGTGGTCGCGAATGCTGGCGTCGCGGTCATCGGCGGCATCAGCAAGGCGAGCTACGAAGACTGGGACTGGGGGATGGGCGTCAATCTCAATGGCGTGTTCAACACCATCCACAGCTTCCTGCCGCGAATCCAGTCGCACGGTGAGGGAGGGGCGGTCATCGCCACATCCTCGCTGGCGGGGCTCGTGGCTCACGGGATTGCCGGCGTGTACACCGTTTCGAAGTACGGCGTCGTGGGTCTGATGGAAGCGCTTCGCCACGAGCTGCTGGACACGAACATCGCTGTGTCGGTGTTCTGCCCCGGCATCGTCAACACCAACATCGGCAGTTCCGCGCGCAACCGGCCAGGTGGAGCGGGCGCTGCGCCGCCGCCGCGTCCCCGTCCGCCCGCGGGTGGTGCGCCGGGGCCAGGCGGAGCAGCGGCAACGATGCAGAACGCAGCTCCCGGCATGGATGCGCTCGAAGCCGGTCAGCGCGTACTTCGCGGCATGCAGAACAACGACATGTGGGTGCTCACCACGCCGGAGTTCGAGCACGAATTCCAGGCGCGCGGGGATGCCATCGTCGCTTCGCTCCCGACGGACGTGAATCCTTCCGCGGAGCGGATCCGGGTCGGCAGTTTCCTCGTCGGCAAGACGGACTACGCGCGCGAGCGCGACAAGAAGCGATGCGAACGGGCGAAAGCGAAGAAGTAAGACAAGGACGTCCCGATATCACAACGGCGGCGCCGGGTACCGGCGCCGCAGCCCGTCGATGCAAGGTTGAGGGGGTTTCATGCGCGCAATCCTGATGAGCGCCGTCGTCGGCCTCACGCTCCTGACAGCGTGCGGCGAGCAGAACGATGACGGTAACGCGGCCACCGGTTCGCTGAAATACGCGGCGGTCGACGAGGCGAGGCTCCTCGCCGCAAACGAGCCCGCGAACGCTGGCCAGTGGATGTCCTACGGACGGGACTACGAAGAGAAACGTTTCAGTCCGCTGACGAGCATCAATACCGAGACGGTGAAGAACCTCGGCCTCGCCTGGTACGGGGACTTCGATACCCGTCGAGGGCAGGAGTCCACGCCGATCGTCGTTGACGGCGTCATTTACGTGACGACCGCGTGGAGCAAGATCTACGCGTACGAAGCCAGGACCGGCAAGCAGCTCTGGCAGTTCGACCCGAAGGTTCCCGGCGAGTGGGCGGTGAACGCGTGCTGCGACGTCGTGAATCGCGGCGTCGCTGCGTGGAACGGCAAGGTCTACATCGGCACCATCGACGGGCGCCTCATCGCGGTAGACGCCGCAACCGGCAAGCCCGTTTGGGATATCTACACGATCGAGCGCGGCGCGCCGTACTCGATCACGGGCGCTCCGCGCATCGTGAAAGGCCTGGTGCTCATCGGGAACGGCGGCGCCGAGTACACCCAGCGCGGATACGTTTCCGCCTATGACGCCGAAACCGGCAAGATGGTCTGGCGCTGGTACACGGTGCCGGGCGATCCCAGCAAGCCGTTCGAAAATCCGCAAATGGAGATGGCCGCGAAGACCTGGGGCGGCGAGTGGTGGAAGAAAGGCGGTGGCGGCACCGTCTGGGACGGCATCACGTACGACCCGAAAACCGACCTCGTCTTCATCGGCACCGGCAACGGCGCGCCCTGGCCCGCGGAGATTCGGGATCCGGGCGGGAAGGGCGATCACCTGTTCCTGTCGTCCATCGTCGCGCTGAAGCCCGAAACGGGCGAGTACGTGTGGCACTACCAGCAGGTGCAGCGGGATTCGTGGGACTACACGGCGGTTCAGCAGATCACGGTCGCGGACCTGAAGATCGACGGCAAGGATCGCCACGTCGTCATGCAGGCCCCGAAAAACGGCTACTTCTACGTGCTGGACGCGGCCACCGGCGAGCTCATCTCGGCGAAGCCCATTGTGCCGGTCAACTGGTCGAGCGGCATCGACATGAAGACGGGCCGGCCCATCATGAATCCCGCCGCCCGGTACGACGTGACCGGCAAGGGCTTCATCGCCGTTCCGCATTTCGGCGGAGCGCACAGCTGGCCGCCGATGTCCTACAGCCCGCTGACGGGGCTCGTGTACATCCCGACGATGGAGATCAGCTATCCCTTCGTCGTCGCGCATGAGGACGACAATCCCATGGGGCAGAAGCTGTCGATCAGCTTCGCGGGAAGCGCGGCGATGTTGCGCGATCCGAAGGCGCTGCGCGTAAACAAGGCGTACCTGCAGGCCTGGGATCCGGTGAATCAGAAAGAAGTCTGGCGCGTCTCGAACGACGGTGGCCGCGCAGGCGGCGCGCTCTCGACCGCCGGCGGTCTCGTGTTCGCGGGCAACTCGAGCCACAACGAGTTCGCAGCGTATCGCGCGGACACCGGCGAGCGTCTCTGGAGCCACGATGCGCAGACGGGCGTGCTTGCCGGCCCCTCGACGTTCGAGGTGGACGGAGAGCAGTACGTCGCAGTCGTTGCAGGTTGGCGTCAGACGGGTAGCTATTGGGCGCCGAATTACTCGCGCCTCCTCGTGTACAAGCTCGGTGGCACGGCGAAGCTGCCCGACGCCGTGCCTTTCCCGGAGCCCGTTCTGAACCCGCCGCCGGCGTTTGGAACGCCTGAGGTCATCGCGCAGGGCCAGAAGTTGTACGGACAGCTCTGCAGCACCTGCCATGGCAACGACGGATTCAGCCGCGGCATGTTCCCGGACCTGCGGTATGCGGGCGCGATCAACACGCCGGAGGCGTTCAAGACCATCGTGATCGACGGTGCGCTGACGGCGAATGGCATGGTCTCGTTCGCCAGCGCGCTGAAGGATGGCGAGGCGGAAGCCATCCGCGCGTACATCGTGTCGAAGGCCATCGAGGCGAAGAACTCGCCGGGGACGGCAGCCGGTGGGCCCGCTCCGCCGCCGCCCGCACCGCGTACTCACTCGGACTGAGACAATGAAAACGGCAGCCTCAACGCTGGTACTTTTCGCTCTGGTACTTGTTGGCACATCGGCGCTGACGACGACCGCACACGCGCAGCGTGCGGTTGGAGATCCGCCGGTCGCCGCGAAGGATCAGCTCTCCATGCTGGAGAGCGACGATCCGAAGCTCGCGCGGAACAAGAAGCACGTCTTCGATTTCTGGCGGATCGTGTACGAAGGCGGTCACGTGGACCGGGCTGCGGACTTCATGGCCGAGGGTTATATCCAGCACAACCCGAACGTGAGGTCGGGGCGGGACGCCTTCGTCGCGCTCTTCAGCAAGGAACGGCCGCCGAAGAAGATCGAGCCGCTCATGAAGATGCCGGTGATCTCCATCATCGCGGAGCGGGACATCGTGATGGTCAGCAGCGTGCGCAAGGTGCGCGACCGGCAGAACAAGGACCACATCTACTACATCACGTGGTTCGACGTCTTCCGCATCGACGAGGACGGACTGATCGCCGAGCACTGGGATCCGTCCGAGATGTGGGTCGACGGCAAGCCGCCGGGAGCGGAGTTCTTCTCGGAGTGGGACAAGCCGCTCGGCCAGTGACGCGCGGCATGCGATCCGCATGGATCCGCCGCGCGCTGTTCCAGGTTCACCTCTGGACCGGCCTCGCCATCGGGCTGTACGTGCTGGCGATCTGCCTTTCAGGCAGTGTCATCGTGTTCCGGCGCGAGATCAGCAGAGCCCTTTGCGATCGCTGCGAGCCCCCGTTCGTCACCTGGCTCGCAAACTTCCACGGCGACCTGCTGGCTGGCCGCGTCGGCCTCATGTGGAACGGCATTGGAGCGATGGCCGTTACAGCGATGTGTATCACGGGCGCTGTCCTGTGGTGGCCGGGCCGTCGCGGTAACTGGGTTCGTAGCATCACCGTTCAGCGCGGCTCTACCGGGCGTCGCTTCCTGCGCGAGCTGCACAACACGCTGGGATTCTGGGGCTTCCTGCTCATCGTGCTCTGGGCGGTCACCGGGATGTACTTCGCATTCCCCGACGTGGTGAACGCGCTCACCGAGTGGCTTCAGGACGGGGACGCGGAAACCCCCGCATCGGTCTTCGTCCAGGACGCCGTGGCGGAGCTCTCGCGACTGCATTTCGGCCGCGCGTACGGGCTGTTCGTCAAAATCCTCTGGGCGATCCTGGGCCTCGTTCCATGCGCCCTTCTCATCACCGGCGCGCTCATGTGGTGGAACCGCGTGATCCGCAAACGGGCTTCAACTTTCGTCTAAGACGGCGCCTCGCGACCGCTCTCTATACTGCCTCCGCACGCAACACCAAGGGGGCAAGCAATGAGATTTCTGATTGCGGGTTTGTGTTGTGCGGTCCTGATGGCGTTCGCTGTCACACCGGTGATGGCTCAGCAGCCACAGGCAATCGCCAAGGAAGACGTCGACTACTACAAGGCCGTCGGAGCGTGGGTCGCGGAGCTGCCCGGGTATCTCGAAAAGCTCGGCGATGCCGCTCAGAAGACGAAGTACAAGGAGCGGCTCACGAAGCTGCGCGAGCAGTATTCGGCACTCGACGATGCGACGAAGAAGTACATTCGCGAGCTGGACCGGATTGTCGCGAACCCGAATTACTCGGGAAACACCATCCTGCCGCCGGCGGACCGCGCGGCGCTCGAAAAGCCGCGTCAGGCGCTCAATGCTGCTGGCGAAGCGTCACGTAGCGAGCTCGACAGCCTCGTTGCGGAGCTGAAGAGCGACGCGGCCAACGGCGGAGAGGCACTGGCCAGCAAGATCCAAAGCGTGATCGGAACGCGCAAGAGCTGGGTGGACGCGCTCACCACCGTGTTCGCCAGCACCGGCATGAGCCGCGACGACGTCGATCGCGTTCGCTCGGCAGCCGACTCGGCGGCGAAGGCGATGCGCAAGGTGAACGCCGATCTCGGGAACCTGGTGAAGAAGCTCTAGCCTTCGCCAGTGATGTCCTGGGCCAGCTCTCTCGCCTGGCCACGGCTGATCGGCACTTGACTGCCATTGGAAAGCAGCACGTGCCGGTTGCCACTCGCGTCCGTAACGATGCTCCGGGCGTACGCGAGATTGATGATGTGCGAGCGATGGATCCTCCGGAACGTTTTCGGGAGGACTTCCAGGAGCGCGGACAGCGTTTTCCGGTGCAGGTAACGGCGGCCCTCGAGCGTCTCGATGCTGGAGTAGTCGTCGTCGCCATGAATGGCGGCGATGGAGGTGAGCGGAATCAGGTCCACCTTTCCCGCCTGCGTCACGGCGAGATGCCTCGTTCGCGCGCCGGAGCTTTCTTTCGCTCGCTGAAGCGCGAGAGCCAGTCTTTCCTCGGTGAAAGGCTTCGCGACGAAGTCGACGATTCCCAGCTCGAAGGCTTCCATCGCACGATCCGTGTTGGCCGAGACCACGATTGTCCGGCAGGGCTGAGCGGCCGCTTCGCGCAGGAGCGAGAAACCGTCCTGCCCGGAAAGGTTGAGATCGAGGATCAGGATCGGCGTGTCACGGCCGGAGAGCAGCTTCAGGGCCGTCGGCAGATCCGGTGCGCATTCGATCAGCGGCGCCTCGTTCCGGAGGATGTTCCGGGCCAGACGCGCCAGGCGCTGCGCGATGATCGGCTCGTCCTCTGCGATGACTAAGTGCAAGCAGCCCTCCCTGGAACCTCCACGCAGTCCACCCATTCGCCGGCGACGGCCGACGCGGAGAAGAACCAATTATCGGCGAACGCGTGACGAAGGCGCGCGCGGACGTACGCGTGACCTTTTCCGGACGCGTTACCTTTCCCGGAACATTCGCTTCGCCCGGTGCGGGCGAGAGGGGATCGCAGCTCGCAGCGATACCTCCCGTTCTCTTGCGCGCGCCCGGAAAGCAAGAACTCCGCGCCGTCGGCCTGCCCGTTGTGGGTGAAAGCGTTCTCGATCAGCGTATGAAGAATGGCCGGGGGCACGCGAGCATCGGGATCCACACCGTCTGTCTTCAGCGTGAACTGCTTGTTCCGTTTGAAACCCATCACGCGAAGATGGGAGCGGCACAGCTCGATCTCCTGGCCCAGCGGAACAGTGGTCGCTTCGCCCATCGCGGCGATGGCCCGGAGCTCCTCCCCAAGCGCATCGATCATCTTCACGCCGACCTTCGGATCCGACTCGACCCACTCGCAAAGGGCGGTCAACGTGTTCATGAGAAAGTGGGGCTGGATCTGTTGGCGCAGAAGCTCGAGCTCCAGGCGTGCGGAGCGCAGCTCGGTTTCCGACTGTGCGCGCTGTGCACGGCGCAGCTCGGTGACCTGCTGGCCAAACAGCGTGAAGAGCAACGCCACTATCGCCAGATACCACGCGAGATCCAGGAAAACGTAGGCGTTCACGAAGGCCAGGGCGATGGAAGCGACCACAAGGCCAAGCACCACGCCAGCTCCGCGGATGCTGGCTCTGAGGCCGAGCGCGGCGGCGACGCCTGAAAGCACGAGACCCACCAGGATTACTGTGTACGTCTTTCCGTCGTATCCCCGAACAAGCACGAGCGAAATCGCCGAGAGAACCGCCGCCGCCATCACGAGCAGCGGCAAACGAGCGCGCGAGTAGCGAAGGCCGACGTAGCTCACAAGCAGCAGAGTCGAGATGCATGCAAAGCCCGCAATGAGCCACAGGCGCACGATGTGGAACGGGTACAGGTAATTCACGAGGAAACGGATGCTCTCCGAGAGCAGCTGCCCCAGGACGGACACGGACAGCATTGCGAGCAGCAGGGAGGAGACCTCGCGCCGGTTCGAGAGGTAGAGCGCCCCGAAGTACACGGCGGCGAGCAGCAACGCTCCCGCGGTCATCAGGCGGAAAACATTCAGATGGATCGGTTCGTAGCGGCGATTTCCGAACTCGCCGATCTCGAGAGCCTGCACGACCATGCTGAGACGGCTCCGAAGGTGGAAGCTCGACATCCGCAGCATCAGCTCGTTGGTGCCCGGGCGCAGGAGATGCGCGGGGATCAGAATGTCGCCCTGGATTCGCCCGGGAGTTTCGCTCTCGCGACTGTGGCCGGGGATGCCGTTTCGTCCGATGAACGTGCCGTTCCACCAGGCCTCATAGGAAGCCGGCGCGAAGACATGGATCGCCATTGGCGTGCCGGAGGAGATCGAACTGGCGGACACCTCGAATCGCCTGCGAACCCACACCAGTTGGCCGTGTGGGTCCACTTCCGAGAGCGACACGGATCGCCAAGCGTCCGGTGGATCCGTCTCCGTTCGCATCTCGACCTGCCAGGCGTTCGGGATATCCGCGGCAACCGCGATATGCGGAAAGAGCACAACCAGACAGGCAATGAGCAGACCCCTCATGGGCGCTGTTTTAGCAGATGCCCCGCGGTGCTGCCGACCGTTCACCGACGGCAGCGGCAGATCGCCGAATTCCGCTTGGCCTCGCGGGGCGCGCTGGCTACGGTCGCGGCATGAAAAAGCGATTCGTGCAGTTGACGGGGGTGCTCCTGCTGAGCGCGTGGGCCGCGAATGCGGTTGCTGCCGGCTCGATCCGGTTCGAGCCGTACATCTTCGAGGCGCGCTCCGGCGAGAAGGTGGAGGCGGAGAAGGGGGTCTTCGAAGTCCCCGAGAATCGGTCGAAGCCCGGCAGCCGCACGTTGAAGCTGGCTTTCGTGCGCTTCGCTTCGACGAATCCGGACAAAGGACCGCCGATCATCTATCTCGCCGGGGGTCCGGGCGGCTCCGGCGTGGATGCGGCGCGCGGCCGTCGCTTTCCGCTGTTCATGGCTCTGCGCGAAGTGGCGGACGTCATTGCGCTCGATCAGCGCGGCACGGGCTGGTCCAATGACATTCCGCCGTGCGATGTGCCGACGGGGCCCGATGACGGGAAGCCGCTTACGCGCGATCAGATCGTCGAGCAGACGCGCAAGGCGATGGCGGAATGCGCCAGGTTCTTCAGGGAAAAGGGCGTTGATCTCGCCGGCTACAACACCAACGAGAGCGCGGATGACATCGAGGAGCTGCGTCGATTGCTGGGTGTGCCGAAAGTCTCGCTGTGGGGGATCAGTTACGGCACGCATCTCGCGCTGGCGACGTTGAAGCGCCATGGCTCCAGCATCGATCGCGCCGTGCTCGCGAGTATCGAAGGGCTGGATGAGACCGTAAAGCTCCCCGCGCTCACGGACGCGTTCTTCGGCCGTTTGCAGAAGGTCATCGAAGCGGATCCTGTCGCCTCGAAGATCTATCCGGATTTCGTTGGAACCATGAGACGCGTCCATGCGGGCGTCGAAAAGGAGCCGGCCACCGCGGTGATCAAGGACGCTGCGGGACAGGAGCGGAAGGTTTCGTTCAGCCTCTTCGAGCTGCAGTTACTCCTGTCCGCCAGTATTGCGGATCCTTCGCGAAGCTCGATGCTTCCAGCCCTGTGCGCAATGATGGATCGTGGCGACTTCACTCAGCCCGCGGCCTTGATCCACAGGATGTTGCGCGCCCAGCCGATGGTCCGGATCTCCGGCATGGCCGAAGCCATGGACGCGGCTTCCGGTATTTCACCGTCGCGCGCAAGGCTGGTTGAGCGGCAGGCGAAGAGCGCCCTTGTCGGCGACGCCCTCAATTATCCGATGCCTCACATGGCGGACTCCCTCGGGGTGCCCGATCTCGGTGAATCGTTCCGCAGCCCGGTGACGAGCGATGTACCGACGCTCTTCCTGAGCGGCACCCTGGACGGCCGAACCTATCCCGAAAGCGCAGCGGAAATCGCTTCCCGATTCGCGCGAGCGACGCGAGTGATCGTCGAGAATGGAGGGCACAACATTTTCGAACAGGATCCGGCAGTCGCGGGGGCAGTGGTGGCCTTCATGAAGGGAGAGCCGGTGGCCAGCACCATCCTGCTCCCGCCGCCGCAATTTCCACACTAACTCAGCACACTGACTCAGCCTCCACACTGACTCAGCTTCCACACTGACTCAGCTTCCACACTGACTCGGCGCGCCCGTATCGGTCCCCAACTCGACCTCGGCCATGCCCGTCGCTCGGCTGCCAGGCAAGCGCCATTCCGAGGAACCGCGCTCCGAGGGAGGCATTAGCTAACCGAACCACAGCACCGGAGGAGCGAGCCATGATGCAACGGGGAAACGTCGGCCCGGCGGAACGGTGGATCTCGATCGTTTCGGGCGCAGGCTTGCTGGCCGCGTCGATGACGCGCGGAGGAGTGTTCGCTCGGGCGCTGGGTGCTGCGGCCGGGCTGTCGCTGCTGACGAGAGGCGCGGCAGGACACTGCGCAATGAAAGCGGCGCTTACAGGCGAGACTTCGCTGGGCGAAGGCTTTCGCGATGAGTGGACTCGCTTAAGATCACGCGTGGGCGGCAGCGCCGCAGGGGACATCAGCAACCTCGAGGATCTTTACTTCTCTGAGCTGCAGGAGCTGCACAGCGCCGAGGCTCAGTTCTGCAGCATGCTTCAACGGCTGCCGCGCACGCTTCCGAACGAAGTTCTCGAGCGAACGCTCACGGGTTATGCGACTGAGATCCGCACCCGTCGCGAGGATCTCGAGCGGATCATCCGTGGCGACGGTTTCGACCCGCGCGAGCATCCGGACCAGGCCATGCAGGCACTGCTGCACGAAACGCGAAAGATGGCCAAAGTGAGTGGCACGAGCACTCGTGCCGCGGCTCTCATCGCGTCGATCCAACGCGTGCTCCACTACAAGATCGCAGGCTACGGAACAGTGGCGACGTACGCGCAGACTTTGGGTCGAATCGACGAGGCCTCACGCCTGGCCGAGTACTCGGATCGCGACAAGAGCGTGGACCAGGAACTGACCTCGATCGCGAAGGAGCTGGTGAATCAGCAAGCGGCCCTTCGTCCGGAGGTCGGAACGACGACCGGTACTGCTGCGGGAACGCGGCCCCACTGACCCGATCTTCCGGCCCGCGGGACAAACCGTGTAGAGTTGCGCGCGCGAAAATTCCGCGCGCCGACTTCTGCACATCTCCATGTCCCAGTCCCAAAGCCCACTCAGAATGGTTTCGTCGATGGCGACCCGTGAAGTGCTGTCCGAGCTCGCCCGGCAGTACGAGCAAAGCAGCGGGCAGCCTGTGGCCGCCGAAGCGGCGGGCGGCGTGGATGTCGCGAAGCGCGTTCAGGCCGGGGAAGCGGTGGACGTGGTGGTGCTCGCCAGCAATGCCATCGACAAGCTCATCGCGGACGGGAAGGTTTTGTCGGGCAGCAGGGTGGATCTGGTGCGATCCGGCGTTGCCATCGCCGTACGCGCCGGTGCGCCGAAGCCGGACATCTCGGACGAGGAGGCGGTGAAACGCGCCGTCGTCGCGGCCCGAACGCTGAGCTATTCCACGGGGCCGAGCGGGGTGTATCTCGAAAAGATGTTCGAGCGCTGGGGCGTCCTGGAACAGATTCGCAGCCGGATCGTGGTTCCACCGCCCGGGACTCCGGTGGGTTCGCTGGTGGCCAGCGGAGCTGCGGAGCTCGGGTTTCAGCAGCTCAGCGAGCTGCAGAACCTTGCTGGGATCGATGTGGTCGGTCCTTTGCCGCCGGCCATTCAGACGATCACGGTGTTCTCCGGGGGGATTGCGACGGTGTGCCAGAGGCCGGATGCCGCGCGGGCCTTGCTGAGCTTCATGGCATCCGGGGACGCCACGGCGACGAAAAAGCGCTTCGGCATGGAAGCGGCCTGACGCCCGGCGGGGCAGCTGGCAGCGGCGGCCGCGGCGGAATCACGCGGCTGTCGAAATCCCTCCGGTCCGGACGTCATTGGGATGGCGAGGCATGTTGCCCGCCCGACGAACCTGACTGGAGAACGACCATGCAATACCTTCTGCTCCTGTACGCAAACGAATCGGATTGGGACAAATTGACGCCCGCCCAGCAGGAGCAGGGCGTTGCCGCCTACGAGGCGTACCGTCAGGCGCTGAAGGAAGCCGGCGCGCTGGTCGGCGCGAACCGGCTGCAGAACGCATCGTCCGCAACGACGGTGCGGATCAAGGACGGCAAGACCCAGGTGCTGAACGGGCCGTACGCGGACTCGCGTGAGCAGCTCGGCGGATATTTCCTCATCGAAGCGCCCGATCTCGACGCCGCCCTGTCCTGGGCGGCGCGCTGCCCGGGAGCGAGCCACGGCACGGTCGAAGTGCGCCCTCTCTGGAGCATGTAGAGGCTCGCGTCCGTGAGCGCATCGGAAGGCGACGCACTGGCCCGAAGCACCGCGGATGCGGTGGCCCGCCGCAGCTACGGCAAGCTCGTCGCCTTTCTTTCAACTCGCACGAGAGACGTCGCGGCGGCCGAGGATGCGCTCGCCGATGCGTTCGCCGCGGCGCTTGCGGACTGGCCTGTGAACGGATGCCCGTCGAAGCCCGAGGCATGGCTGCTCACGGTTGCGCGACGGAAAATGATCGACGGCTCGCGGCGCCGGCGAACAGGCGAGCTGGCCGCGAACGATCTCGCGGTGTTGTATGAGGGGATGCAGGCCGCTGTGGATGAGGGGACTGAGATCCCCGATCAGCGACTCGCATTGCTGTTCGCGTGCGCGCACCCGGCCATCGAGGAGGGGATTCGCGCGCCGCTGATGCTGCAAGTGGTGCTTGGGCTGGATGCGGCGACGATCGCCTCGGCCTTCCTGATGTCGCCGGACGCCATGCGGCAGCGGTTGGTTCGCGCGAAGAACAAGATCCGGCAAGCCGGGATTCCGTTTCGTGTGCCGGAAGCGGGCGAGCTGCGACCGCGGCTCGATGCCGTCCTCGATGCCATTTACGCGGCGTTCGCGGAAGGCTGGGCGGATGCGGTGGGGACGGATGTCGCTCGCCGCGATCTCGCCGAAGAGGCGCTGTTTCTCGGGCGATTGGTGACAGAGCTGCTGCCTGAAGAGCCGGAGGCGCTGGGGCTGCTTGGGCTCATGCTGCATGCGGAAGCGCGACGGCGTGCCAGGCGAGGCGCGAATGGCGAATACGTGCCCTTCGCCGAGCAGGACATCGAGCGATGGGACCGGCGCATGATCGACGAGGCGGAAGCCGTGTTGCTGCGGGCGAGCCGGCTCGGCGCGGTGGGGCGCTATCAGCTCGAGGGGGCGATTCAGTCGGCTCACGTTCATCGGCGGATGAAGGGCGTGGCGAACTGGGACACGGTCGTGGTGCTTTACGACGCGTTGTTCTCGATGTCCTTCTCGCCAGTTGTCGCGATCAACAGGGCGCTGGCCATTGCGGAGCTGCGTGGGGAGAGGGCGGCGCTCGCGGCGCTGGGGGAGATCGAAGATGATCCGCGGCTGACGCAGTATCAGCCGTACTGGGCTGCGCGTGCGGAGTTGCTGGCGCGAACAGGTGAGCGGGACGAAGCCCTTCGGTCGTATGACATCGCGATCGGACTGGAGCGGGATCCGGCGGTGCGGACGTATCTGCAGAAGAAGCGCGCTGGAGTTGGCGCTGAGGCGGCGGGCTGAGGAGTCACTGCGGTCGGGCGACGGCACGAAGTGAGGCGGCACATGAGGTGACACAGCATCAGCGTTCGTACGTGTAGCCTGTGCCGAGCGAGTCAGACGACGAGTTGCAGGCGCGCCAGATTGGGGAGCAACGTCGTCGCTACATGTTGCACGACTTCTTCAGTGGTACGCGAAAGCTCTTCCGGCCGCTGAATTTCGCCACTGAGCGCCGTACGAAGGCGGCCGGGCAGCTCCGCCGGATTCGCACCGCCGAGCAGCTCGACGATCGCATGCGCCTCCACCGGCGTCACGTGAATCCCGCCCCCCAGCAGCTCGCTTGGAATCGCCCGGGAAATCCGATGCTCAAGCACGTACGCCAGCGTGCGTTCCACGATGGCGTTCGCTGGCCGGCGAACCTCCGGCGGAAGCGCTTTCCGATACGGCTTCGCAAAGGGCGACAGCGCCCCGCCCGCAACGAGAAACGCCAGGTTGCGAATGATCTCCGTCGTGTTCCGCGTGCGTCGGCCGAGAGTAGATGCGGCGTCGGCGATGGTCACTGCGCCGTCATCCAGCAGCGATTTCAGCTCGTCGATGAAATCCGGCTGGAAAGTGATCTGGCCGCGCGGGACGGTGACGCGTCCGCTGAGCCGTCGCGGATCGTTGATGCTGCCGATGATTGCGCCGAGAAACGCGCGGGCGTCCGCCCGCGAGCGCGCACCATCGTCCCGGATGAACACATCGCGGCGAAAGCGACGATTGGTCGCAAAATCCAGCGCGAGGTGCTGCTGACCTGGCGTCGACAGATCCTTCATCGTCGCCGCGGCGGCATCGCTGATGACCAGCATCGGATGATTGTCCGCAAGCGTCGCGCTTCCGAGGAAGCGGACCTGCGCCTCCGCCATCTCCGCTGCCACGTCGATCGAATAGAACGGCTCCCACGCCGCATTCAGGAACTCGTGCGCGAGGTAGTTCGCGGGAGCTTTCTCGTATGACTCCACCGCGCGTAGCGCTTCCGGGTTGTTCTCGAAGAACTTCACGCCGTTATCGACCATTGATCGGAGCGACCGGACCGCGTGTCGCATCCTTTCGTCGGAGTCCCCCGGTGCGGATGCCGCGAGCTCGACGAGCAGACGCCGCACCGGAAGCTCGCTTGTCCATCCCGGCATGCAGTTGTAGCTGACGTACACGAGCCCGCCGGGGGCGAGTGTCTCGCGAATGATCTGGCGGATGGCCGCGCGCGCCTTGCCGTCCACCCAGCTGTACACGCCATGCAGGACGATGAAGTCGAACTTCGGCAGGGTGTGCGTCGGAAGGCGGTCGAATGAGGCTTCGTGAAAGTGGATGTTCTGCAGCCCGAGTGCGTCGGCGAAGCGCCGCCCGGCGGCGATGTGATCGGGATTGAAATCGCACGCATGAAATTCGCCGCGGGGGCAGGCGGCCGCATGCACGACGGTGGAATGGCACGGCCCCGCACCGAGCTCAAGATAGGTGAACGGCTCGTCGAGCGGCTTTGCATGGACGCCATTCACGGCTCGGGCGTAGTTCAGCCACGCGGGGGAGAGCTCGCGGAAATACGTTTCCGGATAGCGTGTATCCAGAACGTATCCCGAGGAGGACAGCGACTCGTCCAGCGTCGTCATCTTGAGGGCGATCCGGGGTCGGGTGGGCCGCGGTGAAGATTAGCGGAAATCGGACCGCCGCCCACGGAAGGAAGCGGCCTCAGGCGACGGAAATGCGCCCCTACGCTTCGGGGAGCGCTTCGCGCGGAGTCCCGACGGCTGCAACGGCGGCCGGGCGAACAAGTCAGTTTCGCAGCCGTGTGTTCGGCGCGCGCGACCGCGTGATCAGCCCGGCGCGATATGGAAGATGCGCTCCGCGTTCTGGTGATAGATCTTCGCCTTGTCCGCATCCGACAGCGGCGCCGAATCCATGAACGCCACGGCGGGGACGGAGGGCTGATACGGGTAGTCGATGGCCCACATCACGTTGTCGACGCCGAGCGCCTTGATTGAGAAGTCCAGCGCGAGGTGCGACTCCTGGCCGCTCGTCGTAATGACGAAGTTGCGCTTGAAGTACTCGCTGGGTTTGAGCTTCAGTTTCGGCGCGCGGCCTTGTGCCTGGGCCGAGGTGCTCATGTAGTCGATGCGCCAGAGCCAGAAATGCACGCCTTCGCCCATGTGCCCCAGGCAGATCTTGAGATTCGGGAAGCGGTCGAAGACGCCGCCGAGAATCATGCGGACTGCATGCGTTGCCGTTTCAACTCCGTAGGCCCAGAGGGCGCTGTCCATGCCGTAATGGCGGAACGGTGCGGCGAGCCCTTCGGCCGGCGCGCGCGGATGGATGTAGATACACCCGTTGAGCGCTTCGGCGGCTTCCAGTGCCGGCCAGAACTTGGGATCGTCCAGGTACTCGCCGTAGGTGTGCGAGTTCACCACGAAGCCGTTCAGCCGCAGCTGCTTCATGGCGCGCTCCATTTCCCGCGCGGCGCGCTTGGGAGAGTGGGGCGCGAAGGAGGCAAGGCCTGCGAAGCGGGTGGGGTGGCGGGAGATGAGCTCCGCGAGGCGATCGTTTGCGATGGCGGCGAGATCCGTGGCGGTGTCCGCGTCGAACATCTGTACGCCGGGCGCGGTGAGGAGCATGAGCTGAACGTCGACGCCGTTTTCGTCCATGTCTCGCAAACGTTGTTCTTCCAGGTCCAGCAGCTTCCCTCGGAGGCGGGCGCGGGGGGTGTCGCCCTCGGCGTCGTAGATCTGCTTCACGAGCATGAGATCGAGGCTGCTGCCCGGCGCGCGCGCCACGTCCCGGAGGGCATTGGCGACTTCCGGAATCGAAAACGCTTCTTCGGTGGCGATGCGACGGAACTTGCGAGGCGCGGCGGTCGGCGACATTCGGGGCTCTTTCACCGGGTGGAGATCAGGCCCCTAAGCCTAACGAGGACGACGTGCCGCAGAGCGCTCGAGCTGGGGTTTGTCCATTTCTGCCGATGGAGGCGCGCTATCACCGCGCTTTGCAATACAGCCCGCTGGCGATACAGCCCGCTGGCGATACAGCCCGCGTGCGGCGCCGCGCGTCGCAGCAGCTTGCCTTTGCCGGCAGGACTTGGCGACGAGGACTGGGCCTCGGCGCTTGCGGCGTCAGTACCCGCAGCGTCCGGCGTCAGTACCCGCAGCGTCCGGCGTCAGTGCCCGCAGCGTCCGGCGTCAGTGCCCGCAGCGTCCGGCG
>Ga0182742_1000632_pt1 | contig 52625 bp, 38 predicted proteins | sample eDN5th37CBELigMG_FD_128880 | JGI IMG/M metagenome (GOLD analysis project Ga0182742, IMG submission 128880) | Enriched Miracle-Growth compost microbial communities from Emeryville, California, USA - eDNA 5th pass 37_C BE-Lig MG (version 2)... ...
CTTTTCTACGCGACGCTCGGCATGCCGATCGCCATGCTGGCCGATCGACACAATCGCAGAAACATCATTGTCATTGCGATCGCCGTGTGGAGTGGCTTCACCGTGCTATGCGGCCAGGCCGTGACGTTCACGCAGCTTGCGCTCGCGCGAATCGGTGTTGGCATCGGCGAGGCTGGCTCGACACCGCCCTCGCATTCATTGATCTCCGATCTGTTCCCAGCCGGCTCGCGCGCGACCGCGATGGGCGTATTCGCGGTCGGTGCCAACGTGGGCTTGCTGCTCGCCTATCTGGTCGGCGGCTGGCTGGTCGAAAACTACGGCTGGCGATTCACGTTCGTCGCGGTCGGCGCGCCCGGGCTGTTGGTGGCGGCGCTGGTCTATTTCACCACCGTCGAACCGGTCCGTGGCGCAAGTGAGATCCTCCGGCGCACCGCCGTCGATACATCAGCGCCTGCTTTTCGAGCCGTTGCCAGCCATCTATGGCGCACGAAATCCTGTCGTTACATCATTCTCGGCGCGTCCTCGGGCTCGTTCATCGGGTATGGGTCGGCATTGTGGATGCCGACATTCCTGATTCGTTCGCACGAGCTGTCGTCGTCGCAGGCGGGACTGGTGCTGGCATTAATGTCCGGCATCGTCGGCGGGTTTGGAACATTTACCGCTGGCCGGCTCACGGATCTGCTGGCGCGCCGGGATGCACGCTGGCGCTGTTGGATCGTGTCGATCGCCTCGTTGATCATGGTGCCGCTACTGGTCGCGGTGTTCGCGAGTCGTACCTTGCCGCTCACGCTGGCGCTGTACGCACTGCCGGCATTCTTGACCGCCGCCTATGTCGCGCCGACCTACTCCATGCTCCAGGACCTGGTTTCGATCCGCACGCGCGCCGTGGCATCCGCCATCATGTTGTTCGTGATGAATATGATCGGGATGGGCCTGGGCCCGCAGTTGGTGGGCGTGCTCAGCGATTTGTTTGCACCCGGCTTCGGCAACGAATCGTTACGAATGGCGCTGATGGCGCTGTCGCTGGTGAATGTGGTGTGCGCCTGGCTCTATTGGCTCGCGGCGAGATCTCTGTCCAAGGATCTCGCCGCCTCGCACCGCCGCTAGATCCGTCAGAAGTTCCAGGTTGCCTGCAGCGCTACTTCGCGCGGCCGCACCAGGCCCGGACCGATCTCGCCCGGCGCGCCGACCGGCTTGTCGGTGCTCGACTCCATGTAGTACTCGTTGGTCAGGTTACGACCGATCAGCGCCAGCTCGAATCCCGAAGCGTCGTGCGCAACCCGCACCGATGCGTTCAAGCGCCAGAACGAACGTTGGAAGGCCAGCGGATTGTTATTTTCCTGAACGTTGTGACCCTCGGTGTAAACGCCGTCCATGGTCGTGGTGAGCGACAGCGCGCTGCCGAGCCGCGCCTCGTGAGTCCAGCCCAGATTCGCCGACCAGTCCGGCGCACGCGGTGGGGCCTCGCCACTGAGGTCCTGCACGCCGCCGACGCAACCTTGCGCCGCTGTCTGCCCCAGATAGCAGGATGACGTCGTGAAGCGCTCGTACTCCGACTGACTGTAGCCGACGGCGCTACGCAGGCTGAGATTGGCGGTGGCCTGCCACAACACCGAAGCTTCCACACCCGAGGATTCCAGTTGCGCCGCATTGCGCACGATGAAGCGCGTCGTATCAGCGTCGAATGACGAAACCTGCAGGTCATCGTACTTGTAGCTGAATGCGGTCAGCTCCAGGCGCATGGAACGATCGAACAACTCCGCCTTGTAGCCCACCTCGAAACCCTTGGCGGTCTCGCTGCCAAACTTTAGCGAGTCGAGGGTCTCGACGATGGAAACGTTGCCCGGCAACGAGAAGCCACCCGACTTGAAGCCGGTCTTGTAGGCCGCGTACAGAATCGAGTGATCCTGCAGGTGATAAGTGACGGTCGCCTCGGGAGATACATCGGTATCTTCGAAGTCGCCCTGGAACACCACGCCGACCGGCTTGAAGGCCGCGGCGAACGCCGCGTGATTGAATGAATGACCCAGCTTGACCAGTTCCTTCTCCTCTCGCGTCCAACGCGCGCCCACGGCGATTTCCAAGGCGTCGATCGGTTCCCACCGCAGATGACCGAAAATCGAATAAGTGCGGCTGTCGATCTCGCCGAAGCGCTCGTAAGCATAGAAACGTCCGGTCGCGGGGTCGGCCCCGGCGTAACCCAGCATCGCCGCGGTGATGGAGGCCAGCTTGCCGTCGTCGAGATAACCGCCAACGGAAAAGTTCAGCGGTCCGTCCAACTCGCTGGTGAAGCGCAACTCCTGCGACGCCTGCCGGAACTCGTTCTCGTTCGAGCCGGACACCGAGCTGATGCTGGCATAAGCGAAATCGTCCATGGAATCGAACGTGAATCGGGCCAGTCCCGTCACCGAGGTGAGCGTGCCGATGCCGGATTCATAGTTCACTTCCAGCGAGCTCACCAATGTCTTTTGATCCATGAACGACTCGCCGCCGCGGCTCGCCGGCCAGTCGACCGCCCAGGCATCGGGCAGATCGGCGGAGCTGCGGTACTCATCGAGTCTGCAGTCGCCGGTCGGGTCGGGAATGCTCAGTGTGATGGGCAACGCATTGGGATCGCGGCACACGGCCTGGGCCGCGTTGCTGCTGGTGTTTCGTTCGGTGCGATTCATCGCGATCTTGAAGGTCGCGCTCAGATTGTCGGTGGGCTCGTAAACCAGGGTGATCCTGCCGATCAGCTCGTCCAGGCTCGGTCCGAGCCTGTCTTCGGAAGACATGGTGACGGAAGCATCGTAGGGACTCGCGATCGGCCGCGCGCGGTTGACGACCCAACCGTCCATGGTCGCGCCCTTCACCGCGACGCGCGCACGGAAGGTATCGCTGAAGGGATAAGTCATCGCGCCTTCGATATACTTCTCGCGAGCTTCGTATTCGTAGCCCGCACGCACATAACCATCCAGCTCCGTGCCCGGGTTGACGCTCGCCAGCGAAATCACGCCGGCCGGCGAATTCTTGCCGAAGAACAGAGCCTGCGGTCCCTTGAGCACCTCGACTTTCTCCAGATCGAGCAGACCGAGCTTGATGAAGCGCCCTCGCCCGACCTGTACGCCGTCAATATTGATCGACACCGCTTGCTCCATCGCGAGGTTCGCGGACGACGAGCCGACACCGCGGATGGTGAAGCTCGCCCCGGAGCCCGCGCTCGCTTCGGCGAGGCTCACTTGCGGCACGAGTTCGCCGACCTTCTTCAAGTCGGTGGTCATGTAACGCACGATGTCGGCCTCGCCGAAGGCAGACACCGCTGCGGGCACGGTCATGGTGGATTCCGCTCGACGGCGAGCGGACACCAGCACCTCTTCCAAGGCAACGGAAACATTTTCGCCGCTGCCGGTGCTGGACGGTTCAGCGGCCATCACGTTGGTGGTGGTCGCCGCCAGCGCCATGCAACAGGTCGTTGCCGCTAGCATCTGGCGATCGAATCGGTCGACATTCGTCGTGATCATGGCGCTCCCTTCTAATGCGTTATACAAGTCGGAAATCAGCGTCATCCGCGGCCGCGGCCGCGGATGCGCAGCTGTCCCGTACGCTAGGATTTCGCCTTGGGGATCGACCCACCCGATCGTGTAGTCAGGGGTCAGGACGCTAGATCTGGCGTCCCGTGCCGGCCCAGTATGATTTACGAAGCTCGCGCTTGAGCACCTTGCCCGAGGCATTGCGCGGCAATTCGGCCACGAAATCGATGGCCTTGGGCAACTTGTAACCGGCAATGCGCCGCCGCGCGAAGTCGATGAGCTCGCCGGCCGAGCACCTCGCGCCCGGCTTCAACACCACGATGCCGCGCACCGCCTCGCCCCAGCGTTCGTCGGGAACGCCGATGACCGCGATATCGGCTACGGCGGGATGACCGAAGATCGCGCTCTCCACCTCGGCGGGGGAAATGTTTTCTCCGCCGGAGACGATCATGTCCTTGGCACGATCCAGCACGTAGACATAGCCATCGTCATCGACATAGCCCGCATCGCCCGTGTGCACGTAGCCCTCAATCAACGTCTGCGCCGTGGCGTCCGGACGACGCCAGTAGCCAACCATGTTCGAAGGTGAATCGATACAGATCTCGCCCATGGCTCCAGGCGGCAGCAGCTTGCCGTCGGAGTCGATCACTTTGACGCGCACGCCCGGTAACGGCTTGCCCGCCGAGCGCATGCGTTCGTTGCCCGCCACGTCGTGGTCTTGCGCTGGCAGATAAGTCGCGCCGCCAGTGGTTTCGGTCATGCCGTAGAGTTGCACGAAGCCGCAGCGAAATACCGACAGCGCCTCGCGCAGCAACTCCAGCGGAATGGGCGATGCGCCATACACGATGTAATCCAGCGACCGGTACTCGAGCTGCCGCGCCTTGGGCTGTGCCAATACCATGCGCATGGCCGTCGGCACTAGAAACAAACGGCTCACATCGTATCGTTCCAATGCATCGACCACGCGAGCCGGATCGAACTCACGCAGCACGACGTTCCTGGCGCCAGCACGCAAGCCGATGATTCCCCAACCCACACCGCCGATGTGATATGTCGGCATCGCCACGAGACTCACGTCATGCTCGGTCCATTGCTGGAACGCCATGTCGTCGTTGGGCGGATGGCGCAGCATGTCGAAGAACGCCCGATGCGGCAGCTGGACGCCTTTTGGAAAACCCGTGGTGCCGCTGGTGTACATCACGATCGCCACATCGTCCTGCGTCACATCGACCCAGGGATCGGGACTGTCGAAGCTGTCGCGCCAGGCCTCGAACTGCGAAGCGCCGCTGGCGGAATCGATGATCAATGTCCGGCGCAGTGACGGCGTCAGTTCCCGCAACTCATCGAGCAGACCCTGAAACTTCTCGCCGATGACCAGCAGCTCGATCTCGGCGTCTGTCAGGATGTTCGCGACTTCAGCCGCGGCCAGTCGCCAGTTGATCCCGACGATCACCGCGTTGGCCTTGGCGCAGCCGAACACCAGCTGAAAGAAATTATCGGAGTTCAGCCCCAGGAAGCCGATGTGCGCGCCCGGACGAATTCCCTCAGCCAACAGTCCGTTCGCAATCCTGTTGGCGAGCAGGTCCAGCTCGCGGTAGGTCGTGATGCGCTCCTCGAAGATCAACGCCGCGGACTCGGGACGGACCGCGGCGTTGAAACGTGACAGGTCGCCGAGCGTGGTCACGTCCGGGAAGGTTTTTGGAACCGTTCCAGTCATTAGAAATCCACTCTCACATCGAAGCCGTACTCGCGCGGATTACCTAACAGGCCTTCGGTGAACAGCGGCGGCGCATCGAGCGCGAGACTCAGATACTTCTCATCGAACAGATTGCGCGCCCATGCCGATACCGACCATGAGCCACCGCCGGGACTCCACGACACACTGGCGTTGACCAGGTTGACGGACTTGAGCAACTCGGTCGGCGCCTGGCTGAAATTGCCCCAGCGCTCGCCGTTGTGGCTGTATTGCACGTTGAGCTCGGTTTCGCCCGAGAACATCGGCACCGTATAGCTGGCCATCAGCGAGCCCATGAACTCCGGGGAGTACGGCAAGTCACGCCCGGAGTAGTCATTGCTGCACGGAATCGGCTGCGCCTGCGGCTGCGGCGGACACAGCGGCCCGCTGCCGGTACGGAATCGGTCGTACGCGGCGTCCAGATATCCCAATGACGCGCTGATCTGCAGGCCGCTGAATGGCAGAAACTGTGCCTCCACCTCGACACCTTGCGTCGTCGCCTCGCCGGCATTGACGATGGCCGAGTGCGCAGTCGGCGGCTCGCCTCCATAGAACACCTGCGCAACTTGCATGTCGCGCCACTTGTTGACGAAGGCGGCGACGTTCAAGCGCACGCGCCGATCGAACAGCGAGCTCTTGATTCCCAACTCGAAGGAGTCGACGTACTCCGGATCGAACGGACCGAGATCTTCCGCGCGAGAGATGCGTCCGTTGAAGCCGCCGGATTTGAAGCCGCGGGCATAATAGCCGTAGGTCATGAGGTCGTCGGTGAGCTTGTAGTCCAGGCCCACCTTGCCGCCGACGTTGGTCCAGGTTTCCTTGCCGCGCACCGGCGGATTGGAAGGATCGACCGGCAACAGCGTCGCGCCGTCCAGGTTACGGTAGCCGAGGAACGGGTCGGTGCCGTTGGGTTGAATGAAGAAATAATCGGCGCGCTGCATTTCAACTTGTTCGCGGCTGCCGCGCAGGCCGACCTGGAAGCGCCAACGATCGCTCAGATCCCAGTACAACTGCGTGAACAAGGCGAGATTGGTCGTGTCCTGGTCCGCCAGGGTCTGGTTCTGCAGTTGCGGGTCGACGAACGCGAGCCAGGCCAGGCCGTCCGAATCGTAATGCCATTTCTGCGCGAATGCGCCGATCAGTATTTCGACATCGTCGCTGGGCCGGATAACGTCACGCAGCTCCTGCGACATCTGCCAGCCGGTCGTGTTGCCCGCCTGGGCGAAGCCGTACAGATCGATGCCGTCGATGTCCTGATAGCCGAGCGTCTTCCAGTCGGCGAAGTTGCTGATGGAAGTGAAGTCGCCGAGCGAGGTCTGCCAGTTGGCCGTCAGTGTGACACCCCAGGTATCGGAGTCGTGCACATCCGGAACATCCGAGTACACGCGAAAATCGTAAGGCGTGTTGTCGCGGTAGAAAATCTCGCCCGGATAAGAGATGTTCAACAGCACATCCGTGCCGTTGCGAATTCGCTGCGTGTCGACCTTCAGAGTAATGTCAGCGGTACTGGACGGCTCCCAACGCAAGTAGCCGGTGGCACCGGTGCTCTCGATGCCACCGATATCGTCGCCGTTGTAGATGTTGGTGAAGTAGCCGTCGCGGCTGCGATGGGACACCTGCACTTTGCCGGCCAGCGAGTCGGTGATCGGGAAGTTCACGCCGAGCGCGGCATTCTTCGAGTTGTAGTTTCCGAAGCCGGCTTGTCCATACACGCCAAACTCGCCCGTCGGCTGGCGCGTGATGATGTTCACCACGCCGCCGGTGGTATTGGCACCGAACAATGTTCCCTGCGGGCCGCGCAGGATTTCGATGCGCTCGACGTCGAAGCGGTCCATCAATCCGAGCTCGTTGACAGTCTGCACGACGCCGTCGATGACGGTACCGACCTGCGTGCCCACGTACGGCGATGGGTTGCCGACGATGCCGATGCCGCGAACTACGAACGATGCCGCGTTCGCGAGACCGGCGTTGACCTGAATCTGCACGTTGGGAATGGTGCCGGTGAGGTCTTTCAGATCCTGCACGTGCAGGTTCTGGATCTGCTGCGCGCCGACCGCCGACACCGAGATCGGCACATCCTGCAGGTTCTCTACGCGCTTCTGCGCAGTCACGACCACTTCTTCGAGCCCGGCCCCTTCCGCCGCGAACGTATGTGACGCCACAGCCGAACAGCCGGCCACGACCAAGCTGGTGCGCAGGAGCGCTCCAATCGATGCTTTCATGCTATCCCCCTCGTCGCAGTACCGCGTGCTAAGCGTTGAAGTTCAGCCGCAACCCCGGGCGAGGCCAGCGGCACTTGTACAAAGTGCCGGTCGCCGACCCGGTGATCCATGCATCGCGCATGTCGGAGCCGCCGAAACAAATGTTGGTGATCATCGGATCGGGCAGCGCCAGATGCTGGTAGCTGCCATCGGTTTCGAAGATGGTGATGCCGCCATTGCGCAGCGTGCCGACGCACAATCTGCCGCTCGCCTCGAGTGCCATGCTGTCCAGCATCTGCTTGCCGGGCAGCGGGCCGAAAACTTCGGCATCCCACGCCTCCGCCGACGCGGCGATCTCACCTGGCGCGGTGATGTCGAACACATGCACGCGCGCCGTCAATGTCTCGGCGACGTAAAGTTTCTTCTGATCGGGCGACAGTCCCACGCCGTTCGGCGTCATCATCGCGTCGCGCGCATGACGGATCAGCGAGCCATCCGGTCGCGCGTACAGCAGATGACCGTAGTGAATCCAATCCCGATGCACCTTGCCGGGATCGCTGATCCACATGCCGCCGGCGCGGTCGAACACCAGGTCATTGGGACCACGTAACGGCCGCCCGTCGCATTCTGTGTAGAGCGTGCGCACCTCGCCGGTCTTCAGATCGACGCGCTGAACGGAGCCGCTCTTGTAATCGGCTGGCGCTTTGCCGTGCGTGGTGATTGCACCGGTGGGTGTCGTCACCCACTCGAATCCGCCGTTGTTCACGACGTAGACCGCGCCGTCGGGACCGATGGCGGCGCCGTTGGGACCGCCTTCGAATTCCGCCACGATGTCCTTGCGGCCGTCGGGCCAGACTCGCGTGAGCGTGCGCCGCCGGATCTCCACCAGCAACACCGAGCCGTCGGCCATCGCAATCGGTCCTTCCGGAAATTGCAATCCATCGGTGACGATCTGGTATTCCAGTGTCATGGTTCGTGCCCCTGTTTATTCGTTGATCAGCGCGCGTCCAGGATCCGCACAGTCCCGGCGCTGCCTATGAGTTCGATTTGACTGCCGTCGGGAATTCTCACGGTTGCCCGCTCGACCGCGGTCACGCACGGCAATCCGTACTCGCGGCACAACGACGTTCCGTGCGACAGCACGCCGCCGGTCTCGAGCACCAGGCCGCGAATGCGACCGAACACCGTGGTCCACGACGGATCGGTCTGTCGCGTCACCAAGATTTCGCCGTCTTTCACTTCGGACAAACCGCTCACGTCATAAACGACGCGCGCCGCACCGACTGCCGAGCCGGGGCTGGCGCCGATACCCTGCAAGCTCAGCTCAGTGCCGTGCGTTTGTGCGATCGAGCGTTCCTCGAACGGTGCCCAGCCGCGCAGGAACTTCGGCCCTTGACTACGCAACGTGGTCTGCCAGACCTCTCGTCGAACGTCGATGCGTCGGGCGGCCTCGGCAGCGTCGAGCGACCCTGCCAAAGCTTCCTCCACCTCTCGCGTGCCGAGGAAGAACACCTCATCACGGGCGAGTAGCACCCCATTCATGACCAGGCGCTCGCCGTACGAACGATAGATGCGACGCATCTCGTACCAATTGCGATCGACGAAGAAACGATGGTTGTCGCGAATCGACATGTACAGTTCGTTGTAACGGAACAGCCAACGAAGCACGCTTCTGCGCACCGGCGCGAGCGGGCCGCGCAGTTGATCCAGCAATTCCCGCTGAGCTTTGCGACGCGATTCGGCGCTGCGCGCGTGAATTTCGCTCGGTCTCACCGCCTGACTGGCGATGTAACCTTTCAACATCGAGAAACACAGATCGATGTCGTCGCCCCAGCGTGGCCAGATCAGATCCTTGTAGGACGACCCCAGGTGTCGATGGTCGCGCCAGAAAGACTCAAAGCGACGGATCAGCGCCGGCCCCCGATCGAACGCTGCCAGCCGGGCTTTGAATCCGCTCCAGTTGCACAGCTGCGCTTGCGCTACCAGGGACTCGTCGAGATCGCGCATGTCCTGCGCCAGCTGCCACAATGTTTCGTTCTCACGCAGCGTTTCACTGTCATCCAGTCCCGAGCTGATGCGTGCGTAGAGATTCTCTCCATCCTCAGGGGTGTTGCCGCACCAGCGCGCCAGCAGGCCGGTGAGCAGCAAGTGCAGATCCGATGCGTGCGAGAGCACCGCGATGGCGCAAGGCGGTCCGACCGCCGCCATTTCCTTTTGAACCACCGCCTGATGCGCGCGCAGCTGTTCGAGCGACAGCTCGTCGAGGTTCGTGTCGAACCAGCGATTGCTCTTCTCGATGTAGTCCGGCCACTGCTGCTGCACATAGCGCCAGTTGGAGAAGAACGAGCGCATGCGACGATTCTCGATTTCATAGCTCAGCATGCGGCGAAGCCGCCCCGACCAGCGCCAACGCGCCTGCCGGAAGTCCTCGCGCATCGCCTCGGGCACGAAATTGAGAATGCCGCGAATGCGCGCCATGCGAGGCTGGTATTCATACATTCGCCGGATGACGGCAACGTCCGCGTACGCGGTGGCGCGGTGGTATTTGAAGATGTCGGGCGGCAACTCCGATTTGTCGCCGTGCGAGCGAAAGAACTGGACGCGTCCGGGCGTGCTGTTGTGAACGTTGTAGAACAGCGGACTGATAGGCGATACCCATGTCTCGTCCGCGAGCATGCGAGACCAGACCCGTTGCTCGCTGTCCGGAGCGGCCTTGGCATCGTTGCGCCACGGCTCGAGGTACCGGCTGTAGTAGACATCGGCGATGGTCGTGATCGGACGACTCTGCAGTACATAGAGCGCGCCATCGCACCAGGTCCACTCGACGTCCTGGGGAAACATCAGCCGTTGCGCGATGTCAGTCGAGACCTGCCAGATCGCTTGCACGGCCGCCGGCGGGAGCTCTTTGCCCGGCTGCGCTCCGGAGCGCTCGAGTACCTCGCCGTCTGCCGCGACCGTGATCTCCTCGGGATTGACTTCGCCCGAGACCAGCGCCTCGCCCAGTCCCGGCACCGAGTTGATCAGCCCTTGCGACAAGGCGAACTTGACTGGATGCGCCGTGAAACAGACGCCGGACCATTCGCCGTGCGCCATCCGCTGGAGCACGACCGCCATCGCGCCATCTTCGCCACCGGCTCGCTCGTCTCGGTACTGGCGAGCCGCGACATCGAGATAGGAATCCCAGCAACGCCGCAAGGCGATCAGCGCGGCGTCCAGGCCTCGAACCTCCAACGACGTGTGATACAAACCGGCGAACGAGTTGCCGGCGGCATCTTCGCCGATCGCCGAAGAGCGCACCGATATGCCGCGGCCCGCATCGAGCCGCTCAAGCGCCGTGCGTATCTCTTCGATCAACTCCGCCGTCGGCCCGGTGGCGGCCATGGCTCGATATGCGTCCGCCGATACCACTACGAACGGCGGCACTCGAACCTGCAATTGAGTCAGTCGAGCCAGAGCCGAGCCCTTGCCGCCCGCCTGAGCCTCATCGCTACAGCGTGCATCCGCCGGCTGCAGCAGCCAGCGGGCCGGCGCGTCATTGTCCCGGCTGCGGTTAGACATCTGTTTTGCCCGCAGTCCCCTCATGCAACTGCTGCGGCGTGATGCCGTTCGCGAACCAGCAAGAGGCAATACCTGCGCACGCTCCCCAGCCCTTCACGTCCCAAACCCCCGCACCTTCGAAACCGACGTTCGGACCGGGGCCGGCGACCGCGCCGTGCACCTCATCCATGTGCGCGTCGACGACGCGACCTTGCACGTCTTCGACCCGCAGCGTGATGTCGCGCATCAGACCATTGCTGTGATAGCGGGACTGCTCGCGGATGGAACGCACCGCCTGCATGTCCTCGCCGTAAGCGATATAGCCGCGCGGCAGTTCTTTGCCCGGCGGGCCGAGCATCTGCGCCTTGACCGACAGCCTGCCATCCGGCGTCTGCAGCGCGTAGGTCTTCAAGGAGTTCTGTTGAAAGATGCCGTCGTCGCGCGTGCCCCACGAGTGATCCGAATCGCCGGTGGTCTCGATGGCATACGTCCTGCCGCCGATTCGCAAGGCGCCGCTTGCCTTCCAACCACGGTGATAGCGATTCTTCGCAAGCCATCGCGGCGTCGAGTGCACGTTGTCCGCGAAGTCCCAGGGACGCGTCATGTACCGGCAATCGAGATCGAATTGCGCGTTGTCGCCGTCACGGAACGCAAGCTGCGTGTGCTTGAGCGGCTCGAGTACTTTCAACGACAGACCGCACAGCTCGGCGTCATCGACGTTGTGCGTCATCAGTTCGGGGACGTCGCGCTTGTAGCAGTACACCCAGCTGCCGTCGGCCCTCTGGATGAAGTGTTTGTCGGCGCGCCACGCCGCCTCTGTGGAATCGAACGGCGCGGCCAGGCCGTGATAGAAACAAACCAGCATGCCGGACTTCAGCGGCTTGTTCGGCACCACCCACAGATACAGCCAGCCACCGATACGATTGACCGGATCGGAAAAATTCCAGTACCAGCTCTCGCGCCAGTGCGGGTCATCGTCGAACTCGTGACGTAGCTCGTCCGCCGCCTTCAATACCATGGTCCGTCAGCCCGTCAGACGCCGTGCCACTACGGCACGCATAACCTAGTGCGCGGGCATCGACCGAGCACTACCCGCACGGGTAGTCCCTCGCCGCGAGCCACCACTTAGCATCGCCTGGCAATCGCAGGACAAACATCGACGGCAATTGACGAGGCGGGAATGGATCGTTCGCAAGACTTAGCCGCGCTTGAGACCAAGCTCGAAACGTATCGCCAGGCCTGGCTGCACTCGGATATCGAGCAGTTCATGAGCCTGTGGGATCGAAGTTATCCGCTCTTGACCTACATGCCGATGGAGCGCGCCGAGATCATGCATGACTGGGACAGCATCGTGCGTTACTGGCAGACCATCCTGCCGATCACCCGGATGCAGCAGTGGGACGTCGAGAGCATGCTGGTGGATTTTCTCACGCCCGATATCGCCTGGGTGTTCTGCCAACATTCGTTCGCGTATCGCGTGACCGACGGCACGCAGATTGGGCTGCAGGCCTATCGAGGCCGCACCACTCATGTGTTTCACCGCGTCGGTGCAGACTGGCTGACCGTTCACTACGAGGATTCGATTCAGTGGTTCGCCTCGAGCGACGTCGCCCGCCGCGCCGCCGAGTCGAAATGAATTCCAGATCTGCAGTGGAGTAAATACCAGCATGGTTCTAGCCGCTTCCGACGAGCTGCGTCATCCGCACGATGACGGCTTCAATTGGAGAGAAAGCCTGTACTTCAACTTCGCCGACGCGGGCAATGGGTTGGGAGGCTGGCTGTATCTGTGGCTGGTGCCGAACAAGCCGCTGAAGTCCGGCATGCTGGTCAGTCTGTACCACGGGCGCCACGAGCAGCGTAACGTCAACGACATCGCGATGAAGTCGCCGGGCCATCTGCATCGCCCGGATCCGGATCGCTGGGTCTACTGTTACAAGCGCGATTTCGAGCCGCTGCTGAGCGCGAACTTTGACGCGGTGGAACTGGGCGGCCTGCGACTGCAAAGGACTCGGCCGCTCGAGAGCTATCACATCGAATTCGCGGACGACGCCGGCACGCGCCTGGAGCTCGAGGGCGAATTCGTCATGCCCCCGTACGACTATGCGGATGGCGAGTTCTCGACGCCCTGGTGGGTCGCGGCGAATCGTTATCACCGCACCTGGAAGGTGCGCGGCGATCTGTTGCTGGCCGGGCAAAGATATCGCATCGATACCACCGGCGACACCGACCATTCCTGGGGCACGCGCGACATGGAGACGTTCTCCACGCACACCTTCAAGATGTGGTCGTTGCAGACGCCGGATGCGCGCAAGTCCATCTCCGTCATCGAGCAAGGCAAGGGCTGCTATCTCGGCTTCGTCAACATCGATGGCGACATTCGCAGCGTGCGACATATCGAGCAATCGGCGCGCTACTCCAAATCCGGTGTGCAAGCGGCGATCGACATGAAGGTGCGCGACACCGCGGATCGCGTGGTCCATGCACGCATGGATGAAATGTTCTCCTTCATCGGCCATGGCGAACCGGCGGGCCTGTGGGGGTTCGAGGGCGTCGGCCGCTATGACGTCGAAGGCTGGGGGCCATGCACGGGCGTTGCCTCATATTTCTGGCCGCCGACCGTCGCTCCCGATCGTCTGAACGAGACAGGTCCGCTCTGATGCAGACTCTCATCGGCGCGAAGGATGCCGACAGCCGCATCGAGTCGATGGTGGGCGGCAAAGCAGCGTCGCTGTCGGCACTCATCGCGGCAGGCTTCAACGTGCCGGACTTCTGCGTCGTCCCGTGTCGCATGTTTCCCCAGGCGGACCCGGATGTCGCAGTCGAAGCGTTGCGAGCGCCGCTGACGCAGTGGCTGGCGAGGCACCCATCGACGACTCGTTACGCAGTGCGTTCCTCCGCTCGCGGCGAAGACTCCGCCGATAATTCCTTTGCCGGGTTGTACGCCACGATTCTGGACGTGACTGGCATCGAGGGCGTGTTGAACGCGATTCTCGAGTGCTGGCGAAGCTACGACAATCGCGAAGCCGTCGACTATCGCACCCGGCGCGGCGGCGAGGCTGGAGCGATGGGCGTCATCGTCCAGGTCATGATTCCCGCCGAATGGGCCGGCGTTTCCTTCAGCGCCAATCCGGTCAGCCTGGCGTTGAGCGAAGGCGTGATCAACGCGACCCGCGGCCTGGGTGAAGCACTGGTGTCCGGCTCGGTGAATCCCGAAGAGATCGTTCTGTCCGCGCCCTCGGGCAAAATACTCAAACGTCACACGCCTCTGAATCAGCCCCCCATGCCCGAGCGGCTGCTGAGCGCTGTGTGGCAGCAAACCTTGCGTGCCGCCGAGGCGTTCCGCTTTCCGCAGGACGTGGAATGGGCCATCGTCGATTCGACGCTCTATATCCTGCAGAGCCGGCCGATCACGACGATCGCCGATGTTTTCTACAGCCGTTATCTCGAACCTTGGAATGGCAATGACAGGGCCGCGCCGGATGATCCGCAACGCGTGTGGACGCGCGCTTATGCCGACGAGATCTGGGCGCCGCCGGTCAGTCCGCTGTTCTATAACATCCAGAACCTGACGCCCTCCTTCACCAGCTACTGGAAATGGCACGACGACCGTGCGCCATTGCCGCCGGATGTCTTCAAGTACTATCGGGCAGCGGCGTACGCGGACGTGGAAGTCATCCGCAGGCAATATGCATATCACCCTGCGTTCAGTCGCATCAGCGGCATTCTGAACTTCTTCCCTCGCAACATGCAGCAGTCGGTGCGCCACGAAGCATGGCTGTGGCGCGGCCGGCTGAAGCGAACCGTGCGCTTCGAAGGCCAGCAACGCAAACTGCGCTCGCTCGCCCACAACCATCGCACGCTCAATGCGCTGTGGCCGGACTTCATCGCGGAGAGCGACCGCTGGTTCGCGCTCGACCTCGGGTCGATGTCACTCGAACAGATCGCGGCCCATCGGGCCGATCTGAACAAAGTCGTCGCGGTCGTGTCGCCGGCTTGCGGATTCGCGGTTGCCTATCACGCCCACGATCTCACATTCATCCTTACCGGGTTGTTGGAGCAGTGGTTTGGCGAAGGCGACGCGCTATACGCTCGTGTGACTTCCGGACTCGAAGGCAGCATCACAGTCGATGAATCGGAGCATGTTTGGGCCCTCGGTCAACAGCTGCGCAACTGCGATCCGGCGCTGCTGCGAGCGGCGCAACGGGGCGACTACGAGTCGTTCGAGAAGCTTGCATCGAACACACCCGCAGGGCGCGCCGTGCTGGAACGTTTTCAGTCCTTCTGGGTCTCGCATCGACATCGTGGGGCTTCATATAAGGACCTGATCTTCGCCCGCTGGGGCGACGATCGCGGCACGCTGTTGCGACTGGTCGCAAGCTTCACCGGCAGCGACGCCAAGAGCCCTCGGGCCGCCAACGCGGAAATGGCCGCGCTGCGCAGAAAGACTCAGCGAGAGTTGCTCGACGCCTGCCGCGGTCTGAAAGCCTGGCGGCGACCGATCCTGCGCTGGCTGTTCCGCTACAACGAAATCTACATGAGCGAGCGGGACAATCATCGCTTCTACTTCGATCGCGTCTGGTATCAGCTGCGCCGCATTTACCTGGCGTACGGAGCCAAGCTGGTCGATGCCGGCGTGCTCAGCGTACCGGACGACGTCTTCTATCTCGGCACGGCCGAAGTCGAGCAGGCGCTGCAGGGTGCACTCGATGCTTCGGAAGCACGCGCTCGCGTAGCGGTGCGCCGACGCGTGTGGAGCGAAACGTTGAAGTCGCAGCCACCGAAATTCCTGGTCGGCTATTCGGCGCACGACGAAGGCGTGGCCACGATGGGCGGTCATGCGCATATCGGTATCGGCGCAAGCCCCGGCAACGCGACCGGACGAGCCCGAGTCGTCTACGAAGTGAGCGAGCTGCATCGAATCGCCGATGGCGAGATCCTCGTGACCCGGCAAACCGACCCCGCCTGGAGCACTATTTTCGGACGCATCGGCGGACTGGTGCTCGAAACCGGCGGCGTGCTCGCGCACGGCGCTTCGCTGTGCCGCGAATTCAACCTGCCCTGCGTGACCGCGCTGGAGCGTGCCAGTGTGCTGTTTCAGGACGGTGACTTGTTACAAGTCGACGGGACCACAGGTCGCGTCACCCGCATCGAAGCGGCCAGCACCGCAACGACTAGAGCAGAAAGCCCCTCCCCCGCGATGTCGAATCGGAGCGCGCCATGACCGAAGCCGCCAAGACAGTACCCTCGTTGCATCAGCTGCTCGACGGCTACCCGAAGAACTGGGGCCGCTGGGGCAGCGAAGACGAAGTCGGCGCGCTGAACTACCTCGGCCCACAGCAAGTGCTCGACGCCGTGCGGCTGGTGCGTTCGGGCAAGGTGTTCACGCTACAAGTGCCCATGGCGGATCCCAAAGGCGATCCGGCCTGGCCGGGCGCGCGCGGCAAACCGCTGCGAGTGAACGTCATCGACAAGGGACATTTCCTGTCCGGCAAACAAGCCGCCGCGCCCGGTGGCCTGGAAGGCTGCGACGACATCATCCAATGCTATTTGCAGGGCTCGACGCAGTACGACGCGCTGGGCCACGCCTGGTGTGGCGATCACATCTACAACGGCTTCGATGCACGCACCACCATCGGTGGCATGACCCGTGCGAGCATCATGCCGATCGCAGAGAAGGGTGTCGTCGGGCGCGGGGTACTGCTCGATATCGCCCGGCTGCGCAACAAAGCATCGCTGGAGCGCGGCGAAACGTTCACGCACGAAGATCTGCTGGCGGCGGCACAACGCCAGGGGGTCGAGATCCGCAAGCACGACATCCTGCTGATCCGCACCGGCTGGATCGGCTTGTTCTATCGCGACCCCGAACAGTTCTACGGCGGCCGCAAGGGCTGGCTGGAACCCGGGCTCACACTCAGTCGCGAACTGGTTGATTGGTTTCACCACATGGAGATTCCCAACGTAGTGACCGACACCATGGCCAACGAGGTCACGGTAGATCCAGTGACGGGTGTCGTGCTGCCGCTGCACGTGGCGCTCATGTCCAATCTGGGCATCGCCTTCACCGAGATCGCCGCGCTCGATGCGTTAGCCGAAGACTGCGCGCAGGACGATCAGTACGACTGTTTGTATACGGCCGCCCCTTTGAAAGTCGTGCAGGCCGCCGGCTCGCCGTGCAACCCCATCGTCATCAAGTGAGCTCGAGCGCACCCACGCTTTTGATGGCTTGACTGCGATTGCGCACGCCGAGCTTGGAATAGATGTTCTTGAGATGGTACTTCACGGTGTTCTCCGAGATATAAAGCTTGGTGCCGATCTCCCGGTTGCACATTCCTCGCGACAACAGCCGCAGGATCTCCTCTTCTCGCACCGATAACGGTTCGGAGACCGTGACTGGCACAGTGGCCGCACCCGACAGCGCCGTGGGCATATCGAGCAGCAATCGAACATGTTGCGCCTCCGCCGAGGTGAGCTCACCGCCATCGTGCGCGTGCCGCAGAATCTCCAGGCACAACGGCCCCTCATCGAGGAATGTGCGCACGTATCCGCCGGAGGCCGCCAGTTGCACCGCTTTGCGCATGCGTCGAAACGCATCCAGCGTGTGCCCCGCGCGATACTGAGTCATGGCGAAGAGGATCAACAGTTTGATCTGACGGTAGACACGACCCTGATTCGCCGCCATGCCGAGCGTAGGCGCGATAAGTCGATGCGCCTCGTGCAGACGATTCTCGTGAATGGCGAGCCTCGCATGGCAGATGACCGCGCCCTCGGTTTCCTCCGAAAACGGAATCCAGCCTTCGGGCACGGTGCGACTCGACTCGTCGATGCGAGCCGCAATGGAATGGGCTCTATTCAGATCGCCCGCCAGCGTGCAGCGCCTCACCCGCTCGCGCGCCAGTATGTCGGCCAGGCGAGGCAGCGACTCGGTAAGGGCAATGCCCTGCACTTCATCGATCAACGCGTTGGCGCGGGCCGGTTGCTGGCAGGCATCGAAGATGCGGACCATCGAGTTGCACGCGATGGCGATGAAATCGACCTGCGCGCAGCCGCTGATCGCGCTGAAGGATTGATCGAACAGCGCTCGCGCCTCCTCCAGTCGATTGGCTTCATACAAAGCGTGGATGCGCGACGCATGCAGTGCCCTCGACGATACGCCACTGTCGGCTTCCCCATCGGTGCGCGTGTCGCTGGAGAATTCGAGCGCTTCACGAAGCCTGCCCTGGACGATCAGGTTCACCGTCGCCGTAGCCATGGAGCCGAACAGTGAGAACGAGGACCGCACCTTGTTGCCGCAGGTACGACCGATCACGAGATAGTCGCGCGCGAGTTCCAGCTCGCCCGAGAGCAACGACAGGTGTCCCTTGAGATTCGCCGTCGCACCCGCTTCGAAAATCGAGAACGCATCGCTGCCGATCTCGGGGTCGAAGGGCTCGGCATAGCGCCGCGCGCCCGCGATGTCATCGTGCAGAATGCAGATCATCGAGCGCAACACGCTGTGACGGCAACGCTCCGCGGCATTCATCGATTCCTGATTCTCCTCCAGCATCGCGAGGATCTGCTGCAACCGATGGCGCCGGCGCAGAAACGCCAGCGCCCACGCAACTTCAGTGAGCAGGCGCGGCCTGCACCGAGTGGTGTGCGGCGGCAACTTCTCGAACCAGTCCACCACCAGCGTCAGCTTGCCTTGCATGATCAGCTCGGCGGCCCAGCACTCGAGACAGTCCGCGGCGAGAACGAACTCGTGCGCGTCGAGCGCGTGGGCAAGCGCTTCGCCCATATGGCCGTGCTCGCGGAACCACTGAGATGCCACGACATGGATCTGGCGCGCACGACCGGGAAAACGCAGGTTCAGCTGTGCTCGCAGGCATTTCGCCAGCATCGCAGGGAGCCGGAACCATTCCTCGCCGCCCTCCAGTCCGCGAGTGAGCAATCCCGCACTTTCCAGCGTCGCCAGCAGCTTGTTCGCATCGCGACCGGTGATCGCTTGGCATATCGCGGCGCACAGCCGCGTCAGCGGAGCAGTCTCGATCAGGAAACTCTGTAGCTCCTCGGACTGTACCGACAGCACGTTCTCGAGCAGGTACTCGGCAAGACGTGACGGCTCGAAGGATGCCGCGGTCCCACTGCCGCATGCCTCGCCATGGAGGTATGCAAGTCGATACAACTGCACGACCGCGGGCCAACCCTCTGTCTCACGATGCACTCGTTCGATATCGGGCTGGTACGGTTCCAGGCCGGAAAGCACGTCGGCCACTTCACCCGGCGTCAGCCGCAGATCGCTCGCATCGATCACGTCGACCTGGCCTGCGACCACGAGCTTCGACAAGCCGATGGCAGGCTCGGTCCTCGAAGCAACGATCAATCGCACGCGAGGTGGCAGCAGCGTCAACAGGTCGCGAAAGAAATCCAACGCCTGCTGCGTATGCAGTGTCTGGAAATCGTCGACGAACAGCGTGACCGGAGCATCGAGGGCCAACAGTCGCTCGACGACATTCTCTACCGAGCACGGCCCGGCACCGTGATTCCGGAACGGAATAATGCCACGAGCAATGGGTTCGCTCGCGAGCCACAGCTTGTTCAGCGAGGCATTCATCAGCCTGCCGAGCGCCGCCACATCGTTCTCCGAAGAGCGCAACGTGATCCAACCGACGGCCTGCCGCAGCCGCCCGCACTCCGCGAACGCCTGCTGTAAGAGCACCGACTTGCCATGCCCCGCGGGCGCCCTGACGAAAACGATGGCAGCGCCCTGGTTGATACGCTCGATCAGTTCGAGACGTTTCACCAGCCTCGCGGTCGAACGAGGCGGCCGCAGTCGCAGCTCAATGCTGTCGTAAAGCCGTGGCACGGCCGTCCGATCCGGCTCGAAGGTTGATTTCATCCCGTCCCCCCCGGGACCCGATCGCCGTCTTTGGTGTCGAAGCTACCAAGCACGTCGGGCGCGGGCACCACTCGAACGAGTAGTTTTCCGAGTGCGACCGGATCAGCTGTTGCGTTTACGCCAAGCCGATGCGATACGACGCGCCAGCGAGAACAAATGGACTTCCGACGGACCGTCGTAGATGCGGAATGCGCGGATCTCCTTGAAGATGGCCGCTACCGGCGTCTCGTCAGTTACACCCGTGCCGCCCAGAATCTGCACGCACCGGTCGGCGATGCCGAACAGCAGCTCCGCGCAGGTGTACTTCGCCATGCTCGACTCACTGGACGCCTTGTGTCCCTGGTCGAGCACCCACGCGCAATGATCGATGACCAGCTCCGCCTGCTTCAGATCGCAGGCATTGCGCGCGAGCATGAAACCGACACCCTCGTGCTCGATGAGAGGCTTGCCGAACGCCTGACGGGTGCATGCGTATTCGGTCGCGATGTCGTGCGCCCGCTGGGCCGCGCCCCACCAGCGCATGCAATGCGTGAGTCGGGCCGGTGCAAGCCGAACCTGCGCATAGCGGAAACCTTCATCGACCTTACCCAGGATGCTCTCATCGTCGAGGCGTACATCGTTCAATTGCACGATGGCATGTCCGCCCGGCATGGACGCGTCGATCGTGTTGAGCACGCGCTCGATGACCAGGCCCGGCGTGTTCATGTCGGCGAGGAACATCGTGGCGCCGCCTTCGGTGCGCGCCATGATGATGGCAAAGGCCGCACCGGGCGCACCGGTGATGAGCCATTTACGACCGTTGATACGCCAACCGTCCGCGGTGCGGGTCGCGACAGTTTTGAGCATTTGCGGATCCGAGCCCGCGCCGCCGTCCGGCTCCGTCATCAAGAATGCCGAGCGGCATGCACCTGCGACCAGCGGCGCCAGAAAACGTTCCTGCTGCTGCGGTGTCGCCACCTTATCGAGCAGATGCATGTTGCCTTCATCCGGCGCCATGCAATTCATCGCGACCGGACCGAGCAACGAGTATCCGCTGGCGCGAAGTACCGTCGCGATTTCTCTATGAGACAGACCGAGCCCGCCCCAGCGTTGCGGTGCTTGCGGAGCGAGCAGCCCGGCATCACGAGCCAGCCCTCGTAGCTCGGTCACCAGTTCCGCCGAGGGCCCGTGCGGCGTGAGCCGTCGGTCTCGTTCGAAGGGAATGACGGTGTTGGCAATGAAATCCCGGGTGCGCTGCTCGAGCTCGAGCTCGCGCGTACCTCGTTGCAAGTTGATCATCGGCTATCCGCTTCGAAGGTTAGGAAATACGCCGGCTGCTCGCCACGGCAAGCTCCGCGACAGCCTCTACGCAAGCAGCATAGTCGGTGGCTCGGGCGCTCGAGGCAGTGCCCCGCGCGATACGTCCACGAATGCCGTGGAATATGCCGGCCAGGCGCAGCAGGCTGAAAGCGATGTAGGGTTCGAGTGAGATTTCTTTGTCGTGGCCAGTACGCCGTGCATACGTTTCGATGTAGGCACGTTCGGAGGGAATATTCAGCCGCTCGAGGTCCAGCCCGAGCAGGCCCGGGAAGGCCAGCGTGGGCATGCGATACATCATCAGGTGATACGCGAAATCCGCCAGCGGATGACCGAGAGTCGACAGCTCCCAATCGATCACCGCCGCCACACGCGGCTCGGTGGGGTGGAAAATCAGATTGTCGCAGCGAAAGTCGCCATGCACGATGGCGGTCTGTTCGTGCGCCGGCAACTGCCCAGGCAGCCGCTCGAACATCCACTCCATCGCCGGAACTCGCCCCGCCACGGCGCTGTCCTCTGCGTACTGCTTCGACCATCGAGCCAGCTGCCGCGTCATGTAACCTTGCGGTCGACCGAAGCGCTCCAGGCCGGCGGCAATGGGATCCACACTGTGCAACTGGGCCAGCGTCAGGTTCATCGCGTCGAAGTAGGCACTGCGCTGCTCGCGCGGAACTTCCGGAAACGAGGTATCCCAGAACACCCGCCCCTCGATGTAGTCCATCACATAGAACTGAGCGCCGATGATGGATTCATCCGTGCATAGCAGGTGCGGCCGTGCGACAGGCACCTTCGAGTGCTTAGCCAATGCTCCCGTGACGACGTACTCGCGGTCGATTGCATGCGCCGACGCCAGCAACTGACCCGACGGCTTCCGACGCAACACGAAACGACGATCTGCCGTCGTCAGCAAATAGGAGGGATTGGACTGTCCGCCGCTGAACTGCTCGACCTGCAGCGCTCCCCGATACTCGGGCAAGTGTTCGGTCAGATAGCGGTGCAACGCGGCTGCATCGAAGCTCGCTGTGCTCATAAGGTGCTCACCAGGTGACCGCCATCCACGGTGATGACACTGCCCGTCATGTAGCGCGAGGCATCGGAACATAACAACAGCAGCGCCCCGTCAAGATCGCCGAGCTGTCCGAGCCGTCGTTGCGGGATGCGCTTGATCAACGCCTGACCGGGCTCGCTTGCGAAGAAGTCAGAGTTGAGGTCGCTTTGGATGTAACCCGGCGCGAGCGCATTCACCCGGATCGAGTAGCGTGCGAGCTCCAGCGCCATGGCCTTGGTGAGTTGAATCAGTCCGGCCTTCGACGCCGCGTACGGGGCGACCATGCCTGCCTGTCGCAACCCCAGGATGGACGCCGTGTTGACGATGCATCCGCTGCGCTTCGTGTCGCGCATGTATCGAGCCACAGCGGTGCTCATGAAGAATGCGCCGCGCAGATTCGTGTCGAGCACCCGATTCCAGTCCGACTCGGTCTGCTCGAGCAGCGGCTTGTTGATTGCCACGCCAGAATTGTTCAGCAGAATGTCGATGCTGCCGAACAGTTGTACGGCGTCAGCAATCGCCCGCTCCATGACTTCGGCAGCGGCGCTCACATCCAGAACGAGCGGCGCCGCCCGGCCACCGGCGTCCGTGATCTGCTTCACCACTTCATCGAGCAACGCGGCTCTTCGCGCGGCCACGATGACGCTGGCGCCGTGGCCGGCAAGCAGGCTCGCAAAATGCCGCCCCAGCCCGCTGGACGCACCGGTCACCAGCGCGACTTTGCCCTCAAGCTCCATGTGCCGCTCGCTCGATCTCCGGAAGTCGATAGACGCTGGTCGCGGTCCCGTGGAACAGCGCCGCTCGCTCGGACTCGCTGCAGGCACGCGTCGCCCTCTTGTACATGTTCCACAGCGTCCGGTACGAACAGGACACCTTGTCCACCGGAAAATTGCTTTCGAACATGCAGCGCCGCGGGCCGAATTCGGCGATGACGTGATCGATGTACACCGCGTTGGCCTGCAACAATTCATCCGAGGTCGGCGGACGCGCGCGCTCATGCCAATGCATTCCCGCATGTTCCATGTTGAGGCCGCCGATCTTGACGAATACATTGGGCAACCGAGCCAACGCTGAAATTTGTTCCTGCCAGTAAGCGAACACTTCGTCCCGCAAGGTTGCGTAAGGACCGATGCCCACCGGCCGGCCGGCGTGATCGAGCACGATCGTGGTTTCCGGAAAGCGCTGCGCGAGCGTCACAAGCTCGCCCAGCTGCGGATGAAACAACCATGCATCGAACGACAGGCCGTAGCGCGCCAGCCTGGCGAAACCTTGGTTGAAGCGCTCATCGAGCAGCAGTCCCGGCCCGATCGCAAAGCCGGGATAGCGGACTTCATCGCTGGGATCCCAGTTCACAATCTGACGAATGCCGCGAAAGCGATCCGACGCCTGCAAGTGCGCCTCCAGCACGGCGTCGACCGCCGCTCCCAGGCGCAAGTCGGCAAAGCCGACGATGGCTGCCGCGGCCTGAGTCGGCAATCCGGTTTGCTGTTGAAACTCACGACCGTATCGATCCAGCTGTTGCGTCTCTCCGACCGGCCGCAACTCCGCCGCGCCGTCCTGCCGATATCCATAACCGCATTCGACGAACACCGTCGCGAGCACGTTGTGGCCCGAGCCGATGTCCCTGGCGTGCTCATCGTGCCAGTAGTCCGGCTGCCACGGCACAGGTTTGCCGTAGCCACTCAGCCAGAGATGATGATGCGCATCGACGATGGGCAGCGCCGGCTCGATCACTTGCTCCTGTTCCAGCGCGAGCCAGGCTTGATGGGATGCCTTGTCGATCGGCTTGCTCATGCCATCAGCGCCGTGGTGAGCGCGTCGACGAAGCGCGAGCCCGTGATGCCGTCGATAACGCGGTGATCGTAGACACTCACTACATGCATGCGCTTGCCGATCGCAAGCTGGCCATTGCTGACTACCGGCTTGTCGATGATGGCGCCGGTGAACACCAGACACACCTGCGGCGCATTGATGATGGGTACACCAGTCTCGACGCGACTTGCGCCGAGATTCGACAAGGTGACCGTGCCGCCCCTCATCTCATCCGGATGCAGGTTACCTTCGCGAGCCCGCGCCGTCAGCTCCGCGAGGCGCGACGTGCGTGAGTGGAAGTCGCTGCCATTGCAGTCGCGCAACACGGGAACCAGCAATCCCCGAGGGGTCGCAACCGCGATGGCGGCATCGACGCGGCTCGATTGCATCAGCTCTTCACCATCGAACGTCGCATTGCATTCCGACACCTGAGCGAGCGCGGTTACCAGCGCATCCAGCAGCACCGCGGTCAGAGAAACGTCGCGCCCCTCGGCTTGCAAGCGTTTACGGCGCGCGAGCAAAGCTTCCGCATCGATCTCGACATCCTGACTGAACTGCGGGACCGACCAGCTGCGGGTCATCTGTCGAGCGATGGTTTTCTCCACCGCGGTCCGTGCCCGACCGGCCGGTGGTTGGGTCGAAGCCGTTTGCGACTGACTGAAACGCCGCACGTCCTCTTCGGTGATCAGGCCGTCGGGTCCGGACGGCGCGATGATCGAGGCGAGCTCGACGCCAAGTTCTTTCGCCAGCTTCTTGGTTCGAGGCATGGCGCGGGGATTGGCATTCGTCGTCTTCGGCGCCGCGTGTTGCGATTGCTCGGGCACAACCTCGGCGACGCTCGAAGCAGCGACGCCGCCACTCACATCGCTGTTGCTATCGATGAAACTCTGCACCTGAGCCGCGCTGGCCCGCTCGCCGGGGTCGGCGGCGACCGCGACCAATGCGCCCACCGGCAGCTCCGTGTCGGCGACGGCGAGCTTTCGCAGCAGCTTGCCGGGCAACGTGGCCTGCACTTCAAGAATGGTCTTGTCGGTCTCGATGGAATAAACGATCGAGCCCTCGGCGTACTCGTCGCCCTCCTCGATCAGCCATTCGACGATGCGTCCGGTCTCCATGGTCTGGCCCAGGCGCGGCAAGGTCAGTGCGTGCATATCACTTCACCATCTCTTGAATGGCGGCCAGCAGATCCTTGGAACCAGGCAGCCAGAGCCGCTCCAGATATTGACTCTGTGGCACGGGAACATCCGGCCCGCAGACGCGACGGATCGGCGCGGACAATGCGTCGAGCGCGTGTTCGGCGACGATGGCCGCAATCTCGGCGCCCGCGCCGCCGGTCTTGCTGGCTTCGTGACAGACGATCAACCGGCCGGTCTTGCGCACAGTGTGCAGAATTGCGTCGACATCGAGCGGACGCAGGCAACGCAGGTCGACCACTTCGACATCGATGCCCTGCTTGGCCGCTTCGCCCGCGGCCTTGAGCGCGACGTGCACCATGCGCCCCCAGGTAATCACTGAAACATCGGCGCCCTCGCGCTTCACGTCGGCGACGCCGAGCGGAATGGTGTACTCCTCATCGGGCACGTCGCCGGTCACTTGATACATGCCCTTGTGCTCGAAGAAGCACACGGGATTGTCATCGCGGATCGAGGTCTTCAACAGTCCTTTGGCGTCATAGGGCGTGCTCGGAATCACGATGTAGATGCCGGGCGCCTGCAACAGCATCGCCTCAGGGCATTGCGAATGCTCAGCGCCGACGCCGCCCATCGCACCGGCGGGCATACGCACGACCATGGGCACGGTCAGCCGGCCACCGTGCATGTAACGCCACTTGCCCATCTTCGCCATGATTTCGTCGGCGGCGTTCATCAGGAAGTCGGCGAACTGCAGCTCGACCACCGGTCGCATTCCCGTGAGCGCCGCGCCGACCCCGCCGCCGACGATGAACATCTCGGAGATGGGTGTATCGAAAATGCGCTTGGGCCCGAACTCCTCGAACAAGCCGCGCGTGGCGCCGAACACGCCGCCGAATTTGGCCACGTCCTCGCCCATGACGAAGACACGCTCATCCCGCCGCATCTCTTCGGCGAGCGCTTCTCGAATGGCCGCGCCGATGGTGATACTGCGTGCGGAAGTTGTTGTGAGCTCAGACATAAAGACCTTCGAAGATTCGGCTGCGATCCGGCAACTTGCCGCGGCGTGCGCTTTCCAATGCCGCCTGGATCGACTCCTTCACGGCGCTCTCCAATTGCGTCAGCTGCGGTTCGTCGATCACGTTCTCATCCAGCAGACGCCGCCGTGTTTTCACCAGCGGATCGTTCTGGGTGTCGGTCTGTTTGGTTCGATAGTTATCGGGATCGCCTTCGAAGTGTCCGCGCATGCGCGCAAGCTTCGCTTCTATGAGCGTCGGCCCCTCGCCTCGACGAGCGCGAGCGACAGCCGTGGCCGCCGCTTCATGAACGGCGAAGGGATCGGTGCCGTCGACCACGACTCCAGGCATTGCGTAGGCGTCGGCGCGGCGCGCGATACCACCGCCCGCAGTGGAGTATTCGATAGGCACGCTCACGGCCCAGCCGTTGTTCTGCACGACGAAGATCACGGGCAGCTTCCAGGCGCTGGCCACGTTGCATGATTCATGGAACGTGCCGAGATTGGACGAGCCGTCGCCGAAGAAATGCATGGCGACTTGAGTCGTGCCGCGCAGCTTCGCGCCCAACGCCGCGCCGGTCGCGAGTAATTGTCCGCGGCCCAGCGTGCCGCTCTGCCCCATGATGCCTTTGGCTGGATCGCAGACATGCACGATGCCGGCACCGAGTCCCCGCGTGGAGCCGAGCTCGTTGCCCAGAAAATCGCCGAACAACTCGGCCATGTCGGCGCCCTTGGCGATCAGGTGTCCGCAACCGCGATGGTCGTAGAACAGATAGTCGTCCTGCACGAGCGCCGTGACCGCGCCGACTTCGCAACCCTCGTGGCCGCGGCCAGCGTGATACAGGCCGGAGACCAGGCCCTGCTCGATGAGCCTGAGCAGCGTGGCCTCCCAGCGCTCGGCGGCATACATGTGCCGATAGATGCTCACCTTGATGTCATTGCTCAATGGCATGAGTCGCTCGATCCTGCGCTTGAAATGATTGTTCGCAATCCACCACGAAGCGCCGTTCGCTGAACTTCCATTCGCCCCCGCGACGCTCGAAACGATCCAGGTAACGACCGGCCACCAGCGACTGTCCGCCGCCATGGCGCTCGTTGAGCCGGCACATCGCAAGCACATACGTCTCGCCCGTGGCGCGCTCGCCATCGACCTCGAACAACGAAGTGCACGCACTGTGCGACAACACCGCCGCATGCTCGCGCGTCCAGGCGACGAAGCGTTGCGCGAACTCCGTGCCTTCGGCGCGGATCACACCGGAATCGCAGACTGCGCCAGGATGAAACAACGATGCGAGCAACCGCTCGTCGGAGCGATCCGCGGCACGACTGTAGGCGGCGATCAGCTCCGACAGCCGTTGCTTGGCGAGCAGCTCATCGAGCGCGTTCATTCGACGACGAACTCGCCACGGCGCGACAACTCCGCAAGCCCTGCCACCGTCGATTCGGCGTCGAAATATTCCGACAGCCCGACCGTCCGCCGGCCGTTCATCTCGAAACGCGTCATGGCCTGACCCAGGTACACGGTTTCCTGGCCTTCCTTGCGATGACGCAGCGGCACGTACGCCAGCACCGCACCGGATACGCTGAATGACCGGCCGCGCACGTCGGTGACTTCGAGCACGACCTGATCGTGATAATAGGTATCGGGAGCGAAGTGGCTGCGCATCCTGATGGAGCGCAGCGGCGTGACCTCGCCGTGTTCGATCACGCAGCCCATCTCATCCGGCGCCTTCTCGGCATCGAGCCAGGTCTTGCAGGCAATCAGCGTGAGCTCATCGCCGAACGAAATCCACAGCGAGCGGTCGCGCAGGATGCTGTGCCACAAGCGCGGTCCCCAGGAATGATCGCGCACGCCTTTCGCGTTCAACGTCCAGGTCTCTTCGCCCACGCTCAACTCGCCATGCGCCGCGATGGCTTGCTGATAATGTCCCACACCGTCCAGGAAGATCACGGCGTCCGGCGATGTGCCGTCGCGATCGCCGATCATCGGGCCGACGCCGGTGATATCGAGCTTGAGCCGTGTCGGCACCGATGGATTGCCGCGCATCGCCTTACCAGGCTGACGCATCTCCAGCGGATCCTTGATGCGCACCGTCTCGCCGTTATAGGTAACAGCCAATCTGCGCCCCGCCTCCAGCACCTGAAATCGCAAGCCCGCGGCGCTGAACACGTCGTTGCTCGGCAGCGCCGGCTTGGCCCACTGCATGAGCAACTCGCCATTCGGCAGGAACACGCAGAAGGTCATCTCCGCATGGCCTTCGTTGGGACGATTGCCGATACGCACGAAGCCGCCCATGCCGAGCGCAGCGTCGAAGAAGTTGAAGAACATGCTCTCGTTGTGCGACGGATGCTCCGACACCGCGTGCATGTAGTCGTCTTCGGGATGCAGGTTGCCCACGGTCAAACGCTTGGTCATGAGTTCGTCCTGAATCAGTTCTGACCGGCCTGCCGGTAGCTGCTGCGACGGATCTTGCCGGCGTCGGTACGCGGCATCTCCTCGCGATACTCCACGCTCCGCGGAATCTTGTAGGGGCTGAGATGGCCGGCGAGTTTCTGGCGCAGTTCCTCCAGACTCATCGGCGCTGCGCCCGGCTCCATGGCGATGACGGCGTGCACCGACTGATGCAACTCCGCATGGGCCTTCGGCACGACCACGCAGTCTGCCACCTGCGGCAGGCGGCGGATTTCGATCTCCACCTCATCGGGATAGACATTGGCGCCGCCGGTGATGATCAGATCGTCGGTGCGGCCGGAGATATACAAATAACCGTCGGCGTCGACGTAGCCCAGATCGCCGAAGCTCACATAGCCCTCACGCGATTTCATCTTGAGCGTCGAGCCGTAGTACTTGCTTTCCAAGTTGACTTTCGGGATCAGCGGCTGCACGAAGATCTCGCCGATGCTGCCGACCGGCAGGTCCTTGCCGTCCTCATCGAGGATCCGTATGCGGCAGTTGATGGGTTTGCCGACGCTGCCCCGATGTAACAACCATTCCTCGCCCGAGATCGACGCATGCCCGACGCTCTCGCTGGAGCCCCACACCTCGATCACCTTCTCCGGGCCAATGGCGTTCATCCACGCTTCCTTGTCCTTCGGATCGGCCTTGCCGCCGGTGTGCACGATGGAACGAATGCTCCGCAAGCGCTCGGCGCTGAAGCCGGGACGTTGCAACATTCGATGCATCATGGTCGGTACGATGGTGAGCTGCTCCAGCTCGAAACGTTCGATGGCCCACAGCGCGGTGTCGGCATCGAATTTCTCCAGCGAGGTGACCTGGCACTCTTCGAAGATGGCCATATAGGCCGTTGCCGCGCCGGCGCCATGGCTGAGCGGCGTCATGATGAATGCCTTGGCTCGAGGCCGGCGCTTGAGGGCCTGATTCAAGCCGCCGAGAAACGCACCGGGGGTGAACTGTCCGGCGCCGAGCACGTCGACCAGTTTTGGAATGCCGGTCGAGCCGCCGGTCGCGACCAGCAGCATCGGATTGGCGACACGATCTTCGAGCGTTGGCAACGGCTCATCGTCCGCGAGCGGCACCAGACGTTCGCCGGTATCCCAGCTCACCTGCGCACCGGCCGAGATCGTGCGCCCGAGTCGCGAGAGGATCGCCGTGCCCTCGGCCGAGCCCATGATGGGCGACAGACACAGCACCGTCTGTCCTGCTTTCCAGGCACCGTAAGCGTACACGGCGTGGTCGACTGCATTGCGCGTGAGCAATAGCACTGTCGCGGGCTTCGCCAGTACATCCATTCGCAACAGCGCCGCGGCCACGCGGTCGGACCGTCGATCGAGTTCCGGCCAGGTGATCTCGCTGAAATCATCGATACCGCGAATACTGCGAACCACCACGCCATCGCCCATCACGCCGGCGGATTGATGCAGCCGTGCTCCCATCGATAAGGATTGATTTGCTTGACTCATGTTGGTCGCTACTTGATGGCCAGGGGATTGATGGGCGAACCCAATGCACGCTGGAACTTGATGGGCGGGCCGCAGAAGAAGAACTCATAGACGCCGTCCTGCGCGCAGTCACCGGCCAGCTCCTCGAAATTCAGGATCTCGCCCAAGGTCATGCCCATGTCACGCAGCAGCACCATGTGCACAGGCAGGACTTCCTGATCGGTCTCGCCGGGCAGCGCCTCGACCGCGATGTTGTCGCAACACACGGCCGCCACTTCATGCTTGCTCAGCCATTCGCAACAAGCGATGCCGATCCCCGGTTCGCCCTTCAACCATTCCTCGCGGTTCCTTTCGACCACGAACTTTTTCCACCAGCCGGTGCGGATGTGCACGATGTCTCCAGAGCGGATCTGCACGCCTTGCCTGGCGGCGCAGGCATCCAGCTCGTCCGGACCGATGACCTCGCCGATCTGCATCCACTCGACACCGCGATGACGCGCAATGTCGAGCAGCACGCCGCGGCCGGTGATGCCTTTGCCCTGCTTCTCGATGGAACATCGCTTCGCGCCATGCGGCGAAATCGCGCTGGCAGGAAAATTGTTGTACAGCTTGCCGTCGTAGTGAACGTGCGCGATGGCGTCCCACTGCGAAGCGGCTTGCAGGGGCATGAATATGTAGTCGTCGGCGTAGTGGAACGCGCCCGGAAACTGGTGCTGATCCTCGCCGGTTTCGGACACCAGCAGGATGGGGTTGATGCGCCCGCCGGCGCCGCTCTGCGGTCCGTCCGAGCCGAACGGCACGCCGAGATCGAATACCTTGCCGGTGCGAATCAAGCTCGCCGCGGCCACGATGGCCTCGGGCGTGATGAAATTGGTCGTGCCTTTCTCATCCTCGGCACCCCAGCGGCCCCAGTTCGACAGCCGCTTGCCTATTTCTCGGAAATCCTGCATTCGCTGTTCCTCCTGACTCAGCCCGGCAGCGCGTTCGGCGCCGCGACGCGCAGCTTTTCATTTACATATCGCTGCAACATCTCGAGCACGGTTCGGTCCTCGACTGTGCGACGGCCATTCAGCAGCTCCTCGGTGAGATTGCGCAGCGAACCGGCGCTATCGAGAATTTCGCGTGTCACCCGATAACCGTCCGGATCGAGCTCGAGAGCAGCGACCCCGCTGAGCTCGCGCTTTGCGATCTGCAGCAGGTTCGCCGCCACGCGCACGCGAAAACTCTGCTTCTCGTTCTGGATCAGCGGACGAATCTCTTCGCTCAGGAATGTCGCGACCAGCTCGAGCAGCTCGCTCGCCGTGGGCGGTTCCAGAATGGAAGTCTTCATATCGCTCACAACGCGGCCTCCAGCTCGAGCAATACATACTGTTCCTGTTTGCACACCTGGCGGGCGATCGCGCCCTCTTCCATTGCATCGCCGGCCGAGCTGGCACGTGGACGCGCGCCGCTTGCCAATCCCCAGCGAGTCGCGGCGAACACCTGCCACCACCGCAGTCGTGGCAAGTCGATGGCTTCGCCGGTGTGCTTCGCATACGACGCGAGCAACTCATCCAGCTCGCCGATGCCGCCGACGGGGCGATCCGAGCCATAACGCCACGCACGTGCGCAGACCCACGCCAGATCTTCATACGGATCGGAGAGATGACACGTTTCCCAATCGAGCACCGCGACGATGCCGTCCGGGTTCATCATGAGATTGCCGAGACGAAAGTCTCGATGCACCGGGCTCAGATTGACTGCGCGAGGCCGATGGGCGATCAGCCAATGCAGCGCCGCGGCCAGCACCGGGCTCGGATACGCGGCATCGATGCGATAGCGTTCCAGCTCGTGCATCGGATCTTCGTAGGGCCAGTGCTTCGCTTGCTCGGTGGCCCGGTGCAACTGCGCCAGAATCCGACCGCAGTCGGCGGCGAAGTTCTTGCGGGCTTTCGCGAACTCCTCGCCACGCATGATGCGGCGGGAGATGCTGGTCCCCGGTACAAATTCCGTGAGCACGAACGGGCGTCCGAGATCGATCTCATCGGAGCTGAGCAACAACTTCGGCACCGGTACGCCGGCTCGCTCGGCGAGCCGCAGACCATCGATCTCGCGGCGCATTTCCTGCGGGCGAATCCAATGATCAGGATCGCAGCGGAACACCAGCTTGAGTGCCTGCTCACCCTCGCCCACCGTGACGATCCAGGTTTCACGCGAGTTGCCGCCGGGCGCCAGCTGCAGCTCGACCGGCTCGCATCCACCGAGCCGCAGCTGGGCCAGCAATGGCTGGATCAGCTGCGCGCGCTGCGAACGCAGTGCCTCGATATGGGAATGGGTCGTCACTGCGCGCCGATCAGAAGTCGAATGTGAGATCGATACCGTACTGGCGCGGAGCGCCGAACGATGCGAACGAGAACAGCGGCGGCACGGTCAGCGAACTCGACAGATATTTCTCATCGGTCAAGTTGGTCGCCCACAGCGCGACCTTCCACGAAGCTCCGGCCGGCGCGAACGTGAGATTGGCGTTGAGCAGGCTGTAGCTGTCCAGACGCTCCGCTGGGAATTGCGTGAACGCAGCCCAGCGCTCATCGTTGAACGCGTACTGGAACGAAGGCGTGAGCGTGCCGGCGCCCAGCTGCAGATCGTGCGAAACCGTCAGCGACGCGGTCCATTCGGGTGCATAAGGCGTCGGGCGGCCCGAGTAGTCGATGCCTGCGTCGGTGAAGTCTTCATACTTGGCGTCGAGATAGCCGATGCTGGCGCTGATGCTGAGATGCTCGAGCGGCAGCGCTTGCAGCTCCAGCTCCACACCTTTCGACTTGGCCGACGCCGCGTTGAGGATCGTCGAGGATGCTACCGGCGGGTTGCCACGGAACACCGACTGCGGCACCTGCATGTCGTCCCACTTGCTGTAGAACACTCCGAGATTCGCGCGCAGGCGGTGATCCAGCCAATCCGAGCGCATGCCGACTTCGAAGGTGTCGATGTATTCGGGCTGGAACGGACCGATGTCGAGCGGATCGGTGATGCGGCCATTGAAACCGCCGGACTTGAAGCCGCGCGCGTAGTAGCCGTACACCATCACGTCGGGGGTGATCTTGTAGTCGATGCTCAGCTTGCCGCCGGGCTCGGTCCAGGTCTCGCTGCCGTTCGCCCTGAATCCGCCGATCAAGGTCGACTCGGCGATGTTGCGCGAATAGAAGTACGGGTGCAGGTTCGGATTCTGATGCGTGGTATTGATGGAGGTGAGATCGGTGTCGATCTGCGTCATGCGGAAGCCCGCGCCGAGACGCAACCGGTCGGTCAGATCCCAATACAACTGTGCGAACAGCGCAGCGCTGCGCTCATCGCTACGCACGTCCTGCTGAGTGATGATGTCCGGCGAGAAGGCGTGCACCATCGACATGGTGTTCACGTCGTAGTGCAGGTTCATGAAGAATGCGCCCACGGTCAGCTCGACGCTGTCGCCGAGATCGCTTGCGAGCCGCAGCTCGGCTGAGTACTGGCGGCTCGCCAGGTCGCGGCCCGCGTTCATCAGGAATTCCTCGGTAGCGTCCACGTCCTGGATGTTGAACGCGTCGAAGTCCATGTAATTCGCAATGGCGGTGAGCTGGCCGATGCCGGTGGTCCAGTCGAGATTCAACGTGTACGTGTTCAGATCGGCGCGATTGATGTGCGGCGAGTCGCTGTACTGGTTGAAGTTCACATCGCTGCTGATGCCCGGGCGCCAGAACAGCTCCTGCGGCGAGGAAATGTTGGCGGCGATATCGGCACCGTTTCGGACGCGGTCCCGGCCGATGATCAAGGTGGCCCGGACGTCATCGCTGGGCGTGAACAGCAGGTGCGCCCGCGCCTTGCTCGAATCGATCCACATCAGATCGGAGCCGTCGAACAGGTTGGTGTAAAAACCATCGCGCTGGCGCTGTGACAGCGATACTTTGCCCGCCAGCACGTCCTGCACGATGGGAAAATTGACGGCCACGGCGGCATTGCGCTCGTCGTAATTGCCGACGGTCAGCTTGCCGTACGCACCGAGCTCGCCGGTGGGCTGACGGGTGACGATGTTCACCACGCCGCCGAGCGTGTTGGCGCCGAACAGCGTGCCCTGCGGACCGCGCAGCACTTCGATGCGCTCGACGTCGAATTGATCGGACAAGCCGAGCAGGCGCGTGCCTTGCACGACGCCATCGATGACTACCGCCACTTCGGTGCCGGTATACGGGTCCGGGTTGTTGGTGATGCCGATGCCGCGAATCGAAGGCGCGAGTGTCAGGCCGACATTCGACATCTGCGTGAACTGCACATTCGGCACCAGCCCGTTCAAGTTCTTCAGATCCTGGTACTGGAAGCGCTCCAGCGATTCGCCGGTGACCGCCGACACCGAGAACGGCACGGTCTGCAGGTTTTCCTCACGCTTCTGCGCGGTGACGATGACCTGCTCCAGCACTGCAGAGGGCGAGGTGTCCTGGCTTTGTGCCGACGCCGAAGCGGCGATGGTCAAGAGGACTGTGCTCAATACTGACGACGACCCGAGTGGCACGCGCTTGGCTAGCATTTTGCTCTCTTGTGAACGCAACATGATGCCAGTCCCCGCGAGCCGCCACAGTGCGGGCCCCGGTAGGACTGCCCCCTTTCGATGCGAACTCGACGTTAGCAAACGCTCGCCAGGTAAGGACTACTCCAACGAGTAGTTCGAGCGGGTGGTCGCGAGCTGGTTTACGTGACAGCCAGGCCGGCTTTGAGCCGGTGGATGGCCTGGCTGCGACTCTTGACGCCAAGCTTGGCGTAGATGTTCTTGAGGTGGAACTTGACGGTGTTCTCGGAGATGAACAGGCGCTCGCCAATCTCGCGATTGAACATGCCTTGCGAGAGCAGATTGACAATCTCGGTTTCCCGGCTCGACAACGGCTCGTTCAAACCTTCCAGCGGCGCCTCCTCCGAATCGGACGGCGGCGCCCCGGCCAGGATCAGCAACGACTCGATCATATTTTCCTCGGCTCCGGCGTGAGGCGCGACCGATGCCGCCCAACGAGGAATGCTCTGCAGATCCTGCTTCCAGGCCGCCGTGAGCAATTCGATCAGCGGTGCGCCTTCATCGAGAAAGACTCGGATGTAGCCGGTGCGAGCGAATTGCAACGCCGCTCGCAAAGTGTCGAACGCACCACTCGCGTCCGCGCTGCGATACTGTGAGATGGCTTGTAACACCATCAGCTTGATGCGCCGATGGATCCGCCCCTGTTTGATCGCGGTCTGCAACTCGCCCTCGAGCAACACCTGCGCTTCGTCCTGCCGGCCGCGATGAATCGCGAGCCGGATGCGATTGATGACCGCGCCCTCGGTCTCCTCGGAGAACGGACACCAGCCCGCCGGGACGGTACCGCTGCTGTCATCGATGCGCGCCGCCAAGGCCGCCGCCCGTTCGACATCGCCGGCAAGGATGGCGCGTCGAACTCGTTCCCATGCCATCAAGCGAACCAGTCGCGGCCAGTTGCTGGCGTGTCCGATGCTCTCGACTTCCTCGAGCAGCGCGCTGGCGCGAGCCCCGTTGCCTTGCGCATCGTGCAAGCGAATCATCGACACGCAGGCGATGGCGAGAAAGTCGACCTGCGCCGCGCCGGCAATCACCTCGAAGGATTGTTCGAACAGTTTGCGTGCGGCCTCCAACTGATTGGATTGATACAGCACATAGATGTAACACGCCGCATAGGCCGCGGATGCCACCGACTGATCGAGCGTCAGGCAGGCATCGGCTGGCGCGTCACTCAGCTGCTCGCTGGCTTCGCTCAATCGGCCCTGCACGGTGAGATTGACCGCAGCGGTCGCGAGCGAGCCGAGCACGGTGAATGCCGAGCCCGCTTGTTTGCCGCAGGTTCTACCGACCACCAGGAAGTCGCGCGCCAGATCCAGCTCGCCGGAGAACAACGCGAGGTGCCCTTGCAGGATCGCGGTCGCGCCGGCTTCGAAGCGCGAGAACGCGTCCATGCCGTGACCCCGCGCGGCCGATATCTCCGCATGCGCTCTGGCGCCGGCGATGTCGTCCCGAAGGATGCAGACCATCGAACGCATCACGCTCTGCGAAGCGTCGGGACACTGATCCAACAACGCCAACACTGCCGCCAGCTGCTGGTGCCGGCGCATGAATCCCAGCGCCCACGCGATGCGCACCAGCAACTTGGGGCGGCGGCTGGTGAACTCGGCCGGCAAGCGCTCGAACCAGCGCTCGATGGTCAGCAGGTTGCCCTGCATGACCAGTTGCCCCGACCATTGCTCCAGGCATTCGGCGGCGAATTCATGATCCTTGATCGCGAGCGCATGCCCGATCGCATCTTCGTAATGACCCATGTCCCTGAACCAAGCAGCCGCCAGTGCATGGACCTGATGCTCGCGCGCAGGCGAGGCACGATGCAGTTGCGCGCGCAGGAAGCCGGCGAACAACGAGTGATATTGAAACCATTGCAAGGATGCATCGAGGCTGCGCACGAACAGACCGGATTCCTCCAGCTTGGCGAGCAGCTCGCGCGAATCGGACCGTTGCATGATCGCGTCGCACAGCGGACCGGACATGCGCTGCAGCGGCGAGGTTTCCAGGAAAAACGTCTGCACGTCGTGCGGATGAATGGACAGCACGTTGTCGGTGAGATATTCGGTCAGCTGTCGCGGCTCGAAAACGTTGATGTCACCGAGCGATTTGCGAACTTCGGCGTTGCTCAGCGACAGGCGATACAGCTGCACGGCGGCCGGCCAGCCTTCGGTGCGCTGGTAGATCACCTCGATTTCACGCGGCGACAGATAAGTATCCAGCGTCGCGAAAAAGTCCTCCATCTCCTGGTGCGTGAACAACAGCTCGGCGGGCTTGACGATATCCGCCTGTTGCGCAACCAACAGGCGCGACAAGCCGATCTCGGGCAGCGTGCGCGAGCCGAGCACGATGCGCACCCCCGGCGGCACCGCCAGCAGCAGGTCGTGAAAGAATCCCAGCGCTTCGGCGCTGGTCAGCGCCTGGAACTCATCGATGAACACCGTCACCGGGCGTTGCAGGCCGACCAGCCGGCCGAGCATGAAATCGGCGCGTGAACCACCGCGGCCGCTGGGACGTTGCGCCTCGCCCCGAAGACGCAGACCACTGGCACGCTCGATCTGTTCGAGCAGCATGTGCAGGGTGCGAATCAGGCGGGTGGGATCGTTGTCGGCATCGTGCAAGGTCAGCCAGCCGGTGCAAATCCCGAGACGCTCGCATTCCGCGTGCGCCTGCTGCATCAGTGTGGACTTGCCATGACCGGCCGGCCCTTGAATGATCACCACCGGCATGGCGCCGGCGGCAGCGATGCGGTTCAACAACCTGGCGCGAGCGATGGTGCCCGACAGCGGCCGCGGCGGACTCAATCGCAGCAGCGAGCCGTCGAGTATCGGCGCGGCGTCGTTGCCTGCCTCTATCCCCTTCGATCGCCCACCACTGCCTATCGATTCGTTAGCCACCAAGACTCGAATTCATCGTAGTGCCGGGCGCGAGCCGCCTTCTATCAGACGGCGCGCGAGCCCGGAAAGTTTCTAAGCTCAGACCTCCAGGCCGAAACTCCCCTCCAACATACCCGTCAGCGACGCGCTGCCATTCCTGATGCTGGCGGCATGCGCGTAGATTCTAGGCAGCAGTTTGTCGAAATAGAACCGCGCCGTCTGAATTTTGGCGTTGTAGAACGCTTGCTCGCTGCTGTCGGCACCGAGCTGCGCTTGCGCCGCTTGCGCCGACATGGCGAACATGTAGCCCACACTGACGTAACCGCCCAGAAGAAGATAGTCCACAGCAACCGCACCGACCAACGCGGGGTCCGAGGCGCTGCGTTCGGCCGCAAGATCAGTCAGTTCCAGCCAGAGGGCCACCGCTTCGGCAAGCCTAGCTGTCAGCCCGGTAAGCTCCGGCGCAGCCTGGCTGCAGAATGCCAGCATTTCGTCGCTCAGATCGGTCAGCCCCGCGCGCAAAGGTCCGAGCAGCTTGCGGCCCAGCAGGTCCATGCCCTGGATGCCCGTCGTGCCCTCGTAGATGCGCGTGATCCGCACATCACGAACCCGCTGCTCGAGCCCCCACTCCCGCATGTAGCCGTGCCCACCCAGGATCTGGATGCCCAGATCGGTCGCCTCGCTCGCCCACTCCGACAGCGCGCCCTTGGCAATCGGCGTCAGCACGGCCAAGCGCTGCTCGGCCCTGGCTCGCTCTGCGGCGTTGCCGCCGTCCGCCAGATCGACCCACTTCGCACAGTACAGCACCAGCGCGCGGCCGCCTTCGGCGATGGCTTTCTGCGTGAGTAGCATGCGGCGAATGTCGGGATGCACGATCAACGCCGCGGGCCCGCCACTGGAGGCCGCAGTTGGAGATCGACCGGCGAGGCGCTCACGCGAATACGCGAGCGACGCTTGGAACGCGCCTTCTGCGTGTGCCTGCGCCTGCTGCGCGGTGCCGAGCCGCGACTTGTTGATGAATACAAACATTGCGTTCAAGCCACGTCCGGGCTCGCCGACCAGCCAGCCGCGCGCGCCTTCGAACGCCATCACACAGGTTGCGCTGGCACGCAACCCCATCTTGTGCTCGATCGACAGGCAGCGTACCGAGTTGGCGCCTTCATCCACCTTCGGCACCGCGAACAATGAAATTCCGCGTGTGCCCGGCTCGGCCTCGGGCAGCCTCGCCAGCACCAGGTGCACGATGTTCTCGGAAAAATCCTGCTCGCCGGAGCTGATGAAAATCTTGGTGCCCGTGATGCTGTAGCTGCCGTCATCACGCGCTTCGGCGCGAGTGCGCACCTGAGCGAGATCGGAGCCACAGTGCGGCTCGGTCAGACACATCGTGCCCATCCATTCGCCGCTCACCAGCTTCGGCACGAAACGTTCGATCAGTCGGGCATCGGCATAGCTCACCAGCGTCTTGATCGCGCCGTCGTTCAACAACGCGTACATGCACCAAGAATGATTGGCCGCCTGCATGAATTCCGACATCGCCAGCTTCAGCGAATATGGCGCGGCCTGACCGCCTTGTTCCTCCGGATTCGCCAGCCGCGGCCAGCCGCCATCGACGTACTGTCGATAGGCTTCCGCGAAGCCTCGCGGCGAGCGCACCCGGCCATTCTCGAAATGCGCACCCTCTTCGTCGCCGCTCCGATTCAACGGCGCGAGCACCTGCTCCGCGAACTCCGCGATCGCCTCCAGAATCGCGTTGACTTCGGCCACGCTCACATTCTCGCCGGCCGGCAACGTCGCATAGTGAGCTGCGAAGCCGAGCACTTCCTGCATACAGAAGCGAACATCGCGGATCGGCGCCTGGTAGCTGTGCATCACGACTCCGGATAGAAACGTTGTTGCTGCCCGGCGAGGCGCCGAACATTCTCCGGCGCTTCATATTGCGGACCGAGCTCACGGTACACCTTCGACAACTCGAGCAGGCGAGGCGCGCCCAACCAGTCTGCGTATTGCAACGCGCCGCCCAGATAGGGCGGCAAGCCGATTCCCAACAGCAGCGCCATGTCGAGTTCGGCGGCGCTGGCCACCACGCCCTCTTCGAGACAACGCGCCGATTCGAAGATCAACGGCAACATCATGCGCTGAACGATTTGCTCGTCGGTGAGCGCCCGCGGCTCGTTCTTCCGCACCGTGGTCAACAGCTCGTGCGCTTCGGGTGCGGAGCTCTTCTTCGGCCGTCCGGACGGGTCCGCTTCGTAGCGATAGAAGCCCAGGCCGTTCTTCTGACCAAGCCGGCCGTTGGCGACCATGAGTTCCAATGGATCGTCCCAGCTGCGCGCCATGTGCTCGGGGAACGCGCTGGAAATGATCCGCGCCACGTGTAATGCCGTGTCCATGCCGATCACGTCGTTGAGATACGCCGGGCCCATCGGCCAGCCAAAGTTCTCCATGACCGTGTCGATGCGCTCGAAATTCTCGCCGTCCGCGAGCAGTTTGCCGAACGCCTGCATGTACGGCGTGATGATTCGATTCACCAGGAAGCCCGCGCCATCGCGCACCACGATCGGCGTCTTACCCATCGTTAGCGCAAGACCGACCACCTTCGCGATCGCCGCGTCGCTGGTGCGCGCGCCTCGGATCACTTCCACCAGTGGCATGGACGGGACCGGATTGAAGAAGTGCATGCCCGCGAAGTTCTCCGGACGCGCCAGCGGCTGCGCCAGATCGTCGATGCGCAGGCTCGAGGTGTTCGATGCGATCACCGCGTCGGCGCCGACCTGTGACTCGAGCTCCGCGAGGACGGCATGTTTGATCTTGATGCTCTCGACCACCGCTTCGATCGCGATATCGACCTGATCGAAGCTCGAGTAGTCCAGCCCCGGCTGGATCGACGCCAACACCTGATCGGCCTGCGCCTGCGTGAGTCTGCCGCTCTTCACCTGCTTGCCCAGTTGTTTGCGCGCCTCGGCGACACCCAGATCGAGCTGCTTCTGCTGGATATCTTTGAGCACCACGGACACGGATCTGAATGCAGCGGTGTACGCGATGCCTCCGCCCATGATGCCCGCGCCCAGCACCGCCGCCTTCTTGACGGGTTTTGCCGCGCGCGCCAGCGCTTTGGCTTGCTTCTTCACGATCTGTTCGTTGAGGAAGATTCGTACCAGCGAACCCGCGGCCTGCGTTTGAGATACCGCGGCGAAGCCGACGGATTCGAGCGCCAGTGCCTCGTCGCGACTGCGCGAGAATGACTGCTCCAGCAGTTCGATCGCGAGGCGCGCAGCGGGCTGATGTTTCGGTCCTTTGCTCGCTCGCTCTTTCGCGGCGGCCAACAGTCGCTTGGCCGACGGTTCCTGGACGGCCGCGATCTTGGCCTCGCGTCGCGCACGCCAATCGGCAGTGCCCGCGACTGCCTTGGCGAGCAATTCGAGCGCCGCAGCTCGCAACGACGACGGCTCGGCAACTTCATCGACGACGCCGGATTTGAGCGCCGCGTCAGCCTTCTGCGATGCGCCCGTGACAATCCAATCGAGAGTTGTCTGCAAACCGGCCACTCGCGGCAAGCGCACAGTACCGCCGTAGCCAGGAAACAAACCGAGCTTCACTTCGGGCAGACCAATCTGCGCTTCGGATGACATCACGCGAAAATCCGCGGCGAGCGCGACTTCCAGACCACCACCCAGCGCGAAGCCGTTGATTGCCACCACCGTCGGCACCGGCAGTTCCTCGATAGCGGTGAAGGAGCGATTCTGTCGCGCGTTGTGCGCAGTCAGCTCGCTCTGCGGCAGGTTGAACAAGCGGCCGAATTCCAGGATGTCGGCACCGACGATGAAAACATCCTTGGCGCTGGTGATGAGCACGCCCTTGATCTTACGGTCGCTCGCGATGATGGCGGCCGCCTCGGCCATTTCGCTCACGGTGCGATTGTCGAGCTTGTTGATGGCATCGCCCTGCCGGTCGAAGCACAGCTCGGCGAAATCGCCGTCCACTGCCGTTACTCGAATCGATTGCCCTTGAAACATGTGATCAATTCCGTCCGTACAAGGACACGACGCAAGCGCCGCCGATGCCGATGTTGTGTTGTAGAGCGAGCCGTGCGTCGGGGACTTGCCGCGGCCCGCACTGACCCCGCAACTGCTCGACCAGCTCGGCGCACTGTGCAAGTCCGGTGGCGCCCAGCGGATGACCCTTGGCGAGCAAGCCGCCCGATGGATTGCACACCACGGCGCCGCCATAGGTGTTGTCGCCATCCAGGATGAATTTCTCGGCACCGCCTTCGGGCGCAAAGCCCAGCGCTTCGTAGCTGATGACTTCGTTGGCCGTGAAGCAATCGTGCAGCTCGCACACGTCGATGTCCTGCGGGCCAATGCCGGCCTGCGCGTACACCGAATCCGCCGCTGCGCGGCTCATGTCGAAGCCGACGGCCTTGATCATCGAGCCAGTATCGAAGGTCGAAGAAAAGTCGGTGCTCATAGCCTGGCCGAGGATCGCCACGTCGGTGCGCAGGCCATGTTTTTTCGCGAACGACTCGGACACCAGCACCGCCGCGGCCGCTCCACAGGTCGGCGGGCAGCATTGCAGACGCGTCAGCACACCGTAGATCTTCGGCGACGCCAGGATCTGCTCGGGGGTCAGCAGTTCGCGAAAGATGGCACGGTCGTTGTGAAGCGCATGCCGGCGCGCCTTCTCGGAGACCTTGGCGAAGGTCTCATCCTTCGTACCGTATTTCTTTTGATGCTCCACGCCTGCGCCGCCGAACAGATGTGGCGCGGCCGGTGTGTCGGGCGATGGTTGCAACGATTGGGACTGTTCGACCCACTTGCCCATCGGCGGTGGGCGATCGGCAAAAACATTCGCAAGCGCGCCGGGCACCATCTGTTCGAACCCGATGGCGAGCGCGCAATCGATGGCGCCGCTCTCGATGGCTTGCCGCGCCAGGAACAGCGCGGTCGAGCCGGTAGAGCAGTTGTTGTTCACGTTGATGACGGGAATACCCGTCATGCCGACCTCGTACACGACACGTTGTCCGCAGGTCGAATCGCCATAGACGTAGCCCGCGTAAACCTGTTGGACGTGCTTGTAGTCGACGCCGGCATCGGCGAGCGCCAGGCGAACCGCCTTTGGCCCCATGACCGTGTACGGCTCGGCGGCACTGGGCTTCAGAAAGGGAATCATGCCGACGCCGGCGACCAGGACTTTTTGACTCATGGATTGTTTCTCAAGTGAGCTTGCGATCGTCCAGGCCCAGCCCGCGACCGATGATTTCCTTCATGATCTCGCTACTGCCAGCGAAGATGCGAGTGACGCGCGCGTCGCGAAACATGCGCGAGATCCGATGTTCTTCCATATAACCCATGCCGCCATGCAACTGCAGGCAGGCATCGATGACTTCATTCTCGAGCTCCGAACTGAGCAGCTTCGCCTCGCTCGCCACTTCCGCAGACAGCTTTCCGGCATTCGCCAGCAGCACGCATTGATCGACGAAGGTCTGCGCAGCATCGAGCCGAGTGCGCATGTCCGCCAGTTGAAAGCGAGTGTTCTGCAAAGCGCCGATGGGTCTACCGAAAGCGCGTCGCTGCTTGACGAAGTCGAGCGTGAGATCGAACGCCACCTGCGCATGCGCGACGGAGCTGATCGCGACCATCAGTCGCTCGGTGGCGAGGAAGCACGCCATGTTGCGAAATCCTTGTGTCGGATCGCCAAGCACGTTGCTCTTCGGCACTTTGACGTTATCGAAGAACAGTTCGGCGGTGTCTTGTGCGTCCAGTCCGAGCTTCTGCAATCTGCGGCTGCGCTGAAAGCCCGGCGCCTCGGCGTCGACTATGAATAGACCTATGCCGGTGCGCGAATCCGGCACTGTGCGCGCGGCGACGATTATTGCCCCCGCCTGCATGCCGTTGGATATATATGTCTTGGAGCCGTTCAGGACCCAGTGATCGCCATGATCCTCGGCACGCGCCTTCATGCCAGCGAGGTCACTGCCCGCGGCCGGCTCCGTCATTGCGATGGCGAGAATCAGCTCGCCCCGAATGGCCGGCGGTAGATAGCGTTGTTTCTGCTCGTCGCTGCCCAGCTTGGCGATGTACGGTGCGACAATCATCGAATGCAGGTTGAAATAGAAGCCGATATCGCCGTGCCGCACGTTCTCTTCCAGCACGATCTGTTCATAGCGCAGATCGTCGATGCCCGCGCCGCCATATTCCTCGGGTGCCCACATCAACAGGTAGCCTTGCTCGCCGAGCGATCGAAACGCCCGCGCATCGACGTAACCCTGCTCGCGCCAGCGCGGCACTTGCGGTTCGATCTCGGCTTTGAAGAAACGCCGGACCGAGTCGCGGAACGTCTCGTGCTCTGCTTCGAAAATGACTCGCGGCATCACGATGCTTGCGCTCGTTGTGTGAAACTTTCGCCGGCAGCGGCGCGCGCGCGCAGCCAAGCAGATGGTTCATAACGCGGGCCGTAATGCAGGGCGAACCGTGCACACTGATCGACGAACCGTTGCACGCCGATGAAGTCGATGTAGCTGAGCGCCCCACCGGTCCAACGAGGAAAGCCAATGCCGAGGATCGAGCCGACATTCGCGTCCTGCACACGCTCGATCACTTTTTCTTCCACGCAACGCGCCGCTTCCAACGCTTGAATCGACAGCAGCCGCGACTTCAATTCCGCGACGCTCGGCTGTTCCGCTAGCGTCCGAAAGTGCTCGCGCAACGCCGGCCAGAGAAACTTTCGAGCGCCTTGCGGATATTCATAGAACCCGCCACCGAAACGTCGGCCGCGACGATTCAGCGTAATCATCTGCTCGATGACGCCAGCCGCCGCCGGACGGGTGAACCTCGCATCGAGGCCATCGGCGCGTGCCTGCCGAATGATCTTCCAGGACAACTCCTGGCTCACCTCATCGAACTGCGCCAGCGGCCCGACCGGCATTCCCGCTTGTTTGGCCGAGTTCTCGATCAACGCCGGCTCGACACCTTCGGCCAGCATGCAGGCGCCCTCGTCGATGAATGCGGAGAACACGCGCGTGGTGAAGAATCCAGGCGAGTCGTTGACGACGATGGGCGCCTTGCCGAGCGTGGCGGCGAACGCGAGCGCTCGCCGCAATGTCTCCTCGCTGGTGGCGCGACCACGAATGATCTCCAGCAACGGCATCTTCTCGACCGGCGAAAAGAAATGCAGACCGATGAAGTTGTCCGGTCGCTGCACGAGTTGCGCAAGTCCGGTGATGGGCAATGTCGACGTGTTGCTCGCAATGACCGTCGATGCCCGCGCCATCGCTTCGGCGCGTTGCAGAGCCTGAGCCTTGATCTGACGATCCTCGAATACTGCCTCGACGATGAGATCGCAACCGTCCAACTTCTCGTAGCGATCCGTCGCGACGATACGATCGAGCATCGCGGCCGCCGCCTCCGGAGCGATCGAATCGTTGCGCGCTCCCTTGGCCAACGAACTGGCGATGCGGGCCTTGCCCCCATCCGCCGCGGATTGTGCGACATCGAGCAGAACGACTCGGAATCCCGCGGCCGCCGCGACGTGCGCAACTCCAGATCCCATCATGCCCGCGCCGAGCACGCCGATCTTCTTGGCCCCGCTGATACTGGGCTGAACGCCGCCGCGCGCGCGTGCTCGTGCGATGTCGCGTGCCGCGCGCATCAAATTACCCGCCACCGGATCGCTCATCAGCTTGCCGAAGTAGTTCGCTTCGATGCTCAAGCCGGCGTCGAAGCCTGCAATCGTGCCTTCGTAGACCGCCGAGAGGATGGCCAACGCAGCCGGCTGGGTATCGCTGTGTTGCTTGCGAAGCTGGGCCGCGCCGATCATGAACGATTCGTTGGCGAACTCGGCTAGCGGGCCGGTTCCGCCGGGGACGCGAAACCCTTTTTCATCCCACGGCTGCACGGCGGACGTAGCATTCGACAGCCAGGCGCGCGCTACGTCCATCGCGGCGTCCGCGGTAGCGACTGCATGCACTACGCCCAACTTCAGCGCCTGTCCCGCATCGATCAGGCTACCTTTCACCAGCAGTGGCAGCGCTTGCTTTACGCCAATCAGACGCGGCAGACGCTGAGTGCCGCCGCCCCAGGGCAGCAGTCCGATCTGCACTTCGGGATAGCCGAACTTCGTGCCGTCATCGCTCTGCGCGACGCGGTAGTGACAAGCAAGCGCGATATCCAGGCATCCGCCAACAACTGCACCGGCCAATACCACGGCGACAGGTTTTCCACATGTTTCCAACTGCCGCAGAGTTCGCTGCCACGTACGCGACACATCGCGGGCAACGACAGCCGTTACACCATTCTCGGTGAGTTCCAGAAGCTCCGCCGTCGGTTGCGCGGTGGCCGTCGACGTGAGCCGCATCAAGACGCTCTTGATACTCGAATTGGTCGTGACTTTCTGAATCGTTGCCGAGAGATCGGCACGCGTTTGCGCCGTAAACGGTTCGGACGCATCGATGACCGCGCAGGCGAGGCCGTTCGAATCCACATTCAACTGGATGGTGCCCATCTCAAACCCGCTCGATGACGGTGGCCGTCGCCATGCCGGCAGCGGCGCACAGTGTCACAAGGCCCGTCGACAGATCGCGTCGTTCCAACTCGTCCAATACCGTGCCGAGAATCATTGCCCCGGTCGCGCCAAGCGGATGGCCGAGCGCGATCGCTCCGCCATTGACGTTGGTACGCGCATGATCGATGTGCATATCGCGCATGAAGCGCAGCGCCACCGCGGCAAAAGCTTCGTTGATTTCATACAAATCGATATCGGCCGCGCTCATGCCCAGTTTCGCCAGCAAGCGCTGGCTGCACGGCCCCGGGCCGGTCAGCATGATGGTCGGTTCCGATCCGATGGACACGAACCCCTTGATACGAGCACGCGGCTTGAGCCCGGCCGCCTTGCCGAACGCATCGTTGCCGATCAGCACGGCCGCTGCGCCATCGACGATGCCCGAGGAATTGCCGCCCGTGTGGACGTGATTCACTGCTTCGACGTGCGGATAGCGGGAGATTGCGACCGCGTCGAAGCCGAACGTTTCGCCCTGAGTCACGAACGCCGCTTTGAGTCTCGCCAGATCTGCCATCGAGGTATTCGGACGCAGGTGTTCGTCGCGAGCCAGCGCGACTTCGCCGATGACATCGCGCACCGGAACCACGGAACGCGCAAAATAACCTTGTTCCCACGCGTTCGCCGCGCGTCGCTGCGACTCGAGCGCGAACGCATCCACGTCTTCGCGCGAATAGCCATCGATCGTTGCAATGAGATCCGCGCCGACGCCTTGCGGGGCGTAATAGGAATTCCAGGTTACTTGTGGATCGCAGTACCACGCACCGCCGTCGGCGCCGAGCGAGATTCGTGACATCGACTCGACACCGCCCGCGACTACCGCCTGCACTTCACCTGACTTCACCAGCGCCGCGCCGAGATTCACCGCTTCCAGGGCGGAGGCACAAAAACGATTCAGTTGCTGGCCCGGCACGGATTCGGAGTAACGCGCGGCCAGCCCGGCTATGCGCCCCAGGTTCGCGCCTTGCTCGCCGATAGGAGAGACACAGCCCAGGATCACATCCTCGATCAGCGCGGTGTCGAGCTGATTGCGCTCGCGCAACGCCATCAATGTTTGTGCCGCCAGTTGGGTCGGTGTGATCGCGTGCAATCCGCCATCGGCGCGGCCCTTGCCGCGCGGCGTGCGCACGTGATCGTAGATAAAAGCGTCCACATCTGCCCCGAGAAGTCAGGAATTACGTTGCGCGCCGCTGAGCGCTTGGTGGACGACGCCATGCAATTGTTCGTGCAGGCCGTCGATGTCGATGGTCGGTGTGACGAGCCAGCGATACAGCAAGCCGTCCAGGGCAGCGCAGAACAATTCAGCCGCGAGGTTCGAATCGATCGATGTAGCGATGTCGCCGTCCGCCTGTCCGCGCTCGATCCAGATCTGCACGTCGCGGTGCTGGGCTCGATGCACCTTGGCGACGTTGGCTCGATACTCCGCGCTCGGATCGATGCTCGCGTAGCGCAGTAGATACATCGCGCGAATGTCGTCCGGCTCGTCGCGAATGAATCCATGCAGCGCTTCGATCGCTTGTCGAAGTGCCGCGATGCCGATGGTCTCTCCCACTGCGTTTTGCACGCGAGCGATCCAATCGGCGGCCACGGTGTCGTGCACGTAAGCAAACAAGCCCGCCTTGGTGCCGAAGCGATGCGTAACCAGGCCTCGTGAATAGCCGGCGTGCTGACCGATAGCGGCCAGCGTCGTGCCGGCGAGCCCGCGCTCGTTGAGCAGGCTCACCGCCGCTTCCTTGAGCAGACGATCGGAAAGCGCGGTCCGCTCTTCTTGCCGTCGCCGGGGTGATGGTGCTGGTGCCGTCATCGGATCCACTTTACTTGCTGGCAGCAAGCAACTTAAAGTTCCGCCCCGCCGCCGTCAACCCCCTCACCTTGGAGTCCGCGGGTGTCCGAAGCCGTTTTAGTGCAGCGTCATGGCGCCGTCGCGAGCGTCATCATGAATCAGCCCGATCGACGTAACGCGTTGAGTCCAGAGCTTTATCTCGGATTGTCCAAGGCCGTTGCGACGCTCTTGGAAGACCCCGAGGTGCGTGCCCTGGTGCTCTCGGGCGGCCGGCACTTCTGCGCCGGCGGCGACATTGGCGGGCTCGATGCGCCCGGCTTGGAATTCCGTCGCGAGATGCTCAAGGGCCAGCAGACGGTGCGCTCACTGATCGGCGGGCGACTGCCGGTGATCGCCGCCGTCGAAGGCAATGCCTATGGCGCCGGCCTGTCGCTCGCGATGGCATGCGACTTCGTCGTCGCGGATGAACACACTTCCTTCTGCGCGGTGTTCCCACGCCTCGGACTGGTACCGGACTACGGTTTGCTCTGGAGCCTGCCGCAGCGGGTGGGCATCGGCAAAGCACGCGAGATGATGATGTTCGGCGAGGTGGTGCGCGGTCGGCAGGCGCTCGACTGCAAACTCGTCGATCGATGCGTGGCGGCCGGCACCGTGCAGGAAACGGCGCTCGCGATGGCACAACAATTGGCCTCGGCCGCGCCGGCCACGATTGCGACGATCAAATCGGCACTGAGCCGCATGCCCATGTCGCTGGATCACACGCTCGCGTGGGAAGCCGATACCCAAGCCGTCATGGTTCACAGCCAGGACTTCGCCGAAGGCCTGCGCGCATTTCGCGAAAAGCGACCGCCCTCTTTTCAGAACCGCTGAGCGCTTGCAAACATCATGAAATCCCTCGTCAGCGAGATGCTCGGCATCCGTTATCCCATCGTCCAAGGGGGCATGCAGTGGGTCGGCACGGCCGAACTTGCGTCCGCCGTTTCCAATGCCGGCGGACTCGGCATCCTCACTGCACTGACGCAGCCGACGCCCGACGCCCTACGCCACGAGATCGCTCGCTGCCGGCAACTGACCGATCGGCCGTTCGGCGTGAACCTGACCATCCTGCCGGCGATCAAGCCGCCGCCTTACTCGGAATATCTCGATGCGATCATCGATAGCGGTGTGACCATCGTCGAAACCGCCGGCAGCAGCCCAAAAGACTTCATCGCGCGCCTCAAGGCGGCGAACGTCAAGGTGCTGCACAAGTGCACGTCGGTGCGACATGCATTGTCGGCGCAGAAGCACGGCGTCGATATCGTCAGCATCGACGGCTTCGAATGCGCCGGGCACCCCGGCGAAGACGACATTCCCGCGTTGATTCTGATTCCGGCGGCTGTGCGCGCGTTGAAGATTCCAGTGATCGCATCCGGCGGCATCGGCGATGGCCGAGGCATGGCAGCAGCGCTCGTCCTCGGCGCGCAGGGCATCAACATGGGCACTCGCTTCCTGTGCACCAGAGAAGCCCCGGTTCACAACCTCATCAAGCAAACCCTGGTCGCGGCGAACGAGAACGACACGACACTCATCTTCCGCACCCTGCACAACACCGCCCGCGTTTATAAGAACTCGATAGCCAGCGAAGTCGTAACCCTGGAGCGCCACGGCGCGAGCTTCGAGGAGGTTCGTCATCTGGTCACGGGCGCGCGCGGCAAGGAAGCGCTACGAAGTGGCGCGATCAACAACGGCATCGTCACCGCTGGCATGGTGATCGGGCTCATCGACGATATTCCTTCCTGCGGTGAACTCATCGAGCGCATCGTGCGGGAGTGCCGAGAGACCCTGAGCGCGGCGACGCGATTGGCAGGGTCGGCTGCAACCGCTTGATATTCATTGAGGCCCCTCCCCCGACTTCGGGCTTGGTGGCCGGAGCTACCATCCCACGTGTGATGTGTGTGGCACAACATGCGAAGGAGAGACCTCAATGAGATTCTATACCCAACAGCATGATTTCTACTGCGGCATCGACCTGCATGCGCGGTCGATGTACCTGTGTATTCTGGATCGTGACGGCAAGATCCTCTTACACCGAAACATGGCGGCGGCGCCCGAGCCGTTCCTGCACGCGATCGCCCCGTACCGAGCGAACTTGGTGGTCGGTGTGGAATGCATCTTCTGCTGGTACTGGCTCGCCGATCTCTGTGCCGCCGAGAAGATCGAGTTCGTACTCGGCCATGCGCTGTATATGAAGGCGATCCACGGCGGCAAAGCCAAGAACGACAAGATCGATGCCTACAAGATCGCACATCTGCTGCGCGGTGGGAACTTCCCGCTGGCTTATGTTTATCCATCGCAGATGCGCGCCACCCGCGACCTGCTGCGCCGGCGGATGCGCCTGATGCGCGAACGGGCGCAACTGCTGGCCCACGTGCAGAACACCAACAGCCAATACAACCTGCCCGAGATCGGCAGGAAGATCGCCTATAAGACCCATCGGGCTGGCGTCGCCGAGCGCTTCGCCGACCCGGCCGTGCAGAAGAGCATCGAGGTCGACCTCGCGCTGATTGGTTATCTTGATCATACGCTCAATGATCTGGGAGCTCACGATCACGCGATTGGCCAAGCAGCACGATGCCCAATTGTTCTATCAGCTACGGTCCGTGCCGGGCATCGGCAAGATCCTGGCGCTGGTGATCCTCTACGAGATCCAGGACATCCGCCGCTTCCCGCGCGTGCAGGACTTCGTCAGTTACGCACGCCTGGTCAAATGTGCCAAGGAGTCGGCCGGCAAGCACTACGGCTTCGCTGGCAAGAAGATCGGCAATGCCTTCTTGAAGTGGGCGTTCTCGGAAGCTGCGGTCCTCTTCCTGCGAGGCAATGCCCCAGCGCAGAAGTACCTCGACCGCCTGGCCCGAAAACACGGCAAGGCCAAAGCGATCACGATCCTCGCGCACCGCCTCGGCCGTGCCGTCTATCACATGCTACGCCGAGGAGAGGCTTTCGATAACGAACGCTTCCTGACCACCGCTTGATCGGCCCGGCGCGCAGGAGCCTTCACGCCTAACTGGAGCATCTCATGCGCAAGTCGAGAGTGGAGGATGCGCACTCAATACGTGTGTGGCTCGACCACCGCCATCCTCATCGACGCCTCATTCGCAGGAGCCATCGCGGCTTGATTGGACCTGCGCGCCTCGGCCTTTCATCTACAAACCGGTATCGTGAATCGAATCAGTCGAATGTTTGCTGCCCCTGACCCGAGCGTCGCACTAACTGGACGAGCACGGTCTCGAGCCCCACGTCTTGAGTACGCCGGCACCAGGGTACCGATGAGCTTCTAGGACGCCAGCGCCCGCGACTGGCACGGTCGCCTCTGATCGCAGAGCCTCGATAGGTGTTTGGTGCAGCACACTGTCTGCCAACCCTTCGCTCGGAAACGAAGCCAGCAAACCTCTGAACTCCGATCACGACCACCGCTCTGACTTCATGCGGCGTCCGCCATCGACGATTCCGCAGGAAGAGTGGTACTACTTGACGTCAGGGGGGCTCATAGGTGTTAGCGGCATGCTCACCGCCCAAACTCAACGAAATCTTCCGGCGCGATCTCGTGCATGTTTCACAGGTGCTCCCGAGAGCGCACATACTTGCGGCGTGGAAACGTCGTCGAACTCACAGCGTTGCCTCTCAATTGCAGCCAGCGCCGCGAATAGGCCGCGAGCAAACGGCCTCGCCGTTTGCGAGTCGGGCGATCGAACGAAGCGCAATCGATTCGCCTGTCATACGACATGCAGCACCCTCGGACTACGACAGAAGCTGCGCGGACTTGTTCTTCTCTGCGCCGAATCCTAGTGCCAAATCCAGTGCCAAAACCGGGGATTCTTGAGGTATTGCGGGGATCTTGATCTAACCACAATTCCGTAACTTACGAATACTACGAATCGGGGTCGAGTTTTCGAGTCCGAGTTTCGCCGAAAAATCGGCGAAACTCCTTGTCGCATTTACACCCGCGGGGCTAGACCCTCGGGTCGCTACGCTGACGGGCTCCGGCAGCGTACGACCTCGGCAGAACAGCTCGGAGCGGAAACCATGCCTGGCAAGGCCGTCGCTTATTCCAGTGCCCTCCGATACACCGCTTGCTCGAGGTATTGAGCAAAGCGGCGAGCGCCGCGCACTGATTCCTATGACCTCTCATAAGGCAGCTTCAGCCACGCAAGTCACCGCTCGCTCGTTTGGCGAGCAAATGAAGCGCGTTCGGGTAGCGCGCCATGATCTCCTCAGTCTTTTCCATCTTCGCTTGAAAGGCCGGATCAGAGGACTTCATAACGTACGTGTCATTCGGCCCCTCAAGAAGAAATACATGCTGGCCATCTCCGGTGCGAAGGCGACTAACCACCTCCTGCGGAAGCACGAGCCCGAGTGAGTTCCCAACCTTGCAGATTTTGAGTGTCATCTTGTTTTCACCTGCCCGGCGATTGATCGACCTTCCGAACAGCACGGCCCGCTCCGGATATTCGCAGTTTGCGGAGAATGCCTGGGGAGCGCAGGCAGCAGGAGGAGTCACGCTTGGGTCAGATGGGGAGGAATAGCCGGCTAACTACCTGATCTGACTCGGCTAGTGGGCTTTGGGCGGGACAATCCCCAGCGGATTGAGGTGCTCGGATGCCCCATCTACCGTCCCTCCCGATTGGAATAATGTGATCTTCGTGCTACATATTCTGTTATTCTGTCGCACGAAGCTCGCATACGCCGACCCCACACCAACCTCCCGCCAGCGTGCGGCGCGCGCTACGCAAGCTGGGGGCGGACATCCACGACGCCCGCCGA